>Ga0307405_10001345_pt1 | contig 10305 bp, 10 predicted proteins | sample 322Cmetagenome_2_FD_203311 | JGI IMG/M metagenome (GOLD analysis project Ga0307405, IMG submission 203311) | Maize rhizosphere microbial communities from greenhouse at UC Davis, California, United States - 322HYB-C-1 | ecosystem: Host-associated > Plants > Roots > Rhizosphere > Soil | place... | reverse complement strand
CGATGCACTGGCTCGGCGCCGTGGCTCCGCCGGAGGCGGTGGGGCCGCTGACCGCGCTCGTGCGGGACGCGCGGGAGCGCCGGGCGGTGCGCGAGGGCGCGGTCGCGGCGCTCGCGCACGCGCCGGGCGGGGCCGGCGTGCCCGCGCTCGTGCGCGTCGCCCAGGGCGACGGCGCCGCGGACGGGTGGGTGCGCGAGAAGGCGATCTTCTGGCTCGGGCAGGCGGACGACGAGCGCGCGCGGGGCACGCTGCGCGCACTGGCCGCCGGCGACACGGTGGCGGCGGGCGCGCGCGAGCAGGCGATCTTCGCGCTCGGCCACTCGGACGAGGGGGAGGGGAACGCCGCCTTCCTCCGCGCGCTCTACCCGCGGCTCCAGGGCACGCGGCTGCGCGAGCGGGCGATCCAGAGCATCGCCCACGGCGACGACGAGGCGAGCCTCCGCTGGCTGCTCGACCTCGCGGCCGACGGCGGCGAGCCGCTGGAGACGCGCAAGCAGGCGCTGTTCTGGGCCGGCCAGCAGGACGACTTCCCCGTCGCCGACCTGGTGGCCGTCTACCCGAGGCTCTCCGGGCAGGAGCTGCGGAAGCACTTCACCTTCGTGCTGTCGCAGCGCGACGAGGACGCCGCGGTGGACCGGCTGATCGACGTGGCGCGCCGCGACCCGGACTCCGCGGTGCGCCGGCAGGCGCTGTTCTGGCTGGGGCAGAGCCGGCACCCGCGCGCACGGCAATACCTGGTGGAGGTGATCGAGCGGTGAGCGCGACACTCCGCCGCCGCGCGGCGGCCGCGGGCGCGGTGGCGCTGGCCGCCGCGCTCGCCGCGACGCCGGCGCACGCACAGTCGATCGCCGACCGCGTCGCGCGGGTGCGCGACGGGACGGTGCGCCTCAGCTACGCCGTGCGCCCGGGCGTCTGCGGCGACGGGCGCGGGAGCATCAGCTACGGCGACGGGCGGTGGATGACGCGCGGCTCCGGCAGAAGCGTCTCGCACGGCGACGAGTGGGAGCCCGGCGACTGCGAGCCGGGCCCGGCGCGCGCCTCGCTCCGGGTGAACGCCGGCGTCGTGACGCGCGTGCGCGTGTACGTGGGTGGCCGGTGGCGGGCGGATGCCGACGCGGCGACCGACCTCGGCGCGGTGTCGGCCCCGGCCGCGGCGGACTACCTGCTCGCCCTCGCCGAGCGCTCCGACGGAGCGGTGGGGGACGACGCCATCTTCGCGGCGACGCTCGCCGACAGCGTCGTCGTGTGGCCGCGGCTGCTGACCATCGCCCGCCGCGAGTCGCTCCCGTCGCGCACCCGTCGTCAGGCGACGTTCTGGCTCGGGGAGGCCGCCGGGGACGCGGTCGCGGGCACGCGCGAGCCGCTGGACGCGGACCGGGCCGCGGAGCGCGAGGTGCGGGAGCAGGCGGTGTTCGCGCTCTCGCAGCGCCCGAAAGGCGAGGGGGTGCCGGCGCTGCTGCGCGTCGCGCGCACGAACGGCGACGCCGAGATCCGCCGCAAGGCGCTGTTCTGGCTCGGGCAGTCGGGCGACCCGCGCGCGCTCGCGCTGTTCGAGGAGCTGCTCGAGGCGCGGCGGGGGCGGTGACTTAGCTCGTTCCCGAGGGGGCCGACGGTCCCATACCGGCGCCGGCGCACGGGAGCATGACGAAATCGTCAGACTTTCTTCATGCTCTCGTCACGCTGCTGCTCGCATGCTGCACCCATCGAGTGAACGGTCGTCGACGGCGCTCGAGGAGTGCCGCGGCGCGCCGTCCTCGCCCGGCGTCGTGCCGCGGCAACCGGCGTCGCGCCGGTGACGTGCGGCCTCACGTACTCGGAGCAGCGATGAGCGCCAACCTGCCGTGCCCCCCCGCGCGCGTGTTGCCCCCCTCCTGGCGGCCGCGCCGTGCCCCAGGAATCGGCGGCATGCTTCCCCTCCCGCCCGACGCGGGCGAGGTGGAGGTGCCGGCCGAGCCGGACGTGCGGCAGGCCGCCTTCGGCAGCGGGAACGGCATCGTCCTGCTCGCGCGCACGACGCCCGGGCGGGCGGGCGGCACGGCGAAGGGCGTGCGCGGCGACCGCCCGGAGCAGCCGGAGCCGGTGGAGGAGGGGCGCTGCGCGCAGGACGTCGCCGGCGCGACGGCGTACGTCACCCGCACCCGCCTGGCGCGGACGCCGGCCGTCGGCGGCGGCGGCCCGGAGCCACTGTACGTCGGCACGGTGGACGTGCTCCTGCCGGACGGCTCGACGATCTTCGCCACGGCGCTGGGTCCCACGCGCGAGAGCCGGGAGCAGCTGCTCGCCGCCATCGCGCAGCTACGGCTCGACCCGTGAGCGCCCGCCGGCATCGCGCCGTGGCGCAGGCGGGTGGCACGCGGGCGTGATCACCGACCTCAGAAGCGCGCTCGAGTCGCTCCAGGCGTCGACGGAGCTGACGCGCGACCTCCTCGTGGCGAGCGGGGAGGGGAGCGTCGAGGCGGCGGAGCTGCACGTGCGGCTCGCCGACCTGGTGGACGCGCTGGCCTCGGCGCGTGGCGCCCTGCTGCACGCCCACCTGGAGATCGAGCGGCTCAACGGCCGCGTCGCCGAGCTGCACGCGCGGGCCGACGCGCGGGCGCGCCTGGTCCGCCGCCAGAACCTGCTCTTCCTCAAGGAGGCGGGGGCGGTCGATTCGGGGCCGTACTGCCCGCGCTGCTGGGACGCGGAGGAGCGCACGGTGGCGCTCGCGCGGAGCTCCGTCGCGCTCGCCGTGATGGGGAGCTACCGCTGCCCGAGCTGCAAGGCGTTCTTCTCCTGACGCGGCCGCCGCGGGCGTGGGCGCGGGCCGGTCGCGCCGGCCGCTCCTCCTTGCCCGCGCCCACGCCGCGGCGTCTCTTTCGGCGGCCCTTCACGTCACCTCTCGCCGCCGCCGCCCGCGATGCGCCCTCGCCGCCGCACCTCCGTCCTCGCCGTGCTCCTCGTCGCGGCGCTCTCGAGCCAGGCGTCGGCCCAGGGCACGCGGGCACCGGCGAGCGGGGCGCGCGTCCCGCGGCTCGCCATCCGCAACGCGACCATCGTGGACGGGAACGGCACCCCGGCGTCGGGCCCCGCGGACATCCTGATCGAGGGGCAGCGGATCGCGCGCGTGGTGTTTCTCGACCCCGTCGCGGTGCGCTCGGGACGCGCGGAGCGGCCCGCGGCCGACGCCGAGATCGACGCGACGGGGAAGTTCGTGCTGCCGGGGCTGATCAACGCGCACGCGCACCTGCAGGACGAGCGGGCGCGGGTGCCGCAGCCGGTGGACTACACGCTCAAGCTCTGGCTGGCGAGCGGGATCACGAGCGTGCGCGAGGTGGGGGCGGACACGACGGCGAAGGTGATCGCGATGCGCGAGCGGAGCGCGCGCGGCGAGGTGGCGGCGCCGCGGATCCACGTGTACGCGCGCTTCTCGAACCCGCCGGTGCCGCAGTCGCCGGCCGCGGCGCGGGCGCGCGTGCGCGAGCTCAAGGCGCAGGGCGCGGACGGGATCAAGATCCTCGGCCTCGACCGCGACGTGATGGCGGCGATGCTCGACGAGGCGCGCCGGGTGGGGCTGCGCGTGGCGCACCACGCCGGCGTGGAGGAGACGAACGCGCTCGACGACGCGCGCTTCGGGACGACGAGCATCGAGCACTGGTACGGCGTGCCGGACGCGGCGCTCCCCGACGGGCGGCAGCACTTTCCCGCCGACTACAACTACCGCGACGAGACCGACCGCTTTCGCTGGGCGGGGCGGCTGTGGCGCGAGGCCGACCCGGTGCTCCTGGGGCGCGTGCTCGACACGCTGGTGGCGGCCGGGGTGGCGTGGGTGCCGACACTCGACATCTACGAGGCGTCGCGGGACCTGCAGCGGGCGCAGACGCAGCCCTGGTTCACGGACTACCTGCACCCGACGCTCGAGGAGTACTTCCGCCCCGACCCGGCGAACCACGGCTCCTACTTCTTCGGCTGGAGCTCGACGGACGAGACGTACTGGAAGGAGAACTACCGCATCTGGATGAACGCGCTGCGCGACTTCGAGCGGCGGGGCGGGGTGATCGGCGTGGGGGACGACGCCGGGTTCATCTACCAGATGTACGGCTTCGGGCTCGTGCGGGAGCTGGAGCTGCACCAGGAGGCGGGGTTCCAGCCGCTGAAGGTGATCCAGCACGCCACGGGGAACAACGCGCGCATCCTGGGGCGGGAAGCGGATCTCGGGCGTGTACGGGCGGGCTACCTCGCGGACCTGATCGTGGTGAACGGGAACCCGCTGGAGAACCTGAAGGTGCTCTACCCGACGGGCGTCGAGGAGGTGCGCGACGGGCGGGTGGTGCGCAGCGGCGGGGTGGAGTGGACGATCAAGGACGGCATCCCCTACCACGCGCCCACGCTCCTGGCCGACGTGAAGGCGATGGTGGCGCAGGCCCGCGCGGCGCGCGGCCAGCGGGCCGCCGGGCGTTAGGCACCGGCTAGCGCGGCGGGAGCAGGCGCCCGGGGTTCCCCTCGAGCGCGGCCCGCTTGAGCGACTCGGCGAGCGGGAGCGCGAGGAACTGGTCGACGTTGCGGCGCATGCGGACGACCCCGGGGCTCGGCCAGTCCGTGCCCCAGAGCAGCTTCCGCTCGAGCTCCGCCAGCTTCGGGAAGTACTCGAGCAGCGCCTTCGGGGGAATGCCCGAGAGGTCGAGCCAGACGTTCGGGTGGCGGCGGAGGATGAAGAACGCCTCCCCCATGTAGAACGGACGCCCGCCGTGCGCGAGCACGATCTGCAGGTCGGGGAAGTCGATCGCGACGTCGTCGAGCTCCAGCGGGTTGCCGTACTTGCACCGGGCGCGCGGGAAGATGCTGGTGCCGGTGTGGACGAGCACCGGCACGCCCCGCTCCTCGCACCGCCGGTAGATGGCCGCCTGCGCGGCCAGGCCGTCGGCGTAGGCGTTCGCCGGCAGCTCCTGGTGGTTGGGGTGCACCTTGAGCATGCGCATCCCCATGTCCACCAGCTCGTCCACGTCGCCCGCCGGGTCGGTGGTGACGCGCGGGTGCACGCCGCCGTACCAGAGCAGGCGCCGCGGGTCCGCCTCCGCGTAGCGCGCCGCGTGGAGGATCGTCCGCCGGTCGGTGCCCATGACGCCGGGCGACGGGTAGTTCACGAGCCCCACGCGGTCGATCCCGTCCTCGTCCATGATCGCGAGCAGCAGCGCGGGCTCGTACATGACCCGCTCGAGGAAGTCGGGGTCCTGCTGCCCCTGCCGGAGCACGGCCACGATCTCCGGGCGCATCTCGCGCCAGGGGTGGACGTGGACGTGGCAGTCGGTGATGCGAAGGTCTGGAAGGCGGGGCACGAGGGACGAGGGGGGAGGGACGAGGAGGGGAGCGGCAAGAACCTACGCCTCTGCTGTGGTGCGCCCTCGCAGGCGCACGGCCCGAGCACCCGAAGCAGTGCCGCTGTGAGTGCCGGTGCCAGTGCCAGTGGCAACTGCCTGGGGCGTGCTCGGTGGGAGTGTCGGGGGGTGCCTCCTCCCTCTTCCCTCCTCGTCCCTCTCACCTCGTCCCTCGTGCCTCATGGCACCACCGCCGTCGCCTCGATCTCGACCTGCGCGCGCTCCTCGATCAGCGCGGAGACGACGACCACCGACATCGGCGGGTAGTGGGGGCCGAGGATCTCGCGGTAGGCGCGGCCGATCTCGCGGCGGGCGGCGACGTAGGCCGCGCGGTCGGTGATGAACCAGGTGAGGCGGACGAGGTGGTGCGGCGCGGCGCCCGCCTCGGCGAGGAGGGCGGCGACGTTGCGCAGCGCCTGGGCCACCTGGCCGGCGAAGTCGCCGGTCTCGAAGGTGGCCGTCGCGGGATTCCACCCGATCTGCCCGGCGAGCACGACGAAGCGGCCGGAGGCCACCACGCCGTCGCTGTAGCCGCGCGGCGGCGCCCAGCCGGCCGGCCGGAGCGTGCGCGGCTCGGAGGGAGCGGGGCCGCTCACGGCGCCTGCTCGCGGAGGCGGAAGCGCTGCAGCTTGCCGGTGGTGGTGCGCGGGAGCGCCTCCGCGAACTCCACGGCGCGCGGATACTTGTACGGCGCGATGCGCGCCTTCACGAAGTCCTGCAGCTCCTTCACGAGCGCGGCGTCGCCGTGGCGGCCGGGGCGGAGCACGATCACCGCCTTCACCACCTGGCCGCGCTCCACGTCGGGCGCGCCGACCACGGCGCACTCGAGCACCGCCTCGTGCTCGAGCAGGACGTTCTCCACCTCGGGGCCGGCGATGTTGTAGCCCGAGGAGATGATGATGTCGTCGGTGCGCGCCTGGTACCAGAAGTAGCCGTCGTCGTCCAACCGGTACGAGTCGCCGGTGAGGTTCCACCCGTGCTGCACGTAGTCGCGCTGGCGCTCGAGGTTGTCGAGGTAGCGGCACCCCGTGGGCCCGCGCACGGCGAGCCGCCCGACCACGCCGGGCGGCACGTCGTTCCCGTCGTCGTCCACCACGCGCGCCTGGTAGCCGGGGACCACCCTCCCCGTCGCGCCCGGCCGGATGTCGTCGCCGGCGGCGCTGATGAAGATGTGCAGCATCTCGGTGGCGCCGATCCCGTCGATGATCCGGAGCCCGGTCGCCTCGTGCCAGGCGTCGAAGACGCTGCGCGGGAGCGTCTCCCCCGCGGAGACGCACTTCCGCAGGCTCGACACGTCGTGCTCGGCGAGCATGCCGCACATCGCGCGGTACGCCGTCGGCGCGGTGAAGCAGATGGTCGGCCGGTGCTCCTGGATCGCCTTGACCAGGTGCGGGGGCGTCGCCTGCTCGAGCAGGAGCGCGCAGGCGCCGAAGCGGAGCGGGAAGAGGAGGAGCCCGCCGAGCGCGTAGGTGAAGGCGAGCGGCGGCGACCCGCAGAAGACGTCGTCGGCCGTGGGCCTCAGCACGTAGCGCGGGAAGCAGTCGGTGATCGCCAGGACGTCGCGGTGCGCGTGCATCGTCCCCTTTCCCTGCCCGGTGGTCCCGGAGGTGAAGGCGATGATGGCGGTGTCCTCGGCGGCGGTGTCGCAGGGGGGGAAGCGGTCGGGCTTCCCGCGCATCATCGCCTCGAGGCCGTCGGGCGCGTCGGTGCCGAAGTGGACGGTGCGCGCGCCCGCGCGCGCGCTGCCGTCGCCGCGGGTGCGGAAGGCCGCCTCGCACTCGCCGGCGAAGCGCGCGTCGGTGAGGGCGAGCGAGATCTCCGCCTTGTCGGCGATGAAGCGCAGCTCGCGCTCGCGCAGCAGCGGCATGGTGCAGACGACGACCCCGCCGGCCTTGAGCACGCCGAACCAGCAGGCGGCGAGCATCGCGTTGTTCGGCGCGCGCAGGAGCACGCGGTTGCCGGGGACCACGCCCAGGTCGTCCACGAGCACGTGCGCGATCCGGTCGGCGGCGTGCAGGAGCTGCCGGTACGTCCACTCGCCGCCGGGGAAGCGGAGCGCCGGCCGGTCGCCGTGCCCCGCCTCCACCGCCCGGTCGAGGAGCTCCCCGGCGCAGTTGAGCCGCGGCGGGTAGGCGAGCTCCGGCACGCCGCTCCAGTCGCGGACGGGCCACAGCTCGCGCGGCGGCAGCCGCTCCGCGCAGAAGGTGTCCACGTGGCCGCTCGCCACCTGGTGCGCGGGCGGGTCGTGCCGCTCCGCGGTGTCAGTCATGCGGTCCCTCCGCGCTTGGCGTACGCATCGAGCACCTGCCCGGCGATGACGAGCTGTTGCACCTCGGTCGTGCCCTCGTAGATGCGGAGCGCGCGGATCTCGCGGTAGAGCCGCTCGACCGCGTTCCCCGAGACGACCCCGCGCCCGCCGAGGAGCTGCACCGCGTCGTCGATGACGCGCTGCGCCGCCTCGGTGGCGTACATCTTGGCCATCGCCGCCTCGCGCGTGATGCGCGGCGCGCCGTCGTCGCGCGTCCAGGCGGCGCGGTAGACGAGCAGCGCGCTCGCGTCCACCTCGGTGGCCATGCGCGCGATGCGCGCCTGGGTGAGCTGGAACTCCTGCAGCGCGCGGCCGAACAGCGTGCGCGTGGCGGCGTGCGCCACCGCCTCGTCGAGGGCGCGGCGGGCGAAGCCGAGCGCCGCCGCGCCCACCGTCGTGCGGAAGACGTCGAGCGTGCCGAGCGCCACGCGAAGCCCCTTGCCGCGGTCGCCGACGAGGCGGTCCGCCGGAACGCGGCAATCGGTGAACCGGATCGTCGCGAGCGGGTGCGGGGCGATGGTCCGGATGCGGGCGGCGACCTCGAACCCCGGGTCGCCGGGCTCGACGACGAGCGCGACGAACTCGCGCTCCGCCCCCGCGAGCCGGCAGAACACGACGTAGTGGTCGGCGATGCCGCCGTTCGAGATCCACGTCTTCTCGCCGTCGATCACCCAGCCGCCGTCCGCCTCGCGCGCGGTGGTGCGCATGGCGGCGACGTCCGACCCCGCCTCCGCCTCGGAGATCGCGAAGGCGGCGATCGCCTCCCCCGCGGCGACGCGCGGCAGGTAGCGCGCCCGGAGCGCCGGCGACCCGAAGAGGGAGATGGGGCCCGCGCCGAGCCCCTGCATGGCGAAGGCGAAGTCCGCGAGCCCGTCGGCGCGGGCGAGCGTCTCGCGGGCGATGCACAGGGAGCGGACGTCGAGCCGGTCGTGCACGCCGCCGTGCTCGGCGGGCACCGCGTAGCGCAGCCACCCGGCCGCGCCGAGCCGCCGCACGAGCGACCGGCACGTCGCGTCCACGTCCGGCGAGGGGGCGTCGTGCCCGCCGTCTCCGGCGTGCGCCGGGGCGGCGAGCTCGCGCGCCGCCCACGCCTGCAGCCCCGCGGCGAGCGTGCGGTGCGCGTCGGTGAAGAACGGCCAGCGCAGCGTCGCGGCGTCCACCTAGTTCCCCTCGAACACGGGCGTCCGCTTCTCGACGAAGGCGCGGTAGGCGCGCTCGAAGTCCTCGCCGCGCATGCACTCGGCCTGCAGGCGCGCCTCGTGGTCGATGGCCGCGTCCACGCCCATCGACCACTCGTCGTGCAGGCAGCGCTTGGTCACCGCGTGCGCCGCCGCGGGCCCGTCGGCCAGGGTGCGCGCGAGCGCGAGGGCGTCGTCGAGCACCGCCTCGGGCGCGCAGAGCCGGTTGTAGAAGCCCCACCGCTCCGCCTCCTCGCCGCCGAGCGTGCGCCCCAGGAAGAGCAGCTCGCTCGCGCGCCCCTGGCCGACGATGCGCGGGAGGATGGCGCAGGCGCCCATGTCGGCGCCCGAGAGCCCCACGCGCACGAAGAGGAAGGCGACGCGGCTGCGCGCGGTGCCGAGCCGCAGGTCGCTGGCCATGGCGAGGATGGCGCCGGCGCCGGCGCAGACGCCGTCCACCGCGGCGACGATCGGCTGCGGGCAGGCGCGCATCGCCTTCACCAGGTCGCCGGTCATCTGCGTGAAGCGGAGGAGGCCGGCGTGGTCGCCGGCGTTCTTCATCTGCACGAGCGGGCCGATGATGTCGTGGACGTCGCCGCCGCTGCAGAAGTTGCCGCCGGCGCCGGTGAGCACCACGGCGCGCACGTCGCGCACCCGCCGGAGCGCGAGGAAGGTGTCGGTGAGCTCCCGGTAGGACTCCAGCGTCAGCGGGTTCTTCCGCTCCGGCCGGTCGAGCGTGATCACGGCGACGCGGCCGTCGATGCGCCAGCCGAAGTGCTGCGGCCGGATGCCCGCGGCGGTGGAGGGGAGGGCGTCGGTCATCGGGGCTGATCCTCGCTGAGCGAGTGGCGGATGGAGCCGCGGAGCCTGCCGAGCAGCGCGTAGAGCTGCGCCGTGTCGTCGGACGAGAGGCCGGCGAAGAGCGCGGCGATCCAGCGCTGGTGCTCGGGCGTCATCGCGTCGAGGGCGCGCTTGCCGGCCGCGGTGAGGCGGACGATCTGCGCCCGCCCGTCCACCGGCGAGGCGGCGCGGCTGACGAGCCGCTCGCGCACCAGCCGCTCGACGAGGCCGGTGAGGTTGCCGTTGGTGACCATGAGGCGCTGGGCGAGCTCGCTCATCGTGAGCCCGGCCACCGACTCGCGGGCGGCCGCGTCGAGCTGCGCGAGGACGTCGAAGCGGGGAAGGGTGGTGCCGAACTGATCGCGCAGGCGGCCGCGCAGCTCGCGCTCGACGAGGCCGGCGCAGGCGAGGAGGCGCAGCCAGGTGCGGAGCGCGGCGCGGCCGTCGTCGGCGCGGCCGTCGCCGGCGTGCCCGTCGCCGTCGGCCGGCGCGCGACCGGCGTGCGCCGCGGCGGGCGGGGGGGCGGGGGCCCTCACGCCACCTCTCCGCCGGCCACCGGCAGCGCGACGCCGGTGACCGCCGCCGCCTCGGGCGAGCAGAGCCAGCTCACGGCGGTCGCGACCTCGCC
>Ga0307405_10001339_pt1 | contig 10319 bp, 7 predicted proteins | sample 322Cmetagenome_2_FD_203311 | JGI IMG/M metagenome (GOLD analysis project Ga0307405, IMG submission 203311) | Maize rhizosphere microbial communities from greenhouse at UC Davis, California, United States - 322HYB-C-1 | ecosystem: Host-associated > Plants > Roots > Rhizosphere > Soil | place... | reverse complement strand
CCTGCCGGGCGTAGCTCGAAGAGCGAAAGCTGGTGGAGCCGGCCGTTGCCGGCTTGGGCACAGGCGGCGGCTGCTGTCGTGATCTTTGGCGCGGGCATGAGCGTGAACATCGTGCGGTCGTCTGACGAAGCGCCCTCAGCGGTCGCACAGGCACCGGCGCCTCAGCCTGTCGTGACGCGAACGTCAGTTGACGACATTGCCGTGACGCGTGAGGAGTTTGCCCGGCTGGCGGAGCGCCTTCGCGCCGTCGAGCACGCCGATGTACAGCTGGCCTCGCGGACGGGCCGCGAAATCGATCCGGACGAACTGTTCGCGCGCGTGAATTCGCTCGAGCAGCGGACCGTTGAAAACGACAGACAGATGCTCGGTCTGATCGGCACCGTCTCCAGGCTCGCGCGAGAAGCCGAGAACCAGCGTGAAGCGACGCGGGCAGTCAATCAGATGCAAGCGGAGGTGCAGGATCTCAGCTACGTCATGCGCACAGCAGTGGTGCCCTCATTGGCCGTTCGTACGGCCTTGACGGGCGGGCGTTAGCGATGATGGCGCACATACGGGGAGTGACAAGGGAAGTGAGAACGATGATGGTGACGCTCAAGATGTTGATTGGTACAGGCCTATTGGTGTTGATCGCATACGCCAGCGCCGCGGCGCAGGGTGGCGCGGCAGCTGATGCCGAACGGGCGCGCACTCAGGCCGATTTGATCCGCTCTCGCCAGGCGATCTCGACGATGGAGGCCGTGCTCCAGCGGGCGGTGTCGAACGGCGCAGAGATGGTGATGGCGCAAGTCCGCACCGTGATGCCGACGGGTCGGCCGTGGCTGGCGAATACCCCGCGCGTCAACGGATTCAGGCTCCCTGGTTACGGCGTACTCTTCACGGTGCAGGTGCCCGACCTCGATCTGCCATTCCTGTGGGACCTCGTCGTGCGCCCGACTCAGAATCGGGACGCCAACGTCGTGATGATGGTGCAGCAGATGAAAACGCAGCTGCAGGGAATGGCGCCGGGGCCGGCGCGTTCACAACTATTGGATCAGGTAAATCAGCTGGAGCTTTCGCTGGCGGCCGGGAACGCGCGTGCGGATGCGCGGGGCGTCACCGCAGCCTCGATAAGACCGGACGGCGTCGAACGGCAGGCGGACAACAAGGTCGATCCACGAATTGTCGACGATCCGGAAGCCGCGTATACGCGCGAAGTGAAGGCCGCGTTGATCGACGCGATGCTGGTAAACAGCCAGGCGCTCTCGATTGCGCCGGACGAGTATCTGACCATTGCCGCGGGCGATGACGTGCCTCCCAATCCACGCGCTCCCGGCGACTCGATTGATGCCAGTGTCTGGCTCATGCGCGTGAAAGGGAGCGTGCTCACCGCTCTTCGAGGCGGGACGATCACGAAAGCCGAGGCCGAGAAGCAGGTCGAGGTCACCGAGCAGTAGAGGCCTGGAACAGTAGAAACCCCGGCGGTGTCTCATGGAGTGACTATGTACAATCACTCCATGAGCCCACACCGCTATCCGGCGCTGCTGACGTCAGTTGCGCTTGTTTTCGTCCTCGCCGGCTGCCGCTCGCGCGAGGTCGAAAAGGTGCTCAAGGTGACCAACGTCGAAACCGGCTGGTATGACGCCGGTATCGTCGACGGCCAGAACAAGCTGGTGCCGAGCGTCAAATTCCACCTCCAGAACGTCACCGCCGAGCCGATTGAAAGCGTGCAGGTCAACGCCATCTTCCGCCAGGTCACCGAGGACCTGGCCTGGGGGGACCGGCTGATCAGAGGGGTCGGAGCCGATGGTCTCGCGGGTGGCGCGACCGGGCGCACGCTCGTCGTGCGGAGTCCGCGCGGCTACACCGGCACGCAGTCCCGCTCCGAGATGCTGCAGAACAAGGAGTTCGTTGACGTCAAGGTGGATCTGTTCGCCCGGCACGGCTCGCGCACGTGGGCCAAGATTGGCGAGTTTCCGATCGAGCGCAAGCTCCTGACGGAATAGCTGGTCAAGTCCCAATCCCCAACCTCCAACTCCCCAACAAAGCAGCCGGCAGCGCCTTTTCGGGCGTTGGCAGTTGGGCGTTGGGTGTTGTCGTGATTAAATCCGCGGGTGCCAACGACCACTACTAGCGAACCCCACGTCCTCGAGCGCCGCCTCGGGCCCTTCGACGCCGCTGCGATCATCGTCGCCAACGTCATCGGCGGCGGCATTCTCTTTCGTTCACCCGCCGTCGCCGCAGCGATTCCCGATGCGACCTGGTTTCTCCTGGCCTGGGCCGGCGGCGGCGTGCTGGCGTTCATGGGCGCCATGGCGTATGCCGAGCTTGCCGCGCTGAGACCGAAGGCCGGCGGCGAGTATGTCTATCTTCGCGAGGCGTTCGGGCCTCTGGCCGGCTTTCTCACCGGCTGGACCTCGTTCGTCGCCGGATTCAGCGGTGCGTTGGCCGCCAGTGCGGTCTTTCTGATCGTCACGCTCAATCGTTTTATCCCCGGTGTTGCCAACGACACACCGCTTCTGGCCATTCCGATTCCCGGCACGTCCAATGCGGTGACCTTCTCGATTCATACGCTCGCCGCGAGCGCCGTCATCATCGTCGCCGCGCTGATTCACATCCGCGGCGTCGGGCCCGGTCGGATCGCGAGCAACGTGCTGACGACGCTCAAGATCGTCTCGCTGGTCGTCTTTATCGCGTTCGGGTTGACGGCCGGGACCGGATCGCCGTCGAACATCACCGAGACCGCAGGATCGGTCACCTCGACCGGGGTGCTGTTCGCCTTCATCCCGATCATGTTCACCTACTCGGGATGGAACGCCGCGTCGTACATGGCCGAGGAGATTCACGACCCGGGCCGCAACGTGCCGCGGGCGCTGTTGATGGGAACCGTCGCGGTCATCGCGGTCTACGTCCTCATCAACGTGCTGTATCTCTACGTCATCCCGATCGGGGAACTTGCCACGCTCGGCGGCAGAAGCATTCTGGACGTCGTTGGCGATCGTCTGCTCGGCGAGCGGGCCGGCGACATCATGGCGATCGTGGCGATCATCAGCCTGGCCGCCGGCATCAATGCCTGGACGTTTGCCGGCCCGCGGGTCTATTTCGCCATGGCGCGCGACAACACGTTCTTCAAGAGCGCGGCGCGCGTGCACCCCAAGTACAAGACGCCGGCGGCGTCGATCGTCGCCCAGGCCATCCTGGCGATCATCCTGGTGCTGACCGGAAGCCTCGACTCGATCGCCAACTACGTCGGATTCGCGATCACGTTGTTTGCTGGAACGGCGGTGGCGGCCGTGTTCGTGCTCCGGAAGCGCGAGCCGAATGCCGCGCGGCCGTTCAAGGCCTTCGGCTATCCATGGACGCCGGCGATTTTTGTGCTGGTCAGTCTGGCGATCGTGCTGAACGCGTTCTATTCGGACCCGGAGTTGACCGGATGGGGAACGCTGATCATTCTCGCGGGCATCCCCCTCTATTACTTCTTCCGATCGCGCGGGCCGCGGTGAATCCGCGACGGACCACGGAAGCACGGAGAACTGAAAAGTCTGTCCTCCGTGCCTTCGTGACTCCGTGGCGCTGATGCTGGATCAGGGCCGGTAGGGGATCATGTCGCCCCGGTAGTCGATCTTCCGCCCGGGGATGATCCGCACGTCGAATACCAGCGTCTCGTAGCCGGCGGCGACGATTTCGATCGTGTGCGGCCCTTCCTCGATACGCAGCGCCTGGATGAACCCGTCGAAGTCGTCCACCCGGCCCGCGTAGTAGCCGTCGACGTACACCTCAGCCCACCGCGGCCGGACCTGCAGCCGGATCTCGCCCGTCGCGTATCCGTGGCGGTATTGATAGATGCCTCCACCGTACGCCGGGGACGGATAGCTCGAGTAGTACGGATAGGAGTTCGAGTAGTACGGATACGAGTCGTACCAGGAGTACGGGTCGTAATAGAAGAAGCCGAGGCCGTACGAACCGTAGCCGTACGGATAGTAATGACGCGGGTAGTAGTAATAGTTGTTGTAGATCCGTGTCGTCGGACGGCCGTAGACGTAGGCGCCGCTCGAAGTGCCCGGCCGCGGCGCCGGTTGCACCGTGCCGCGCGGAACGGCGCGCGCAGAGCCCTGCTCCTCGACGGTCGGATAACGCCGCGGCTGCGCGATGCGCTGGTTGGCCTGCGGAGCGGGGCTGACGGCCGCGCCCAACGACGTGTTGGACGATGGGGTTGACGGCGGGACCTCGATCACGCGGGAAGTGGCCCGACGCTGACCCTGATTCTGGATTTCACCAGCGTCGCGGCCGGGAGCCTCCTGGATTCGAGGCTGTTCCATTCGCGGTGATGCCCAGCGCTGTACCTGACTGCCGCCGGACTGCTGACGAGGGCCGGCTTCCTGCCGCGAAGGTGGTGGGGCTTCCTGCGGCGGAGCTTCTGAGCGCGGAGAGGCAGAGCGGAATCCACCCGAACGAGGTGCCGGCGCCGGAGCCGGCGAGGGGGCTTCCGATCGTGGCGAGGCGGGGCGGAATCCACCCGAACGAGGCGCGGGCGCCGGTGCCGGCGCTGCCTGGCCGCCCGACCGCTGCCCGCCACCCGAGCTCTGGCCACCCGAGCTCTGACCGGAGCTCTGTCCACCACCAGAGCCTTGACCGCTGCTGCTTCCCTGTGACGAACTTGGCCAACGCTGCCGCGCCTGGCCGGCATAGGCCAGCGAAGCGGATAGCGTCAACGCTAACGCGGTGGTGAGAAGTCTGCCAGTCATATAGTTCACCTGAGCAACAGGCCTGCCAGGAAACGGCGGATATTTTCCTCCGAAAAGTCACAGATCTTGCCGCCCCGGCAACTCGTTGTCCCCACGGGGAGCCGGGAAATCGACCACGCGCAAGGACACCTGCTTGCCCACCGTAGCCCGTCAGGGCGGAAGGTGGGGGCAGCTATACTGACCTGTGATTCACGCCACGACGATTCTTGCCGTGCGCCACAAGGACCGCACTGTGCTGGCCGGAGACGGCCAGGTCACCCTCGGCAATACCGTCGTGAAACACGGTGCCCGCAAGATTCGCCGCCTCTACAACGAGAGCATCCTGGCGGGTTTCGCCGGCTCGGCCGCCGATTCGTTCGCGCTTTTCTCCCGTTTCGAGTCGAAGCTGGAACAGTACCGCGGCAATCTCGAGCGGTCCGCGGTGGAACTGGCGCGCGACTGGCGCACCGACCGGCTGCTGCGGCGCCTCGAAGCGATGATGATTGTGGCCGACCGTAAATCGACGTTTCTGCTCTCCGGTACGGGCGACCTCATCGAACCGGACGACGGGATTGTGGCGGTGGGATCGGGAGGGCCATTTGCAATGGCCGCTGCGAGGGCGCTGGCGAAGCACAGCGCGCTCTCGGCGCGGCAGATCGCCGAGGAGGCCATGACCATCGCCGCCGACATCTGCATTTATACCAACCCGCAGCTCACCGTCGAAGAACTGTGATCATCACAAGCCACGGAGACACAAAGGCACGGGGTCTTAAGCATTTCCATTCTCCCGTGTCTCACTGGATCGGTGGCTCCACGTTGATAACGTCCGTATGGCTATCTTTCTCCCAGAACGTACCGCATCCGCTGCCACCTCGCTGACCCCGCGCGAGATCGTTGCCGAGCTCGACAAGCACGTCATCGGTCAGGGCAAGGCCAAGCGCGCCGTTGCTATTGCCTTGCGCAACCGCATTCGCCGCCAGCGGCTGCCGGCGGACATTGCCGAGGAAGTCACCCCGAAGAACATTCTGATGATCGGGCCGACCGGCGTCGGCAAAACCGAGATTGCGCGTCGGCTCGCGCGGCTCGCGCAGTCGCCCTTCATCAAGGTCGAGGCGTCGAAGTTCACCGAGGTGGGCTACGTCGGCCGCGACGTGGAGTCGATGGTTCGCGATCTCGTCGAGCTGGCCGTGGACATGGTCCGCGCCGAACGAAGCGAGGACGTCAAGGACAAGGCCCACGAAGCTGCCGAAGAACGGCTGCTCGACCTGCTGCTGCCGCCGCGGCCGCCGGCCCCTGGCGCCGAAACGTTCGACGCGCCGAACGTCGTGCGCATCCCGAGCGGATCGACCGATCAATCCGCGCGCGAGCAGGCGAACCGGACGCGTGAACGCATGCGCGATCAGCTGCGCGCCGGCCGTCTCGACGATCGGGTGGTCGAGCTCGACGTCCAGAACGTGACGATGCCGTCGTTCGAGGTCATCGCCGGTACCTCCGTCGAGGAGATCGGCATGAATCTCAAGGACATGATGGGCAACATGTTCGGCAGCCGGTCGAAGACGCGGCGGCTCAAGGTACCCGATGCGCTGCAGCACCTCATTGCCGAGGAATCGGCCAAGCTCGTGGACATGGAGTCGGTCGCGCGGACCGCGGTGCATCGCGTCGAGCAGGCCGGCATCATCTTCATCGACGAGATCGACAAGATTGCCAGCCGCGACGGCATGGGCGGCGGCCATGGCGGACCGGACGTCAGCCGCGAGGGCGTACAGCGCGACATCCTGCCGATCGTCGAGGGCACGACTGTCAACACGAAGCATGGGATGGTCAAGACCGACCACATCCTCTTCATTGCCGCGGGCGCGTTCCACGTGTCGAAGCCGTCCGACCTGATTCCCGAGCTGCAGGGCCGTTTTCCCATCCGCGTCGAGCTCGAGCCGTTGACGCGTGAGGACTTTGTCCGCATCCTCACCGAGCCGCGCAGCGCGCTGGTGAAGCAGTATGTCGCCCTCCTTGGCGCCGACGGCATCGAACTGTCGTTCACGCCGCAGGCCGTGGAGCGCATCGCCGACTTCGCCGCGCGCGTCAACGACGCCACCGAGAACATCGGTGCCCGCCGCCTGCATACCGTCATGGAGCGGCTGCTCGATCAGATCTCGTTCGAAGGACCGGATCTGCGGCCGAACGTCGTCAGCATCGACGAGGCCTACGTCGATCGCATGCTGGCGGACATCGCCAAGAACGAGGATCTGTCGAGGTACATTCTCTAGCCGCCGGGTCCGCGCCGGTGGAGTCAGGCCGTCGCGGAACCCGGCCTACACTGCATTACCATTCACCGACAATGCCCGAATTCATCGCCCACTACCGAATCGGGACGAAACTCGGACAGGGAGCGATGGGCGAGGTCTATCGCGCCACCGATACCAAGCTCGGTCGCGACGTGGCGATCAAGATGATCGCTCCGGCGCTGGCCTCGGACCGGTCGCGTCTGGCGAGCTTCACGCGCGAGGCGCAGGTGCTCGCCTCCCTGAACCACCCGAATATCGCCACGATCTACGGGGTCGAGGATCAGGCGCTGGTGATGGAGCTGGTCGAAGGTCCGACGCTGGCCGATCGGATCAGGCAGGGGCCGATACCGCTCGACGAGGCGCTGCGCATTGCCCGTCAGATCGCGGAAGGCCTCGCCGCGGCGCATGACCGCGGCATCGTGCACCGCGATCTGAAGCCGGCCAACATCAAGATCACAGCCGACGGCACGGTGAAGCTGCTCGATTTCGGGCTTGCCAAGGCAGCCGCTGTGGCTGCGGTCGGCACCGACGACGCAGCGACGGTTGCCCTGAGCATGGTCGGCGCCGACATGATTGTCGGCACGCCGGCCTACATGGCGCCGGAGCAGGCGCGCGGTCTCCCGCTCGACAGGCGCGCGGACATCTGGGCCTTCGGCGTGATTCTCTACGAGATGTTGACCGCGGCGAGGCTGTTCACCGGCGAAACGCTGACAGACGTGATGGCGGCCGTCGTCCGTGAGGAACCCGACCTGACTGGCGTTCCTGCTGCGGTGCGCCCTGTGCTACAGCGGTGCCTGCAGAAAGATCCCAAGCGGCGTCTGCGCGACGCTGGCGACGCGGTTCTGCTGCTCGAAACCATTGGCGAATCGCCCACGGTCGAAACGCGGGCCTCGGGCGTTCGCGCATGGCTGCCGTGGGCGGCCGCGGCCGCCGCGATTGTCGCATTCGGCGCCGTCCTGACGGTTCACCTGCGCGAGACGCTTCCCGTTGCGAACACCGTTCGCTTCAGCGTCACCGTACCGCCGGAAGTGACGATCAACCAGACGACACCATTCGCGGTGTCGCCCGACGGCCGCATCATTGCGTTCCCGGCAGTCGGCGCGGATAACGTGTCGCGGATCTGGCTGCAGCCGCTCGACGCGCTCGAGCCGCGCCCGCTCGAAACGACTGTGAGTCCGACGTTTCCTGATGTCGTGAGGTGGGCACCCGACAGCGGTTCGATCCTCTACGCGCACGACCAGAAGCTGAAGCGCGTTGACATCAATGGTGGGGCGCCCACTGTCATCACGAATGTGCCACCAGGAGGGGTGTTAGGCACGTCGTGGCACCAGAACGGGACGATTCTTTTCGGCACGCTTCAGGGGATCATGCGAACCGACGAGTCGGGGGCGGCGCCAACTCTGGTGACGAAGGCCGATGTCTCGAAGGGGGTCGTTCATGGAGTCTTCGATCTGCTGCCCGACGGCCGGCACTTCCTGTACTCCGTTGGCGCGCCGCGAGGCCAGCGCGTGGTCTCCGTCGGATCGCTGGACGCCACGCCTGAGGCGCAAGCCACCACGGCGCTGTTGAAGACTGACTTCGGCGCCGTCTTCGTGCCGGCAACGGCGGGGTCGAATGAGGGCTATCTGTTTTTCCTCGAGGGCGGCACCGCGTTCGCGCAGCCCTTCGACCCCGAGGCGCGGAAGATCACGGGTGAGCCACGTCCCGTCGCGGACAACGTGTTCAGCCTCGATCGACAGATCTTCGGCATCCCGTATTTCTCCGCGTCCTCGCAGGGCACCCTCGTGTATCGAACCGGCACCATTGCAGAAAATCTCGCGCGCCAGCTTGCCTGGATCGGCCGCGACGGTAAAACGCAGACCACGCTCGCCGAGCTGGGGCGATACAACCAGGTCAAGCTGTCCCCGGATGCGACGAAGGTGGTGACCAGCCGCACGGTGCTAGAAACCGGATCCAACTCCGACCTCTGGATCACCGATCTCGCCACCGAGACGAGTACGAAGCTCACGTTCGGCGGCGGAGCGAACATTCAACCGGTCTGGTCGCCGGACGGGCGTTTGGTCGCGTGGTTTGGCCGGCGTGGCGAGGATGGTGTGATTTATCGAAAGCCGGCTGATGGCAGCGGCGGCGAGGAAGTCCTGTATCGCTACACCAAGACCCCGGGCAACATTCAGATCTCCGACTGGACACCCGGACAGATGCTCATCTACGGCCGAGGCGGCGACGTGTTTGCGCTGCCGGTGGGACCACAGTCGACTGCGAGCCGCGAGCCGATCCCGGTGGTGCAGTCCCCCGCCAATGAATTCGGCGCCGCGGTTTCCCCGGACGGCCGGTGGATTGCCTACGTGTCCAACGAGAGCGGCACTCAGGAACTCTACGTCCAGCCGTTCGCCGTCGATCCAAAGAGCGCCACGGACACCGCCTCACGGCCGAAGTGGCTCATTTCGCGTGGCGGGAGTGCGGGAATGGCACGATGGCGGTCGGATGGCCGCGAGCTGATTTTCATCGGCGGCGACGGTTCGGTCGTGTCTGTCGACGTGACGGCGACTCCGGTTTTCAAGGCGGGAGCACCACAGACGCTCTTTCAGCTTCCGCGTCTATTCACGGCGCAGCTGGCCACGCCCGGCGCGCTCGCAGATGCCACGCGCGATCTGCAGCGCCTGATCGTTGCCGTTCCGTCGGAAGCCGGCCGGCGTCAGTCGTTGTCCGTCGTGTTGAACTGGCAGAACGATCGACGCCCGTAGTTGCCGCGGCACCCTTGAAAGGGCGCCCTGCGGCCGTGATTCAATCACCGCTCTGACATCAATCAGCGATCGTGGCGCGGCCCACGATCGGTTGTGCCGACGTCAGTTCCGCTGCCACGCGCCGGCCGGTATCCACCGCAGCTTTCGTGTCGAACGCCACACCGCCGTGCGACGCATGGCTGCGGTACCCGATGCGCCCGTACTCCCGGCCCAGTGATTCGTCATCGACGATCGACGGCGTGTCCGCGATTTCGGCCGCATGCTGCAGTTCGTGTGCGAGCAGGGCGATTGCCGCCGCGCGCTGCCGCGGTTTCAGCCGAATGACGACGTAGCGCACGCCGCCGGCCGAGGTCATGAAGTTCAAGCGGCCCGGCGCACGCACGGTTGGATCGCGCTCGCAGGCGACGAACACCACGACATCCGAGGCGGTGATGCGTTCGACGAGCGCCCGCACGACGGCGGAGCGGTCGATGGCGTCGTCGATCAGCGAGCGCATCTGCGGATCCGCCGCGCGGACATGCGGGAACGGAACGCTCGGAAAGGATTGTGTCGGCGCGTCAGGATCGCTGGCATGAACGGCGGTCGCGCCGAAC
>Ga0307405_10001338_pt1 | contig 10322 bp, 8 predicted proteins | sample 322Cmetagenome_2_FD_203311 | JGI IMG/M metagenome (GOLD analysis project Ga0307405, IMG submission 203311) | Maize rhizosphere microbial communities from greenhouse at UC Davis, California, United States - 322HYB-C-1 | ecosystem: Host-associated > Plants > Roots > Rhizosphere > Soil | place... | reverse complement strand
GGGCTCAGCGCCGGTCCGGCCGAACACGACCAGCGTGCCGGCGATAATTGCACGCGCAGCGCCGGCACCAACGTCTCCACCAACCGCAATCAGGCCCCGCCGCACGCGTGCGGCCGCGTCCGGCCCGGCGGAACCGTTGACGACGATCTCGCCGCCGGTCATGCCTTTCGACGCTCCGGGCAGTGCCGCACCGAGCCGGCCGCCGGCGTCGCCGGTGATTCGAAGCGCGCCTCCCTGCATCCCGACGCCAGCATCGTCGCCGGCGTCTCCCCGCACGTCGATCCATCCGCCCGTCATGCCCGCGCCGATACGTCGTCCGGCGGAACCCTCGAGCAGCAGTTCGCCGCCTGCGGTACCCGCGCCGAGTCCGTCAAGGTGGTGAAGGTCGCCTTCGATCCGAAGGCGGTCGGACCGTTCGCCGCTGACGGTGAAGAAGTCGCCAAGCGACGCGCGACGCGAGCCGGCGAGAACGGTCAGACCGGCGATTTCGATTTCGGACAGAGTGGCCACGCGATCCGGTGTCAGCCCGTGGATCTCGATCGATTGATCGAGCGAGGCCCGGAGGGTGAGGCGAACGACATCGGTCATCGTCCGGAGATCCTGGGGCGCGCCACGCCACCCCATCGCGCTGGCGCGATGGGGACCCCGGGGTCAGGCGCGCCTCGCGGACGTGACAACGTCCGCGCCACGCTCGTCACTGGATTAACTCTTTGCATCGCTCATCACCTGGCGCAGGTGAAAGTGATACGGACCGAGCTTGCCGCCGTAGTTGCCGGCGCCGATCGCCTTGACGCCAGGACGGCAGGCGGCGTCTATTCCGGCACGCATCGCCCGATTGATCGCCGGCGCATCGAGCCCGTCGAGCACGACTTCGAGCACGGCATTGACGCCGTCGGGCAGTTCCGTTTTCGTCAGCGGCCGAACGGTAGGACAGTACGCGTCGTTGGTCGACGCGATCATTCCCTTATAGCCGCGGGCGCCGACCTTGCTTCCGCTGCGCACGACACCTCCGGGGAACGGCAGAATCACGCCCGGCGTTCCGTCGATCGCCCGGACCGCCGCTTCGGCGGCGGCCAGTCCGATGTCGCCGGACTCGGCGAGGATCAGGAAGTTGCCACCGCCCACCCCTTTTTTCTGGACGCCGAAGCTCTCCTGGATGAGGCACTCGCCTTCCATCACCGGGATGCGCCAGTAGCGCTCGCCACCGACGACCTTGCTGATCTGCAGCGTGTCGCCGAACACCCGCAGCGCGCGCCCGGCGGGCAGCCGATCGGCGGTGCCGGGAAGACCGTCGTAGCAGCTGGCCGTCGGACAGGTCAGCACGGTCTGGCCGATGCGCTCGATCAGGCGCTTGCCGAGGCTGTCCATGTCCATCGTGAAGAACAGGACCGACACGCCGGGACGTGCGTCCGGCGTCTCCGCCGGCGCGAGCTCGCGTTCGATGCCCGCTTCGCACTTGCAGGCGATCACCGAGGTGGCAAACCCGGTGAGCTTCAGCGCCGCCTCGCGTGCCCACTTGTGCGTGCGCGCGGTGATGACCAGCCGCGCGGCGCGCATGCCGAACGCCTCGGCGAACGTGTCCTGGATGAAGACGCCGCGAATCTCCACGTCAGCCCGCGATGATGCACGGCGCGCCGGATACGCGCACCGGATAGTGATCGAACGAGACGGTTGAATACTGGTCGAAGTAGCGCCGCAGGCCGGATTCGATTCCGCGATCGAACTCCGGCTGCACGTGCAAACGTCTGCCAACGGGTGCGCGCCTGAGCTGACCCTCCTCGACGACGAGCGTGCCGCCTTTGACGACATACCGCGGCGTCCGAAACATTCCGGCAACATTGTCCTCGACGTCATAGACAGTGACGTCCGCGTCCGCGCCGTTGCCAAGATGACCCTTGCCGTCCAGCCCCAGCAGCTTGGCCGGGCCTGCTCTCGTCACGATGGCGATTTCCTCCAGCGTGTATTCGCGCGACAGACCATCCGCGAGCGCGCTGCCGGCCAGCAGCGTCGCGTTCACCCGAGCCAGCTGCTCGTCGCGGTAGGTGCGATCCATGAGCAGGCGGATCAACTCCGGGTAGGCCATGAACGATCCGCCGTTCGGGTGATCGGTGGACAGCACGACGCGCCACGGATCGGCCGACAGCAGGAACAGCTCGAGGCCGACCACCCATTGCAGCGCAGCGATCGCCGCCTTTTCCTTGTAGGCGTAGGGGACGATGCCGCAGCCGGTCTCGAGCTCGACGTCCACGTTCACCCATTTGCGGCCGGTGCTCTTGTGCAGCAGGTACTCGACGGGACTATCGGCAGTCAGCGTCGTCGCGGCACCGAACATGACCTGCCCGACGTCGCCGGTGATGTTGGGATGAGCGTTGATGTACTCGGCGATCTCGCGGGCCCCCGAGCGCCAGCGACCTTCCGGGTCGACCCCGTAGCTGTGAAACTGCAAATGGGTGAAATGCGCCCGATGCCCGTCAACGGCCCGCATGCTGTCGAGCGTCGTCGATGCGTTGCCGGCGATACCGAGATTGTTGCCGTGCACGTGCGCGGCATGCGGCAGGCGGAGCTGGTTTGCCGCGCCGACGAGCGTCTCGAGAATCGCGCGCGGCGTGACGCGGCTGGATCCGACAGGCGTGTCGAGCTCGACGCGGCCGCGACGTCCCTGCTTCCACAGCTCGATGCCGCCGGGGTTCACCACCTTGATGGCGTACCCGCCGGCGGCGCCCAGCAGCCATGCGGCGTAGTCACGGGCGGCGGCACCTTCGCCGGCGTCGATCAGCCGGAACAGGTAGTCGTCGTTTCCCATGAGCACGAAAAAGCCCGCGTCGACGATCGGTGTGTCGTCGAGCTCTGCGTGCGACAGCCTGGCAGTCAGCGGCGCAACGGCGGCGTCGAACACCGTCGTGTAGCCGAGGCCGGCATACCGGTAGCCGGTGGTGAACGTCGAGGGCACCGTCCCGCCCGTGCCGGACCGCGCCAGCGGCTGGTCGTCGAGGAGATCCGGCCTGGCCGCCGGGTCCGCGTCGTGCTCCTCCGGGAGCAGCCGGCGCGCGAGGTTCACGCTCGAGCCCGCAACGTGGGAATGGATGTCGACGCCGCCGGGCATGACGATCATGCCGTGCGCGTCGATGGTCCTGGCCGGCTCGGTGAGGCTGGCGACGACGCGGCCGTCGGCGATGCAGATATCCCGCACGTCGCCGTTGACGCCGTTGGCGGGATCGTAGACCGTGCCGCCGGTTATACGAAGACTCATCGGCGGCCGGAATGCAAAATGCAAAATGCAAAATGCAACGGAGCCGCGCCGGATCGCCGAGTTTGCATTTTGAATTTTGAATTTTGCATTACGGGACGACCACCGTAGTCCGGTCGACGGATTTCATCTCTCCGACCATCAACTCGTGCGCGTAGTTCTGCTGCTGGCAGACGTACTCGAACAGCTCGGTGTTCGGCTCCCACGTCAGGATCACGCTGGTCGTCCACCGCGCACTGTAGGCGCCGGGATCGTCGACCGTCAGCGAGTACTCCATCGTGTTCGAATCCTTGCGCGTCCAGCGCTCGACGGTGTGCAGCCGTTCGGTGTGCGGCAGACCCTTGCGATCGAGCCAGAAGCCCTCGTGGAAGTTGGTCGTATCCGAGACGAGCGTGTCGCCCTCCCACCATCCGATGGAGTGGCCGTAGGCAGTGCGCATGGCATTCGCCGGATGCGAGCGCCCGTCCATGTAGATCGTCCGGAACGTGTGGGGCCCGCCGATGTCGAAGATGTAGATCTTCCGCTGCTCCGGCAGTTCGACGAACTCCACGCCGTACGGCGTTTGAAACTCGCGCGCCACGCCTGAGGGCTTGCAACGGGTGTGCGGCTCGAGTTCGTTGAGCTGACGATCCGCGAACACGGCGCGCGCCCACGGGAGAATCGGCACCTGATCGAGCGGCTTGACGGGAATGCCGGTAATGCCAGGACCGGGAAGCCAGACGCCTTTGTCGGCTGGCGTGGCACCCTGCAGCAGCACCCGTCCGGCGGGCGTTCGCGGCGCCGGCCGCGGCGGTCCGCCGCCGCGCCGGCCGCGGGCTTCCTGTTGCGCCAGGACGCCGCCAATGACGCCCTGTGGATTGGCAGCCTGCCGTGCCGCGAGCGGTGGACCCGCGGCAACGGCTACGAACACGATCGCCGCGGACAGAACGGCGATCACACCCGGTCTCATCAGCTCAGGTGCTTGTTCACCAGCTTGGTCATCTCGAACATGTTTACCGTCGCCTTGCCGCCGAAGACCGGTTTCAGCGTGGCATCGGCCTTGATCATGCGCTTGTTGTTCTGATCCTGCAGCTTGTTCTTCTTGATGTAGGCCCAGAGCCGCTTGGTCACTTCGGTACGCGGAATCGGCTTCGACCCGACCACCGGGGTGAGCTTGTCGCTCGGAGTCACCGGCGCCATGAACGCCGCGTTCGCCTTGCGGCCCGACGACTTCTTCTTGCCTGCGGTCTTGCTCTTCCCTCGTGAGGCACTCTTCTTCTTGGCCATGCGGCTCCTTTTTCCGGTGGCACCCCTCAATGAGTGCCTTCGTTCGAGCATGCTACTTCAGCACGCCCGCATCGTGAACGATTTTTCCATCGACAACCGTCATCACCGACCGGATTCGCCTGATCTGATCGTCGGGCACGGAGAAGTAGTCGTCGCTCAGGACGGCCAGGTCGGCCAGCTTCCCGGGCTCGATCGAGCCGAGCTTCTGCTCCATGCGCAGGAACCATCCGTTCTCCCGCGTATAGAGCCGAAGTGCGTCCTGCCTGGAGATCGTCTGTTCGCCATTGATCGATTCGCCCGCCGCGTTGACGCCCGTCGTCGCGTAATACAGATGAAGCCACGGATTGAGCGGCGAGATGTGCGCCGAGTCCGAATGCAGGCCGGCGCGGATGCCGTTGTCGAGCACCATGCGGAACGGCGAGCCGTTGTTGGTGGCCGTTCCCTGCAGGTAGCGCCAGCCGGTCAGCTGCACCGCCGCCCCGATCTTTTTCAGGCGATTCAGCAGATCCGGGGTCGCAAATGGCACATGCGAGATCACCCACCGGAGATCGGTGATCGGAAATTCGGCGTGCACTTTCTCGTATCCGGCTACTTCGTTTTCGAGATTGGCGAGGGTCAGTGCATGGCTCTCGCTCCGCCAGCGCGCCTCGGCAACCAGCTTCTGCGCGGCGAGCCAGACCTCCCCCACTCCGTCGCCTGGCGCCGCCGATTCGCCGATGCCCCCGGTCATCAGCATGTCGGAGCCGAAGAATGGGAACTGATTCTTCAGCCGCTCGCGGAGCATCGGCAGCTGCGGATCGTTCTGACTGGCCGAGAAGTTGGTCTGCAGCCGGATGAACGCCCGGCCCTGCCGATAGAGCTCCTGCCAGGCGTCGTACATCCGATAGGGATCGAACGCCGCGAGCGACTGGTTGGGAGCAAGCGGCCCCGGCACGCCAAGGCCGACCTGATCGAGGTGCGCCGTCAGGCCGAGTGCGGCGGAGTATCGCCAGGCGTCGACGGTGCCGCGCATCTTGGATTCGAGCGTCTGCTGCCGGCGCAGGCGGAACAACGCGGTCGTCGACGGCATGCCGCCAGCGATAGCGCCGTTGTCGGCGACGGCAACCGCATTCGGCTCGCGCTCGAAGAACGCCCTGCCAGCACTGTTGGTCACCGAGGGACCGTTGAACGTCTGCAGCAGGAACACCGGACGATCCGAAACCGCTTCGTCGAGCTCCTGCAGCGTCGGCAGGCGCTTTTCCGCCCACATGTTGGTGTGCCACCCACCCATCGCGGTGATGAACTCGTTGGCTGGCACGTCGCGCCGGCGATCGGCAAGCGTCTGCTGGACGTCGCGAATCGATCGGGCGTTCTCGAGGATGGTGTGATAGCCGGGGCGATTCCCGAGATTCACGAAATGGTTGTGCGCGTCGATGATGCCGGGAATCACCGTGCGCCCGCGCAGGTCGATCACCCGCGTACCCGCCGCGCGTGACGGCATGCGGCCGCCCACTGCCTGGAACTGACCGCTGCGAATGGCGACCGACTCGACGATCGAGTTGCGCGCATCCATCGTATGGATGCGGCCGTTGCTGAGGATCAGATCCGGAACCGCGGCTGCAGGCGCGACCGGTGCCTGGCCGAAGACGATGCGCGCGTCGGCCGCGATTGCCAGTGCGCCGAGGCCGGCAACAGACAGAAACTGCCGTCGATCAGCCACCGACCCCTCTACTTGAACGCCAGGTGCTGCGCGAAGAAGGGAATGACCTTCTCTTCCAGCCGCTGCATCACCTTGTTCCCGTGATCGCCTTCGTAGTTTCGAAGGTGTGCGGGACGCCGAATCGCTTCAGGCGTGCCACCATCACCTCGTTGCTCGCCAGCAGCGTGTCCTGCAGGCCGATGTCGAGCGCGATCGCGGTGTACTTTTTCAGGTTCGGAACGAATTGATCGAGCATCGCGACCGGCGAGTTCGCGGCATACTTCACCGCCACCGCGGGGACCACCTCGCCGCTCTTCGTCGGCAGATCGAGATAGAGAGGCGGATTCTCCGGGTTAGGTGCCCACGCGGCCGCACGAGCGAGGCTGCCCTGGGCGCCACCGTTGCCGCGTGCGTCCGCAATCGACTTGATCGACTCGGCGGCGGACGGCTGGCCGCCGCGGCCGGGGCGCACGTTGCCCTCGTTGAGGCAGCAGGAGCTCAACGCGTAAATCGCCGAGAACACGTCCGGACGCTTCATGGCGATCTTCAGCGTTCCGTAACCGCCCATCGAATGGCCGCCGAGCCCGCGCGCCTCGCGCCTGGCAATCGTGCGGTAGTTCTTGTCCATGTACGCCACGAGATCGTCCGCGACGTAATCCTCCCAGAACCCCGTGGTTGGCGAGTTGGAGTACATGCAGCCACCAAACGCATTCATGCAGTTCGGCATGACGAGGATCATTTCTCTCGCCGCACCGCCGGTGAAGACGCGGTCGGCCACGACATGCAACAGGCGCTGCTGGTTCGTGCCGAAGTAGCTCAGGTCCGTTCCGGTATAGCCGTGCAGCAGATAGACGACGGGGAAACGGCGCGTCCGATCAGTCAGATAGCTGGGCGGGAGGTAGACCGAGACATCCGGAGAGTCGGATTCCTTGAGCAGGTTACCCACGAGCGATTTCCCGTGGACCTTGATCCGCTCCAGCTTCCCCTTGAGAACAACTGGCGCGGCAGGCGACGCGACGTTCTGAGCGCCCGACGCCGGCGCCTGGCCGGATACGCGCTGCCCGCTGAACGCGAGTGACGCAAACAGTGCGCACGATAAGGTGAGCTGCAGCGGACGACGTCGAATCATGGCGGGCTCCTCGATGTGCGGAACTATATAGGGTGGCTGGGTAGATGGGTAGCTGGGTGGCTACCCAGCAACCTAGCTACCCAGCAACCCAGCTACCCAGCAACCTAGCTACTCAGTACCCCCGCAGCCGCGCTGCCAGCGACGCGACGGTCTCCGCCGTGGCCGGCGGGCCTTCAATGGCACGGTCCAGTGGCAGCGGCACATCGTCCATGCGCAGCGCCGTGCCGGATTCGTGTATTCCGGCAATTGCCGTATCGACGACCACGGCCGCGCTGGCAAAGATGCTCTCGCTGGCGCGAGGCCCGATGGCGACCGCGGGCACCTGACTCATGGCCGCCGCGAGTCCCGATGGAAGAAGCGCAGCGGATCCCACCAGCAACACCGCATCGACGCCGCCGCGTGCGAATCGTGCCGCTGCCGCCTCGTAAGGACGATATCGCGGGTAGCCGCCGGCGAAGTCGACCGCCATCGGGTATCCGGTCTGCGCGGTCAGGCAGACATCTGCACCCGATCGGTTGCCACCCGCCCGCAGCGTGACCAGAGCGCTGCGGGTCGAACCGTTGAGCGCGTGGACTAACGCTATCAGCGCGGCGCTACGGCCGCTGTCGGGCGCGTCGTGCCGATCGTCCGGTTCGGCATCAGCGATAACCGCGACATATTTTCCGCTCAGCATCGTCTGAAGTGCCGTACTGCCCTCCTGTGATCGTGGCGCGGACGTTGTCACGTCCGCGCTGGCGATCCCGACAGGGTTCGCCCCACGATCCAGGCGAGTGACTGCAGCGGTGAGTTCCGTCAGCGTCGCGACCTCGCGATCGGGCATGACCGCGAGCCGGAGATCCGCGTCCTCGGGTGCGCGCGCGCTGCCAACGTCCACCGCGATGACCTTTCGATCGCTCCGGCCGCCGACGTGCAGTCCCTGCGCGTCCGGCGCGTAACGCATCCGGAAGCGCGGATAACGCTCCGTGGGATCGACGCCCCAGAACACGACGACGTCGGCGCGGTTTTTCAACTCGCCGAGCGTCGCCGACGCGCGCCCGGTTTCCTGCGCCGCGAGGAGCGTCGTCATGACCGTTGCCGACGTGACACTGTCGATTGTGGCACGCAGCGCGTCGGCGATCGCGATGGCGGCGCGCTGCGCTTCGCACGAAATGTCCGGGGCAAGGTAGACCAGAGGACGCGCCGCGTTTCCGAGAACAGTCGCAGCGCTGATCAGCGCTTCGCCGACTGAACAGTCGCGACCGCCAGCGCGCGCGCGCGCCGGAACGCCACCGTCACCAAACCACTCGATGCCGAGGGCGCATGCGTGAGCGGCCTCGACGATCCGGTTGCGGTCGATACGGAGCTGAATGTCGTCGCACGCGCAGCCGCACCCAAGGCACGTCGCCAGCATCCTATTTGCGGTGCTGTCCCAGGAAATCGAAAATCTGCGATGCGTAGGTCAGGTACGCCTCGAGATGCGTGCCGCCAGGGACGGTGGCGTAGACCGTCTCGACTCCGGCGGCCTTCGCCGCGGCGGCCATCCGCTGGGACGCCTCGATCGGATTCGACGTGTCCTGATCGCCGTGGATGATCATCAGCGCGACGTTTCCCTTCAGCTTGTCGAAGGGATACGTGTCGAACACGATCGGCCCGGAGCTGACAACGACTGCGGCAAACCGTTCCGGATACTTCGCCGCCAGATGCAGCGCCCCCGAACCGGAGGGGTTCTGGCCGTGCAGGTACACGCGCGAGGTATCGACGTTGTATTCCTTCGTCACCAGATTCATCACGTGCAGCACGTCCTGCTCGGCGCGCTCGTCTTCCTGCGGCGTCCAGCCCGCCGCGGGAACAGACGGCGTGGCCCGGGCAATCGGATAGCGGCTGCCGTAGTACGGCTGGCTCAGGCCGCGATAGCCCATCGGGGTGACGACGATGTAGCCGCGTTGCGCGGCCTGCTTCACCAAATCGTTGCCGGCGCGGTACGGACCGTCGACGGTATTGCCGGCGCGCAGGGTGACGAGCATCGGCAGCTTCCGATCGGGCGTCCACGCCGTCGGGACGAACAGGCGGTACGGAATCGATTCGCCGGTGCCAGGAAAGTTGTAAATGCGGTACTGCTCGCCGGTGTGGCGATACATCGGCGCGGCCGGGTTCGGCTCCGGCGGAGGCGGGGCGGCGCCCCGGCCACCCTGCGGCGCCGCCTGCCCCGCAGTCAGTACGGCGCTCGCGATCACGATTAGCGCGAGGATCAAAGACGATCGTGAAGCCACGGTTGCCCTCCCTCTCATCGGCTGTGGATTTTACCTATTAGAATCCGATCCATGACACGTGTGTTGATCCTCTTCGTGCTCGCCGTGGCGGTGCTCGAGGGCCAGGCGGTCGATTCTCAAGGTCAAACGATCAGACAGTATCAGCTCGAGCGCGACGGCAAGACGTTCCGGCTGGCGATGAAGTCCGTGCCGAGACCGGCGCCCGCCAGCGGCCAGGTGCTGGTGCGGGTGCGCGCGGCATCGCTCATCCAGCGCGACCTCCTCGTGATGCGCGGACAGTATGGCGCCGGCGGCGCCGGCGACATGAACGGACACGTACCGCTGTCCGATGGTGCCGGCGAGGTCGTCGCCGTGGGGGCCGGCGCGCGTCGCTTCAAGGTTGGTGACCGGGTGGCAGGCACGTTTTTCATGCGCTGGATCGACGGTCCGCGGACGGCGGACGTCGCCGCCTCGGCACGCGGCGGCGGGAACGTCGACGGAATGCTGTCGGAGGCAATCGCCGTCGATGAAAACAGCCTCGTCCGGATTCCCGATCACCTGACGTTCGACGAAGCGGCCACCCTGCCCTGCGCCGGCGTCACCGCGTACCGTGCCCTGTTCGTAGAGGGCATGCTGAAGAAGGGGCAGTTCGTCCTGCTGGAGGGCACCGGCGGGGTCTCGATGTTCGGGCTGCAGTTCGCCGCGGCGGCAGGAGCGCGGCCGATCATCACGAGCTCGAGTGACGAGAAGCTCCAGCGGGCGCGGCAGCTTGGC
>Ga0307405_10001333_pt1 | contig 10339 bp, 15 predicted proteins | sample 322Cmetagenome_2_FD_203311 | JGI IMG/M metagenome (GOLD analysis project Ga0307405, IMG submission 203311) | Maize rhizosphere microbial communities from greenhouse at UC Davis, California, United States - 322HYB-C-1 | ecosystem: Host-associated > Plants > Roots > Rhizosphere > Soil | place... | reverse complement strand
GTACGGATCGCCGCGCTCCCAGCGGTCGGTCACGCGCGGGTCGGTCATGGGCTCGCGTACCGGCGGCACGTCGTCATGGGGGAAGTATGATCCGCGTTCACCGCGTCGCCGTTCCGGCGAGTCGCGATCGCGACGGTCGCGCCAGGCTGCCTGCGCACGGGATGCACGCTCACACGACCCGCCGCGGCGCAGCGGTGCGCGGATCGCCGGTATTGGGGGTGCCGGCCGGCTCGATCAGCAGCAAATGCGTCTCTTCGTCGGCCACCGGGCAATGCTCGACACCGCGCGGCACGACGAAGAGCTCGCCAGGACCGAGCGTCACGTCCGCGTCGCGAAGGCGGATCGTCAGCCGTCCGGACAGCACGAGGAACACGTCGTCGGTGTCGGCGTGCGCGTGCCAGACGAACGACCCCTTGACCTTCACCACCATCAGGTCGTGGCCGTTGAATTGCGCCACCGTTCGCGGTTGCCAGTGCTCGTCGAACGACGCGAGCTTTCGCGCCAGGTTCACCGCCTTCATCGTCGCGCCCTCCGTCCCGAGGCTCACAGCGCGCGCTGCTCGCGCGCTTCGCCGAGGTCGAACCGCACGTCGAGGCCTCGCCGCAACGTGTTCTGCACTTCGGCGACGCGATCGGTGTGCGCCATCAGGTCGCGGATGTCGCTTTCCGCGGCCATCGCGGTCACGCTCGCCGAGTAGCGAAGCGCTCGCGCCGCTTCGCCGATGCCGCCGAACTCGGCGTGCGCCTCGACCCGCACCGCCGTCACCGTGATCGCGCGCCTGGCCGCCTCGCGATAGAGATCGTTGCAGTAGCAGGTGGCGAGTGCCAGGCACAGGAGCTCGCCGCCGTTGACGCTCGATCCGTGGCCCTCGGTACGTGGCGCGATATCGAGCGGGTGCTGCGCCCCGTCGGTCGCGAGCACGACGCGATGGCGACCGGGCTCGTTGTCGAGGGTGGCGTGGATCTTCATGCGCGCGCGTCGTGGTCGATCGTCGGGCGGGGATCGTTCGCCCAGGCGCCGCAACGCTGTCCACGATCGCGTCGGGTGCAGCGCCCTCGTCGTGGCTTTGCGTCATGCCTCAGCATGGCGACACGACCCGGACGACCGATTCGCGATGATCGCGGAATCCCATGCGCGCATACAGCGCGCGCGCACCGGCGTTGTCGCGCATCACGTGCAGGAACGGCGTCTCGCCGCGCAGCATCTGCCTTCGCAGCAGCTTGTTCATCAGCCGACGCGCGAGCCCGCGCCCCTGGTAGTCCGGATGCGTGCACACGCCGGAGACCTCGCGCAGCGTGCCCGCCTGCATGCGCTCGCCTGCCATGGCGACGAGGCGGTCGCCGTCGAAGCAACCGAAGTAGTCGCCCAGCTCGATCGTTCGCGGACCGAACGGGCCCGGGCGAGTGAGCGTGGCCAGCGCGACCGCCTGGTCGGCGTGCCGGGCGCCGAGCGGCATCGCGTCGGTCGCCGCGTCGACGTCCGGCATCGCGCCGTCCCACACCATCTTGAACATCGTCGTCTCGAGATCGACGCGCCATCCGGCCGGCGCCTGGCCCGACCAGCCGTCGCAATAGAAGTGCTCGCCGGGTTCGCAATGCGGGGCGAGCGCACGGAAATCCGGCCGCTGCGCGTCGCGGAAGCCCACGATGGGCGAAAACCCGCGCGCGTAGCGACGTGCGTCGCCGCCGCCGGCCGCGAACCGCGCCTGCGATCCGGTCAGCGCATGCCAGACGATGTTGTCGAGCAGCTGGAGGTCGCTCATGGGTCGCGTGCCGGGGACCGTGCGTAGCTGACGGTGAGCGCCTCCCAGACGTGCCCGTCGGGACGGTCCCAGTACACGATGCGCCCGCCGTGCGATGTGTTGACGCGGCGATCGACCGGGCCATGCGGCGTGCTGCGGTAGCCGATGTCGCGCGCGTGCAGGCGCGAAACGATCGCGTCGAACGTCGCCTCGTCGACGCGAAAGCAGTAGTGCATGACCGGCATCGACCCTTCGACGTCATCGAAGTCGAGCGTGAGGCCGTCGTTGACGAACACCGGGCAGAACGGACCGACGCCGGTCTTCGCCCACGACACGCCGAGCAGGTCGGCGAGCAGCGCGGCCGCGGCCTCGCGTTCGCGGCTGGGAACGATCAGGTGGTCGAGCGCGATCGTCATGGCGCGTTGGCGTGCATCGCCTCCAGGTTGCGCTCGCACGCCCGCCTGTCGTCGAACACCAGGTACTCGCTGCGATCGCCCACCGTGCATACGTAAACGGCGTCGTCGAGGCCGAACGCGCCGGGCTCGCGCCGGCAGCGGGCGAACCGCTGCACCAGGCGATCGCTCACGGGGCGACACGCGGCCGATCGCGGCCGCAGCCAGTCGAACCCGAGGGCGCCGGCACGTGGCCTGCCGCCTGCATCGTCTCGTGCAGCAACCGTGCGCTCCGGCGGTCGGAGCGGCGATGCGGGCGTCTGCGGCGTGTCCGGCGTGGCCGCGTCGGCGCCGCAAACGGCGGCCGTCGCCATGAGGATCGCCGCCACTCGCCGGCGTGCGGTGCGATGAGAGCTCTGCGCCATCGGCAGTCGGGGAAGGGAGGCGCCGCGCAAATCCGTGATGGTGCGCGAGCCGCGGCGGGATGGCAACCGGGCCGGCAAAATACGCTGTGCAAGCATCCTGGATCAGCCATCGGATAAAAGCGCTGCATGATCGAGGTACGCGTCGGCCTGTGCGGCTTCACCATCGCGATGCGCGAGTACCCGCGTCACTTTCGCGTCGTCGAGGTGCAGCACACGTTCTACGACCCGCCGCGCGACAGCGTGATGCTGAAGTGGCTCGAGCGCGCGCCCGGCATCGAATACACGATGAAGGTGTGGCAGCTCGTCACGCATCCGGCCGGCAGCCCGACGTACCGCCGCCTGAGGCACGCGCTCGCGCCGGGCGCCGAGCCGGGGTTCTTCCGCGACTCGGAGGCCGTGCGCGAAGGCTGGCGCCGGTCGCTCGAATGCGCGCGGCTGCTCTCGGCCACCGCGTTGCTCTTCCAGTGTCCGGCGAGCTTCACGCCCGAGCCCGCGAACGTGGCCGCGATGCGCCGCTTCTTCGAGCGCCTCGAGCGGCCCGCGCGCATGTTGTGGGAGCCGCGCGGGCCGCGCTGGGTCGCGCAGCGCGATCTCGCGCTCGCGCTGTGCCGCGATCTCGACCTCGTGCACGTCGTCGACCCGTTCGTGACACCGCCGGCTCCGCGCCAACCGGTGTATTGGCGCCTGCACGGCATCGCGCGGGCGAGCCATTCGTACTCCGACGACGAGCTGCGCCAGCTGCGCGCAGCGCTGCTGCGCGCCGAGCCGCCGGGCACGCCCTACGTCCTGTTCAACAACCTTCCGCGCGCGGCCGACGCGAAGCGATTCCTGCAGCTTCTCGGACGATGACGCCGGCGGCGCTCCGGCGCGACGCGCCCCCGCGTAATACGCGGCAACCGCCCTGCCCGGCGTCGGGCGCCCGCGCTACATCTGCTTGAACAGGTGCAGGAACGTGCGGCTGACCGGCAGCACCTCGTCGCGACCCTTGAGGTGGATGGACGCCGTTTCGTTCTCCCCGCGCGTCAGGTGACTGATCGATCGCAGGTTGACCACGACGGAGCGGTGCACCTGCGCGAACTGCAGCGGGTCGAGCTCGGCGAGCAGCGACTTCAACGGGACGCTGATCAGCGCCTCGGCCGGCTTCCCGTCGTCGTCACGCCACGCGACGAGCGTGTACTTGTCCTCGGCGCGCAGGAAATCCACGTCGTCGACGGCGATCATCTTCAGCGTCTGCCTGACCGTGGCGCGGATCCAGCGCAGCGGCGCGCGGGCGGGCTCGCGCTGCAGTCGCTCGGCGAGCTGCTCCAGCAACTGCTCGGTGGCGCCCGCGTGGATGGCCGCGCCCAGCCGATCCCTCAAACGCGCCACCGTTGCGGCGAGCCTCGCCGCCTCCACCGGCTTCACGAGGTAGTCGAGCGCACCCTGCTCGAAAGCGTCCAGCGCGTAATGATCGAACGCGGTGACGAACACGACGTGCGCGCGCGAGCCGATCTGGCGCGCCGCTTCGACACCCGACAGTCCCGGCATGTGCACGTCGAGAAAGCAGATGTCCGGGCGCGTCACCTCGAAGCGATCGACCGCCTCGCGTCCGTTGCGCGCCTGCGCGACGACGACGAGATCGGGCCAGGCCTTCGCGAGCATCGCCGCGAGCTCGTCGCGAAGCAGCGGCTCGTCGTCGGCGATCAGTGCCGTGGGTGGCCGGAGGGTCATGCGTGAGCGGGCTGCGCCGGAAACTCGAGCTCGGCGCAAACGCCGCTCGGGACGTTCCGGGTGATCCGCAACGCGGCGTCGCCGCCGAACGCGAGCTGCAGCCGCTCGCGCAACGTCGACAAGCCGGTGCCGAGCCCATCGCCGGGGTGCTGGAGCCCGATCCCGGTATCGACCACGCGTGCCACGCAGCGACCGTCGCGCACGCTCGCCGTCACGTCGATGCGGCCGCCCTCCTCGCTCGGATCGATGCCGTGGCGCACGGCGTTCTCCACCAGCGTCAGGAGCGCCATCGGCGGGACGCGCAGCGATTGCGCCGCGTCGTCGACGTGCACGCTGAACTCGAGGCGGTCCGGCATTCGCATGTGCATGAGCTCGAGATAGGCGCGGACCAGGTCGGCTTCCTGGCCGAGCGACGTCGCGCCCTGGTCCAGCCGGGGCACGGCCGCCCGCAGGTAGGCGATGAGGCTATCCAGTACCGCCGGCGCACGCGGCGAGCCGGTGCTCACCAGCGCGCGCACGTTCGCCAGCGTATTGAACAGGAAATGCGGTTGCACCTGCGCCTGCATGAGACGCAGCCGCGCGTCGAGCGCGCGGCGCTCGAGCTCGCTGCGCTCGAGCTCGAACGTGAGCGCCTGGTGCCGGGCGAGCGCCTCGCGCTGGCGCACCATCGCGCCCAGCGCCATCCACGGCGCGAACAGCACCCCCATGAAGCACAGCGAAGTGAATCCCGTCAGGCGCGCCGGGTTGCGCCAGAACGCGATATCCCCGCCCGTCGTCACCCAGTACGCCACGCACGCCGACAGCGGTACGGCCACCACGACGCCGACCAGCTGCCAGACCCAGCGCGCGAGCCAGTCGGGCAGCTTGCGCGGCCAGCGCTCCATCGCGCCGAACGCGATCATCGCCCCCAGGCCGACCACGACCGCGCGAGCGATCCAGATGCGAAGCGGCGTCGTGCCCGAGTTGACGTTCAGCATCAGGCCGAACGGAAGCGCGGCGAGCAACGTGAAGCGGAGGCGACGCCAGTCCAGGATGCGGACGAGGCCGCGACTGGGCGCGAGGGCAGCGGCTGACATGGCAGGCGATGACGCCGTCGGTCGAACGGAAGGCGTCAGTGTGCCGGCTTCCGCCGGGCGAACCAATGCGCGATCGACGAAGCACGCGGTCGCGGTGCGAACGAACGGGCGAGGGCGACGGGCCACGAACGCTGCCGACGTTGCGGCCTGCCGTTGGCCTGTCGCGCGGCTCCGCTGCAATCGTGCGCCGCGCTTGCCGCCGGCATTCGGCGACGGTCGAGCGCGTTATCGGGATCGAGGCGACGACGCGGCGGCTCGAACATCGGCCTGCAGATCCACGTAGGCGCCTGTCACCAGCCGCGCCTCGTCGATCCCGAGCTGCGTCATCAGCGCTCGCGCTTCCCGCACGCCGGCGGCGACGGGCTCGTCGTGGCCGAGCACGACTTCGAGCTCGATGAAGTCGCCAAGGCCCTGCACGCGGTCCAGGTGCACGCGGGTGCGGCCGATCAGAAAGAGCGTGCGGCACTTGTTCACGCGCCCGGCAACGCCGTACGCTCGCGACAGCGATTCCCGCAGCGCGCCCGGGTCGGACGTGCGCGAGCGCAGGTAGAACGACTCCTTCGGGCCCGCGCGATCGGCTCGCTCGTAATAGATGAGCTCGCCGTGCCCATCGCCGAAATCGCGGAGCTTGAGGCGCGCGGCCGCGCAGGTGAAGAACGTATCGTCCTGGTAAATCGTCACCGCTTCGCCGTCGGCGAGCCGCGCCACGCGCAGCGCGAGCGCCTCGACGCTCTCGATGCGCGCCTTGATCTCCACATTGCGCGACATGGTTGCAACCATCCCGTGCAGCGGTTGCGCTTCGCTCACGGGACGTCGCCGCGGAAGCGGACGTCGGCGATCCAGTTCCGGCTTCGCCGCGCGAGGCGCGTCTCGACGTCCTCGCCGTCGAAGCTGACGGCGGCCTTTCGCAGGCGCGACGGGTCGACGTCGTCGAGGGCGTTCACGTTGACGACCGCGAAGGTTCGACCGCCGATGTCGCTCGTCACCAGCGGCGCCACGCCGCAGTCCGAGCACACGTGGAACGTCGCCGTCTTCGATCCGAACGCGTAGCGCGACACGCGGGTGCGGTCGCGGATCGTGACGACCAGACGCGAGGCGGGATGCGAGGTCCAGACACCACCGTGCTTGGCGCAGAACGAGCAGCCGCACGCGCGCGCCGGAATGTTGTCCGCGCTGCCGCCCCACTCGAGATCGAACGCGATGTTGCCGCAGTGACATGTTCCGTGCATGCGAACTCCCTGGAGGTCGACGTCGCTCGCGTCCGCGGTCCAGCGATAGCGCACGTCGTCGAGCTGCCACGTCGGCTCGAAGCCGAATTCGATGGCGACGAAGCCGTGCTTCTCGTAGAACCGGCGCGCGACGGCGTTCTTCGCGAACGTGTACAGCCACAGGCTGCCGCCCGATTGTCCCTTCGCCCAGGCGAGCAGTTGCGAGCCGATGCCGCGCCGCTGCCATGCGATGTGGACGTGGAGCTGGGCGATCGACTCGCGCGATGCAGCGATGAACCCGGCCAGCCGCCCGTCGACCACGGCCATGCGAACGCGGTTCGCCGGCTCGACCTGCTCGACGAAGTAGCGCCGCTGCTCATCGAGCGGGTGCGGGTCGACGATGCCGAGGGCCGCTTCGAAGCTCGCCCGCCATAGCGCGACCAGCTCGTCGAGGCAGCGCGGATCGTAGTCGACGATGCGCGCGCGCTGCGCGGCGGTCAGGTCCACGGGCCGGCCTTGGGGAGAACGTCGGCGGTGTCGAGATGTCGGCTACTTCGCGGCGGCCGCCGGCGAACCGGTTTCCACGAAGCGCTTCAGCCGGTCGATCTGCTCGCCGAGCACGCCTTCGACGGCGGGCGCGATGCCCTCGAATCCGCCCGGCATGAAACCGCCGACGCTGTAGACCAGCTCGAGCTTCGTGCCACCCTCGACCGGCGACAGTCGCCAGGTCATCACGCCCGAGAGCGCGGACGCCTGCAGCGGTCCCAGCGCGCCGGTCAGGCGGATCATCTGGTTCGGTCGCAGCATGACGACCCGCAGATGCTCGACGCCGCCGTTCGGCAGTCGCTCGCAGAAGCATCCGCCCGCCCGCGGCTCGATCGACAGGTTGCGGCTGTCGCCCGAGTACGAGTGCTGCGGGTTCCACCAGCTGCCCACCTGCCCGAGCAGCGAGTCGTAGACCGCGGCGGCGGGGGCGGCCACGATTCGCTCGTGCCGCACGACGAAGCCGTTGGGCGAGACGTCGGCGGCGCAGGCGGACCCGGCGCCGACGCATGCCAGCAGGAAGATCGCGAGAAGTCGTTGCATCGAAGCAGGGTCCTCGGATGGAAGGGTGTCCGTCGTCACGGCAGATCGAGCGTGCGCGTGAGAAAGGCGCTGTTCGGGTCGTCGGTGTAGTCGGCGAACGGCGAACAGTAGGTGAAACCGGCGCGCAGGTACAGCGTCCGCGCCGGCTCGAAGGCCGGCGCCGAGCCCGTCTCCAGGCTGAGCCTCGCGTAGCGGCGCCTGCGCGCCTCGCCGACGATGTGCGCCAGCATGGCGCGCGCGACGCCGGTGCGCCGGTGCGTGGTGGCCGTGCGCATCGACTTGATCTCGCCGTGACGCGCATCGAGCTCTTTCAGTGCACCGCAACCGGCGAGCGTGCCACGCGACCAAGCCGTCCAGAACGTCACGTCCGGTCGCATCAGGCCGCGAAGATCGAGCGCGTGCACGCTGCCGGGCGGCGACAGCGCTTGCATGTCGCGGAGGTGCTCGGCGAGGAGCGCGCGTATGTCCGCGCCCGTGAGGTCGTCCTCGCGAATGGCGATGCAGGGATCGGGCGGCGCTGCCACGTCGGACCTCAGAGCATCACATTGCAGGCCATCGACCCGTGCGCGTCATCGGCGGGTTGCATGGCCGTCTGCCCGGCTCACGCGAACAGCGCACCCGGCGGCTGTCCGCGCCCGCTCACGTCCCACGCGGCGTCGATCTCGCGCGCATCCAGTTCGAGATCGAACACGTCTCGCAGCACGTCGCGCAGCGCGCGTGCGGTCTCGACCGTTCGTTGGACGCGCTCGCCGTCGCGCGAGCGCGACGTCAACGTGCGGTTGAACAGCGTGTGGCGACCGCGCGGAGTCGGCCGCGCGACGACGAGATTGTGCGCGAACAGCGCGCCCGGGCGCGTCGCGGTGTGCCAGTTCTGCTGCGCGAAGTCGACCGGGAGCTGGCGCGAGAAGTCGAACCGGTAGACGTCGGCCCACGCGCCGCGCACGTCGGCGCGGAGCACATGGTCGTCGCCGACCCGCACGATGCGCACGGGCTCGTGCGGCGTCTGCTGCACGCCGTCGTCGTCGATGCAGACCGGCGCGGTGAGCGTCAGTCCACCGAATCCCGCGTCGACCAGCATTCGTCGACCCTGCACGTCGACGCGAAGCGTCATGTGGCTGCGCGGCGTCTCGGTCGACGCAGGAACGCCATAGCGAACGCGTGCGGCGAGCGGCATGACATCGAATCCGAGCGACGCCAGCGCCGCGGACAGCAGGCCGTTCTGCTCGTAGCAGTAACCGCCGCGGCGCGCACGCACGAGCTTCGCCTCGAGCGCAGGCAGCTCGAGGGGCGGCGCGCCCGACACGATCACCGCCAGGTTCTCGAAGGGGATCGCGAGCGCGTGGTGATACGCGATACCCGCGAGCGTTTCCACCGTGGCGGACGTCGAGCCCGCGTAGCCGATGCGACGGAGGTAGGCGTCGACATCCATCGCTCGCACGACGGGTGTAGGAAGCGCCAGCCCGGCGGCCTCGGATGCGGTCATGCCTCGCGAAGGCGGCGCAGCCCGGACACTGCCGATCCGAGGAGCACGCGCGAGTACACGCGATGGAAGCCGAGGAGCGCATGGAACAGGAGCCCGCGCCCCACACGTCCGGTCCGTGTCGTGACCGGCACCACGGCCGAACCGAAATAGACGCGCGTCCGCCGTCCGCCCGCCTCCGGCGGCATCACCATCAGCCACGAGCGGGTTCTTCCGGTCCAGTCGCCCAGCAGGAGCTCGTTCGCGGTGCGATCCTCGACGTGCCACGCGGCGAAGTCGGTCCGCTCGGCGTGTGCGAGCTCGCGCGCCTCGCCATCGGTCGACGGCCGTGACGCGAACCAGCCGAGCAGCCGTCGTTCGAGGCGAATCACCGCACCGGTGTAGAACGCTTCGACGAATCGCGCCAGGGACACCGCGCCGTCGACCTCGCTCGTGTAGCAGTCGGCGAAGCCCTCTGCCTGGGCGTAACGCGCGAGCAGCGTGCGCGGCGGAAGCGGGCAGGCACGCGGCGTGCGCATGCGCTAAGCGCGAGCCCGCTCGCGTCGATCCGCGTCGCCGCCTGCGGCGGACGCCCGTCGGGCGACGAACGACGTGCCGTGCGGACACGATCGAGCGTCGGCCGACTCGACGCGAGACCTGCGAGCCAGTGCGTCGCGGTTCACGCATTCCCCCCGGCGCGGCCTGCTAGCGGCGCTTCGAGTGGAAGACCGCCGAATGGACGCGGTCCAGGTCGGCCTTCACGTCGTCGCGGCTTCGTTCGTACACCAGCTCCCGTCCCATCACGCTGCCCACGAACGCGGTGCCGTTGCGGTTGGGCGTCAACGTGCATCGCACGCTGTGGACGCCCTCGCCGACGACGACCTCGATGAATTCGCGGCGCTTGGTGAGTACCACGACGTCGAGCGTCTGGCCGGAGGCGGTGGCGCGTACCGTGATTTTCTCGTCGCTCATCGATGCTCCATTTCGCCGTCATGGTTCGCGCGCCCGCGTACGCCGGCTCGGTTGCCGGCGACGAGCGGCCGGGCGGTGCGCGCATTCCACGCGACAGGAACCGCCGGCGCCGCCGCCCGCGCCGTGCCATCGTAGCCCACTCCGCACGCCGCGCGTTGGTCGGCCGGCGCGTCGCCCGTAGCGGCGAACCGCGCCCGTCGTGGGCCGACGGTTCGCCGTGCGGCGCATCGATCGCGTCTTGCCGCCGAGGCGGCGAGCCTCTGGCGGCGC
>Ga0307405_10001332_pt1 | contig 10340 bp, 9 predicted proteins | sample 322Cmetagenome_2_FD_203311 | JGI IMG/M metagenome (GOLD analysis project Ga0307405, IMG submission 203311) | Maize rhizosphere microbial communities from greenhouse at UC Davis, California, United States - 322HYB-C-1 | ecosystem: Host-associated > Plants > Roots > Rhizosphere > Soil | place... | reverse complement strand
CGCTTGCCGGTGATGTCCCTGCGCCAGCGCTCCAAGCGGCCGCGAGTATGCGACAGGCGCAAATCCTTCGAATTGCACTTAGGACAATCAGCCACCAGCAGTTCCCTCGGGGTGTTGGATCGTATCACGCGCATCTGCCGCCCCTGGCGCGAACAACAGTGCAACCGCGAGCACCGACGACAGAAATCTCATGCCGGCAGAACGTCGCCGCAGCTCGAGACCCGCCAGATTTGCAGCCGGCGCCGCTCCGCAAAGGTGCGATCCACGACCGGCTCGATGCGGCAGGCGCGCGCCGCAGCCTCAAGGTAGAAGGGTGCATCCACCGACACGTCCTGCACCGCCGGCGTCTGGAAACGGCCCACGTGGACGATGTACGCGGAAGGGTGGCGTGCAATCACCAACGGCAAGTCACGCACAGCGGTGTCTCTGATCCAGTACCGGTGGAACTCACCGAATACGGGCGCGACATATTTCCGCTGGCTGTCATCGGCGATCACCGCGCCGCGGCTGGCTGTCGTCGCAATCTGACGGACGATTTCCTGGTCGCGCAGACTCCGCGCGCGCAGCACCGGGTGAACGGCAAACGCGGCACTCGCCGTGATCATGAAAGCGGCCAGCGTTACCCGTCCGATCGGCACGGCGGAACCAATACGCGACACCGAGTCGGCCCAGGCGAGGGTCATCAAGGGAATCAGCGGGACCAGGTACCTGCCGATTGTCGCAAACCTCGCCAATCGGTCGCTGTCCGATGCGCTGTAATCGTAGAACAGGTAAATGGCCAGGTAGATGCCGACGGCCGCGATCAGCGGATGACGCTCCCGGCCCTGGTAGGCGACTATCGCGGCCAGGCCGCCCGGGACGAGGATCGACGTGCATACCGCGTAAAGTACGGCTCTCGCTTGGATGCCATCCAGCGACCAGCCGGCCGTGTCGCGCAATCCGGGAAAGGTCGCTGCGGTGAGCTCGTAGACGAGTGCGGCGGCCAGGAGGCCGGCGCCCAAGAAACCGGTCAGGACGGTCGCGCCGGGGCGGCGTCGAACGATCGCCGCGACAACAAAGGGCAGGAACAGCACAACATTGGTTTCCCTGAGCAGGACAGAGAGGCCGCCGACGGCACCCGCGACCGCCCACTTCCACCGTTGGCCCTCACCCGTCCAGTACAGCCACAGTCCAAGTGCGACCATCGCTGTGCTCGGTAGTTCGCTCGACCCGATCCGCGCCATCACAAGTGTTGGCGCATACGCCAGAAACAGCAACGCGAACCCCGAATGGTACCCGGCGTCACGCAACCAGCGCGCCATGAGCAGGACGGTAAGGGCTGCGGAAAGGAGCGACACCCAGATCGCTCCCCGCCAGCCGGCGAGCGCGACGAATGCAGCTTGAAGAAGCGACGTGCCCGGCGGATAGGGGCTGACGACCGCGAGGCTTCGGTCGGCGAAGACCACCGCCTGCTCGACGTACGCGGATTCGTCGGCTGAGATGAAAACGGCCGGTGGAAACAGGCAGTAACCGCCGCCATAGATGAGGAGCACGGCGATCAGATATGCCCACGGATGGCGATCAGGCATGCGCTAGCCGGTAGATGCGCCTGCAGGATCCGGCGCGACTGGCGACGACACCGGTGTGAGCGCTACCGCTGCGAGCGTCGCGAAAAGAAGCGTGTTCACGGGGATCTGCAGGCTGAATTCGACCATCTCCTGGATCGCAATGGCGACCAGGCCAATCGCGGCGCCCGTGCGGATCCAGTAGCCGCGGGATTCCGCCCGTGCCGCCCGCAGGTTACGCCGGATCGCGACCACCAGCAATACAGCAACGACAATCGCCGGAACAACCAGCAGCAGACCGCCTTCTGCCGCGAGTTGGACATAGTCGTTGTGCGCCTGCGCCATGTGAAAGCCGGCGTTGCGGGTCTGGTAAAAGAGCATCGCCTCGCCGAAGGTGTTCAACCCGGTGCCGAACAGTGGAAACGCGCGAATCACGTCGGAAGCGTCCCGCCAGGCATCGACTCGTCCCAGCAGGTTGCGATCGTCCTGAAACCAGGTGACCACACGGTCAGGCCCTCGCCATAACAGACCGGCCATCATCACGCTGCCAATCGACGCTGCTATCAATCCTTTTCGCATCGTGCCCAGCCGGCGCCGCCGGGCCGCGAGCGACGTGAACATCGCACAGAGGAACGTCAGACTGATAATCGAGGACCGCGACAAGGACCAGAACACTGCCACCGTCCCAAGGATGACGACCGCGCCAGTGAGCATCAGGCGACTCGCGGATGATGATGAGAGCCACGCGAAGGCGCGCTGCGAGCGCCGTGGGTGGTCGTTTAGTGCTGCTTCGACGTGGCCAACGACAGAGCCGATCAGCAGCGCGAGAATCATCAGCATCCAGCCGCCGAAGTGATTCCGGTTGATGAACGGGCCGAACTGGTTTCCGCCGCCGCCATCCTGCGGATGCCAGAAGCCGTAGATCAGCCCGTTGTTGTACTCCCGCGAGTACATTCCATAGACCGCGACCGGCACGGCTACCATGGCGAGCGCGCCGGGTAACGATCGCAGCGCGCGGGGCGACAGCAAACGCGGCAGGCCAACCAGATAAAGACTCAGGGCGATCACCGAGACGACGGCGATGGCGGTACTCGGTGGCCGAATCGACACCGGCGCCCAGGACGGAGCACCGGCAAACACCAAGTCGTAGGCGCGGAGCAGGGCCGGCGTTGCAGGGCTGACGCGAGCCAGCAGGACGGTCGGCATGGGCATGAGTTGCGCTGTCGCCGCCCCGCAGACGACGAACAGCGCGAGCGCCAACGGCCGCAGCTCAGGATCGAGTCCCGCCCGATGCAATCCGGCCACGCCGATCGCGGCCGCTGCCCCGAACAACGGCACGTAGGCCCATGGATAAACGGCGCCGAAAGCAACGGTGCCGAGCGCGATCATCGTTGCCAGCAGGCTGTTCATGCCGAAGGTGCGGTGGCGCCGGCTCCAAACATGAAGTCCTCGTGCGCCGCGACGATCTTACGCTGGTCGAAGTGGGCTTCGGCGTAGGCGCGATTCCTGGCGCCGAACTCACGCACCCGCTCCGCCGGCAGTTTCATGAACCAACCGGCGGCCTCAGCCAGCGCCGCTGGATCTTCCGGCGCGACAATGCGGCCGCCATCCGCCTCGCGAAGGATTTCGGCTCCCTGGCTGCTGGCGCTGACGGCTGCGAGCACGGGACGGCCGGCGGACATGTAGGTCAGGAGTTTAGACGGAATTACGGTGTCCTTGACCGCCCGCAGCTGGTTCAACAGCAGCACATCGGCGGCCGCAAACATCGCGGCGATGTCCTCATCCCGCTGAAACGGCACAAACCGCACCAGATGCGCGAGACCTCGTCCCTCCACCGCGGCGACGAGCGCCGCCTTGTCCTCTCCGTCGCCGACGAAGACCCACTGCAGCCGGGAACCGGCGTGCAGTGCCGCTGCATGGATCACATTCATCAGCCCCTGCTTCCGACCCATGCTGCCGGCATGCAGGATCACGTGCGCATCAGCGGCGATGCCGTATCTGCGCCGGAACGATCCGTCACTGACGACGGGACGGATCTGTTCGATATCGATCGGGCTGCGGATCAGCCGAATCCGGTCTGATGAGTACCCGTGCTCGATGAGCGCCTCTTCAAAGGCCCGACAGAGAACACTGGCTCCAGCGGCGCCACGATAGGCGGCGAACTCGAAGGTGTCCAGCAGCCGGTACAGAGGGCCGGCGACGATGCCGACGTCCAGCGCCGCACGGGCGGCGAGGTCGTTGACATTGACGAAATACGGACGGTCGAACAGCATCGCCAGGACTCGGGTGAGCATCGCGAGCGCCGGTTGAGCGCCGATATACAGGAGCGCATCCGGACGGCCGCCACGAATCGCCGTCGCGATGGCCGCCGGCATCGCCAGAACGCTGAACGTGCCTTCCATCAGAATGCGCTGCAGCGCGCTCGACGGACGGCGCGGGATGTAATGGGTCAGCCGGTGAAGCGTGGCGCCGTCCCTGTGGTCGACTCGCCGCAGATAGCCGCGGTCATCGTCGCGTCGCCGCCACTCGGGAGCAAATGGAAACCCGGTAAAAACCGACACGTCGTGGCCACGCGCGGCGAGATGCGCGGCGAGTGCTGCGGCGTGGGGCGCAAACCCGGTCGGCTCCGGTGCGTAGTTGATCGAGATAATGAAAAGGCGAGCCACAGAGGGTGGCTCCGGCTACGCCGGGTGGAACGCGTAGCTGTGGTCGTCAAGGAACTGCGGCGTCCGCTCCCCGCGCGCCGGCTCGATCGCAACGGCCTCGCTCGAGTAGCCGAGTTCCCGCAGCAGCGAGAGCACCGCCTCGCGGCTGACGCCGGCGTGCAACTCGAGCACGATCCGCGGACGCCAGCGCGCGAGTGCCTCCCGCATGCCATCGAGCGCCTCGAGCTCCATCCCCTGGACGTCGATTTTGACGCCATGGATGGCGTCGTTGCCGCCGTTAATCGAGGTCCACAGCCCGTCGAACCGGACAATGCCGGCGGTGACGAACCATGACGACGCGCCACCCCCGAACGTGGAATCCGCCATCCCTCGAGTCAGCGCAATGCGCCTGAACTCCATTTTCTCGACGCTGCCCAGCCCGAGTGGTACGACATCCACCTGTGGCAGATCGTTCAGCGCCCGGCCCTGGTCGACGCAGCCGGCCGTGGCCGGCACCGGCTCGAAGGCGAACACCCTGCCGCGCGGACCGACGAGACGCCCGAGCGCAATCGTGGTGTAGCCATAATGCGCGCCGACGTCGAGCCAGGTCTCGCCCGGCTGCACCTGTGCGGCGAACCAATCGAGCAATGCCCGCTCTGTCCGCCCGACAAGGCCCGCGGGGTAGTCGTGCCACGACGTGACCAGCCACGCGCCGCGTAGAGGGCCAGCCAGGATCCGGCGCGGGCGAATGGTCCGCGGCAGCAGCGCGCGAAGCAGCGGCGTCATGAGGTTCCCTGGCTCAACGTTGGTGTCGGCAGGCCGCCGACCGCCTCCATCAGCTGCTCGAGCGACAGCGTGTGCCGCTCGAGTTGACGGCGGTAATCGGCGATATGGACGTCAACGATCAACCGGAACCAGAACGTCTGCAGCGAGTGGTAGACGAACCCGTTCCACCCGTCGCGAAACCCGCGTCTGATGAAGTAGCGGTACAGGAACAACAGCACGGGACGGACGTAGAGAGGCATGCCGTACCAGAGGTTCTTGAGCCAGATCATCCGCTCGTCGGGATTCCCGAGCAGCGTTGGATGAAGATGCGACGACCAGGCGAGCACCTTTTCGGCGCGAAGGATTTCCTCGATTGCCATCCGCCGCGCAAACTTCTGGTGCTTATCGATCCAGAAATCGATGTTCAGCTCGTTGGCATTGCTTTCGACGATCGGCCCGGCCAGCCGACCGATCATGCCGTTCACCACCAGCCGAAAATCGACCAGCTCACTGTCGTCGACCTTGACGTGCGAACGGCGAACCAGCCGCAACCATTCGGGCTTCAGGCCGCGGACGCGCTGGTTGCGGAAGTAATGATGATGCGGATTGTAGTACCCATGCACCTCGCGGTCGTCGTGCTGCAGCATCTGCTCGATATCCTGCTTGAATGCCGGAGTGACGACGTTGTCGGCGTCGAGGAGCAGCAGCCAGTCATGCCGCCAGGGAATTTCGGTAATGGCCCAGTGAATCTGGCTGCGATGGTCGGCGTATTCGTGGAACACTGTGCGCACGCCGTGGTCGGCACAGATCGCCACGGTACGGTCATCGCTGCCGCTGTCGACGACGACAATGTCGAACGCCCATCCGGTGACGCTCTCGAGGCACACTCCGATATTGCGCTCCTCGTTCTTTGTCAGCACCAGGACAGAGAGCGGAACGCTCACGCGCCGGCCACCTCCGCGATTTCGTGGACCGAATCCTTCACCCAGGCTGCCAGTCGCCGCACGCCATCGGCCGCTCGCGTCTGTGGCTTCCAGCCGAGATCCCGAGCAACCTTCGTTGTGTCGGCGACGAAGATTCGCTGATCGCCGGGCCGCCATCGGCCGCTGCCAGGGTTGAGCGGCTGGCCGTTCACGGTTTCGAGCATCTTCACCACTTCGACGACCGACAGCGCGTTGGTTGCGCCGCCACCGATGTTGTAGACCTGTCCCTTGACCTGGTCGACATTCTCGATCGCGGCACGATAGAGCGTGCACAGATCGTCGATCCACAGCAGATCGCGAACCTGAAAACCGTCGCCGAAGATGGTGATCGGGGCGCCGGTCGCCGCGGCGATCGCGAACCACGCCACCCATCCCTGTTCCTCGAAGCCGAACTGCCGCGGGCCGTAGATGCAGGACTGCCTGAAGACCACCGTGCGCAACCCGTATATACGCGCGTAGTCGCGCACGTACTGATCCGCCGCGCCCTTCGAACAGCCGTACGGCGAATGGAAGTCGAGCGGACAGGACTCGTCGATTCCGTGCGGCTTGTTTTGCCACTCGTAGCGGTCGCCACGCCGGACGATCGGTTCGTGCTCGAGATCGCCGTATACCTTGTTCGTGGATGCGAACAGGAAGGCGGCGCGGGGTGTGTACTTCCTGGTCGCCTCGAGCATATTGAAGGTGCCCAGCGCGTTCGCTTCGAAGTCGGGCCGCGGATCGGTCACTGAACTGGTCACGGCTGTCTGCGCCGCGAGGTGGACCACCGCGTCCGCGTCGCGATGTCGTTCGAACACGGCGTTCATTTCAGCGGGATGACGGACGTCGCCGCGTTCGAATAGGTGGTTCGACGCGTGCTTCTTCAGCCACGCAAGATTGCTTGCAGCGCCGCGTCGGGAGAGGTTATCGATGCCAACAGTGGTGGTTTCAGGGACGGCGGCCATCGCATGGGCGAACGCGGATCCGATGAATCCAGCCGAGCCTGTGATGATGATCTTCATGACGGTCTCCGCTGCTCCCTGGCGTCAATCACCTCGGCGTAGTGCGCAATAAGGGCGGGAATGATCTCGTCCCAGCTGTACCGCGACCGAACCGTCGCCGGTCCGTCTACCGCGATTCGGCTGGTCGCCGCTGTATCGGACAGCGCTGATTCGATTCCGGAGACGACAGCGTCAATCGAACAGCTCACCACGGTCGCGGATCCGGCCTCCGCCAATTCCCGATGGATGTTGACCTGGTCGGAGATGACGACCGGCAGGCCGCATGCGAGCGCCTCGATAATCGCCCCCCCGAAGTTTTCGGCGTAGGACGGGAGAACAAATAGGTCGGCGTCCACCAACGCGGCGAGCTTCAGATCGCCTGAGAGAAGGCCCGGAAACAGCACCTTGTCGGCCACCCCGAGCCGATGTGCCAGACCGCGCACCTCTGCCGCGTACCCCTGGTGATCGGGGCCGGCAAGCACCAGCCGCAAGCCCGGCCGTGACCCGAGCAACCGTTGAAAAGCCGGGACCAGCAGGTCGAGGCCTTTCTGACGGCTGATACGTCCCAGGAATAACAGAAAGGGCCCGTCGAGGCTCTGGAACGCGGCGCGAAAGGTTCCACGCGGCGGTAGCCGTTCGTACGCCGCCATGTCGATGCCGTTGGGAATCACCCACTCCGGACGACGCGGACCGTACGACGCCAGCCGCCGTTCGTCTTCGGCAGTGAACACGATTGCTGCCGCGCGCGTGAGCAGGGGCTGCGCAAGGGTAGCGAGATACGCGCGCTTGAGCCAGTCATTCCTTCGCCGCATATGCGGATCGAGACTGGCCCGTGGCTGGACGACGAACGGAACCCCGGCGTCCGCGGCCGCGCGGGCGGCTGCGACACAGGCGAAGTTATACAGCCAGTGGATGTGCACCAGGTCGTAGTTCCTGATCGTCCGTTTGAGCGCCGCCCCCAGCGAGGGCGCGAATCCAAACCGGCTCGTCCCTCGCCACACGTGATGAAACACATGGAGGACACCGTCTCGTACCACAGGTACGTCGAGCGGTACGTCGAGACGGCCCTCGGGGTCGTTGTCAGTGGTCGCAAGCGTCGCATCGACGCCGTGACGGATCAGACCGCGCAGGAGGCCGGGGATATTCGTCGGGCCCCCATATTTGGGAGAGATGCCTGGGACGACGTGGAGAATGTGCACTTAGCCGCCTTGCGCCACCTCGTCATACACCATCGCCGTGCGGAGTGCGGCGGCGCGCCAGCTGAATCGCGCCGCGCGTTCGAGTCCTTTACGCCGCAGCGAAACGGCGTACGGGGCATCAGTGAGTACACGTTCGACGGCCTGCGCGATGGCTGCCGGATTCTGGGGCGCGACAAGAACCGCGGCATCTCCGGTCACTTCGGCAATCGCCGGAATCGTTGACGCAACGACTGGGGTGCCGCAGGCCATCGCCTCGAGCGGTGGCCAGCCGAACCCTTCCCAGGTCGAGGGAAACAGTAGTAAATCAGCGGCGTTGTACCAGTCCGCCAGCAGCCGATCGTCGTCAACCCTGCCGACGTAGTGGATCGCGTCCTGGATGCCGAGCTTCACCGCCAGTTTGGCATCGTCCTGAAACATCGGCGCCCCGACGCGGACGAGCATCACGTCCCTGTGGTGATCCCGCACCTTCGCGAACGATTCGAGCACGACACCGGTGTTTTTGTAGCGGACGGCGGTCGCCACCTGCAGGACGATGCGCGACGCTCCCAGCCTGGGGTCGGGCAAACGTTCTCTCGCGCCGGGCGAGGGCCGGAAATTCGCATTCACGCCATACGGAACGACGGTGATCCGGTCCGGTGGAACGGAGGTATACCGCTCGAGTGTGGCCTTCGTCGTTTCGCTGATCGCGAGCACCCGGCGCGCCTGCGCCATCATCGTGATACGCGCCCGGAATGTGCGGATCACTGTCGCCGGCACTTTGATCGGCACGAGCCCTTCGCCGGCGAGCAGCGGAATGAGGTCGTGGCAGGTGACAACAGTCCGATCGGCGTCGAGATGCCGGATCAGCTGCGCGTAGCCATGGTCGAGGATATGAAAGGCGGCCGCGTTCCGATGTCTGAGCGATCGCGGGTAGGTGATGTAGCGGGACCACGCGCTGTCGACGCGACGAGCCAGCGGGTGATCGACGAGCGACGATAAGGTACGCACCTGTGCCGGCCGCTCGAGGCGGGCGGGTCGTGTCATGTCATCCAACCTGCTGAACGCGCTGACGAGTTCACGCGCGTAGCGGCTCATGCTCAGACTGTGATCGGAGGCAAGCCCGGGCAGCAGCAGGACCGATCGATCGGACGTGCTCACGCGTCTGGTTTGCGGGCGATGAAAACGAGGTCCTGCGTGAAGATCGGCCGCCGCCAATCGCCGCCTTCAGCCAGCCTCGCGATGAGGAGCAGGCCTCTGATCGTCTGCCACAGGGACCACCGGACGGCGCTTGCCAGGCCGTGCACCAGCGGACCGTGCTCCCTGACGGCTTCGCATTCGAAGCCGGTGACCGCGCAGATCTGCGCCACACTCTGCGGCGTGAAGCTCAATTCGTGGGTGATGTCGTTGAACCGAACGTGAGCGCCGAACAGTCCCTTGGCATTGGGGACGAGCGCAATCAGTCGTCCGCCAGGGACGAGGGCGGAATAGAGGGCGTCGAGGAGCTCAAACAGCTCCGCCCTGGTCTGATGCTCGAGCACGTTGAAGGCCGTGACGAGAGCGTACCGCGACGATCGTCCACGAAGGTACTCGACGGCGGGCGCCAGAGTCATGCCCGTCAGCCCGCGCGCCCGCCCTGCGTCCAGCTGCGCGGGGCTCAGGTCGACACCTTCCAGCGTGGTGTAGCCGAGCAATCGGAGCGCGTTCAGAAAGCTGCCCGATCCGCATCCCACATCCAGGATCGGTGCCCGGGTGTCGACTGGCAGGAAGTCGCGAAACCGCTGCGCGGCGTGACGTCCGGCACGGGCGAACTCAGTGTCGTCGGCGCTCGTGCCCAACACGCGGCCTGCGGTCGCGCCGCTATAGGTCGAGTAAACGCGAGACTTCCAGGATTCCATACGGTCAGCGAGAGCCGTCGGCGGCACGCCGCCGACCCGCGACCGGCCCCACAAGACGACGCCCTGCCAGACCAGCGATCGGCGGACGGGTCAGCTGTCGGACAGGAATCGCGCTGGCCGGCTGTGTGCGGGACCGGAACGCGGGCGCGCGTGCCAGTCGAGGAAGCGCACAGAGAACGCCACCCCACAACCAGAACAGGACGCGGCTCGGCGGATAGTGCAGCGGATCGTACGCCCAACTTTGCAGAACAATCGCCAACTGGAAGACGAGAATACCCGCCGCGAGAGTGCCGAGATCGGTGCCGCGGCAGGCGCGAACCGCCTCGACACCACGCTTCAGCAGGATCAACACC
>Ga0307405_10001331_pt1 | contig 10352 bp, 9 predicted proteins | sample 322Cmetagenome_2_FD_203311 | JGI IMG/M metagenome (GOLD analysis project Ga0307405, IMG submission 203311) | Maize rhizosphere microbial communities from greenhouse at UC Davis, California, United States - 322HYB-C-1 | ecosystem: Host-associated > Plants > Roots > Rhizosphere > Soil | place... | reverse complement strand
GTCGGCGATGCGCAAGCCGCGTCGTGTCGGACGAGCGCGGTTTCTCGCTACTTCGGCATTCTTCAGGCCCTCTTCCGGCCTTCCGGTCAGTCAGATCGGCGCGCCGGATTCCGACTCAGGTGCCGGGCAGCAGCTGCAAACCGGAGCGTTCGGCTGATGGGGAGCGCCGCATCGGATGCATTGTTTTCGGCGGCGCCTGGCCGCCCGCCATGTGGTTGCGGGCCGCATCCGTTCGGTGCGCAACTTCATGATCTCGGCGATGCCGTCTTCGGTGATTGCCGTGACGATGGCGGTCCGCGCCATGTTGAACTTGCCGGATGGGTCGATGGCCGGTGCAATTTCCGCTTCTACCAAGCCAGTGGCCTTGAGAACCGAAACATGCTTGATTTCTTCGGGCCTCACGATCTCGGCAGGCAACTCCACATGCTGGAGCCTCAGCAAGAAGAGCAGGTGCATTTCTTGATCCCCTCAACGAATGCTTTTTGTTGAACCTGAGGGTGCCGGATTGTTTTGAGGCAGTGTGACGTTGTCTAGATTAGTCTGGAAAAACAGTCGGGTTTCGGGCTCCGATGGAAAGGCGCTCCCAAAACGAACGAGCCCCCGAGCATTGCTGCAGGCGCCTGTGGGGAATAGCTTGTTCGAACCGGTCGGCTGCATCCCGCCTGAGAGACCGAGGCAACTGTTACCGGCAACTCGCCAGCCAGACCGCCCCGATGGTGGCATGACTTGATCAACAGGCCTCCACGAAAGCCTTGGCGGCTCTCAGTGATACGACGGCAAGATTAGGTGCCTAGGCCCGCAAAATCGCACGGAGGTCCGAGGCCTCGACCTTCGTCTCCGGGCATTTTTCCAAGATCGTCAGTGAGAGGTCCCAGTATCCGTAAGCGCTAGTCACTACAGCTGCGCGTCGAGCGAACGCGGCATCTATTGGGGTCGGATCCGCGACCAAAAAGGACGATCTGACATAGTGCGCCTGACCCCAGAAAAGTTGTCCGTTCCCTGGGTTTATGCGCTGGATGCGCGAGGGCGGATGCGCTACTGCCTCGATTTCGGTCGACGCGGCGTCAAAGCTCTCGACTGGATAGTGAACCAAGTGCGTGAGCCGCCACAGCACGAACCCATTCGTGCGCATGAACGAATCGACTTGGCCGAACAAGGGTTGTCCTTTGTAGAGCGGGTTGAACTCGACCTCAACGTCAATCATGCACACTTCGGACAAATTTCTGACTGAACCCTTCAGGATGTCAAGCTCGCTTCCTTGGGTGTCGATCTTGAACAGATGCGGCTTGCCGAGATTCCGGGCGGCCAAGAAGTTGTCCAAGCTGCTGCTCGGCACACACACAACTCGGTCAGGGGCACTCTCCGCCAGAGCTGGATAATTCGTGTAGAGCTTCTCGTCCGGATCGTAGATCGAACTGCAGGCAGGCTCTCGTGTAATCGTCAGACTCAGTTCTCGACCGTCAGAGCTCAACGCCAGTGGCACGTATTCCAGTTCATCGACTGAATGGTTTGCTTGCAAGCGTGCGCATTCTTCTTCGTCAGGATCGAAGCAGAGCAGCTTGGCTTTCCCCTTTAGCGCCAACAAGGCGCTGTCCACGCCCCAGCGCGCACCAATATCAACACACAGCAGCGGTTGCTCGATCTTTGCGAGCAGTTCGCTCCTGAATGCACTCAAACGATGCTTATGGCTAGCGAGAACTGGAGCGGCAACCGGTGGCTTGACGGTCTCTGTCGCAGGAGGCGAGGTTGCCAAGCTTCGAATGGCAGCCATTTGCTCGACGCCGTTCGACGCGATGGTCCTGTTGATTTCTTCGGCTATCCCTGGCAGGCGGCCGAGCGCCAAGAGGCTCGAGTAAATCTGGCGGAGTTGGCGGAACGGCGTGCGGTGGTACATGGGAGTGGCGATCATGGCGCTTCGGTCCTAGACTTCGGGCTGCCAAGATCCTGTTCAGAAAAGGCGATCATGAACTAGCACTGGTCCAGCGTCATCGCTTTTTTCGTTCTCTGGCAGTATGCCCGCAGGGGGGCGGCTTGCTGACGGCACTGCGCTAAGCTGTGACTCTTTCAAGGAACCCCGGGGGTATTGCTTGAGCAAACTTGCATCTGCGGTCAATCGCGTTCTGGCGCCTCTGAATATCGCATTAACGCGTAGGACGACGCTCCAAAATACTCGCATTCAGCTTTTCACAGCGCAGTCTCAAATGTCTGCTCTGCGTTCTGAGATTGATCGCGCGAATGTCGAACTTCAAGGCTTGAAGGAGTCGTTGGAAGCCCGGCAAGCTGGTGCGATCGACACGATCGCAGCATCGCACAAGGAGCTTCTGCGACATCAGATCGCTAATCGTTGGAGCGTAGTAGACGCTGTGGAACGGGCAACTGCGGTGGCATCAGACTACCGCACTTGCCCATTGTGCGAAACCACGGGAAAGGCTGAAACATTCAAGCCCTACGTGACCAATTGCATTTTTGGAGGGGGTCTGCTGAAGCGGTATCAGTGCCCAGCCTGCGATGTGATCTTCGGCCCCGACAAGATGTTCGAGCTTTCTCCTGCCGAACTGAGCCAAGACTACGAATGGCACTACAAGGTTTACGAAGAAGGCGACTCGACCGAGGCCGAACTGCGAGCCTTTCACTCTCTCAACCCGCGGCGCGACGGGGTCTATCTCAACTATGGCGCCGGGTCGTGGTCACGAACCGTTCCATTGCTGAGAGAGCAGGGTTGGAACGTCTTTGCGTATGAGCCCCACGGCTCCGCTGCAACTGATGGTGAGTGGTTGATCTCGAGCGAAGCTCAGATGCAGCACAATCAATTCGACGGGATTTTTTCGAACAACGTACTAGAGCATTTCCGGCAGCCGGCCAATGATTTGCACCGCATGCTTGCCTGGTTAAAGCCGGGGGCCCAGATGGCTCACGCTACGCCGTGTTTCGAGTATCTTTTCGAGTACACGCGTTTTCACCTTTTCTTCTTTCCTGGCCGGTCCCGAGAAGTTCTTGCTAGACGTGCGGGTCTGAAAATCGAGAGTTTCGAGGTTTATGGCATGTTTCTCAATGCCGTCTACTCACCTGCATGAAAAGCAGCATTGAGAGCGACTCCATTCAGGTAACCTGCCAATTCCTATAGAGAAGCGGACCTCAAGGCAAGTATCCTCATGCGCCGTCCACAAGCAGGGGGAACCGGCTATGCGGCAGTGGTTTTTCGCACTCTTTTTCGAGATTCTAGGACCAACACTGATTACCTAAGTTGAGGTCTCTATGGTTAGATGGGGTCATTGGTCTAATGGGCCGAAGGGTGGGAGTGGAAGAATGGTAAGCAAGGCTTGGTCGGGAATCACGGGTGCCCTGGCTTGCACAGGGGCTCTATTGGCCGGATGTGGAGGAGGCGATGGATCGGGGGCGTTGCCGTGGGGCGCTGGCGCTGCCGGGCTGACAATCGTTTCCAGTGACCCCGCTGATGGCGCGCAAGATGTGGGGCTAAGCAAAGCAACGACGGTAAGTTTTTCAGCCCTTCTAGACGCGTCGACAGTCGGGCCCGAAACGTTCAAGTTGAGCAGTGATCAGGCTCAGGTCGAAGGCACCCTAACCGTCGACGGCAGCACCATTACGCTTACGCCGGTACAACGGTTGTCGCAAAGCACGCGTTATCAGCTGCAGATCGGTGGGCTGCGGGGGATCTCGGGTCGTGCATTTGCAGGCGCGACGTTGAATTTCACGACTTGCGATCGTGCTTGGCGTGCCCCCCAACCTGCCGTTGCATCCCTGATGTCGCCACAGTTGGGGGCCGTGCAGTACGACCTGGACGCCGATGGCCGCGGCAACGCAGTGCTGGTCTGGACGGAATATCACGGTTGGTGGTTTGGTGGGGAGGCTTGGGCGACGCGCTATGACAGTACGACGGGAGGCTGGGGGCCGCCGATTTCACTTCGGACGCAGCGACCGGGAGTCCAGCAGATAGACGTCGCGATGGATGCGCAAGGCAACGCAGTGGCGGTGTGGTCGGAGGGCAATGGCGGAGGACAGATCTGGGCCAAGCGCTACGAGGCGGCGACAGGCACCTGGACGGCCAGCACACGCATCGACACAGGCTTAAGTTCGAATCTTGCCAGTGGAGCTCGAGTCGTTCTAGATCAGCGGGGCAATGCCTTTGTCACCTGGAGCAACGATGGAATCTGGTCTGCCCGGTATGACGCCGACACTGGTGTTTGGGGGGCTGCCACTCAGGTGGCCGCGCGCGGGAGCCGAGACAGCAACGTCCGCGTTGCGGTGGATCAGCAAGGTGGCGCTTTGCTGGTTTGGCAGACGGAGGAGAGTTCCGGGCAGCGAGGTATCTGGGCTAGCCTTTACAAAGCCAGTGCAAACAGTTGGGCTGCCAGCCAGTTACTGACGAGTAGCAATGTCAGAGCTGAAGGGCCTGTCGTTGCGATGGACGGATTGGGCAATGCATTTGCTGGCTGGCAGCAAAGTGGCGATGGCGTTCAAACGACTCTTTGGTTTCGCAGGTTCGACAAATCAACGGCGCTTTGGTCGGACGCTATTGCGATCGGCAATGGCGAGGCTCCGCAGCGTGAGCCGACGTTGACAGTGGATGGACGAGGTAACGCTCTTGTTGCATGGACACAGGGGCAGGCCACTCCGCGCATCTGGACGAACCGATATGACGCCCAGGCGGGTCGATGGGAAGCACCCACTACGTTGATGGATTTGGATTCCAGCGGCGGTATTCCGAATATCGCCAGCGATGCGCAGGGAAATGCAGTGCTCGTTTGGCAACAGCGCAACATGGTTTGGTTCAGTCGATACAGCGCCGCAACGCTCCAGTGGACTGCGCCCGGCCGTGTCACGCTGAACACTCCGGCGGACAGGCCGTTAGTGGCAATCGATAAACAAGGCAAGGCAATAACGGTATGGCGGCAAACGGGCTCGAACAATACCGTTCTTGCATCCAGTCATCTCGCCGCGGGCCAGCCGCAGGTTGGAGGGCGGTATTGCGAAGACCCGCTGCCACCCGGCGGTTGATCGCGACGGGTGTATGCAACAACTCCCTGGCATCACCATCTTTGGCACAGCGGCAGGCCGAGTTACGGAGACCTCTTTCAGGGCGAAATTTGCACCTGGCCGTACTGGTACACAGTCGAGCTCGTCCCGTTCAAAATGTACTTCAGCCTCAATCGATATGGATACGTGTCCGGTGGCATGCACTGATGCGTGACCGGATCGCATATCCACCAAATGACCTCGTTCGTCAACCGCCCATCGGGTTGGAGGTGTTCGTTGTACTGCCCCCAAGTTCGAACTGACACCCAACGCCCTTGGAGATTTGCCGGAACGGCCGCCAACTGGGCGGGAGTTGCAAGAAACTCTATAGCCTCGAAGCTCAACTCGCCCTGCATGACATACGCATATGACATTCGACTGTAAGAACGCCCGTCGCCCGCTTTAAACATCACGTCAAGACGAGGGGGATCGAACGCATAGCTCCGATTCGGGTCCGGCGCGACGGTGTAGGTTATATCTATTTCTTTTGCAACATCGACGGGGTGAGAATACAAACCGCTCGTCGCGAGTGTGATTCGCCTTGTGTACGTGCCCGGTTTGCTGACCAAACCATCTACATTGAGAATCGCGCTCCCGTCAGCTTCGACAGCGGAGAAGGAGGCAATGACGTTCTCACGAGATTCGTAGATCACAATCTCATTGATCGATCGACCTTCAGATGGAGTGACGCGAATTTTCGCCGCTGCGGGGACACCGAATACCGTGCTCAGAGTTACCTTGCTCGTTTCGATGGACAAGCCTTTGCGGACTCTGACTTCGTAAGGAATGCGGATTGGCGTATTTCCCAAGCGCACGGTGCAGGCTGAATCGAGGCAGGCATACACCCTCAAAGCGCCGCGATAGGAACCCGGCGGCTTAAAAAGAGGTCGGCCGCGGAGCCATATGACCATGCCTGGCGTTGACCCCGTAGTGAACCAAGCCTGGGGATTGTCCTGAAAGAGTCCATCCGGATCCGCGATCACGACATGGAGGGCTCGTCCATTAAGCAGGGAGAAATCGCCGCTCGCCGTTGCGCCGATATTGAGATCTTGCAGCGACGTCCCCTCGTACAGATCCGCCTGTAGCGTCTTCGGGAAGAAGGTCGCGACCGACAGGTTCACCGTCGCGTAGTTGGTCGAGGTCTCGATGTCACGAGGCGCCGGGTCGGGGCCAGCGATGAGTTGGACCCGTCCCCCAGGTACTCCCGCCACCGGCTCCGTGCGAATGAAGTATCCCGAGGCACCAGCAATGCGAGAGCTGGACGCCGCCTCGGCAGTTGTCATCGGTCGATCGTCACGGGCGCCGCTGCGCAGGATCGCGACCTTGACCCCTTCGACATCTCCGCTTGGATTGCTTGTCCCGATCTCTATCGCCTCGGGCTTGAATGCGGAGGAGCCCGATACCGGCGCCCCACCGCCGCCGCCACATCCGGCAACGCCGATGGCAACAACCCAGACAAGCGCAAGCTTGCGCCGCAATTTTTCGAATCGCATTTGCCCTCGGCCCCTCATATTTTTGGCGCCGCGCTGCGCGGCACTCATTTTTGAGGCGCAAGCGTATCAAAAAATTTCGATTCACAAGAATGTGAGCACCTCTCGCCGCGACGATTGACTCCTCCGAAATGCGGGTGTAGTTCAATGGTAGAACTACGCTCTCCAGTGAAAAAACTTCTATTTCTCTAAAACCTACGCCGAGCAGCCAAGCGTCGGCAGCATGCCGGGTGTTGAGCCCTACACCCGCCGCAGCACCCTGTTCACGAGAGGCCTCATGAGCAAAGAAGCATTCGAACGATCCACCGCTCCCGGCGGCATGCATCGCCGGCTGACTGCAATGACCGGCAAATAGGAAGGCCGTTTTCGACTCTGGTTCGAGCCTGGCACGCCCGCCGACGAATCGGTACAACGCGGCACCATCCGGCTGGTCGGCCGCGGCCGGTTCCTCCTGCACGAGTACGAGGGCCGTTGCAGCGGCGAGCCTTTCGAGGGCATCGCGCTGTGGGGTTACCACCTCGATGAAGACGCCTTCGAGTGCGCCTGGGGCGAGAGCTTCGGCACCGGCACGTCGATCATGTTCAGCACTGGCCGAGTGGAGGATGGGCGCTTCGGCGCGTTGGGCAGCTACTGCGCCGGTGGGGAACGCTGGGGCTGGCGTACCGAGGTGTCTCAGCCCGACCCCGAGCATCTGGACATCCGCATGTTCAACATCACGCCAGCCGGGGAAGAGGCGCTCGCTGTCGAGGTGAATTACACCCGCCTGCCAGCGCCATCACCGGCTTGAGCGGCCAGCTCAGCAGCCAGGCGCTTGACCACCTACTGAGGAATCGCAATGCCCCAAACCTCAGTCCGCGTTTGCGTTAAATCCGGAGCGGCAAATGCATATGCGGCTGGAATTACCGACCCAGCATTAATTGCGCTCGCGTTATTGATGATATAGCCATCATTGCCTGCACCGCCTATGTAGAGCCGGTCATTTTTGGCATCGAACGTCAACGACGAGTATGTAGCAGCAGGGCCAGGCAAGTTCAGGACAATGGGGATGGCTGGGCCTGTATTTGCACTTGCATTTTCAACGATAAGCAACTGTTTTTTCGCCGCATTGACTGCGTACAATCGATCTCTCGCTACATCCAATGCAATGCCGAGAAACCACCCGCCATCGACGAAGCGCCGAACTGGCAGAGTCTCCCATGCTTTGGCCTCATTGATGGGGAAAAGATAGAAATCCGCAGAGTTGCCTACCCCGGGCGTTGGTGCAATCGCATTAAGATCAAAGACGTTGCCATTGTCCATGTAAATTGTGCCTCGTTTTGCATCTATAGCAAACCCGCCGGTAAATGTAGACGAACGCACGTGCCACACGGTGGTAAACATCGAAGGCATTATTTGATTACCTTGAATTGCCCACCTAGTTAGCGACTCGATTTTGCTGATGCTTTTGATTTTTACAATGGTCGTGTAAGGATGCGTGGAACCGAAGGAATTTGTTGAACTAACAAGCCAAAGCGTGTCGTTTTCTGCATCCAAAAATACGGACCCAAGAACATCCAGCGAGGTCGGTGCGTAATAAATTGGAATCTGAACTTCGCCCTTTGCAGCGCTTGCGTTCTTGAGGACCCCAATTGCCCCGTTATTTACCGGAACATACAGCCTGTCCCGCCTTGCATCATATGCAAGGTTGCTCGCATATATTCCATTCTTGTAGTCACCCGGGCCAGTGAAATAAGGAAAGATCAAATCAACGGCGACGCTCTCCCCTGGCGCAGGGTTGGTATTGGGAATTGATGCTATCTTGAGCAAGTTAGGGAGGTACGCAAACAGTCTCTGTCTGCCCGGCAAGATGTCGCTCCCCTGCGCGATGCTTTGCCTGATCAGCTTAAGGCCCTCAGGCCCCTGGGCCCGCAATGAAGCAATGCCACCACCCTGTTCAGCCTGTTGTGCTGCCAACTCTTGACTCGCGGCTGTTGCTTCCGCCTTTGAGTTGTTAGGCTGAATCAAAGCAGAAGTATCAATCGGCGACGGTGATGACTGCGTAACCGATAAACCGGCAGCAGTTCCTCCGCCGCCTCCTCCTCCGCAAGACACAAGAGCCGTAGCCATTGCCGCTATGGCGATTCCCACCAGAATTCTTTTCATTTTTGATCCTGCGCCAGCTCCCCAGTCCGGCGAACAAAGGGATCATAAGTCTGAAGTTCACTTCAAGGCGATGCCGTCGATTGCTGCTGGAGAACGCGCCAGCCTCCCAACACTGTTCGACTGCCGGCACTTTAATCATCTCCTTCGCGACCGCACAGGACCAGCGTTCGGCCCCATGTCCTGCGCTCGTCGAGCTCCGCGGCTCAGCCTGACGCTGAAAGCAGGCTCGCATAGCGCTAAGTGTGATGTATTCCTCAAAAATGGTTCTAATTTATAAGCAAGCAGTAGCGGCTGAGTTGTACTTATAGTTACATTCCGCCGACCAGAAATGGCCGGCATTTCTTGGTAGACCGAAGAACAAGCGCCGGCACTCGGAGACTCGAATGCCCCTCTCGTTTTTGATGCGGCTACTGCATGCGCGGCTTCCGGTTCGTGTTGCCAATCCGGAGGACGTCAGGCACGTCTCGGTCCTTTTGGCTACCGGTCTGATCGAGGCTGAGATCCAGGCTCTGGAGTCCACCGTTCGCTACGCCACATCACGCGTTGCAACGGTGCTTCGTATCACGGAGGCGGGCTTCACCGAACTCGCAAAAATGGGAGATGCTCGCTTCCGCGAGGAGGGAACCGGTTAGCCGGGAAGATCGACTCCGTCGTTGATCGGCTTCAGCCAGTCCACCGCAGCCTCATCAGGCGGCATCGTTCGGAGCCGTTTGTCGCGCCACAGGTCACGCGCGACATCCTCCAGCTCGAGCGGATCGACGGTATGCCACTGCTGCTGCAGCCGGTATGCGCAGGCGGCAATCCAGAGGGTTGCGGGCACGTTTTTCATAGGTCCGTAATCACCAGAATATGTATATTTGTACAGTACAACGATACTAAAATCCCATGTGCGAACCTCCCATTGAAGAGAGAACTCGCAGAGATGGCGCGGAGGGTTGGCGAGCTTCGCCCCGATGAGCCGCTGCGGCCCTCCCTCCGAGAATTTGCTGACCAGGTCGCGGGCCGCTGTGCGCGCATCGGCGACCTGTATGGAGATTGGGACCGCAAGGCTGGCGACCACATCAGGGCGGTCATGCATGAGATGCCAGAGCTGCGCGGTCATGCATGAGATGCCAGAGCCGCTACCGGACGCCGCAAAGGACCCGTCATGCGAGTGAGGATGCGGCGGCGCTATCGCAAAGGCGCGCAACCCACGAAGCGTGAGTTTGCGGATGAGCCGTGGGCCTGCGGAATGCTCACGCTCGAGCATATCGAGGGAAGAGAACGCCTTGGCCTGTGGGTTTCCGGACCTACACGCACGTCCCACCTTTGGGCCTCTTATGGCGGCCAGAACTCGCCGCTTGCGCGTACGACACCATCAGCTTTGCCGACGCTGAAAAGATCGGAGATCGCTGGTTCTATCAGGTGTGGTACTGCGAAATTGGCGGCCCTCCACGGGAGTAAGTCAGCCTGGTGATCAAGGACGAACTCGCGAATGAGCCGAAAAGAATTAACCCATTAGCTTGAGCGGACGCCCAACGGCAGAAATTTTCCGCACTGCTTAACGCAAACAACTGCGAGTATTGCAAAATGTATGCTGGGCGCTCAAAAGGTGCCGAGCCAGCCTCCAAACCGAAGGAGGCGTTCTATTGCTATCCATGACTTGATGCGCGATGGAGAATGCGACCGAATTTCCCAATACCAGAC
>Ga0307405_10001330_pt1 | contig 10353 bp, 10 predicted proteins | sample 322Cmetagenome_2_FD_203311 | JGI IMG/M metagenome (GOLD analysis project Ga0307405, IMG submission 203311) | Maize rhizosphere microbial communities from greenhouse at UC Davis, California, United States - 322HYB-C-1 | ecosystem: Host-associated > Plants > Roots > Rhizosphere > Soil | place... | reverse complement strand
GACTACCGCTTCACTTGATACGCGGCAGCACGTCGAAGTGGTGGAACGGCGGCGGCGAAGGCAGCGTCCATTCCAGCGTGGTGGCGCCAGCGCCCCACGGATTGTCGCCCGCCGGCACCTTGGCGGCGAACATGCGGTAGATGCCGAACAGGAACACCAGCACCGCGAAGCCCGAAATATAGGAGCCGATCGAGGAGATGAGGTTCCAGTGGTAGAAGGCATCGGGATAGTCGGCATAGCGGCGCGGCATGCCGGCGAGGCCGAGGAAGTGCTGCGGGAAGAACACCAGGTTGACGCCGATGAACATGACCCAGAAGTGCAGCTTGCCGATGAACTCGTTGTACATGTAGCCGGTCATCTTCGGGAACCAGTAGTACCAGCCAGCGAAGATGGCGAAGACGGCGCCGAGCGACAGAACGTAGTGGAAGTGCGCCACGACGTAATAGGTGTCGTGCAGCGAACGGTCGAGACCGGCATTTGCCAGCTGCACGCCGGTGACGCCACCGACCGTGAACAGGAAGATGAAGCCGATCGCCCAGACCATCGGCGTCGAGAAGGTGATCGAGCCACCCCACATCGTCGCGATCCAGGAGAAGATCTTCACGCCCGTGGGCACGGCGATGACCATCGTTGCGAAGACGAAATAGCGCTGCGCATCGAGCGACAGGCCAACCGTGTACATGTGATGCGCCCAGACGACGAAGCCGACGGCGCCGATCGCGACCATGGCGTAGGCCATGCCGAGATAGCCGAAGATCGGCTTCTTCGAGAAGGTCGAGATGATGTGGCTGACGATGCCGAAGCCCGGCAGGATCAGGATGTAGACCTCAGGGTGACCGAAGAACCAGAACAGGTGCTGGTAAAGGATCGGGTCGCCGCCGCCCTCGGGCACGAAGAAGGAAGTGCCGAAGTTGCGGTCGGTCAGCATCATGGTGATGGCGCCGGCGAGAACCGGGAGCGACAGCAGAAGCAGAAAGGCGGTGATCAGAACCGACCAGGCGAAGAGCGGCATCTTGTGCAGCGTCATGCCGGGAGCGCGCATGTTCAGGATCGTGGTGATGAAGTTGATCGCACCGAGGATCGACGACGCACCAGCGATGTGGAGCGCGAAGATCGCAAGATCGACCGCGGGACCCGGCGTACCCGTGCTCGAAAGCGGCGGATACATGGTCCAGCCACCGCCGGCACCATAAGCGCCAGCCGGGCCTTCGACGAACATCGACATGATGAGCAGAAGGAAGGCCGGAACGATGAGCCAGAAGGAGATGTTGTTCAAACGCGGGAAGGCCATATCCGGCGCGCCAATCATGATCGGCACCATCCAGTTGGCGAAACCGCCGATCATCGCCGGCATGACCATGAAGAAGATCATGATCAGCGCGTGCGCGGTGGTGAACATGTTGAACATCTGCTTGGCGCCGTCGATGGCGGCATCGCCTTCGTAACCATAGACCATGGCGGCAAGGCCATGGAAAATCTGGATACCGGGCTCCTGCAGCTCCATGCGCATGGCAACGGAGAGCGCGCCGCCGACGATGCCGGCCATGATCGCGAAGATCAGGTACAGCGTGCCGATGTCCTTGTGGTTGGTCGAAAAGAGCCAGCGATTGACGAAGCTCGGCTTGTGCGAGTGGTCGTGGTGATCGTCATGGGCGTGCGCGCCATGATCGTGATCATGCGAATGATCGTGTGCGGAAGGTCCAGCCATGTCCCGTTCCTTTTCCTTTACTGAGCGACGTTTTCGGCGACATCGAGGGTCTTTGCGGGACCATCGGTTTCAGCCATGAGGTTCTTGTAAGCACCCGGCAGGTCGGAGGCGGCGGACGCCATCCACTGCTTGTACTTGTCCTCGGAAACGACGCGAATTGCGATCGGCATGAACGCGTGGTCCTTGCCGCAGAGTTCGGAACACTGGCCGTAGAACAGGCCCTCGCGCTCGGCGCGGAACCAGGTTTCGTTCAGACGGCCGGGCACGGCATCGATCTTGACGCCGAAAGACGGCATCGCGAAAGCGTGAATGACGTCGGTCGGGGCCGCGGTCACGAGAACGCGCACCGTCTTGTTGACCGGCAGCACGAGTTCGTTATCGACGGCGAGAAGGCGCGGATACTTGGCCTTGTCTTCCTTGCCGGCGGCGGCGCGGTCCTGATCCTTCAGGAGATAGCTGTCGAAGGCGAGCGGATTGTCGCCCGAGCCCTCGTATTCATAATTCCACTGCCACTGCGTCGCGGTCGCCTTGATGGTGACATCAGGGTTCTCAGGAAGCGTTAGCTGGGCGGTCAAAAGATTGAACGACGGAACCGCCAGGAAGAGCAGCACCAGAACCGGTCCCACAGTCCAGGCGATCTCGATTGCCGTGTTGTGGCTTGTCTTTGATGGAACCGGGTTCGCACTGGCCCGGAAGCGAAGACAGACGATGATAAGAAGAGCGAGCACGAAGAGTGTCACGGGAACAATAAACCACAGCGTATATTGTTCGAACCAGTGAATATCGCGCATGATCGGCGTCGCGGCTGGCTGCAAAGTGGCCTGCCACGGCATCGGTTGGTCGGCATAACTGCCGGAAGCAAAAAGCAGACAGACCATCGCGGTCATGCCTGCATAGGCCTTCTTAATCACGTTTCATCTCCCTCGAGCGCTGACCCGCGTGCACTGCACGCAGAATCCTTGCCATCCTCATGCGCTTCAAACCACAGTTTAGCACTTGCCGCAATAATCCAAAGCATTTGGCCATGCGGCATTTTCGCCCCGATGATCCCTCCTCCGGGCGCATCGAAACATGCCATGATTTTCCTTATGATACGGAAAATGTTGGCTTGAGCCAGCCATCCTTCCCAAGAATAATCAAGAAACGTCCCATTTCCGCCGTAGTCCCCGGCTTTTCAGCGGGTGGGGCTTTTCATTTTGGACGGCCCGCCCCAACTTAGCGGCACTGATTCGAACTGCAGAGGTTTTCATGGGTTTCCGTTCCCTAGTGCGGCCGTTCGTGCTGTCGGCTTGTGTTACCGCCGCGGCGATCGCTCCGGCTTTCGCGCAGACGCCGGCGCCGACACCAGCTCCGGCCGCGCCAGCACAGCCCGCCCCCGGCGCCCCTGCCGCGCAGGCGACACCAGGACAGACGCAACCGCAGGCGCCCGGAACCGTCCGCTCCAATCACGGCGCATGGTCCGTGGTGTGCGACAAGCCGGCCGGCGCTTCGGCCGAGCAATGCGCGCTGATGCAGAACGTCATTGCCGAGGATCGCCCGGAAGTTGGCCTCTCGGTGGTCGTGCTGAAGACCGCCGACCGCAAGTCGAAGATTCTTCGCGTGCTTGCGCCACTCGGCGTGCTGCTGCCCAACGGTCTCGGCCTTAACGTCGACGGCAAGGATATCGGCCGCGCCTACTTCGTGCGCTGCTTCGCCGACGGCTGCTACGCCGAAGTCGTGCTTGAGGACGAGTTGCTCAAGACCTTCCGCAGCGGCGCCAGCGCCACCTTTATCGTCTTCCAGACGCCTGAAGAGGGTATCGGCATTCCCGTCGACCTGAAGGGCTTCGCCGAAGGCTACGACGCGCTTCCCTGATGTCAGGGGGCTAACAAGGGCCCCTGACCTCCGCGTCTGATCGCTTTTGCGATCCTTACGAATTCGACACTTGCTCGAACCGTCCCCGGGACCTACATCGGCAGGAAGCATTTCCTGCCGCAGCGGAGCATAATGACATGAATACCGATCTCCTGACGCTTTTCGACGCCGACGAAGCGAAGATGCGTTCGCTTGTCGCCGAGGCCCTTTCCGGCGCGGACGACGGGGAGCTCTATATCGAGCACGCGCAGGCCGAATCGCTGATGTTCGACAATGGCCGCCTCAAGGGCGGCAGCTTCAACACCGAGCAGGGTTTTGGCCTGCGGGCGGTGGCCGGTGAAGCGGTCGGTTACGCGCATGCGGGCGATCTCTCGGTTTCGGCGCTGAAGCGGGCTGCCGACGCGGTGAGCGCGGTGACCCGCGGCTATACCGGCAGCTATGCGGCGGCCCCACAGGGCACCAACAAGAAGCTCTATAGCGACGAAAACCCGATCGGCTCGCCCACCTTCGAGGAGAAGGTCAAGGTTCTGCAGGACATCGACGCCTATTTGCGCGGCAAGGACGACAAGGTCCGGCAGGTGACGGCTTCGGTCGCAGCCAGCTGGCAGGTGGTCGACATCCTGCGCGCGGACGGCCACCGGGTCCGCGATATCCGGCCGATGACGCGCATTAACATCTCCGTCATGGTCGGCCAGGGCGATCGCCAGGAAAGCGGCTCCTACGGCAGCGGCGGACGCATCGGCTTCGGCGACTTCATCGCCGAGGGCAACTGGCAGTATGGCGCCGACGAGGCGCTGCGCCAGGCGCTGGTCAATCTCGAGGCGATCGACGCGCCTGCCGGCACGATGGACGTCGTGCTCTCCTCCGGCTGGCCGGGCGTGATGCTACACGAGGCCGTCGGCCACGGGCTGGAAGGCGATTTCAACCGCAAGAAGACGTCGGCCTTCGCCGGCCTGCTCGGCCAGATGGTCGCCGCCCCCGGCGTCACCGTGGTCGATGACGGGACGATCGACAGCCGTCGCGGCTCGATCACCATCGACGACGAAGGCACGCCCTCGGGCTACAACGTGCTGATCGAAAACGGCAAACTGGTGGGCTACATGCAGGATCGGCAGAACGCCCGGCTGATGGGCATGAAGCCGACAGGCAACGGCCGCCGGCAGGGCTATGCGCATGTGCCGATGCCGCGCATGACAAACACCTACATGCTGGGTGGCGACAAGACGCCGGAAGAAATCATCTCTTCCGTGAAGAGGGGCATCTATGCCGTCTCCTTCGGCGGCGGCCAGGTCGACATCACCTCCGGGAAGTTCGTGTTCGGCTGCACCGAGGCCTATCTGATCGAGAACGGCAAGATCGGCCCGGCGGTCAAGGGCGCTATGCTGATCGGCAACGGTCCCGACGCGATGCAGCGGATCTCCATGGTCGGCAACGACATGAAGCTCGACACCGGCATCGGCAATTGCGGCAAGGCCGGCCAGTGGGTCCCCGTCGGCGTCGGCCAGCCGCATCTGAGGATGGACCAGGTGACGGTGGGCGGCACGCAGGCGTAATAGGCCCCTCCCCGCCCCACACGAATGGCTTGAAATAGGCGACCGCGAGAGTTATATAACTACCAGCAGCAGACAACGAGGCTTCCGAAAGGACGCTGTTGCAAGTGCACCCTTAGAGGTCGGTACACCACGGTAAGGCACACTCGTTCGGCGGAAACGCCATGGGAAAGGCTCCTTTTGGGGGCCTTTTTTGTTTCTAAGGCACCCGTATCTGTTGGAAATGGGCCTTTTTCACGAGTTGGCGGACGTTATACTTCCGCTTGATGTGATTGAAATCGATGTCTTTCTGGTAAGCGCTTTTGACTACAAGCTCGACGTTGTGTTGGTCGGATCTGCTCGGAAAGAGATAATAGATAACAAGATCATTGAGGCCAGAGGTCAGGACAGGACCTGAAACGGCAAGATTGCTTGCCTTGTTTTTGTCGAGAGACTGCCATGTCAGATAGTTGTCCTCGACCATCCTCCTGCAGATATCTGGCAGCTTCAGAGAATTTTCGTAGCGCTCCTCGCTAAACTGCCTCAAAAGGCCAGCCTCATCTCGCAAGGTAAAGGCTGCGGAACCGCCTTCATGGCGCCGAGAAAATACATGTGTCTGATAGGAGATACGGATGTCGATGTCGGCACCTCCAGCCCCTTGTCCAGCAAGGCATACCGAGGTAGGCACAAGGTGTTCGAACGTGAACCTACGTCGCGCATGTTCGATTGTTGGAAACGAGTCGTTGATAGTCGTCATGAGGCGCAAGGACCCGAAGCAGCAAGACAGCTCTCACGATCTGGACCCATTCACCAAATGAACTGGATTATAGATTGCGCCGGGTAGCCTAGCTCTAAAACATCGAATTCTCGCGATAAAAGGGCACCTGTCAAGCCTCGCAACCCTGCACTGCCGCCGAGCTTCACGGTCATGGCCGTCGACAGCAAGTTCTACAGGCTAGGCCTCGGCACCGCCTGACGCTCAAAGAGCTTCATCAAGCGAAAACAGCCACTTGCGCTTTATCGCGGCTGCGAGGTCGATATCGTTACGGTGCGCGAAAAGAAGGATGTGGCCGAGCACGTCGGCGGCTTCGTCTTCGAGGTCGCGGGCCATGTCCTCGCCGGAGCGTCCCTTGGGCCGCCCTCGCCCGCTGACACGGTTCCAGGCCTGGGTCAGCTCGCCCATCTCTTCCTGGAGCTTCAGCAGAAACCAGTCGGCATCGCGGGTGATGCCGTTTTCTCCGGCATAGGCACTCGAGGCCCGCTCGAACTTCAGGGCAAGATCATCCAGCATCATGTTCTCTTTTCGTTTACGTAGGAGAACCCTGATTCAGCGGCAATGTCCAGTCGGAATGGCTGGCGGATCAGCCGCGGTCGCCGAGCAGCATGCAGTCGTAGGACCGCTTCTTCAACGCGTCGCAGGCGGATGTCGCTGCGTCGCGGCTTTCAAAGCCGACGAAGCGTGCGCGGTAGACCTTGTTGGCGCCCTTGCCGACGGCTTCCGTATAGGGGTTGGCCGACTTCAGCGCGGCGCCGCCTTCGGACTTGGCCTGGGCGAGAAGCGCGCGGGCGGCTTCGTCGCTCGGGGCAGCCGAGATCTGGATCGACCAGTCGCCGGTTGAGGCAACGGATGCGAGCGGCTTTGCAGAGCCGATTTTTGCCGACGGCGTGACGGCGTCGAGCGCCGAGGGACGCTCCTGCGGAACGGTGTCGCTCAGATAGCCGAGCGCCTTGGGTGCAAGTTCGCTGCGGGCGATTTCGGGTGCTGCGACCGGGGCGACATCCTCGACGCGCGGTGCGGATGCGGGGACCGGCAGGTCGCTGGCGTCTGCCGCAGAGGCAACTTCGACCGGCTCGCGCGAATTGACGCTGGCGACCAAGCGGGCGCCACCCGAGGAGGATGCGCGGCCCATGGCCTTGTCGAGCAGGGCCGCCATCTTGTCGTCGCGGCTACGGGCTGTGCGGCCACCGAGGACCACGCCGACGACGCGGCGGTTGCCATCCTTGACGGCGCTGACGAGGTTGAAGCCCGAGGCGTTGGTATAGCCGGTCTTGATGCCGTCCATGCCCTGGTAGCGGTACATCAAGTTGTTGTGACCGCGAATCTGGCGGCCGCGGAAATTGAAGCTCGCGGTCGAGAACAGGCGATATTCGCGCGGATAATTCTTCATCAGGGCGACGGCGAGCGTCGACATATCACGCGCCGTGGTCACCTGGCGGCCATCCGGCAGGCCCGACGCATTGTAGAACGAGGTGCGGCTCATGCCGAGCTGGCGCGCCTTCTGCGTCATCAGCCTGGCGAAATTGCTCTCCGAGCCACCGAGCTTCTCGCCCATGGCGGCAGCGGCGTCGTTGGCCGACTTGGTGATCATGCCGAGGACCGCTTCGCGCACGGTGATCGACGTTCCTGCCTTGGCGCCGAGCTTGGTCGGCGGGCGGGAGGCTGCGTATTTCGACATGACGATCGGCGTATCCCAATTCATCTTGCCGCGATTGATGGCCTCAAACGCCATGTAGATCGTCATCATCTTTGTAAGAGACGCGGGATGGTTGAGGACATCGGCGTTTTCCGACGACAGAACCTTGCCGGTTCTCGCATCGAGGATGAGTGAAGCGCTGCCAGCCATAGCCGACAACGGCGCCGCAACGACCAACGTCGCGGTTATAATCGCGGCCAACAGCTTTCTCATGCACTTCCCCTCGATGAACGGCCGACCCTCGTCGCCCGAATTTTGTCCCGTTCCTGTACAGAAGGACACAATATGGCGCGACTTTGCGGCAACGTGGACCATTTTTGTCAAATTCTACCCTTTATGGTGAAAAAAACGTAAAACACGCCCTGCAATATTAGCATTCAGGCAAAGTCAGCATTCAGCAAGGCTTAACCTCGCCCTTGCTAGGGTCGCCTTCCTCACGACCCCCGCAGACGGAGCGGAGATGATGAACGCCAGAACGCTGGCAAAGCGGATCGCGATAACCGGCGGGCTGGAGGTGGCCAACCTCCTGCGCTCGGTCGGGCTGATGCGCGGCGCACGTGGGATGGGCGCGATCTTCACGCTGCATCACGTTCGCCCCCACGAGCCCTCCGCCTTTTCGCCGAACGCGCATCTGGAGATCACGCCGGAATTTCTCGACGCGGTGCTGACGCGGCTGAAGAGCGACGGCAATCGATTCGTGTCGCTTGCAGAGGTTCCCGAAGCGCTCCTAGAGCCCAAGCCGTCGCAGCCCTTCGCGGCCTTTACGCTTGACGACGGCTATCGCAACAATCTCGTCTACGCCATGCCCGTGTTCGAGCGGCATGAGGCGCCGTTCACGATCTTCGTGGCCAAGGGGCTGGTGGAGCGGACGCATACGATCTGGTGGGAGACACTGACGGCGCTCTTGCGACGCGAAGACAGGCTGAGCTTCGATTTCGGCGATGGGACCGAGACGATCGACACCGCCACCCCTCAAGACAAGCACCGCGCCTTCGCCCGCTTCGCACGCTACATTCATGCACATGAAGAGACGGTGGCCGTGGAGGCCGTGGATGCGCTCGCGCGGTCGCATGGGATCGACCCCACCGAGATCGTCGACGATCTGGTGATGGGCGCGCCGGAGCTCAACCTCCTGGATGCCAGCCCGCTCGCCTCGCTCGGCGCCCACACCGTCAGCCACCGTGCCGTCGCGCGGCTCTCCGACGCCGAGGTTCGCGATGAGATGACGCACTCCCAGGATTATGTCGAGGTGATCAGCGGACACCGGCCTGATGCATTTGCCTATCCCTATGGAACGCGCGAGGCGGTGACGCAGCAGCAGGCGGCGATTGCTAGGGATCTCGGATTTTCTCTGGCGGTGACGACGCAGCCCGGCGTGATCGGCCGGCAATCGCTCGAGCGCTCCACCTATCTGCCGCGCCTGTCGATCAACGGGCTCTATCAGAAGCCGCGCTATGTCTCCGGCCTTGCTTCGGGGATTCCCTTGAAGCTGATGGGCAATCGCGGCTGAGGGGCTGCCCCTCCCCGCCAGATTATCCACCGATCACTTTCTTTTGAGGCGGCGCGCCATTTACAGGTCACGCCGGCGCCCCGAGGCACGATCTTTTCAACCTAGGATGAAAATTCGAGCGAGGAGCGCCGTGGTTGCGCGGCGCTCCTTTTCGATGTCAGCGGCGGCGGGTTCGCGGCGCCCTTGCGCGGGCGATTGCAGACGCCGCCGAGGGGATGCTTACGGATACATCCTGACCTTGTCCCAGCCGCCCTCGGGCGTGGCGCGGCGGAACTCTATGCGGTCGTGGAGCCGGAACTTCTGGTCTTTCCAGAACTCGATCGAGGTCGGCTTGATGCGGAAGCCGGACCAGTGCTGCGGGCGGGGAATCTCGCCGATGGCATAGCGCGCGGTGTATTCGGCGACGGCTTTCTCCAGCGCGAAGCGGCTTTCGAGCGGGCGCGACTGCTTGGAAGCCCAGGCGCCGATGCGGCTGCCGCGGGCGCGGGTCTTGTAATAGGCGTCGGCTTCCTCGTCGCTCACCACTTCAACCGGGCCGCGCAGCCGAACCTGGCGGCGCAGCGTCTTCCAGTGGAAGCACATGGCCGCTTTTTTCTGGCCGAGGACTTCACGGCCTTTCTGACTTTCGAAATTCGTGTAGAACACAAATCCGTCTTGATCGAATCCCTTAAGGAGAACCATGCGGACATTGGGAAGGCCGTCTTCATCGACCGTCGCAAGTGCCACCGCATTCGGGTCATTGATCTCGGAAGCTTCGGCTTCCTTCAGCCAATCCGCAAAGAGCTGGAACGGCTCGTTTTGCTCGGTGAAGTCACTGGTTGTTAACTCATTTTCCGACATATTAGCTCAAATGCCCCGGGTTTATTCGATAATTGCCCAGCCCAAAACCACTGGACAGGACACAGGGTGGAAGTCATAGCAAAGTCAGTTCGTCATACAAAGGGCCTCATGCGCCAATGCGCGGCCATCTGCGTTGTCGGAACGGCAGTGCTTACTCTCTCGGGCTGCATGGCCGGCGGGCTTGATATGTTCAGCAGCAACAAGGTCGACCGTTCGGTTGCGACAGGCACCGTGCCGCAGCCGGCGCCGACAAGCGACAGCATCTCGGACGAAATGACCGTGGGCAATGCCGTGACCTCGGCCGACATCAACGGCCTGCAGGGACGCCCCCTTCCCTGGGCGAACGCTTCCACCGGCAGCGCCGGCGTGATCGACACGATCGTCGAAAACAACGACACCGGCCAGGTTTGCCGTCAGTTCAAGACGACGCGTCACTCT
>Ga0307405_10001329_pt1 | contig 10357 bp, 11 predicted proteins | sample 322Cmetagenome_2_FD_203311 | JGI IMG/M metagenome (GOLD analysis project Ga0307405, IMG submission 203311) | Maize rhizosphere microbial communities from greenhouse at UC Davis, California, United States - 322HYB-C-1 | ecosystem: Host-associated > Plants > Roots > Rhizosphere > Soil | place... | reverse complement strand
CTCAGCGGAGCTGACGACCTCGATGGCCTGCCGCTGTCCATATTCTTCGACGATGCCGATGCGCCGCTGATCGCTGATGCGCTCGCGCAGGCGAGGGCGGCGCCGGGAGTGACCAAAGTCGTCGAGCGCCCTGTCGCGAAGGGAGGAGAGGCTCTTTGGCTCGAGGCGAAAGTCCGCGCGGTCGAAGGGGGGCAGGCGGTTCCCGGCAGCTATGTCGTCACCGTGCGCGATGTAACCGTCCGCAAGGAAGAAGAACTGCAGGCCATGCGCGATGCCTCCACCGATCCTTTGACGGGGTTGCCCAACCGCCGCGCGTTCCTCAAGGAACTTGAGCCGGCGCTGGCCGCGGCGGGCGAGCGCCCGTTCTCGCTGGCGATCATCGATCTCGATCATTTCAAGAGGGTCAACGACCGCTACGGCCACGATGTCGGGGATCTCGTGCTCAAGCACGTCGCGAGGATCATGAAGCGCCTGTCGAACGACGAGTGCTTTTTCGCCCGCCTCGGCGGCGAGGAATTCGGGATGATCGCCCGGCACAATGCCGCGACTGATTCGGCCGACGTATGCGAGCGGCTGCGCGAAGCGGTCAACGAGAACCAGATCCGCGACGCCGATGGCGGCATGTTCGGCGTTTCCGCGAGCATCGGCCTGGCGCACTTGCGCGAGCCATGCAGCGCGAGCGTGGCGCTCCAGACCGCGGATTCGCCCCTCTATTCCGCCAAGGCGGCGGGGCGGAACCGGGTCCATGTGGCGCAGGGACCGCTCGGCTGGAAATACCGGGCCGAGGGTACGCGCGACCGCCATCGGCTGCTTCAGTGCGTGTGAGCTACGCTGCCACCCGCTCGGCGGTTTAGATCTGAACCACCTGCTGTTCGATCTTGCCGAAGATCGAGTGGCCTTCTTCGTCTTCCATCCAGATCGCCACGCTGTCGCCGGGGGCCATGAAGCGCGTTTTCGCTTCGCCCTGGGCAATCGTTTCGATCATGCGAATCTCCGCGATGCAGGAATAGCCCGCGCCCCCTTCTGCGACCGGCTTGCCGGGGCCGCCGTCCGCGTCCTGGTTGGAGATCGTGCCGGAGCCGATGATGGCGCCTGCGCCCAGGTTGCGGGTCTTCGCAGCATGCGCGACGAGGTCGGCGAGACTGAAAGTCGCATCCTGGCCGACATTAGCGCGCCCGAACGGCTCGCCGTTGTAGTCGACCATCAGCGGGCGGTGGATCACGCTGTCCTTCCATGCGTCACCCAGTTCGTCCGGCGTCACCGCAACCGGGCTGAACGCGGTCGCGGGCTTGGACTGGAAGAACCCGAAGCCCTTGGCGAGTTCGCCGGGGATCAGGCCACGCAGGCTGACGTCGTTGACCAGCATCAGCAACTTGATGTGCTCCGCCGCCTGCTCGGGCGTGGCGCCCATAGGCACGTCGTCGACGATGCAGGCGACTTCGCCCTCCATGTCGCAGCCCCAAGCGGTGTCCTTCAGCGGAATGTCGGCACGGGGCGGCAGGAAATCGTCGGACCCGCCCTGATACATCAGCGGATCGTGGTAGAAGCTCTCCGGAACCTCCGCGCCACGCGCCTTGCGCACCAGTTCGACGTGATTGATGTAGGCGGAGCCGTCGGCCCACTGGTAGGCACGCGGCAGCGGCGAATGCGCCTCGCGCTCGTGGAAACGCTCGCAGGGTACCGCCTGATGCTCGACATCGCGGTAGAGCACCTCGAGCTTCGGCGCGATCTCGGCCCAATTGTCGAGCGCATATTGCAGTGTCGGCGCGATATTGTCCGCGGCGCAGTAGCGGGTAATGTCCTTCGAAACGACGACCAGCTTGCCGTCGCGGGTTCCGTCGTTGAGCGTCGCGAGCTTCATGTCTCAATCCTTCTCCGGGCCGGAAAACTCAGGGTTGTCCGGCTGATTGTCGGGGTGGGCGCGCTGGAATTCGGGCAGCGCGAGGCAGGCCGCTTCGATCCGCGCGATGTGCCGCATGGCGCTCAAATCGAGAGCGAAGCGGCGCGCGTTATAGACCTGGGGCAGCAGCACGACTTCGAACAGGCCGGGTCGGTCGAACAGAAAATCGCCCGTGCCGAGTTGCGTCAGGCGCGCTTCGATCGGGGTGAAAGTGCGCGTGAGCCAGTGCCGGTACCAGGTGTCGATCTGGTCCTGAGAGGCACCGAACTGCTCCTTGAGGTACTTGAGGACCTGCAAGTTGTTCGGCGCATGCGTCTCAGTGGCGATGGCATAGGCGAGCTCGCGCGCGGTGAAGCGCTGCTCGATGTCAGTCGGCAGCAGCGCAGGCTCGGGGTAGGCTTCGTCGAGCCATTCGAGCTGCGCCATCGACTGCGCCCGTTCGCGTCCGTCGGCTTCGAGCAGCGGAACGCTGCCGAAGGGGTTGCGGGCCGTATAGGCCTCGCCCTTCTGCTCGGAGGTCACCAAGTTGACCGGCACATAATCGTAATCGAGCCGCTTCAGGTTTAGCGCGATCCGCAGGCGGTAGCTCGTCGAGCTGCGATAGTATCCGAAGAGCTTCATCAGAACGCCGGAATGCCGGTGATCGCGCGGCCCAGGATCAGCGCGTGGACGTCGTGCGTGCCCTCGTAGGTGTTGACCGTTTCGAGGTTCACCATGTGGCGGATCACCTGATATTCGTCGGAAATGCCGTTGCCGCCGTGCATGTCGCGCGCGGCGCGGGCGATATCGAGCGCCTTGCCGACGTTGTTGCGCTTGACGATCGAGATCATCTCGGGCGCGAAGCGGCCTTCGTCCATCAGCCGGCCGACTTGCAGGCTGGACTGCAGACCCAGCGCGATCTCGCTCATCATGTTGGCGAGCTTGAGCTGGTATAGCTGCTTGGAAGCGAGCGGAACGCCGAACTGCTGGCGGTCGAGCCCGTACTGGCGCGCCGCGTGAAAGCAGAACTCGGCCGCGCCCATGCTGCCCCACGAAATGCCGTAGCGCGCGCGGTTGAGGCAGCCGAATGGCCCCTTGAGGCCCTGCACTTCGGGCAGGAGCGCGTCGGCGCCGACCTTGACCTCGTCCATCACGACCATGCCGGTAGTCGAGGCCCGTAGCGAGAGCTTGCCCTCGATTTTCGGCGCGGAGAGGCCGGCCATGCCCTTGTCGAGCACGAAGCCGCGGATCGCGCCGCCGTGCGCCTCGCTTTTGGCCCAGACGACGAAGACGTCGGCGAAAGGCGCGTTGGAGATCCAGGTCTTCGAACCGGACAGCGAAAAGCCGTCGCCGTCCTTCTTCGCATAGGTTTTCATCGAGCCGGGGTCGGAGCCGGCATCCGGCTCCGTCAGGCCGAAGCAGCCGATCAGTTCGCCGCTGGCGAGGCCGGGCAGATACTTCCGCCGCTGCTCTTCCGAGCCGTAGGCGTGGATCGGGTACATCACGAGGCTCGACTGGACCGAGGCCATCGAGCGGTAGCCCGAATCGACCCGCTCGATCTCGCGCGCGATCAGGCCGTAGGCGACGTAGCCTGCGCCGGCGCCGCCGTATTCCTCGGGGATCGTGGCGCCGAGCAGGCCGGCGCGGCCCATGAGCGGGAACAGCTCAGGCGCATCCGCCTCGTCACGGAAGGCCTGTTGCACGCGCGGCTGCAACTCGCTCTGGGCGAAGGCGCGCGCGGCATCGCGGATCATCCGCTCGTCTTCGGTCAACTGCCCGTCGAGATCGAACGGGTCCTCCCAGTTGAACGGCACCATCCCGGCCATGGTTTCTCCTGTAACTGTCGCATTCCCCTTTGCAGGGTTGCGCGGCAGCGGCAAGCCCGGCGCGAGCGACCGTGCGTGCGAGGCGGAGAATGCGGCCGGCACCTTTGTAGGGCACCGGACCTGGCTAAGCGGGAGACCGCGTCAGTGTACGCCGAGCGCCTTCTGCACTTTGGCAAGCATGACGCTGGGAGGGCAGGGCTTGGAACAAGCGATCGCAGTGGGATAACGCCTGCGGACTTCCTCGGGCGTGAACTGGCCCGAATGGAAGATGATCGGTACGTCCTCCGCCATCAGGGCTTCGGCGAGGGGGAAGGCGTCGCCGTCCTCGAGCTCGACATCGAGGATGGCGAGATCGGGCCGCGCCTTCTGGACGGCGAGCATCGCGGTCGAGATCTCCGAATGCGGGCCTTCGACTTCGAAGCCCGCCTCCTGCACCGTGTCGCACAAGTCGAAAGCGACGATGAACTCGTCCTCGGCAACCAGAATACGCGGATGATTCATCATGATGTCCTGCAGGAATTCGACCGGATTTGACCGAATTAACCTGTTGCAGACCCAATCGTTCCCACGCCTGATTCGCGCGCTTCGTCAGAGCTTGCCGAATTTCTCTTCGTATCCGGCCGTATTGCCCTCTGCCAGCAGACGAGCCTGCTCGACCCAGCTATCGCGCCGGATGCGTCCCTGGAAACGGCCGAGCTGTGCGTCGATCCGGTCGATGTCGGCATCGTTCCAGGCCGCGATCTGGGCAAAGCTCGTGACGCCGAGCGAGGCGAGCAGCTCGTTGAGTTTGCCGCCAACGCCCTTGATCCGCGTGAGATCGTCGCCCGCCGGGGAGGGGGATGCCGGGGGTGCCGACTGCGCCTCCGCCTCCGCCTCGGCCGCCTCGGCTTCGTCGACCATCCTGATCTGCTGCGCCTCCACGGCGGCAGCGACGGCCGTTCCCGCCCCGGCGACGCCCGGCGGGACCACCGGCGGCTGCACCGCCGCGGCGGGCGCGGCATCGATCAGCGCCTGATTGCGGGCCGCCGGGGCAGCGCCTTCGTCCAGCACGTCCGCGCCGCTGTGATCGCGCACCTGGGTCTTGCGGGAGGAGGCGAATATCCACCACGCGATCGCGATGCCCAGCAACAGTGCGACCACGAACAGCGGCCACCAGGTTTCCACCATCTGCATCATGCCCTCATTCTCCCAGATCGTTCGATACGCGGCCCCATATCAGCCAGCCGATGCCCAGGCCGACCGAATAGGCTGCGAGCAGCATTACCATCAATTCGAACCACATCGCCATGTCAGCGCGCTCCCGGCAGATCGACGGGCGTGATGCTGACCGGCTGCGTTGCAACCACCGAGAACTCGATCCGGCGGTTGGCTGGATCGGTCGGCGTCAGTCCCTCGACGGGTTCGCTCGATCCGACGCCGCGGGTGCGCAGCCCATCTCCAGGTATCCCGCGCGCGATCAGCGCCTGGCGGACGGCTTCGGCGCGCTCCATCGAAAGCGCGAGATTGCCCGGCTCCGGCCCTGAGCTGTCGGTGTGCCCGGTGATGGCGATAATGCTGCCAAGGCAGGGCCGCAGCGCCCGAGCGACCTCATCGAGCAATTCCTGGCTGGCGCTGTCGATCGTGCTGCGCGATTCCTCGAACCGGATGGTTCGGGCACGCAGCAGGGCGTCGACGTCGTCCTGGCAGTGCGTAGGCGTGTATTCGGGGCCGCCCGAGTGCGCGCGCGCCTCGCCGTCGGCCCACCGGATTCCGCCGACTCCCGGCACTGCGGCGACGGCGCGCGCGATCCTGGTGCGCGTAGTCTCATCCAGCCCCTCACCGCCCTCGAGAACCGGATGCCGCGACGGCCAGCCGGATGGGGAGACGAACCGCGCCCTTACGCTGCCGCCGTCCGCTTCCTCGATCGATTGGGCCGCCTGCTCCGTGAGCTCCGCCTGCAACTCTTCGGCCGACATCGACGCTCCGGCGATCGCGAGCGCGCCCGTGAGGAGGGCGCCGGTCACGATGGCGATGGAGGTGCGGACTGGCATGCCGGCGCTTTAGCGGGCGGCGGCTTTGGGGGAAAGGGCGAGGGCGAAAAGGCTCCGCTCAGGTCTTTGCGGTGTCTTCTCCGCCGAGATTCTTGCGAAAGAGCACCCGGTCTTCCGGGCCGAAACCCTTGCGCCAGATGATCCAGCCGTAGGTGAGCAGGATCAACGGAATGCCGAAGATAAGCTCAGCCCACTCGGGCAGGCGCGTTGCGAGATAACCCACTGCGATGGCCGGGACGGCGGCCCATACCAGCGCCCATCGCCAGTTGTTCACCCGTTCGCCCAGAATGCGCGAAAGCACCCATGCCTTGACGATAGAGGCGACGCCGAGCGCGACCATCAGTGCGATCGCCGCGCCGGCCGCCTTGTAGGGTTCGCCGAGCGCCCATCGCTCCATCAGGAGGATCGCTGCCACCGTCAGTATGCCCTGAAGTACGATCGTGCCGACCGAAATCGCGAGATTGCGCTTCCGAGCGACATAGACCAGCGCAGCTTCGGAAACGACCGCGGTCGCCGCCACGACTTCCGCCGCCAGCAGGAAAGCGAGCGCTCCGGTGCCGCCGACGAAATTGGGCCCGACGAGCCCCATGACCGCTTCGCCCGGGACGCCGAGCGCCAGCGCGATCCCTGCCTGCGCCGCGACGATCCAGAAGCCCACCTGGCACACCTGCCTGGCGATCGCCGGAAAGTTCTTTTCCTTGAGATTGCGGGTGATGACCGGGCCAAGGATAGGCTCGAAGCTGGTCTTGAGCTTCTGCGGCAGGCTCGCGACCTGCTGGGCGATATAGTAGATGCCGACCGCGGCAGGCGCGGCGAAGAGGCCGAGGATGAAGATATCGAGCCGCCGGGTGCCCCATTCGATCGCGTCGGCGGTCGCGAGCGGGAAGGCGCGGGTCGACATGCGCCACATGCCCTTGAGGCTGGGGCGCCACTGGCGCGGCAGGCCGTAGGTCCTGAAGAACGGCCACGCCGCGGCGAACATCCCGGCATAGATCGAGGCGATGTAGGCGAGCGACAGGCCCGACTTGGGGATCAGATAGAAGCAAACCCCTGCCATGATCGAGATCGTCCACGGTTCGACGATCGCACGGGCGCGCACCGTGGTCGCGATATCGTAGCGATAGGCCTGTGCGGCGAGCAGGATTTCGGTCAGCGCGTAGGCGGGGATGGCGGTTACGAGCAGCTTGTCGAGCGTGCTGTATTGACCGGCCGGAAACATCGGTGCGGGGACGAACCACAGGAACACGGCCGCCACCGTGGAAAGCAGAACGGCGAGCAACATGCTGTCGAACACGAGGTTCGCTGGACGTATGCCTTCGCCTTCCGACAGACGCTGGGCCAGACCGCGCTTCTCGCCCATCGAGCAAATGAGTGCGAGCAGTTCAACCACGACGAGGGCCGAGGCGAAGCGGCCCAGTTCGGCCGCGCCGTAGAGCCGCCCCGCAATGAACAGGAACGGCACCCGTGCGGCGAGCCGCAGCAGGAAGCCGATGAAGTTCGTTCGCCCGCCCTTGGCGAGCGCGGCGATGTCGCCCTGCTGTGCCGCGTCGGTCACGCAAGGCCTTCCTGTTCGGCGCGCAGCGGGCGGGACAGCAGTTCGGTCACGATGTCCCGCGCGGGCGCGCCGCCCAGCAGGCGGTAGACGGCCGCGGCGATCGGCATGGCAATGCCGCGGCGCGCGGCAAGTTCGGTCAGCACGGGCGCGGTGTGCGCTCCTTCGGCGACCGTGCGCCGGTCGGCCATCAGCGCTTCGGCCGACTGCCCTTCGCCCAGCGCCTTGCCGAGCGAGAAATTGCGGCTGGAGGTGGAAGAGCAGGTGAGCACGAGGTCGCCCAGGCCGCACAGGCCGGCCAGCGTCTCCGCTCGGGCGCCGAGCGCCTCGCCGAAGCGCAGCATCTCGGCATATCCGCGCGCGATCAGCGCCGCGCGGGCGTTCTGGCCGAGTTGCAGGCCATCGACCACCCCGCAGGCGATCGCGAGCACGTTCTTCACCGCGCCCCCGATCTCCGCCCCGGTCACGTCGTCGGTGTAGTAGGGGCGGAACGACGGGCGCGCGATGGCCGGCGCAATCCGGTCCCACTGCGCCTCGCCGCCGCTGCACGCGAGCGTCACGGCAGTCGGCAGGCCGGCGGCGACCTCGTGCGCGAAGGTGGGCCCGGAAAGGACCGCCATTTCGCTTTCCGGTGCTGCGGCCACCGCGACTTCGTTCATCAGCCTGCCGGTCCCCGCCTCGATCCCCTTGCTGCACAGCACGAGATCGCGCGGGGGCCGGGGCAGGCTTTCGAGCACTTTGCCGAGATGCTGCGCGGGAGTAACCGCGAGGACCGTGGCGCACGTGGACAGATCGCCCAGCGCATCCGTCGCGCGGATCGAGGGCGCAAGTTCGGCCGATGGCAGGTAGACCCTGTTGCGGCGGGCCGTGTTGATCTCCTCGACCAGCGCCGCCTCCCGCGCCCAGAGCAGCACCTCGCGCCCGTCCGACGCGAGCATCTGCGCCAATGCGGTGCCCCAGGCTCCCGCGCCGATCACCCCGACTGGAGCCGGGCCGTTCATGCCTTGTATCCCGCGCCGCGCACCGGCTCCGCCTCGGGATCGAGCGGCCAGCGCGGCCGTGCGGCGATGTCGAGCGGATCGGATTGGCCCAGCCGCTCGCAGCCCGCCCAAGCGATCATCGCGGCATTATCGGTGCACAATGCCATCGGCGGCGCGACGAAGCGCATGCCGCGCGCCGAAGCGAACCGTTCGAGCGCTCCCCGGATGGCCTGGTTGGCGGCGACACCGCCGGCGACGACGAGCGCGGGGACCGGCTCCATGGCGTCGAGCGCGACCCGCAGCCGGTCGAGCACGCAATCGAGCGCAGCCTGCTGGAAGCTCGCGGCGAAATCGGCATCGCGGTGCTGGCCGCTCTCTTTCGCGCGCAGGACAGCGCTCTTGAGCCCGGCGAAGCTGAAATGCGGCTCGCCGCTGCCGACGAGCGGGCGGGGCAGGGGGACGGCGCGAGGATCGCCCTCGCGGGCGAGCCGCTCGACCGCGGGCCCGCCCGGAAAGCCGAGGCCGAGGATCTTGGCGGTCTTGTCGAACGCCTCGCCCAGCGCGTCGTCGATCGTGGTCGCGAGGCGCCGGTAACGGCCGACCCCTTCCACGCGCAGGATCTGGCAGTGTCCGCCCGAGACGAGCAGCAGCGCGTAAGGAAACTCGAGGTCGGCATCGGCCAGCCTCGGTGAAAGTGCGTGGCCTTCGAGATGATTGACCGCGATCAGCGGCACGTCACCCGCCATGGCGAGGGCTTTCGCGCTGACCAGTCCGACCATGACCCCGCCGATCAGGCCCGGCCCCGCGGTTGCGGCGATCGCGTCGAGGTCGCCCAGCGTCAGGCCAGCCTCGTCCATCACCGCCTCGATCATCGGCGCCAGCCGTTCGGCATGCGCGCGCGCAGCGATCTCCGGCACCACGCCGCCGTAGGGCGCGTGGCTTTCGTCCTGCGACGCAATGCGCTGCGCGACGATCCGCCTGTCGGTGGTGACGAGGGCCGCCGCTGTCTCGTCGCAGCTCGATTCGATGCCAAGCACGATCCCCATGGAGCTTCCCCTGAACAAATTGCCTCGCTAGGGCAAGCGCCGCCCATGACCGACCAGCCAAAGCTTCGCCTCGGAACCCGTCAATCGCCGCTCGCCATGGCACAGGCGGGCCAGGCACGGGAACGTCTGTGCGCGGCGCACGGGTGGCCGGAAAGCGCCATCGAATTGGTGCCGGTGCGCGCCAGCGGCGATAAGGTTCAGGACCGCCCCCTGGCCGAGATCGGCGGCAAGGCGCTGTGGACCAAGGAACTCGACGAGTGGATTGCAGAGGGGCGCATAGACGCCGCGGTCCACTCGATGAAGGACGTCGAGACGATCCGCCCCGCCAGTCTTGCCATCGCCGCCGTGCTTCCGCGCGCGGACGTGCGCGACGTGCTGATCGGCGCGGCGAGCGTGGCGCAGATACCGCGCGGCGCGCGTGTGGGGACGAGCGCCCCGCGCAGAGCGGCGCAGATGCTCAATCACCGGCCCGACTGCGAAGTGGTGATGTTTCGCGGCAATGTCGCGACCCGCTTGGCGAAGCTCGCAGCGGGCGAGGCCGACGTCACGCTGCTTGCGGCGGCCGGGCTGGCACGGCTGGGCGAGCGCGGCGTCGGCACGCCGCTCGATGCGGGCGCGTGGCTGCCCGCCCCGGCACAGGGCGCGATCGGGATCGAGTGCCGCGCCGACGACGCGGCGACCCGTGCGCTGCTCGCTGCCGTCGACGACGCGCCCTCGCGCGCGACGGTCATGGCCGAGCGGGCGCTGCTCGCCGCGCTCGGTGGAACGTGCCACAGCCCGGTCGCCGCGCATTCGGCGCTGGAGGGGGACGACATCGTCCTGCGCGCCGCCCTGTTCAGCCCCGATGGGGCGGAGCGCGTGGACGGCGAGTGCAGGGTTACCCCGAGCGACGACGCGGCGCCTGCGCGCTTGGCCGCCGATCTCCTCACGCGAGCAAGCGCTGGCGTCGCGGTGCATTTCGGCGGAGCGGTGTGAGCAGCAGGATTTTCGCGATCCGGCCCGAACCCGGGCTTTCCGCCACGGTCGAGACCGCGCGGACAAGGG
>Ga0307405_10001327_pt1 | contig 10365 bp, 7 predicted proteins | sample 322Cmetagenome_2_FD_203311 | JGI IMG/M metagenome (GOLD analysis project Ga0307405, IMG submission 203311) | Maize rhizosphere microbial communities from greenhouse at UC Davis, California, United States - 322HYB-C-1 | ecosystem: Host-associated > Plants > Roots > Rhizosphere > Soil | place... | reverse complement strand
TGGTCGTGATGCCGCATTCGCTCGGCATGCTGTACGAGCAGGTCACGACGCACCTCGGCTTCCTCCATTCGAGCGACGAGTACAAGGTGATGGCGCTGGCCGCGCTCGGCACGCCGGCGTATCGCGGCGTGCTGCGCGACCACGTGCGGATCGGCAGCGAAGGTCGCTACGAGATCACGCCGCTCGACCTGTCCGCCCTGTTCGGGCCGCGCCGCGCGCGCGGCGCGCCGATGGAGCAGCGCCACTTCGACCTCGCCGCCTCGCTGCAGGTCGTGCTCGAGGAATCGGTGCTGAAGATCGCGAAGTGGCTGCGCGGCGCGAGCGGCGAGACCGACCTCGTGATGGCCGGCGGCGTCGCGCTGAACTGCGTGATGAATTCGAAGCTGCGCGACGCCGGCCTGTTCGACAACGTCTGGGTCCAGCCGGCCGCCGGCGACGCCGGCACCGGGCTCGGCGCGGCGCTCTGGGTCGATGCGCAGCAGCGCGGCGCCGGCGCGCCGCGGGCCTGGCACATGGACCACGTCTACCTCGGCCCGGCCTACGACGATGCCGAGATCGAACAGGCGCTGCGCTGGGCCAAGCTGCCGTACCGGCGCCATGCGTCGAGCGCCGAGCTGGTCGAGGCGACCGCCGACATCCTGGTCCGCGACGGCATCGTCGGCTGGTTCCAGGGTCGCATGGAATACGGTCCGCGTTCGCTCGGCGCGCGTTCGATCCTCGCCTCGCCGATCCACCCCGAGATGCAGGCGCGCCTGAACGAGCTGAAGGACCGCGAGGACTTCCGGCCGGTCGCGCCGGCGGTGCCGCACGAAGACCTGCCGGCGTGGTTCGGTCCGGCCACGGCGAACGGCGGCGCATCGCCGTTCATGCTGTTCGTCTACGACGTCGCGCCGGGCCAGGCCGCGCGCATCCCGTCGGCCTGCCACACCGATCGCACCGCGCGCGTGCAGACGGTGCATGCCGACACGAATCCGCGCTTCCATGCGCTGCTGAAGGCGTTCGGCGCGCGCACCGGCGTGCCGGTGCTCGTCAACACCTCGTTCAACGTGCGCGGCGAGCCGATCGTCTGCACGCCGCGCAACGCGATCGAGGCGTTCTACAGCACGCCGCTCGATGCGCTCGTGATCGGCTCCTTCATCGTCGAGAAGACACCATGATCCCGTTCGTGCGCACGTCCGAGGGCAGCAGCGGCAGGCCGCGACACGGGCTCGAGAGCGCGCCGGAAGCCGGCATCGAGGCGCTGCGGCTGTCGGTCGTGATCCCGACGTATCGGCGGCCCGACCTGCTCTGCCGCTGCCTCGAGGCGGTGTTCGCGCAGACGCTCGATCCGCATGCGTTCGAGGTCATCGTCGTCGACGACGGCCACACCGACGACACGCAGGCCGTCGTCGACGCGTTCAAGGCGCGGCCCGGTCCGGTCGTCCGCTACCTGCGGCCGCGCAACGGCCGCGGCCCGGCGGTCGCGCGCAACGCCGGCTGGCGCGCCGCCTATGCGAAGGTCGTCGCGTTCACCGACGACGACACCGTGCCGGCGCCCGACTGGCTCGAGCAGGGCGAACGCGCGCTCGTGCCGGGGCTGGTCGCGCTGTGCGGACGGGTGGCGGTGCCGCGCGGCGAGGGTGATGCGGCCGATCGCCCGACCGACCACGAGCTGATGACGCGCGGCCTCGAGACCGCCGAGTTCGTCACCGCGAACGCGTTCGTGCGGCGCAGCGCGCTGTTGACGGTCGGCGGCTTCGACGAGCGCTTCCAGCGCGCCTGGCGCGAGGATTCCGACCTGCAGTTCCGCCTGCTGCGCGATGCCGGTCCGGTCGGGCGCGCGAAGGACGCGGTGGTCGTGCACCCGGTGCGTCCCGAGCGCTGGGGCGTCTGCATGCGCCAGCAGAAGAACGTGTTCTTCGATGCGCTGCTCTACAAGAAGCATCCGAAGCTGTACCGCGAACGCATCCTGCGCGCGCCGCCGTGGGACTACTACGCGATCGTCGCGCTGACACTCGCGGCCCCGGTGCTGTGGGCCGCCGGCATCGGCGGCTCGGCCGTCGTCAGCGTGCTGCTGGCTCTGGCCGGCGTGCTGCGGCTGGCCGTGAAGCGCCTGCGTCGCACCGCGTTGACGCCGGAGCACATCGTCGAGATGGTGCTGACCTCGGCGGTCATCCCGTTCCTCTCGGTCTATTGGCGCTTGCGCGGCGCGCTCCATTTCCGCGTGCTGTTCCTGTGAGGGGCTGGGGCGATGGACCGGCTGTCGCCCGGCGCATGCCCGTTGCGGGCGGCGGCGAGGACGGTGACATGAGCGGCGCCGCCGCGCTCGCCCTGAAGAAGCGGCGGCCGGCCGCTGCCGGCACCGATGCGCACGTGCCGCCGGCGTTCGACGGCGCGATCGAACGCATCGCCGTGTTCCGCGCGCTGATGCTCGGCGACCTGCTGTGCGCCGTGCCGGCGCTGCGCGCACTGCGGCGCGGCTTCCCGCTCGCGAGCATCACCTTGATCGGACTGCCGTGGGCGGCGGCGCTGGCCGAGCGGCTCGATTGCGTCGATCGCTTCATCGAATTCCCGGGCCACCCGGGCCTGCCGGAGAAGGTGTGCGACGTGCGCGACCTGCCAGGCTTCTTCGCCGAGGTGCAGGCGCAGCGCTTCGACCTCGCGCTGCAGCTGCACGGCAGCGGGCCGATCGTCAATCCGCTGGTCGCGACGTTCGGCGCCCGCCACAGTGCCGGCTTCGTCAACGACCAGGCGTGGCGGCCCGACGCCGATGCCGCGTGCTACGCGCCGTGGCCGGAGCGCGGCCCCGAGATCCTGCGCATGCTCGCGCTGACCGACTGGCTCGGCCTGCCGCGCGACGGCACCCACCTCGAGCTGCCGCTGCGGCCGGCCGATCGCGAAGCGGCACGCGCGCTGCTGCAGCACGGGGTGTCGTCCGGGTCCTATGTCTGCATCCATGCCGGTGCGCAGCTGCCGTCACGGCGCTGGCCGATCGAGCGCTTCGCCACGGTCGCGAACCGGCTCGCTGCGCAAGGCGAGACGATCGTGCTCACCGGCACCGAGGCCGAGGCCGCGCAGGTCGCCGCGCTGTCCGCGGCGATCGAGTTCCCGACCGTCAACCTGGCAGGACGCACGTCGTTGTGGACGCTCGGCGCGCTGATCGAAGGCGCCGCGCTCGTGATCTGCAACGACACCGGCATCTCGCACGTCGCCGCCGCCGTCGGCACGCCGAGCGTCGTCATCGCCTCGGGCAGCGACGTCGCCCGCTGGGCCCCGCTCGATGCGACGAGGCACCGCGTGCTGTGGCAGCCGATGGTGTGTAGACCGTGCAGCCATGCGGTCTGTCCGATCGGGCACGGCTGCGCGACCGCGATCGGAGTCGACGAGGTGCTGCAGGCGGCGGCCGCGCAGCGCCGGGTCGGTCGCGCATCGAGGGCCGCCTCGCCCAAACCGGTGCACGTTGCCTTCACCGAGTCGCTGGCCGTCGCCGCGAGCGCACCGGCCGACCGGGTCGACCCCGCATGAAGCAGCGTCGCCTCCGCATCCTGACGTGGCATGTCCACGGCAACTACCTGTACAACCTGACCCAGGTTCCGCACGACTTCTACCTGGCGACCGATGCGGCGCGCTCGATGCACCACAGCGGGCGCAGCGGCACCTTGCCGTGGGGGCCGAACGTGCACGAAGCGCCGGTCGAGACGCTGCGCGACATGCCGTTCGACGTCGTGATGTTCCAGTCGCGCCACGAGTGGGACGACGTGCAGCACCGCATCCTCAGCGCCGCCCAGCGCCGTCTGCCGCGGGTCTACATCGAGCACGATCCGCCGCAGGTCCATCCGACCGACACGCGCCACTGGGTCGACGACCCGGACGTGATGCTGGTCCACGTGACGCCGTTCAACGCGCTGATGTGGGACTCCGGCGCGACGCCGACGCGCGTCATCGAGCACGGCGTCCTGCCGCTGCAGGCGGCGAGCTACAGCGGCCACATCCCGCGCGGCATCGTCGTCGTCAACAACCTCGCCAGCCGCGGCCGCCGCCTCGGCCTCGACGTCTACCGCGAGATCTCCGCACGCGTGCCGCTGAACCTGTACGGCATGGGCAGCACCGAGGTCGGCGGTGACGGCGAGGTCGTCAACGACCGCCTGCCGGGCGTGATGGCGGCGCACCGCTTCTTCTTCAACCCGATCCGCTGGACCAGCCTCGGCCTCGCGATCATCGAGGCGATGATGGTCGGCCTGCCGATCGTCGGCCTCGCGACGACCGAGCTCGTCACGGTGATCAGGAACGGCGAGAACGGCTTCATCGACACCCGGCTCGACCCGCTCGTCGACGCGATGCAGCGGATGCTCGCGCAGCCCGAGCTCGCGCGCGAGCTCGGCGCCGCGGCGCGCCGCACCGCCGAGGAGCGCTTCGGCATCGACCGCTTCGTCGCCGACTGGCTCGATGCGCTCGCGACGGTCGCCGGGTGATGTCGATGCGTGCTTCGACGCGTAGCCCTTGTCGGTCCGTGTGTGCGGCTGCTGCTCGGCCTCGACCGATCGGCTGCCCGGCGCGCGGCGCGACGAACAGGTTCTGAACCTCTTCCCGAATCGATCCTTTTCCCTTCGTCCTCATGCGCTCCCATTCCGCCGACCTCCCGGCCGCCGCTGACGTGGCCCCGAATCCGAACCCCACCCCGAACCTACGCGCGAGCGGCGACCTGGTCCTCGTGCCCGGCGGCGCCGGCTTCGTCGGCAGCCACCTGTGCGACCGCCTGCGTGCGCGCGGCCAGCGCGTGCTCGCGCTCGACGACCTCTCGACCGGCGACCGGCGCCACGTCGCGCACCTGCAGGCCGACCCCGGCTTCGAGCTGCGCGAGCACGACATCGCGCACGCAGTGCCCGACGCGGCGTTCGAGGCGACGCGCATCTTCAACCTGGCCTGTCCGGCGAGTCCGGCGCACTACCAGCGCGCGCCGGTGCAGACCACGCTGACCAGCGTGCTCGGCGCCTGGCGCTTGCTCGAGCTGGCGCAGCAGAGCGGCGCGCGTGTGCTGCAGGCTTCGACCAGCGAGGTCTACGGCGATCCGCTGGTCCATCCGCAGACCGAGGCGTACTGGGGCCATGCGAATCCGATCGGCGAGCGCTCCTGCTACGACGAAGGCAAGCGCTGCGCCGAGGCGATGTGCTTCGCCTACTGGCGCGAGCGCGGGCTGCCGATCCGCGTCGCCCGCATCTTCAACACCTACGGCCCGCGCCTGCGGCCCGGCGACGGCCGCGTGGTCAGCAACTTCATCGTGCAGGCGCTGCGCGGCGAGCCGCTCACCGTCTACGGGCACGGCCAGCAGACGCGCAGCTTCTGCTACGTCGACGACACCGTCGAAGGGCTGCTGCGGCTGATGGACGCCGGCGAGACCGGCCCGGTCAACATCGGCAACCCGCGCGAGCACACCGTGCTCGAGCTCGCCGAGCGGGTGCTGCATCTGACCGGCAGCCGCTCGCGCATCGAGCGCCGGCCGCTGCCGGCCGACGATCCGCAGCGGCGCTGCCCCGACATCGGCGCGGCGCGCCGCCTGCTCGGCTGGGAACCGCGCGTCGCCCTCGACGACGGCCTGCGCCGGACGATCGACTACTTCCGCGGCGTGCTCGGCCTGTCGATGCCGCGCAGCGTGGCGCTGCCGGCGCGCGCCGACGCCTCGGCCGCGGCCTGAGCGTCAGCGCTCCGCGCGGTCGAGCAGCCAGCGCACGCGCTGCGCGTTGGCCGCCCACGAGCGGGTCTCGAGCACCGCGCGCACACGCTGGGCACGCGCCGCCCGTGCCGGCGCGCTGTCGCCGAGCGCGGCCGTGCAGGCATCGACGAACGAGAGCGGATCGCTCGCGATCCGCACGCAGCTGCCGAAGCTGCTGACGAGGTCGGGGATCGCGGTCGCGACGACCGGCTTGCCGGCGGCGAGCAGATCGAGCAGCGGCGGCGGGCAGAGCGAGCGCGGATGCGCGTGCAGCGCCTGCGGCAGCAGGCCGACATCGCAGGCGGCGATGAACCACGGCGCGCGGCGCGCCGGCTGCCGACCGAGCCAGTGCAGGTTCGCTCGTTGCGGCAGCCGCTCGGTGAGCGCCGGATCGATGCGCCCGACCATCACGACCTGCCAGTCGGGGCGGCGCGCGGCGAGCGCGTCGACGAGGCCGAGGTCGAGCGTGCGGTCGACCGCGCCGATGCAGACGAAGCGCGGCGTCGCGATCGGCGCGAGCGCGCGCCGTACCGCGTCGGACTCTTCGCACGCGATCGCGAGGCGCTCGGGATCGTGGCGTTCGGCATCGACCGCATCGGGCAGCCAGTGGACGTTCGGATGCAGCGCGTCGAGGCGTTCGGCGAGCAGCGACGACGACGTGACGACGAGGTCGGCGCGGCGCAGCAGCAGCGCCTCGCGATGCCGCCACGCCTCGGGCGCCAGGCCGTTCCAGTCGGTGTCGCAGTGGTAGGCGACGCGGCCGATGCGGATGCCGAGCGCGTCGATCCAGTGCTGCGCATCGCCGAGCGGAGAGGCGAACCAGAGATCGGCCTCGCCGATCCGTTCGGCCGCGAGGTAGGCCTGCACCGAAGCGGCGAGACGCCGCTCCACGGCCGGCGACGGCTGACCGGTGTCGGTCCGGGCGCCGATGGCTTCGAGTCGCGGACCCTTCGCGATGCGGTCGAGGCCGAGCGGCGGCAGGCTGCGCTCGGCCGGGGTGGCGATGCCGGGCGAATCGGGCTTGTCCGTCGGCTCCGCGTCGCCGGACGCGCCGGACCCTTCGACGACGATGACCCGCCGGTCGATCGACAGGTGGCCGAGCAGCTCGACCTGGCCGGCCGACAGGCCGTTCCAGCGGCCGTCGGTCAGCACGATCAGGGTGCGCCGGAGCCGGCCCTGGCTCAGCGGCAGCCGCTGCTGCCAGTCGGCGAGCGCATCGGCCAGTTCGAGATGCAGCAGGCGGCGCATCGAGGCGGCCGGTGTCGGAGCCGGTGCGGGTGCCGGCGATGAAGCGGGTGCCGATCCCGATGCTGCTGATGCAGATGCCGGTGCAGATGCCGATGCCGACGTCGGAGCGGAAGGGGACGTCGATGCCGACGCCGATGACGATGTCGACGTCGACGTCGACGTCAACAAGGAGGCCGATGGTCCCGACGGCGAATCCGATCGCGCGGCCGTCGACTCGACATCCCAGAGCCCGCTGTGGTGCCAGTGGTCCGCGTCGTCCCAATCGGGCCGGTCGATCAGCGGATAGAGGCAGATGCCGCCGACCGGCACGCCGGCCGTGCGGGCCCGCGCGACCTCGTCGGCGACCTCGTGCAGCCAGGCGCTGCGCCCGACGCCGATGTGGCCGGTCTCGGCGATGATCATCGGCCGGCCGTAGCGCCGCCAGACCTCGCCGAGCTGCGCGGCGAGCGGGCGGCGGCGCCGGTCGCGCCGGTGCCACCAGAGGCGCTCCTCGGTGCCGACTTCCCACTGGCCGCTGTGGTAGTGGTTGACGCCGAGCAGATCGAGCGCCGCCGGCGAACCGCCGAGCGCCGGCTCCGCCAGCCCGGCGAGCAGGTCCCAGGTCTGCCACTGGTAGGCCTCGACGGTCTCGGCGAGCGGCTGCAGGTCGGGGCGGTCGGCCGGCGCGACGACGTGGACCACCGGCTCGATGTGCAGGAAGCGCGCGCGCCGGTCGATCGCGCGCATCGCATCGATGCCGGCGAGCGCCGCGCGGACCAGCCGGCGCTTGATGTCGTAGCCGCTCGATGCGGTGCTGTCTGCAGTGCCCGGCGGATGGAGGTGCCGGTACGGCTGCATCAACCCGGTTTCCGATGCGGCCCAGGCCAGGAAGCCGATCTCGTTGATCGGGTTGTAGACCGGCGCGTCGGCGACGAGCGGCCCGAGCGTCTCGGCGACGCGCGCGGCGAAGCGGGCGTAGCGATCGATCAGGCCGTCGTCGCGCAGGTCGACGTCGGCCGGCGTGCCGTAGTGCATCAGCGTCCACACGACCTGCAGGCCGTGCCGGCGCGCGGCCTGCGCGGTCAGCCGCACGCGGGCGAAGTCGAAGCGGCCGGGAGCCGGTTCGGCGAGGCGCCAGCCGATGCTTTCGCGCACCGTCCGCAGGCCGAGTGCGGCGGCGCGCTCGTAGTCCTCGTCGAGGCGATCGAGGTGGCCGTTGGCGCGCGCCAGGTCGAGCGCGACCCCGCTGCCGTTGACATGGTCGGCGCCTTCGTAGCCACCCATCCAGAACGAGCGGAACGGCAGTTCGACGGAGGCGACCACGCCGCCGGTCGCGCTCGTCGCGCCGGCGCGCACGCGGCGGCGGATCGCTTCCAGGGCGGCGGTGCCGGCCGCGTCGGCGGCATCGGTGAGGTCGGGGCGGGCGGGCGAAAGATCCTGCAGGCGAGGGTCCGCCATCTCGGGCACGGGTTCGGTGGCAGGCGGCGCCTGCCTCGCAGCCGACTCGGCAAGACGCGTGCCCTTGCCCGCGCCGCGTCAGAGCTTTTCGTCGCGCAGCCAGTACCAGCGGTAGAGCAGGCGCTGGCCGAGGCGCCGGAACGGCGCGAAGGCCTCGGCCTCGACCGCTTCCAGCAGGTTCGGGAACGGCAGGGTCGAGCGATAGATCGGCAGGTCGAAGACGGCGCGGTCGCCGTCCGCGCCGACGATGCGCTCGGCGAGGCGCCGGCCGGCCTGGGTCGAGAACGAGACGCCGTTGCCGCCGTAGCCGAGCGCATACCAGAGCTTCTGCGCCGGGTCCGGCTGCGCGATGCGCGGCATCATGTCGTGGCTGACGTCGACCCAGCCCCACCACGAGTGATCGATCGCGATCCCGGCGAGCGGCGGGAACTTGCGCGCGATCGCATCGGTCAGCAGCTTCTCGTGCGCCGGGTCGGCGGCGTCGGCACCGGTCACCGAGCTGCGGCTGCCGATCTGCAGTCGGTGGTCCTTCAGCAGCCGATAGTAGAAGCGCAAGGTGCGCGTGTCGGTCATGAACGTCTGCGAGCGCAGGTTGCAGGCCGCTCGCTCGGCCTCGGTCAGCACCCGGGTCACGACCGAGTTCGAGAGGATCGGCATCAGCCGGTTCTTCAGCAGCGGGTGCAGCGCCTGTCCGGTGTAGCCGCCGGTGCAGACGGCGACCCGCCGCGCGCGCACCGTGCCGCCCGGCGTGCGCAGGTGGTGCACGCCGTCGCGCACGCTCCAGCCCTGCACCGGGCTCGACGGGTGCAGGCGCACGCCGTTCGCGCGGGCGCGCGCCGCGAGCCCGTAGGTGAACTTGAGCGGATGGATGCCGACCCCTTCGCGCTCGTAGAGCGCGCCGGCGGCTTCGCGCTCGTCGCACCAGTCGCGGTGCAGCGTCTCGCGATCGAGCATCCGCGTCGCGTAGCCGAACTGCTCGTTCATCACGCGCGACTCGGCGCGCAGCGCGTCCACCTTCTCGGCGCGGTGCGCGATGTAGAGGTGACCGCCGTCGTGGGCGTCGCAGTCGATCGCCTGCGTCAGGCCCTTGAAGCGCTCGAAGCCGGCGCGGATCTCGCCGTCGAGGCGGCGCGCGACGTCGAGGCCCCAGCGCGCGATCCACTCCGAGCGCTTCAGCCGCCCGCTCGCGTTCTGGCCCTGGCCGCCGCTGCGGCTCGAGCAGCCCCACGAGAGCTGGTTCGCCTCGAGCACGGTCGCCTGCACGCCGTGCGATTCGGCCAGGCAGAGCGCCGTCGACAGGCCGGTCGAGCCGGAACCGATCACGACGACGTCGGCGTCGACATCGCGCGCGACCGGGCCGTCGTCGGCCGGCACCGGCCCCGCGGTCGCGACCCAGTAGGTCGGGGCGTAGGCGCGGCCGGTGCCCGGGTCGTGCGCGACCAGCGGGTCGTAGCGGGGGTCGTAGCGCTTGTCGGCCGGCAGGTCGGGTGCGCCGAAGCGGGCCGTGGTGGTGGCGGTCATCGGTCGGAAGGCAGCGCGGGCCGGCGGGGCGCGTTCAGCGCGAGCCGGCCGGCAGGTTCGGCCGCGTCTTGCGGAACACGTTCTTCGTGCGGATGCGGCCACCGGCGAAGGTGAACAGGTCGACGCCGTCGGTCTCGATCCGGCTGCCGTCGGCGGCGGTCCCGGTGAAGGTCCACTCGGAGACGCCGAAGTCGCCGTCGACGCGGTGCCGGCCGTTCCGCCACTGCGCATCGGGCACCGCGGCCCAGGCCGCGGCGAACGCGGCGCGCACCGCCTCGCGGCCGACGTGGCGGGTGCCGCAGGCGTCGGGGCCGGCGGCGGTCTGGAACACGCAGTCGTCGCTCATGAACGTCATCAGCGCGTCGACGTCGTGGCGGTTCCACGCGTCGCTGAAGGCGGCCAGCGTCTCGACCGTGACGGCCGAAGGGGTCGTTGCGCTCATCCGGATCGCTCCTCTGCCGCGGCTCTGC
>Ga0307405_10001326_pt1 | contig 10369 bp, 12 predicted proteins | sample 322Cmetagenome_2_FD_203311 | JGI IMG/M metagenome (GOLD analysis project Ga0307405, IMG submission 203311) | Maize rhizosphere microbial communities from greenhouse at UC Davis, California, United States - 322HYB-C-1 | ecosystem: Host-associated > Plants > Roots > Rhizosphere > Soil | place... | reverse complement strand
CCGGCTTCCAGACATAGACGCCGAACGAGGCGGCGGCGACGGCGAGATAGGTGAGGATCGCCGGATACTGGAAATAGGCGACCACCAGCTCCTTCAGCGTCATCCTGTCGAGATGATGCGATTTGGCCCAAAAGCCAGCGCGCATGTCCGTCGTCTTCACTCGTCGATCCCCGATGTCTTGGCGAGCCGCCGCGCGTCGCGAACAGGCCCGATATGGCGATGCGTCATGAAAGCGCAATAAGGCGGATTTGCGACGAACTAAGCGAAATTGCGGCGGTTTGCCCGCCTCATTCCTCGGTGCGGATCAGCACCGTCTCGCCGATCAGCAGGAACAGAGCAAATGGCGCCCAAGCGGCGAGAATTGGCGGATATGCGCCAAGATTGCCCATCGCCAGCCCGAAATTATCGGCCACGAAATAGGCGAAGCCGAGCGCCATGCCGATCACGGCGCGGATGAACAGCCGCCCCGATCGCGCCAGGCCGAAGGCGGCGACCCCGGCGAGAAGCGGCATCAGCACCGCCGAAAGCGGGCCGGAAAGCTTGTGCCACAATCCCGCCTCGAGCGGTCCGGTCGGGCGCCCGGCCGCCTTGAGATCGCGGATCGCCGATCGTAGCGATCCGAAGGAGCGTTCATCCGGATCGACATCGGCGAGGGTGAAGCGATCGGGCGCGATCCCGGTCCCGAAGATCAGGGAGGGCGGCCGGGCGACGCTGTCGGACCGGACATCGAACCAGCGCGGATTTTCGAGCCGCCAGCCGCGCCCCGCCTGGATCGCGCGATCACCGTTCACGATCGCACGCAGCTTGCCGCCGTCGCGATCGTAGATGGTGACCGCGTCGAGCCGGGTCGCCGGACCGCGGCCACTGACGCGCGCGGCATGGATCAGATCATCGCCATTGCGCACCCAGACGTTGGAGACGATGCCGCGGTCGCGCGGCAGCGGACCATAATCGGCCTCTTCCCAGGCGTTGAGCGTCGCCGTCGCGCGTGCGACGATGCGATCGTTGAACCAGAAGGAGACGGCGGCGACGCCGATGCTGGCGACGATTAGCGGAGCGAGGATCTGGTGCGCGGATATGCCCGCCGCCTTCATCGAAATGATCTCGCTATTCTGGTTGAGCGTGGCGAGCGTGATCAGTGTGCCGAGCAGCACGGCGAAGGGCAGGAAGCGGGCGACGATCTGCGGCGCCCGCAAGGTCGCGTAGCGCCAGAGCTCCGCGTCGCCATTGCCGGGATTGGCGAGAATGTTGCCTGATTCGCCGAGCAGGTCGAGCGCCATCAGGATGATGACGAGCGCCGCGAGCACCGCCATGCTCCGCACCAGGAACATGCGCGCCATGTAGAAGGTGATCGTCTTCGAGGCGAAGAATTCGATGTTCACGCTTCGGCCTCCCGCCGCCGGCCGAGCCTCAGCCAGCGGCGCAGCGCGACGCCGCTCTTCGCCGCGATCCGCTCCAGCGCGCCGATCGGCTGGCCGCCCGGGACATGGGCGATGGTCCGGTACATCCACCAGACCAGCCCGGCGAAAACGAGGAACGGCCCCCACAGCGCGATGATCGGCTCGACCCGGCCGAGCGCGGCGATCGAGGCCGCATATTCGTTCACCTTGTGATAGGTGACGATGATCACGATCGACAGGAACACGCCGAGCGCGGACGCGGATCGTTTCGGCGGCACCGCGAGGGCCAGCGCGAGCAGCGGCAGCAGCAGCATCGTCGCTACCTCGACCAGCCGGAAATGAAACTCGGCGCGATACTGGCTGCGGATCTTGGGCGGCGTCGCCGGCTGCCAGGCGATCGTCACCAGCTCGGGCAGGGTCAGCTCCCGGTCGCGGCCGCCGCGCTCACGGAAATTCTCCATTTTTGGCAGATCGATCGGCAAATCGTGCGACACGAAACTCAAGGTGCGGGGCGTGGTGAACTTGGGAGCGTCGTGGACCAGCGTGCCGTTGGTGAGCCGCAGGATGATCGTGTTGGGATCGTCGGTCGCGAGAAACTGCCCGCGCTCGGCCGTCGCCGCGAGGGTCTTGCCCTCGCCGGACTGGGCCATCACGAACATGCCCGAAAGATCGCGCCCGCCGTCGCGGCTTTCCTCGACCCGGAGCGTCATCCGCTTGCCGAGCTTTGTGAACTCGCCGACCTTGATCGACGCGCCGAGCGCGCCGGACCGGAGTTCGAAGCGCAGGCCTTCATAGGCGTAGCGCGTATAAGGCTGGATGAAGCTGACGATGCCGAGATTGAGCAGCGCGAAGACGACCGCGTAGATATAAGGAACCCTGAGCAGCCGGCCATAGCTGAGCCCCACGGCGCGCAGCACGTCCAGCTCGGACGACAGGGCGAGCTTGCGGAACGCCAGAAGGATGCCCAGCATCACGCCGATCGGGATGCCGAGCGAGAGATATTCGGGGATCAGATTGGCGAGCATCCGCCAGATCACACTCACCGGCCCGCCCTGCGCCGCAACGAAATCGAACAGGCGGAGCATCTTGTCCAGCACGAGCAGCATCGCCGCGATCACCAGGGTCGCCAGCAGGGGCAGGGCGATCGTTCGGGCGAGATAGCGGTCGGTGAGGGTGCCAGTTCTCAAAATTCAGACGCCCCGTGACCATGTTTTGGCCGCAAACGCAGCCGAATGAGGATGCGAATGGGGGCTGGACCGTCCAGGCCATGCGCGTGCGCATGCCTATAGCTTCCGGGAGTAGAGAGGTCATGTTGAAACTTGCAGGGCTGATGACCGCCGTCGTGCTGGCCGTCGCCGCCCCTGTTTCAGGCGCGAGCGCCGCCATCGGCCCGGACGCCGCTGCCTGCGAAGATGGCGCGGGGCCGGCCTTGCTCGTGCGCGTGGACGGATTCAAGGCGCGCACCGGCAACCTCAGGGTTCAGGTTTATGGCAGCGATCCGTCCCAGTTCGTGAAAGGCGGGCATCGGGTGCGCCGAATCGATCTGCCGGTCGCCAGGTCCGGATCGATGGATGTGTGCGTGAAATTGCCGGGCGAGGGCAGATATGCTGTCGCCGTCCGGCATGATGTCGACGGCAACGGCAAGGGCGGCATCAACGATGGCGGCGGTTTCTCGCGCAACCCGAAGCTAAGCCTGGGCGACGCCCTGGCCCGGCGGATGCCGAAATATGACGAGGTCGCGATCATCGCCGGGGAGACGGTGCGTCCGGTCGAAATTGTGCTCAATTACCGGCGAGGCCTGTCGATCGGGCCGATCACGATGGCGGCTCGGTAGCCATGGCAAGCGTCGCGCTGTTGTCGAACCCGCGTTCCACCGGCAACCGTGCGCTGCTTCCCCGCGTCCGCAGCTTCTGCGCGCAGCACAGCGACATCTTTCACTATGAGGTCGAGCAGATCGACCAGATCGGCGAGGCGCTGCGCACGATCGCGCGGGTCGAGCCGAAGGTGCTCGTCATCAATGGCGGCGACGGCACCGTCCAAGCGGCGCTGACCGAGCTTTATCATGGCGGCCATTTCGGATCGAATCCCCCGCCGGTCGCGGTTCTGCCCAACGGCAAGACCAATCTCATCGCGCTCGACCTTGGCGCCTCGGGCGATCCGATCGTGGCGCTGGAACGGGTGATGGATATCGCGCGCACCGGGCTTGCCGAACATATCGTCGTGCGCGAGCTGATCGCCCTGTCCGATGGCGGCGCGAACAGCCGGCCGGTGCTGGGCATGTTCCTCGGCGGCGCGGGTCTCGTGGACTGGATGCTGTTCTGCCGGCACAAAATCTATCCGCTCGGCCTTCCCAACGGGTTCAGCCATCTGATCACCGCCATTGCCGGGGTGATGGCGGTGATCTTCGGAATCCGGGCGGCGTTCCTGCCGCAGCGTCCCCGGCCGCTGAAGGTCTCGCTCGTCCGGCAGGGCCAGGTCCAGGGCAGCTTCGCGCTGCTCATGGTCACGACGCTGCACCGCCTGCTGTTGCGCGGGAGCGCGGGCCATGCCCCGGCGGGCAAGTCAGGGCCGTTGCAGATCATGATCATCGAGCAGCGGCCGATGACGGTGCTTCGCGCGCTCGCCGCCGCGATATTCGGCCGGCTGGGCCGGCACCGCCTGTCCGGAGTCCATGTCGCGCGCGGGGACGAAATCCGGATCGAAGGCGATCGTTCGAGCGTCATACTCGATGGCGAACTGTATCAGGCCAATGCCGGCCGTCCGATCGTGCTGACCCACACGCCGCCGGTGCCCTTCGTTCGCCTGGCGGCGTGAGGGCGTAGCGCAGACATCCGATGGCGATCGAAAATCCCCTGTTCCCGCTCGTGGCGGACGAGCTCGCCGAGCCGGTCGATCCGCGCGTCGCCGGGATGGCCGCCGCGATCGCCGCGCGGCACGGCGCGGCCTCGCGGGCGGTGCTGTTCTATGGCTCCTGCCTCCGCTCGGCCGAACTCGACGGGCTGATGCTCGATTTCTACCTGATCGTTTCCGATTATGGGACCGCCTATCCCCATCGGTGGCTCGCCGTGGCGAATCAGCTGCTGCCGCCCAATGTCTTTCCTTTTGAGCATGACGGGCTGGCCGCCAAATATGCGGTGCTGAGCGAGGCGGATTTCGCCCGGCTCGCTTCGTCGCGGACCAGGAACGTGTCGGTCTGGGCGCGGTTCGCCCAGCCGACGCGGCTCGCCTGGGTCGCCAACGAGGTCGCGCGCCGGGCGGCCGTGGCGGCGGTCGCCGAAGCCGCGCCGGCGCTGCTCCGCGCGGCCCGGCCCTGCCTGCCCGAAAGCGGGCCGGCGCTCGAAATCTGGCGATGCGCCTTCGCCCTGACCTATTCGGCCGAGCTGCGCGCGGAGCGGGGGGATCGCCCGGCCTCGGTGGTCGACGCCGATCCGGAGCGCTACCGCGCGTTCACGCCGCCGGCATTGGCCGCAGCCGACCTGCCCGCGCGGCTTACCCGCGACGGCAAGATTCATTTCGTGGATGCCTTGCAGCCCGATGAGCGCCAGCGCGGCGAGCGCCTGTGGGCGCGCAGGCGAATCGAAGGCAAGCTGCTGACCCTCGCACGGCTGCTCAAGGCCAGCGCGACCTTCGCGGGCGGCATCGACTATCTCGCCTGGAAGATCAATCGCCACGCGGGAGCCGGCATCGCGATCCGGCCATGGCAGCGGCGCTGGCCGATCCTCGGCGCACTGAGCCTGCTTCCCAGGCTGGTGAGGACGCGGGCGGTCCGCTGACCGCCCCGCGTCCAGCCGCTCTCAGAGCTGCGAGAGCATATGATCGGCCGAGCTGACCTTGAACTCGCCCGGCCCCTCGACGAACAGCTGCTCGACGACGCCGTCATTGACGATCATCGCATAGCGTTGTCCGCGCGTGCCCATGCCGAACTTGCTGCCATCCATCGTGAGGCCCACGGCCTTCGCGAAATCGGCATTGCCGTCGGCGAGCATGGTGACCTTGCCCTCGGCGCCGGCGCCCTTGCCCCAGGCGCCCATCACGAAGGCGTCGTTGACGGCGGTGCAGGCGATCTCGTCGATGCCCTTGGCCTTGAGCTCGTCGGCCTTCTCGACGAAGCCCGGAAGGTGCTTGGCCGAACAGGTCGGCGTGAAAGCGCCGGGAACCGAGAACAAGGCGACTCGGCGGCCCTTGAAGAAGCTGTCCGAATCGACCTGCTCCGGGCCGTTCTCCGTCATCTTCGCGAAGGTCGCCTGGGGGACCTTTTCTCCGGTCTTGATCGTCATGTCGTGATCCTTTCATGATCGCGTGGAAAGGGCGCGATTAGCGCGGCTCGGCGATAATTGGAATCGCCTCGATCCTGATGCGCGCCTTACGCCGGTATCGGGCCGAGACGATCCGGATCAGGCCGGCATGGACCTGGTATCGCGGCTGGCTGTAGAAGGATGGAATGGAAGCTCCACCCTATCTCAGCGGCCAATTGCTGCTCGCGATGCCGGGGATCAGCGATCCCCGTTTCGAAAAGGCGGTGATCGCGATGTGCGCGCATGACGAAAATGGCGCGCTGGGCCTCGGCATAGGGCGGCTGGTGCCCGGCATCGGATTTCACGCGCTGCTCGCCCAACTCGATATCGAGCCCGGCGTCGCGCCCGATGTTCCGATCCACTTCGGCGGGCCGGTCGAGCCGCAGCGCGGGTTCGTGCTGCACGGCCCCGATTGGGGCGGCGAGGACACGCTGCATGTCGGCGATCGCTGGGCGCTCACCAGCACGCTCGACATATTGCGCGCAATCGCGGAGGGCAGGGGCCCGCGCCGCTGGCTGGTGGCCCTTGGCTATGCCGGCTGGGGTGAGGGCCAGCTCGACGAGGAAATGACCCGACACGGCTGGTTCGCCACCCCCGGCGACGATGACCTCGTCTTCGCTGGCCCCGCGGAGGGCCGCTGGTTGCGCGCCTTCGCCGCGGCCGGGATCGACGTGAGACTGCTGGCGCCGACCACAGGCCGGGCTTGAGGATCGATGGCGCGCGGGCGGCAGCGGATTATCCCCATCGATTGGGGAGAAGCTGTGGATAGATCCGGGATAAACGATTTCCGCAGAGGGCCGTGGCGGCGCTTGCCCGGCTTGCCCGTTTTTCGGGCAGCGGCTAACCGCGTGGCGAGATGACACCCGAATTCGGCTCTCCCCGAACAGCGATCGTGACCGGCGGCGCGCGGCGCATCGGCGAGGCGATCGTGCGCGCGCTCGCGGCGGATGGTTGGACCGTGTTGATCCATTGCCACCACTCCGGCGATGCCGCGCGCGCACTCGCCGGCGAACTGGGCAACGCTTATGTCGTTGAGGCGGACATGGCCGCGCCCGACGTCGCCGAGGCGATTATCGCCGCCCTGGCGGGATTGCCGCCGCCAGGCCTGCTCGTGAACAATGCCTCGCGCTTCGCCTATGACGATCTCGACGGCTTCACCGTCGCCGCCTGGGACGAGCATATCGCCGTCAATCTGCGTGGGCCGGCGCTCTTGACCCAGGCCTTTGCCCAGGCCGTGCCGGAAGGGGCGGGCGCGCTGATCGTCAATCTGCTCGACGCCAAGCTCGCCCAGCCCAATCCGGATTTCTTCACCTATACCATCTCGAAGATGGGACTGGCGGGCCTTACCGAGCTTTCGGCGCGCGCGCTCGCGCCGCGGCGGATCCGGGTCTGCGCGATCGCGCCGTCGATCACGCTCGTTTCCGGCCAGCAGACGCGGGACAATTTCGCGGAGGTGCACGCCATGAACGCGCTCGAGCGCGGGGTCACGGTGGACGAGATCGTCGCCGCGCTTCGCTTCATCGTAGCGACCCCCACGCTGACCGGGCACACCATAAGGATCGATGGCGGCCAGCGTTTCCTGTCACTGCCGCGCGACGTCCAGTTCATGGTGGATAGATGACCACGCCGAAGCTCGAAGGCCTTGTTCCCGCCGCGCTCGCGCCGAAGAGCCGGCGAATCTTCTTCGAGGATTTCGACTTGCCGGTCGATATCGGCTTTCATGATTTCGAAGTCGGCAATCCGCAGCGCTTGCTGGTCAACATTGAGGTGTGGCTGGACGAAGCCTCCTTCGCGAACGAGGATACGGCGGCGGCGGCATGGAACTATGATTTCGTGCGTACCGAGATCGTCCGCATGACGACGGGGCGCCGCTTCAATCTTCAGGAAACCCTGGCGCGCGAAATCTACGATCTGATCGCGGCCCGCCATGGCGTGACCGCGCTGCGCGTCTCGACGCGCAAACCCGACATCTATCCCGATTGCGCCGCGGTGGGGGTCGAGCTGGCCTCCTTCTAGCGCGGCATGTTGCGCGCGCAGGCGCCGAGGCCGGTAATAACCAGGCGATAGTCTTCCCGCGCGGCGGCGGCGTCCTCGGCGTTCATATCCGCGGTGCTGGCTTCGGGCAGCTCGGGCGGCAGGAAGCAGGCGAGGCGATACCAGAGGAGCGTGTCGCGAGCCGGCGGCGCGGCGCTGTCGTCAACCATCTCGCCGAGCGAGACCGCCCAGCGCGGGGCTTCGCCGGGCCGCCGCAGGATCGCGAGCGAAATCGGCCGGTTGTCGTTCGTGGTCAGGAAAATCTGGCTTTCGCTCTCGCCGGGAAGCGAGCCTGGAACGTGGAAGGCCTTGCCGATGCCGGTGATTCGTGGCGGCGCGTCGGGCTTGTTCGCGGCCAGCAGGATGTCGCGAACCCGGTTCTCATGATCGGGCGTCCAGGCAAGCTGGGCGCGCGGCGCGATCAGCCGCAGCTCGGTAGGACGCCCCGGCGCCCGGCTTGCCAAGATCAGCACACGCGTCTTCCTCTTGAGATTGGGAGGGCGATTCGCCGAATCGAGCGGCATGTCGACAAGATAGCTTACCCTTGCAGGCAAGCCTTCCGCGCCGCGAATCAGCGTCTTGACGTCCGCCTGAACAAGGAAGCGGGCATGGCCGGGTGGCGTTCCGGCCCCTAAATCCTTGCTCAGCCGCGTCGCCTTGCGGATTTCGGCGCCGGCGACCACGGGCGCGGCGAGCGTCATGTCGGCAAGATCGGCATAGGAGAAAAATGCAGCCGTTTCAGGTGCTTGACCAGGCCGCGCGGCGCCGGGGTTCGCAAATAGCAAAGTGGAGCCTATGAGAAGCGCCAGGCCGTGGATACGCATCCGTCCCTCCGTGTTATACGGCTTATGGGTTGAAGGGCGGAGCCAGCTAATGTCGGCTCCATGCAAGCTTTCATGACCAATTATACACTGTTGCGGAACCGGCTTTGAGGTCTCGGACAAAGAGTTTGCTTCCTGCCAAGGGCCGCGATAAACACGCGCATTCCGTCAATAAGTCGATAAGGTTTGAGACGGTCGGTCAGTCGGTCGCCATCGCGGGTTGTCGCCCTCCTGGGTTCCGATGCCGAAGCTTGTGGATTGGAGGGAGTGTCGTTCCTTAATGGCTTATGCTGATCAATCGATGAGCTCGCGGCGCATCGTGGCGATTGTAATCGTCGCGCTGCTCCATGCCTTGCTCGGTTATGCGTTTGTCACCGGCCTCGCATATAATGTCGTCAAGAAAGTGGCGCAGGATCTGAAAACCTTCGACGTGGCCGAGGAAGCTCCGCCGCCGGAGGAGCTGCCGCCGCCGCCGCCGCCGGAGCAGAAGGTGGAGCCGCCGCCCATGGTCGCGCCGCCGCCGATCGTGCAGGCGCCCGTGGTGGTGTCGCAGCCGATCCAGACCGTTCCGCAGGCGCCGATCATCACGCCGACGGCGCCGCCCGCGCCGCCGCCGCCGCCCGCGCCGAGGCTCGCCCAGAAGGCCGTGGCCCGCGGCAACCCGATGCTCTGGGTGACCACCGACGATTATCCGTCCCGCGCGCTTCGCGAGGAGCGCGAAGGCGTCACTGCCGTCGCCTGGGACGTCACCGCCGATGGCCGCGTCGAGAATTGCCGGGTCACGTCGTCCAGCGGGTCTCCCGATCTCGATCAGGCGGCCTGCGCGAACATCACCCGGCGTGGCCGCTACAAGCCCGCGCTCGATCAGTCCGGCAACCCCATCGCGTCCACGGATTCGCGGCGGGTTCGCTGGCAGATGCCTCAGGATTGAACCTTGTGACGGGCTCGCCGAAAGGCGGGTCCGTCGACGCACACCACATTATTATTGAAGAGGAAAGTTACTGTTATGGCTACCCCCGCTGCCGCCGGCGAGAATCCCTATGGCCTGATGGCCGCCCTTGAGCAGGGCGGCACGATTGCTTGGGCCACCTTCATCATCCTCGTGGTGATGTCGGCCGCTTCCTGGTACATCATGTTCACCAAGTTGCTCGAACAGCAGAAGATCCTGAACCAGGCCAAGCGCGCCCGTTCGACCTTCTGGGCCTCGCCCAGCCTCAAGGAAGGCCAGGCCAAGCTCGAGAAGAACAGCGCCTATCGCCAGATCGTCGACGATGGCTTGCGCGCCCAGGACGAGCACACCAAGCTCACCGATCCGATCGACCAGCATGATTGGCTGCTGAGCTCGCTCTCGCGCAGTCAGGCCGCGATCAACTCGAAGCTCGGCAACGGCCTCGCGGTGCTCGCGACCGTCGGTTCGACCGCGCCGTTCATCGGTCTGTTCGGCACCGTCATCGGCATCTATCGCGCGCTCATCAAGATCGGCGCCGCCGGTCAGGCCTCGATCGACGCGGTCGCCGGCCCGGTCGGCGAGGCGCTGATCATGACCGCGCTCGGCCTGGCCGTGGCGGTGCCCGCGGTGCTTGGCTACAACTGGCTGATCCGCCGCAACAAGGTGGTCGCCGAGCAGCTGTCCGCCTTCGCCACCGACCTCCATGGCTACATGGTCTCGGCCGGTCAGGTGAAGCCGACCCCGATCGCGGGCCGCGCCGCTCCGGCGCCCGCGCTGAAGACGGGTTCGGCCAAGGCGTAATATCGCCGAAGGCGCTTCGGTTCCGGATCGGGTGGGTCATCCGATTCGGAGCCGCCGCCGGCGCGCCGG
>Ga0307405_10001325_pt1 | contig 10374 bp, 8 predicted proteins | sample 322Cmetagenome_2_FD_203311 | JGI IMG/M metagenome (GOLD analysis project Ga0307405, IMG submission 203311) | Maize rhizosphere microbial communities from greenhouse at UC Davis, California, United States - 322HYB-C-1 | ecosystem: Host-associated > Plants > Roots > Rhizosphere > Soil | place... | reverse complement strand
TTGGGATCGCCGATCGCGACCGCCCCGTCACCCGAAGCGACGTTGCCGAGCCCGATCGCCACCGCCGCCCCGTCGGTCGCCTGCGCACCGTTGCCTATGGCGACGGCATCATCGCCGCTGGCGTTCGCCCCCGAGCCCATCGCGATCGCGTTCGCGCCGGTCGCTGTCGGCCTGTCGCCGCTGCCGTTGATCGCGAGGTAGTCGGTCCGGGCCAGCGCCTCGTCGGCGGCCAGCTTGGCGGCGTCTGCATTGGCCGAAGCGCTTTCGGCGATCGACCGGGCCAAATCGGCATTGGTTCGCGCTGCCACTGCAACCTGCTGGGCCGTATCGGCGCGAGTTGCGGCGTCGTCGGCGGCCGCCTGCGCATTGGCGGCATTGGCAAGCGCGAGATCCGCCGTCTCCTTCGTCACCGCGCCGCTGGCGATCGCCTGGTTCGCGAGGGTATGCGCCTCATCCGCCCGCGTCTGCGCGGTCGCGGCTTCGGTCCGGGCGAGCGCCGCCTCGTTTGCGGCATTGTCGGCTGTCGCCTGCGCGGTCGCGGCGTTCGTCAGCGCAGTGTCGGCAGTACTCTGAGCGGTGGCCGCGTTCGCCAGCGCCGTATCCGCAGTGTTCTGAGCCGTCGCGGCGTTGGCGAGCGCGGTATCTGCCGTTCCTTGCGCGGCGGCCGCGTTGCCGAGCGCTGCGTCGGCCGTGCCTTGCGCGTTGGCGGCGTTGCTCAGTGCGGTGTCGGCGGTGCTCTGTGCCGTCGCGGCATCGTTCAGCGCAGTGGTCGCCGTCGCCTGTGCCGTCGCGGCGCTGGCGAGCGCATCGTCCGCCGTTCCCTGGGCGGCCGCAACCGCCTGGTTGGTTGCGTCGAGCTGCGATCCGTTGACCGCGTCAGTCGACCCGGCAGCGACCGCGCCGGCGTCCACCCCGGTCACGACCCGATCACCCGCAGTCCCGCCGACGTCCATCACCGTGCCGTCGGTCGCCGCGCCGATCGTGATCGCGCGACTTGCCGGATCCTGCTGGACTAGGCCGATCGAGCCGCTGGCGACCTGTCCCTGGAGAACCGAAATGGCCCCGGTGTTGGTCGTCACCTGCGCGTCGAGCGCGCCCAGCGCGCCGCCGACATCGGTATAAGTCCCGCCCTGGACGACATAGCTGGGCGGTGTCAGCAGCCCGCCCGCGTCGACCCCGGCGCCACCGCCGAGCGCCGCAGCAAGGCGACCGTTGGTGGCGTCGATATCGGCCGCGTTGATCGCGACGTTCTGGTTCGTCGTGAAGAGCTGTCCGCCCGTCACCGCATCCGTGGATCCCGCCGCAATAGCGCCGTCTGCGACGTTGACGATGCGGCGCTCCGCCCCCGCGGCACCGACCGAGACCGTGTTCGCGACATCGGCGATCGAGCCCTGCCCGAGCGCCACTGCGCCGTCACCGGTGGCACTCGAGCCCTGACCGAAGGCAGAGGCGCCGACCGCATTGGCAGTCGCACTCTCGCCGACGGCGGTCGCCTCGGTTTGCCCGTCCGCGCCCGTACCCGCTCGCGCGTTGGCGCCGATCGCCGTCGAGCGGGCATTGAAATAGGCTTGGCCGTTCCACGTACTGCCGGCCATGGCTGAATACCCGATCGCGGTATTGAATTCTCCCGCGGCAAGGCTCCGAGCACCGTTCGCGGTACCATACCCGCCGAAGATGGTCGCACCAGAGCCCGTGCCGGTCCCGTGATGCCCGAAGACATGGGCGTCTTGGCCGGTGGCGGTGCTGTTGTCGCCTCCTGCAATGCTCGAGTTGCCAGTCGCGGTGGTTCCTGCACCGTCGGCAATGCTGCCCTGACCGGTGGCCGTGCTGCCGGAACTCCGGGCCTGGCTGCCCTGGCCGGTGGCCGTGCTGTCGGGTGCGATGGCTCGGCTGCTCTCGCCGGTGGCGGTGCTGCGGGCGCCCGATGCGATGCTGTTCAGACCAAGGGCAGTCCCGTTGGGCCCAGACGCTGCGGCGCCATTGCCGACGGCAAGCGCCGAGTCACCGGTGGCGCTGGGCGCGCCGTATGCGACCGTGTTATTGCTCACAACGAGGCCCGTCCCGGTCGCAGCGATCGCCGCGTTGAGCTGGCCGAGATTGACCGCATCGGTAGCCGCCGTGCCGTCGGCAACGTTCACGATCCGCCGCTCGGCCCCAGCCGTACCGACCGAGACGGTGTTCGCCTGGTCGGCCACCGAACCCTGTCCCAGCGCTACCGCGCCGTTGCCGGTGGCACTTGCGCCCTGGCCGAAGGCGGAGGCGCCAACGGCGTTGGCCCTGGCGCTCTCGCCCACCGCGGTCGCATCGGTCTGGCCGTCGGCGGTGCCACCCGCCTCGGCGTTGGCGCCGATCGCGGTCGCGCGGGCATTGAAATAGGCTTGGCCGTTCCACGTACTGCCGGCCGTGGCGGAATAGCCAATAGCGGTGTTCGATTCTCCCGAAGCGAGGCTCCGCGCGCCGTTCGCGGTGCCGTAGTCGCCTATGATCAAGCTATCCTGGCCGATGGCGGTGCCGTTCACGCCGCCGACTGTGGTGCTTTGACCGATCGCCGTGCTGTTGTCGCCGTCGGCGACGGCGAGCTGCCCGATCGCGGTGCTGTTTGCGCTATAGGCATTACTGTTCTGCCCGATCGCGGTGCTGTTGGCGCCTTCAGCACGGCTGATCGTCCCGATCGCGGTGCTGCCTTCGGCCGAGGCGATACTATTGTAGCCCGTCGCGGTGCCATCGTGGCCGCTGGCAGTGCTCCCGCGCCCTATTGCAGTGCTGTGGTAACCGCTGGCGTTACTGCCTGTGCCAATGGCGGTTGCGGCCTCGCCGACAGCAGCGGCGTTCTCGCCGCATTCCAGAGTCTCGATTGGGTCATCGCCGTTTCCGAGAATCCCATCAGGGCCCGGGTTCGTGTTGCATTCCGGCGTTGCATCTGCCTGGGCGGGCGCAGGTATCGCCAGAGCCGCCGCGATCGCGAACGGGGTGGCGGCGGCAAGCAATTTCGGTACGTGTGTCAGACGCATGGTAGTTCTCCCCGGAGGTTCGTAGCAACATGCCGCCAACCGAATGAGGGGAACGAACGTCCACGCGCGTGCCGTGGTTGTCCCCTTGACGCCTGCGCTGCGCCATGTCGCACAGCCAGGCTAGGAGCGTAGGGGCACGCAATTCCACCTATCAATTCCAGTGAATTCTGACCAATCCTGTCGATGCGAAGTATCGGAACGTATGGTTAATTCGACGTAAACCATTGAGTCAGGTGAGAAAATTTAGCACAACAGGAATTATGGGCGCGCGTACAACATGCTTGATCTAGAGACGATCCTGATCGTCACACTGGCGACGGCATGCCTCCAGGCCCTAGTCTGGATTTCCGCCTGGCGCGCATGGCGGCATCTCTATGAACTGAAGTTTCTGGCGGCCGGCTTCGTTGCGATGGCAATGGGCGTGTTGCTGATGCTCGTCCGCGGAGAGCAGCCGGCCGACTGGGCGATCATCATTCCCAACACGATCATCAAGCTCGGCCTCGTCCTGCTGGCCGAAGGCCTCGCCCGCTTTCTCGGGCAGCCACGATATAGCTGGATCGGCATTTCGCTGTTGATCGCTCACGTCGCCGCGTGGAGCGCGATCATGACCGTGGACCCGGGGGACGTGGCGATCCGAATTCACGCCTCGACCGTCTTCACCGTGATCGTCATGTCTGTCATGTGCCTGGGCCTCGCCCGCGACCGCACGCAGCCTCCGCTTTTGCGCTGGGTCACGATCGCGGTGCTTGCCGAATACATGCTGGCGAGCATCGCTCAGAGCATTCTTGAGTTCGGCCTGCCCGCCGATTTCCAGAGTGCGCCGGTCCTGGCCGACCGCAACGCCTGGTATCTGCTGCAGGGCACGCTCTTTCTGATCGCGCTTTTCACATGCCTGCTCTTCATGGTCAGTTCGCGGCTATCCGCAGATCTGCGCGAGAAGAACGACATCCTCTCGCGCGAAGTGCAGGAGCGGCGGCGGCTCGAAAGCCGCTTGAGCGCGAGCCTGGAAGCCGAGCGCGCCTTACGGGAGGAGCAGGTCGATCTCATGCGGGTGGTCAGTCACGAGTTCCGCACGCCGCTCGCGGTCATTCGCAACGCTACCGAAATGATCGGCATCGCCGGCGACAAGTCGCCGGCATCGAAGCGCGAGCGGCTCGCGGGCATAAACGAGGCGCTCGATCGCCTGTTCGCTCTGATCGACCGGTTCATGGCAGACGATCGGGAGCGCAGGTATCGGCCGGAGCCGATCCGGGTCGGCTCGCTCATCGCGGAAGTGCAGAGGCATTTCGAAATGAGAGGTTGCAGCGATCGGCTGGACATCGCCCCGCACGACCCGAACGTCGCTATCCGTGCCGACGCGGAGATGATGGTCACGATCCTCATCAACTTGGTCGACAATGCCCTCAAGTACTCGCCCAACGACCGCACGGTGAGGATCGGCGCCCGGGAAGAGCAGGACTGTTTCGTCGTCGAGGTGCGTGACCGGGGCATGGGCATTCCCCAAGGTGAGCTGGGCAAAGTCGGTCGCCGCTTCTTCCGCGCATCCAACGCACAAGCCATCATGGGGACGGGCCTCGGAATCTATTCCGCCCGCCGCCTCCTGGCGTACCACGATGCGACGCTGGATCTCGAACCCGGCGGGAACGGCGGAACCGCGGCAGTCGTGCGTATCCCGTTGCTGCCCGAGCACGACTGCCAGCCCCTTTACGAGAGCGCGACGGCGTGACTCGAATCCTGATCGTCGAGGACGAGCCGCGCTTGCGCCAGGATCTCGGCGACTTTCTCGAACTGCGCGGATTCGAGGTTACAAGTGCCGGCACTGCGCGGGACATGCGCTCTGCGCTCGCCGATGACCCGATACCCGCGGTCATGATCCTCGACGTTGGACTGCCTGACGGAAACGGCTTCGACCTGGCCGCGGAAATCCGCCGGAGCTACGACTGCGGCATCATCATGCTGACCGGGTTCGGCGACAGCGCAGATCGCGTCCGCGGCTTCGACAGCGGCGCCGACATCTATCTCGTCAAGCACAGCACGCTGCGAGAGATCGAAGCCGCCGTTCGCAGCTTGCTCCGCCGAACGGGAAACCAGCCGAAAACCCCGGACAGCCGCAGGGGACGCTGGGTACTCGATACCGCCAACTGGGCGATGATCGCGCCAGACGGACAGGTGCTGAAACTGACAGCGACCGAGTTCGCTTTCTTGAACCTGTTGTGCAGCCGTCAGGGCGAGGCCTGCGCGAGAGAAGACCTCGTTACCGCGCTCGCCCGCCCGCACGGCCATTTCGACAACCGCCATCTCGATGCCGTCGTCAGCCGCCTGCGCCGCAAGATCGGGCGGGTGACCGGCCTCCCGTCCGCCATCAAGGTCGTCTATGGCATCGGCTATGCCTTTACGGCACCGGTCGTCGTGGAATGAGCGCGAAACCCGGGGCTGCGACGCTCCTGATCTGCCTAGGCTAAACTTGTGGGTTCAGGTCGGGTCGGGCGCGGCCTCGGGGTCGCCACCTTCCGACTTTGCGGCAATGGTGAAGAACGGGAGCGTCGCGTGGACGATCGGGCCGATGGCAATGGCATAGAGGATCGTGCCCACGCCCACCGTGCCACCGCAGATCCATCCCAGCGCGAGCACTGTCAGCTCGATACCTGTTCGCACCCCGCCGATCGGCCAGCCGGTGCGAGCGGCCAGCCCCGTCATCAGTCCGTCGCGTGGGCCTGGCCCGAGGCCCGTGCCGATATAGGCGCTGGTGGCCGCGCCGTTGAGGACGATCCCGAAGCCGAGCATCCCGGCGCGGACGGCGAGCGATTCGACTTCCGGGATAAGCCAGAGACCGAGATCGGCAGCGAGACCGATCACGATCATGTTGCTGATCGTGCCAATGCCCGGCCGCTGCCGGAGAGGAATCCAGAGCAGAAGGATGACCGCCCCGGTGATGATGACGACCGTGCCGAAGCTCAAAGGCGTGCGCTCACCCACGCCCTGATGGAAAACGTCCCAGGGATTAAGCCCAAGAACGGAGCGAACCATCAACGCCATGGACAGGCCGTAGAGGAGAAGCCCGGCGTAGAGCTGGGCGAGGCGGCGGATCATCATGGCGGCCCCTTATAATAAGCGATCGTGAGTAGCCACCTGATCAGCAGACATAAGCCGTTCACGATGCCGGCGGGTCCGGCGCGGGTCGCTTCCGCGCCGGACGCCCTCATCTCAGCGCTCCTGCGCCCACGCCACTGCGTCGGCGCCGGCTGGAATATGGGCGGGCGAGGCGTCGTCGACGACCGCCTGCCACACGGCCTCCGCAACGTCGCTCGCCGACGTGATCGGCCCGGCATCCTCCTCCCAGCCCGCGAAGACGGCCTGCACGAGCTCGCCGTAAGGCTCCGGAAAGCCGCTCGTCATGCGCGCACGCGCATTGTCTCCGAAGCGGGTGTTAGGCGCACGCCCCGGCAGGACGACGCGGACTCGAATGCCGAACTGCGCCAGCTCGAGCGCGACGCTATCGGTGAACGCATTCACCGCCGCCTTGCTGGCCGTGTACACCGAGAGCAGCGGGAGCGATCGCAGCGTGACGGAGGAGGTCACGTTCACGATTACCCCTGCCCTGCGCTGGCGCATCTGCGGCAGCACCGCCTGCGTCATTGCGATCGTGCCCAGTGTGTTCGTTTCGAAGATGTCGCGGACGGCCTCCATGGGCGTTCCCTCGACCGCGTTGAGAAAGCCGATGCCGGCGTTGTTGACGAGAGCGTCGATCGGGCCCGCCGCCTCAATCGCGGCTGCGATGCTGGCCGGATCGGTCACGTCGAGCGGGACAATGCGCACTCTCTCGGACGCGAACAGCGCGTCGTCCCGCGGCGAGCGCATGGTAGCGACGACCTCCCATCCGCGATCCGCGAAGTAGCGGGCGGTTTCCAGGCCGAAGCCCGACGAGCATCCGGTGATCAGTATGGTCGACATATGGTCTCCTATCGTTGACATTGATCAAGATGGAATTCGCCCGCCGGCCTTCTACAATCGAAAGTCCGCAACTCGTTCGCGAGCGTCCGGAAATGATCGATCCTCTCACGCAGGTCGTCGAACTGCTGCAGCCGGACCTGTCCTTTTCTAAGTTCATCGAGGGCGCGGGTGCGTGGCGGGTCCGCCGCTCCGAACAGGGACGGCCCTTCTTCTGCGCTCTGCTCGAAGGATCGGTCCGCCTCGAGGTGGAAGGCCGCGAGCCGCTTGTCATGGAGACGGGCGATTTCGTCCTGCTGCCGGCAGCTTACGATTTCACGTCGTCCAGCACCGCGGCGGCGCCGGTTGCCGGCATCGACAGCGTACCGTTCGAGCTCCGTCCGAACGTCTTTCGACTGGGCGATCCGGTCGCCGAGCCGGACGTCCGCATGCTCATCGGTTACTGCGCGTTCGGCTCGACCGATGCTGCGCTGCTGGTAACGCTGCTCCCCGCGCTGATCCATGCGCGCGGTGAGGAACGGCTGACCACGCTCATTCAGCTTGCCGTCCAGGAGTCGCGCGCCGAGCGCCCCGGGCGAGAGGTGATCCTGGCGCGACTGATGGAAGTACTGTTCATCGAGGCGTTGCGCTCATCCGGGCCGCACTGCCCGTGCGGCATCCTCAGAGGCCTTGGCGACGATCGGGTGGCGGCCGCGATAAGGCGGATACACGAACAGCCCGCCGCACCTTGGACTATCGCCAGTCTCGCGAGAGCGTCCGCCATGTCGCGCTCGGCCTTCTTCGACCGCTTCCGGCGGACGGTGGGCATGGCCCCGATGGAATATCTGCTGCATTGGCGCATGGTGCTCGCGAAGGACCTGCTTCGCGGCCAGGATATTTCCGTGGCCGAGATCGCCCGGCGTGTCGGATACGGTTCGGCAAGCGCCTTCAGCGTCGCGTTCACGCGCCATGTCGGTGTGCCGCCAAGCACCTACGCGCGGGTGCAGCCCATCGATTGAGAACCTTCCTCACATACGGGAGCGAACGCTCGCGCCGCGCGTTTCTTCGGTGTGATCCATTCTGCTCAGGCCAGGAGGCAATTCTCATGAACCAGACCGCAGACGGTGCACCGCGCGATCTCCACCATCCGCTGATCCTGTCCAGCCGCGTCATTGGTGCGCCCGTGTTCGACCGCGAGGGAAACCGGCTGGGCCATGTGGACGACCTGTCGATCGAGAAGGCGAACGGCAAAACCGTCTATGCCATCATGTCGTTCGGCGGGTTCCTCGGCATCGGCGCCAAGCTCCATCCCGTGCCCTGGCCGCTGCTCGACTACAATCTCGAGCGCGGCGGCTACACCGTGCCGTTGAACGCCGAGATCCTGGAGGACGCCCCGAACTACGACGCGGCCGAAGTGCGCCTGCTCGGAGGGCCGGATCATCGGGTCTACGGTGAGACGATCTACGGCTACTACGGAACCTATGGCGCGGTGCCCTACTGGTGAGATCGGCGGCATTCGAATAGCCCCCGGTCCGGCGAAGTTTTGCGGACGCTTGCCAGAGGCTCTGGCAAGCTCCTCGGAACAGGCCCTGCGGCCCTCCGTTCCTGAGGCATGATCGGCAAGGTTCCGGAGATAGCAGTTTGAGCGACGTCGTCGTCGTGACCGGTGGAAGCGCCGGGGTCGGCCGCGCGACGGTTCGCGAGTTCGCGCGAGCAGGCGCTAATGTGGCTATCCTGGCTCGCGGGCAGGAACGCCTCGACAATGCGGTGCGCGAGGTAGAGGCGGCGGGCTCGCGCGCGCTCGGCATTTCGGTCGACGTGGCGGACGGCGATGCTGTCGAAGCCGCGACGGAGCGGATCGAGCAGGAGCTTGGGCCCATCGAGGTCTGGGTGAACAATGCCTTCGCCGGCATCTTCTCCACCTTCATGGACATGAGCTGGGAAGAGTACGAACGCGTCACCGCCGTCACCTATTTCGGGCAGATCCACGGCACGCGCGCGGCGCTGAAGCGCATGCTTCCGCGTGACCGGGGCACGGTCGTCCTCGTAGGCTCCGCCCTCGCCTATCGCGGCATTCCGCTGCAGTCCGCCTATTGCGGTGCGAAGCACGCGCTGCAGGGCTTTCTCGATTCCATCCGGCCGGAACTGGAGCACCGCGGCAGCAAGGTCCAGGTCACCATGGTGCAACTGCCCGCGATCAACACGCCGCAGTTCGACTGGGCGCGGGCGCACATCCAAGGCGAGCCTCGTCCGGTCGGAAAGATCTACCAGCCGGAGGTCGCCGCGCACGCAATCCGTTTCGCGGCGAGCGCCGGGCGCAAGGAGGTCTGGGTCGGAAGCACCACGGCGCAGACCATTCTCGGCGACAAGCTGGCCTCACCACTGCTCGACCACTATCTCGCGGAGAACGGCATCGCGAGCCAGTCCTCACCGGCGCCCATAGAACCAGACCGGGTGGACAATCTGTTCGATGTACCGCCGGGCGATCCCAGAGCGCACGGGCGCTTCGACGGCCAGGCCGTCGATAAGAGCCTGCAGATGTCGCTCAATCGGAGGCGGGACAAGGTTTTAGGCGGCGCCGGTCTCGCTCTCGCGGTAGCGGCTCTGCTGACCTGTCGCGGGCGTTATCGCGGCTAACCAAGGGCACTTGGCCGACCGCCCCTCAGCGCCCCTGGAGCTCGTAATCGATCCTGATCCGCACCCAGGCGCCCACCTGATATTGCCCGCCGAGCCGCGGGGGGCGCACCCTGAATTGCCATGCGGCGGCCAACACCGCCCGATTGATGTTCGAGCCGCCGGGATATTCGTCGAGCGCGACGCAGTCCTCGACGCGGAAATCGGGCACGGTGCGGCAGGCGATCAGGCCCCATCCGGGGCCCGTCGCGGTCGAGAGATATCCGCGGAGCTCACCCGGGCGCGGCTCGCGGTACCACGAAGCGGCGTAGAGCGGCTCCCCGTTCGGCGCGGTGCCGACACGCGGCGTATCGCCACTCGAACCCGTGTCCGGCGGTCCCACCGGCGGGCCGCTGGCGGCGGCGCGCGGCGAGGACGGCGTCTTCACTTTCGACAGGTCGAACGAGGACGGTGCCACCTGCACGACGGGTGCCGGTGGGCTCGGTTCGGCGGGGCGCGGCCTCTGGATCGACGGCTGATCCGCCGGCGCGGGCTCGGCCTGCGGGCGTTCGGCGGGTTCGGGCTGCTGCGTGTCTTCGCTTTCGGCCTCAGGGGTTTCCTCGGGATTTTCGGAAGCGGAGTGGGCCTGGAACCGCACCAGCGTATGCTCCGCCTCCGGCTGCCCCGGATCCTGCAGGCCCAGCGACAGCAACAGCGCAATCAGCAGCAGCTCGAGAACAAGAGCTGCCACGATGGCGAGCGCCCGCTGCTTCGGATCGGGCCGGTACTCGCCCGGCGTACGGCTAATCAATGCATGTCTCGC
>Ga0307405_10001324_pt1 | contig 10376 bp, 10 predicted proteins | sample 322Cmetagenome_2_FD_203311 | JGI IMG/M metagenome (GOLD analysis project Ga0307405, IMG submission 203311) | Maize rhizosphere microbial communities from greenhouse at UC Davis, California, United States - 322HYB-C-1 | ecosystem: Host-associated > Plants > Roots > Rhizosphere > Soil | place... | reverse complement strand
ATCTGGTCGGGGTGCAGACGCGGGTTGATGGTGTGCAGCACGCGGCCGCTGCCGCTCACGCCGTAGTACAGCTCCAGGTGGCGGTAGCCGTTCCAGGCCAGGGTGGCGATGCGGTCGCTGAACAGCAATTGCTCGCCGTCCAGCGCGTTGGCCACCTGCCTGGCGCGCGATGCAATGTCGCTCCAGGTGCAGCGGTGAATGTCGCCCTCGACACGGCGCGAGACGATTTCGCCGTCGCCGTTGTGGCGCTCGACGAACTCGATCAGCGACGAGATCAAAAGCGGTTGGTCTTGCATCAAACCCAGCATGAATATGTCCTCAATTGAAAGAAATCGGCGCAGCGCTGTAGACCACCGTTTGACCGTTTCGTCCAGGCAGCGCCACTGCGAGCGATTTCGAAGATCACCGCTTGTTCGCGTTGTGAGGGACTGAGCGCAGAAACAAGTTCAGTGAACCCGCCCACAGTGTTGCTAGTCCTACAGTGCCGTGTCCTCTCGACTGTTCGCTCTCGGGGATCAGCAAGAGTCGGCCATTCGCAAGCTGGGCGATTCCACGTTCAGCGATGCCGGTCTCGGGTGGATTTCGTTCATCGTCGGCCGAGTTGATGGCAAGTACATGAGCCCGGATTCTCTCGAGTCCGACCGACGGGTCGTAATCGCGCGAAGCCTCCCATTGGTAGAGCAAATCGTTGGCATCGCGGCTGAACGGCAAGGCCCGCCGAGCCTCCAGCCAGTCGTCTGCCATCGCCCGACTGCCGGCGACCTTCTGCAAGGCAAGCGAGCCTCCATTGGTGGCAATACTGAAGAACTCCCACGCGGCCCTTACACCAGGGGGTTGTTCGACGTAATTACCTCCAGCCCACAGTGGGTCGTTGCGGATCGCATCAACAAGCAGCCGACGCATCAGCCAGTTTCGCCCCGACATGGGGGCCGGTAGCGACGACATTGGCACCAGCGCGTCCATGAAGCCTTGGTGCCGAATGCCCCAAAGCCATGTGTGCATGCCTCCCATGGACGCGCCAAGAACCATGCGCAGGTGGCGCAGGCCCAATGCCTCGGCGACCACGCGGTACTGCGCATCGACCATATCTTCATAGTTGTAGCGTGGGAAGCTCGCGCGCAGGCCATCGGACGGTTTCGCGCTACCGCCATGCCCGATTGCATCGGGCAGTACGATGAAATGCCGTGCCGCATCCAGAGGCTGGCCGGCACCGAACAGTTCACCACCGAATTCGCGCGACAGCAGCCCGCTTCCCGTGCCGCCGGTTCCATGAAGGACAAGTACAGGCTCGCCTTCGGGATTTCCCAGCACGGTGTAGCGCAGCCTGAGCAAAGGCAAGACCTCGCCACCATGAAACTGGAAATCACGCGCCACGAATTCGTGCGTGATGGGCGTGTACCAATCTCGAGAACGAGATGTCCCGGTCATGTGGCGCGCAGGGCCGCATGCTCCTCTGCTTCCAAGTCGAAGTTCAGCTCAACCTTGACGCCGAGGGGATCGTGTAGGAACACTTGGTGCAATGACGTGCCCTTCAGGGGTGTTTCGCTGAACGCCACATTCGCTGCACGCAGCGCCTCCCGCGTGGAGTTCAATCCATGTGCCTTCAAGGCCACGTGATCCAGTGCGGCGAGATCGTGAGTGACCGACGGCGAGGTTTGATGCAGCGCGTTCAAGTGAACGATGGCGTGCTCGCCCGCATAGAGCCAATAGCCGGGATGCCGCAGCGCAGGTCTATAACCTTCTCTCAGGCCCAGCGTGCCCGCATAGAAGTCGCGTAGCACCGGCAGGTCCTCGGGCGCGCAACCGATGGTGAAATGATGGATCGCAGATACCTCGACACTCATGCCGCTCTCCGCTCAGCCACTGGATCGCGGCACAGGATGGCGTCCATCGCAGCCTGCAGTACCCACAGCGCATCTCCTGCGGCAGAACGTGACCGCCACGCTACGTGCCCGTCAGGCCTGACAAGCACGGCGCCGTCTTCATCTACCCCGTAGACGTCAAGCCAACTGACGTCTTCGGTCTGCAGATCGTCGTCACCGACAACCGTGCTGGCGACGCGCGCCCCTTGCAGTCGAGCCGCGGCGTCACGCCAGACCGAACCGCCGGGCGCGGTTAGCAAAACGAAGCCGCGGCCGAATATATCGGTTGTCGAGATCTCTTGTCCCGCCCTCCTCAGGCGTACGTGTGGGGCACGGCAACCTGGCGTTGCGCTCGGAACGTACTGCTGTACCTGGTCTTCGATCTGAGCGGGCTGTCCGTCGGGCACGACTGCTGCGGATTCATAGCGCGCGCCGAACACCAGTCCGATCTCGTTGAGAAACTCTTTGCGTGGCAAAACGGCCTCGGCCTGCCGGGCGGTGCGCCCCATCGACAGTGCATTCAGCAGGCTGGAATGGGTGACGGCTTCCCCGACGGGTCGGCGTTCCGAATCGTAGGTATCGAGCAGCGCATCGCCTGCTTCTCCGCGCAGCACGGCAGCCAGTTTCCAGGCGAGGTTCTGCGCGTCCTGCACACCGGTGTTCAGGCCGAAGCCCCCGGTCGGTGGCATTTCGTGGGCGGCATCGCCTGCGAGAAAGACCGGACCGGAACGATAGCGTTGCGCGACCAGCGCCGACGCTCGCCACGCACTGACACCCAGCAGTTCGATGTCGAGGTCATCGACGCCGACGGCGCGCCGGATGATCTCTGTGCAGAACGCGGGCGTGAACTGCTCGGGCGTGAAGCCATAGAGCGATAGCGATGTCACGAGGAAGCCCCAGCGGTCGGTGCCGTTGATCGTCAGGAAGGTGCCGCGCAGTTCGGGTTGCTCGATCAAATAAAGCGCCGACGGCCGTTCCGATACCCAACGCGTGAGGTTGCACTTGAAATGGATGTTGACGCTGTCGTAGACGTCGACTTCACCGGACCGCGAAATGCCCAGTTGGTTGCGGATCCTGCTCTGCGATCCATCGGCGGCGATGAGGTAGCGTGCCCGGACTTCTTCCCTGCCTCCATCGGCGCTCTGGAGGATCGCGCGCACGCCATGGGTGGTGCATTCGAGTTCGCTCATCTCCGCGTTGAAACGCAACCGTTCCGACCCGGCAGCTTCGGCGCGGTGCCGCAACACCGGTTCCAGAATGTCCTGAGAGCATCCGCAATTGCCGGCGATGGAAAAGGCCAGGTTGGAGGCTGACCCCCGTCCCGGCTGGAGGCGCTTGATCTCGCGGCCGGCCAAGCTTTCCGACCAGAGGATGGAACCGGTGAATCGCTCGGGCATCGCCACGGCGCGAATATGATCCTCCATGTCGATCTGGCGATACATCTCCATCGTGCGCGCGTTGAGCGCCCGCGCCTTCGGCAGGATCGCAGTCCCCGGATGGCGCTCGACCAGCAGCGATTCGATGCCAAAGAGCGACAGATAGATGGAAGCAGTGAGGCCGACAGGCCCGCCGCCAACGATAAGAACTGGGACGTCAATCATTGAAAAAGCTCCAAGCGCCTGCGGGCGCGGATCAGGGGATTTGGGGGATTCAGATCAGGAACTCGCGCAGGTGTTGCGCGACAGTTTTCGGCGCCTGTGCGGTGCCCAGGTGACCCACATCGGGCAACACGACAGAACGTGTGTCGCGAATGGAATTGGCGAGCTGCAGCGTGAGCGCAGCAGGCACCACGCAATCGATGGCGCCCGCCATCAGAAGCGTGGGTTGATCGATGGTCGAGATATCGAGATCCGGCATATCTGCGACCACCGAGGCCCGCCGGTCCGATCTGGCTGAACGCGCAGGCGCCGACTTGAAGTGATCGCGAAACGTCGGGTTGTCGACGAGGAATGGCGCCGGGAAAAAGATCTCGGCGAGCCGCTCGGCGCTGGCTGGCAGCGTTGCCCGCAAACGGCCGATCTCCTGTGCAATCTCCGGATTGGCCTCGGCGATCGAGACCGACAGCGGCCAGGTACTCGCCAGGACGAGGCGCCGCACCATGTCGGCGTGACGCACCGCGAGCGTCTGCGCGATGCGCCCGCCGAACGAAGTGCCGAACACGAATGCCTTGCTGTGTCCCAACGCCTTGAGCAAAGCCCGGGCGTCATCGGCCAGGTCATTGAGAGAGGGGTGCGATTCCGGGCTGACGGTATCGCCGCAGTCACGTTGGTCGTAGGTGACGACCGTGTAGCGATCAACGAGTTCCGGAAGGATGCGAGCGAACTGACGGCGGCTGCCTTCGGCGCCATGAAGCATCAGCAATGCCGGCCCCTTACCCGTCATTTCGAAGGCGGTCCGCGTTCCACGCAGCTCGATAAATTCAGGCATCTTTCTCTCTCAGCCCATCTGGATGTTGAGCGGTGGCAGCAACTTGCGGTAGCGTTCGATCTCGCTCGCCACATAGGCCTTGAACGGCTCGGGCGGTAGAAGCTCGGGTTCGTCGCCGTTGTCGCGCATGAAGGCCTTCATGGCGGAAGACCGCCCTGCTTTTGCGATCGTGTCGTAGAGTGAGCGCACCATGTCCGGCGGCATCTTTGCGGGGCCGAAGAGGCCCGACCAAGCCGGAATTTCTTCGACTTTCAAGCCCTGTTCTGCGAACGTCGGCACGTCAGGCAACAAGGCAGAGCGCACGCCTCCGGATATTCCGAGGGCGCGTAGTTGCCCCGCCCGAATCTGCTGCCCCGCAGTCGCTGGCGCCAAGAAAGCCGAATCGACGGTTCCCGCCAGCAAGTCGGTGATCGGCGTGCCCTTGAACGGCACATGTAGCAGGTCGATGCCTGCGCCCATGCAGAAGAAAGCACCCATCACGTGCGTGGTGTTGCCCACGCCCGATGAGCCGAAGCTCAGTTTGCCCGGCTGGGCTTTGGCTGCGGCAACGAACTGCTCCAAGGTCTTGTACGGCGACTGCTGGCTGACCAGCAGCGCGAAACCTGCCGAGTGCGCCAGCCGCGTGATGGGCGTGAAGTCGGCGATCGGGTCGAAGGGTAGTTTCTTGATGAGGATAGCGTTCGTCGTGTAGCCGCCTGTCGTGAACAACACTGTGTTCCCGTCGGGCCGTGCGCGTGCCACGTCGAGTGAACCGAGCACACTGCCTGCTCCCGGCTTGTTGTCCACGATCACAGGGCGCCCGCTGTGCTTGCTCAGGGCGTCTCCCAGCACTCGCGCCGCCACATCCGTTCCGCTGCCCGCTGTGAACGGGACCACGATGCGCAGTGGCGGGTCCTGCGCCCAAGCCAGATTCGGTGCCAGCGTCGCGGCCGCGACAGTTCCCAGAAATGCTCTTCGATCACTCAACATTGCTTGTCTCCATTCTTGTGAAATCCATACCGAGATCACGAGATTAGGTTTCGGCGCCGCTCACGTCCAAGTGAATTTTCTGACCGCTTTCATAACTTCCGGGCATCGCTCTGAGGCACCGGACCCCATGCTTAGGACAGCTCGGCGTGCGGCCACTTGCCCTCACGCACATGGCGCTCGACCACCATGCGCAACACCCCCATTACGCCCTCGGTGGCACGGGACGCCGGTCGGTCCGAGGCACGCGCGAGCAAGCGGTGCAGGAACAGGCCGTCGATGGGCACGGCGCGCAGCCGTTGCGCCTCGATGTCCTCGCTGACCGCTGCAGCGAAGTGTGCAGTGAGGCCAACGCCGTTCAATACAAGCCGCCTCGCGACCTCGACGGTCTCGACCTCAACGAGATGATGGAGTTCGATCTTTGCGCGTGCGGCAGCCGCCTCCATTTCGAGCCGTACGCCGGGCTTCACCAAGCCGGTCATGACAAGTGGTACGCCAGCCAGATCGCGGATCTTGATGCGGCTCTTCTGGATGTGAGGGTCGTCCGGTTTTCCGATCAGACAGATTTGCTCCTTCAGCAGCGGTGTGGTCGACAAGTTCGTCCGATCGACGGGCTCAATCAACAGCGCGATGTCGACGTCACCCTGCGCGAGCAGGGTATGCAGCGAAGGGGCGAAGCCTTCGATGAACCGCAGCCGCACTTCCGGAAAGTGCTGCAGCACCGCCTTGGTCAAGATGACCGTAAGTTGCTGCGCAAGTCCTGGCGAGAGACCGATCGCCACCGGACCCCGTGGCTCTCGCTGCATGCCCAGCAGGTCGAACTTTATCTGCTCGGTGTAGCGCAGCAGGAACAGAGCGCGCTCGAGGAGCAAGCGAGCCTCGTCGGTTGGTGACGCCCCGCGCGCGTGGCGTTCGAAGAGCTTTACGCCAAGCTCTTCCTCCAGCAGGCGAATCTGCCGGCTCAGCGCCGGCTGCGTCACATGAAGTACGCCGGCGGCCTTGCCATAGTTCTGCTGTGTTGCTAGCGCGACGAAGTAGCGAAGTTGTCTGAGGTCCATTGCAATATTTCGAGTCCGTACGGCGAACTTCCGTTCTCCGCCTGACCTGAATCCCGCTGGTCATAAGCCACTACCGTGTAGCTGCTTGAAAGTGCATCCGAAAGGCCGAGAAACATCGTGTGATCCGCCTCCGCACCGTGGATCAAGAACAGCAGCGGCCCCTCGCCGACCGTACGGTAGGCGGTCCGAATTCCTTCGCATGTGGCGAACGCGATCCCTGTTGGACTGTCTTTCATTCGGGGACCTCGAAGGTCAGTTCGATCTTGCCCCCCACCGGATCGTGCACAAAGATCTGCTGTAACGGCCACCCGGGGACCGGTAGTTCTTCGTAGGGGATGGCGAGCGCAGTCAACCGTTGCCGTGTGGCTTGCAGTCCGCGGGAATGCAGCGATACATGGTCAAAACCGCTGCCGGAATGATCGGAGGCTCGGCTGCCGTTGGGCACGACGGCGGCAAGGTGCACGACAGCCGTGTCGCCGATGTACAGCCAATGTCCCGGAAAATCGAAAGCCGGGCGCGGCCCAGCCCTCATCCCGAGTACCTCGCGGTAGAAAGCATGCACTGGTTCCAGTTCCGCGGGTGTGCACCGGATGGTGAAGTGGTGGATGCCCACGAGCTGTGGAATTGACCGCGCGATATCACTCATAAAGGTTTTAGTCCTTTGCCAGCACCTGCCGAAGCGCGGCGATCAGTTCCGCAGCGGGGTCCTCGGGTGTCCACGCAGCCCGGTAGCAAACGTGACCGTCGGGGCGCACCAGCGCCGCGCCGCGCATGCCCATTTGGAAGCCGTCCGAGAAAATGGCTTGGGGCAGCTGCCTGAAATCGACCTCCAGCCCAACGGCTGCTGCTGCCACCGTCGCAGCTCTATCCCACGCTTGGCCGAGTGGTCCTGCAACCAACACGAACTTGCGGTCAAACCAGTCCAGGGTCGAATGCTTGCGCGCAGCGTCCAGCCACATGTGGGGAAAGCGCGACCCGGGGCGGTCCGTCGGCTCATAGATCCGTGAGTTCAAAGGCTTCGCCACGGTGCCGTCCGGCACGATGGCGTCGCTCTCATAGCTGAACCCCAGGGATTGGCCGATGCTGTGTAGATGGTTTTCGGTGTCGGAAATCCAAAATGCAATCCGATCTTCGTTGCCGGACTCGATCGCGTCCTCCACATGCTGGAAGCGCAGCCGGTTCATGAAGCTGAAATCGGCGTTCGACTCCGCCACGGGCCGGCGCTCCGCTTGGTAGGAGTCGAGGAGACGGTCCGACGCCTGGCCTTTGATGACGGAAGATAGTTTCCACGCAAGGTTGTGCGCATCCTGCACTCCGGAGTTCAACCCGAACCCACCGGTGGGCGGGAACCGGTGCGCAGCGTCACCCACAAGGAAGACGCGACCGCGTCGGAACTCCTGGGCGACCTGTCGGCTCACCCGCCAGATCGAACGGTTGATGATTTCTACATCCAAGTCGGGAATGCCGACATGTGCTCGCACAATCTCGATGACCTCCTGGTCGCTCCAGGGATGGTCGCGCTCATCTTCGGTCTGGCCGATCTGGGTCACGGTCAGCCACCGGTCCTTGCCGTTTGTATTCAGGATGGTGGACTGTGGCACGCCGGGTTTTGTCGGCAGGACCATGAACATTGCGGCCTGCCGCGCCACCGGCACGCTGGACAGATCCGCCCGCCAGTAGTCGTTCGCCATGACAGCGAGCGTGGCCGGGCCCTTGAATTCAATACCGAGCTGCCGCCGCACGGAGCTGCCGGCACCGTCCGTTCCGATAAGGTAGTCCGCCCGCCAGCGCTGCTCCTCGCCCGTGAGGACGTTGCGAGTCGTCGCGATGACCTCGCTCTCACCGGCTTCGAAGCCGATGCATTCCGTGGAGAAGAGAATCTGACCGTAGCGCGAGTTACGTACTACTTCGAATAGCTCCTCTTCCACGGCATCCTGCGCAACCAGAGATTTCTTCGAAGGCGTGCGATTCAGCAAATAGGGCTCGGGCACGGTTCGACCGATCTCGCGCCCCGTAAGGCTTTCAACGTATGCAAAAACATCTGTGCCGTCAGCAAGGCCACGGGCGCGGATTCCTTCCTCAATTCCCCATTGCCGGAAGAGCTCCATGGTTCGCGGCCAGCATCCGCGCGACTTTGGATGATCGGTGGTCTTGGGACTTCGCTCGACGACCACGAAAGGCAGCGCGAACCGATCCATCAGAAGAGCCATCGCCAGACCGACAGGGCCTCCGCCGACGATGAAGACGCTTGTAGAAGAAAGGGGGGAAGGAGAAGATTTCATGCTTTCAACTCGGGGGAAATTAGTTGAGGTCCAAGCTGCCGAGGCGGCGCTATGGTCAATGGAGGACGCCTCGGTCTTGGTCACTCCGTCGTTGTGTTCTCTCAAATGTCCATCTGGATGCCCAACGGCGGAAGAGTGCGTCTGAGGGTCTGCATTTCCGCTTGCAAGTGCGCCTTGAACTCTGCGGGCGACATGACCTTCACCTCGTTGCCAATTGATTTGAACTGAGCGTTGAGGCCGGGATCCCTAAGCGTCTTTGCGATGCCGTCGTACAAAGTTGCAAGCACGGGTGCCGGCATGCTCGGCGGTGCGTAAATCCCAATGTACGAAGGGAGGTGCACGTCCTTCACGCCCGACTCAGCGAGAGTCGGCACCGTCGGCAGGGTAGGAAAGCGCCTCTCCCCGGTCATGGCAAGTCCCTTTAGCTTCCCTGACTCGATGAACTGCATGGCCAGTGACGGACCGACGAACATCACGTCGGTCACACCACTCATCAGGTCGGTGAAAAAGTCGCCACGGTAAGGAACGTGAAGAAGCTCAATGCCTGCGGATTGGGCGAGCTCGGCGCCGAGCACATGAGGAGGGCCTCCAATGCCGGTGGAGGCATAGGTGATTTTCCCCGGGCTTTTCTTCGCGGCGTCTAAGACGTCCTTTACATTTTTGAAGGGCGCATTGGCCCTCGTCACCATCAAAAACCCAAGTCCGTCAGCGCCCATCGTCACGGGCGTAAAACCTTCGATGGGCTCGTACGGCACTTTCTTCATCAAGACCGCAGTGGTTATGTGGCTGCCGGTCGTCCAGTACACAACCGATCCGTCTGGCTTAGCGCGGGACACCTCCGATGCCGCGATGGTTGTAGCGGCCCCGGGTTTGTTCTCGACGACCACAGTGCGGCCTGTCACCTTGCGGTATGCCTCGCCAAACCAACGGGCAGACGCATCGATGGAGTTGCCCGCGGGAAACGGGACAATGATCTTCATGACATCCGGAAGAACTGCTTGGGCACGTGTCAACGCGGGCAGCAGGGCTGCGGCTGCGCCCAGAACGACATGACGGCGGTGTAGATACATTGGGACTTCCCTCAGGTAAATGTCAGCGTTAGGCCTAGTTCAAGGCGAGTGCGGGACGTCAATGCGACACGGCGGACAAACACGACAGCCGTGGGTTGGAGGGTGACGAAAGCGGGAAAAACTGGTCATGGTGTCTCCTCAGTGGTGCCACGGCATCAACTTAACGCAGTAATATTCGCATTAATGAATTCGAAATTTAACGCAAATAAAACTGCTTTAGCGGAGGAAAACCCTATGCCAGCAGTCACCGGGGAAGCCGGACCACGTCGCCGCACCGGGGGGCGCAGCGCGCGTGTGCTTGAGGCAGTGGCAGATGCCGCGCTCGAAGAACTGACAGAGAACGGGATTGAGAACTTCTCCCTCCCATCAGTCGCCGCCCGCGCAGGTGTGAGCAGTTCCTCTCTGTACCGGCGCTGGCCGAACAAGGCAGCGCTTATCGCATTCGCGTGTGGTCGCCACACGCAAAAGAACGTCCCCTTCCCGGACTGTGGGTCGCTGCGCGACGACCTGATCCGTGTACTCGAGGAGGTCCATGAGCTAGTTCAAGACCCCAAGAGCCGCGGAATGGTCACGATGGCGTTCAGCCTCCGCGATTCGCCAGAGACGCAGCGCACGCAAACCACGTTCTGGGAACTGCGAGTAAAGCAACAGCAGGCCATGTTCGACCGCGCCGTCACACGGGGCGAGATCGACGAAGCCACCGATACCGGC
>Ga0307405_10001321_pt1 | contig 10379 bp, 7 predicted proteins | sample 322Cmetagenome_2_FD_203311 | JGI IMG/M metagenome (GOLD analysis project Ga0307405, IMG submission 203311) | Maize rhizosphere microbial communities from greenhouse at UC Davis, California, United States - 322HYB-C-1 | ecosystem: Host-associated > Plants > Roots > Rhizosphere > Soil | place... | reverse complement strand
GGCCCGCTGCGCAGCCGGCGCGGCGCGCTCACGGTTGCCCCGCTCGCCGATCAGCCAGCCGATGTTGGCGATCTTGCGCAGCAAGGGGGCAGCGGCGTCCTCGGGCCTGCCGACGCCCAGCGCCGGGGTATCCACTACGTCCAGGGCGCCATGGCCCATGGCTTCGAACACCCGATGGACGTTCTGCTGGCTGTCGCCAGTGACGATCACGATGGCGCACGGCGTGTCGGCCATGATTCGCCGGGTCGCCTCGACACCGTCCATGATCGGCATGAACAGGTCCATCAGGATCAGGTCCGGCGTGTATTCATGGCAACGCTGCACCGCCTCGGCGCCGTTGGCGGCCACCCAGACCAACTGATACGCGGGCTCGAATGCCAGCGCGCGGCGCAGGGCCTCGACCGCCAGGGGCATGTCATTGACGATGGCGATCTTCAAGCGCGCGCTCCTCCGATCAATTCGACCACGGCATCGAGCAAGGCGTCGTCATGAAAACTCGCCTTGGCTAGATAATAGTCGGCTCCGGCATCCAGGCCACGGCGGCGATCTTCCTCGCGATCCTTATAGGAAACCACCATCACCGGCAGCGATTGCAGGCGGTTGTCGCGGCGCAGCAGCGACACCAGCTCGATACCGTCCATGCGCGGCATGTCGATGTCCGTGATGAGCAAGTCGAAATCCTCCGAACGCAACGCGTTCCAGCCATCCATGCCGTCTACCGCCACTGCCACGTCATAACCACGATTGAGCAACAGCTTGCGCTCCAGTTCCCGCACGGTCAGCGAGTCGTCGACCACCAGGATCCGCTTGCGAGGGGCCTGGGCCTCGTTCTGCCGGGCGATGCGTTCCAGGCGCCCGGTGTCGAGCAACTTTTCTACCGAACGCAGCAGGTCTTCGACATCGACGATCAACACCACCGAGCCGTCATCGAGCAAGGCACCGGCGGAAATGTCCTGAACCTTGCCCAAGCGCTCATCCAGGGGCAGCACCACCAGGGTTCGCTCGCCGATGAAGCGTTCCACCGCCACGCCATAGATCACTTCGCGCTCGCGGATCACCACGACCTTGAGACTCTGGCCATTGTTGGGCGCTACCGGGCGGTTGAGCAATTGCGTGGCGGCGACCAACCCCACATGGCGGCCTTCATGCCAGAAATGCTGACGACCTTCGACCTGGACGATGTCCTCGGGCGACAGGTCGCACATGCGTTCGATATGAGCCAAGGGAAACGCATAGGCCTCGCCGCCGACTTCCACCACCAGGCTGCGCACCACCGAAAGCGTCAGCGGCACCTCAAGGTGGAAGCGACTGCCCGCGCCCGCCGTCTGCTCCAGCACCACTGCGCCACGCAACTGCCGGACCATATGCTGGACAGCGTCCAGGCCGACACCGCGCCCGGACACCTCGGTGACTTTGTCCCGCAGGCTGAAGCCGGGCAGGAACAGGAAAGTCAGCAATTCTTCTTCGCTCAGGCTGGCGGCGGTGTGCTCGGGAGAAAGACCACGCTCCACGACGCTGCGGCGCACCCGTTCCAGATCCACGCCGGCACCGTCGTCCGCCAATTCCAGCACCAGCAGGCCGGCCTGGTGCGAGGCACGCAAGCGGATCAGCCCCTCGGCGGGTTTGCCGGCCAACAGCCGTTGCTCAGGCGTCTCGATGCCATGGTCGACGGCGTTGCGCAGCAGGTGAGTCAGGGGCGCTTCGAGTTTTTCCAGTACATCGCGATCGACCTGGGTTTTCTCGCCTTCGATTTCCAGGCGTACCTGTTTGCCCAGGCTGCGTCCCAGGTCACGAACCATGCGCGCCTGGCCCGCAAGCACATCGGCAAACGGGCGCATGCGGCAAGCCAGCGCCGTGTCGTACAACACTTGCGCGCGCTGGCCGGCCTGCCAGGCAAACTCGTCCAGCTCAGCGGTTTTTTGCGCCAGGATCTGCTGGGTTTCCGCCAACAGGCGCCGGGCATCGTTGAGCGCCTCCTGGGCCTGGAGACTCAAGGCATGGTCCTTGAGATGCACATTCAGGTCTTCAAGAGCACGCAGGCCATTGCCTTGCTGGCGCTTGAGCCGCAGCAGGGTCGCCAGCCAAGGCTTGAGACGCTGGGTTTCGACCAGCGACTTGCTCGACAGGTCCAACAGGCTATTGAGGCGCCCGGCAGTGACCCGCAAGACCCGTTCGCCCTCCTCGGTGACATGCTTTTTCCTTGCCGCCGGTTCTACAGGCTCCATGGGCGCGGGCACAGGCTCAGGCATCTCGACGCGCATGGGCTCGGGGACTATCTCGCTGGTCGGCGACATGGCGGTTGAAGCCGCCGCAGCGGCAGGATCCAGCAGGCGCCCCAGTAACGCGACATAGGCCTCGATGTCCTCGGCGCCGACGCTGTTGCCTGGGGTCGCGATGCGCGTCAGCAGGTCGGTGCCTTGCAGCAAGGCGTCGATATGCTCGGCACGCAAGACCAGGCGGCGTTCCTGGGCGCTGACGAGGCAATCTTCCATGACGTGGGCCACGCTGACCCCGGCGGGGATCCCGACGATTCGCGCGGCGCCCTTGAGCGAGTGGGCCGCGCGCATGCATGACTCAAGGTGCTCGGCCTGGGTCGGGTCACGCTCCAGGGCCAGCAGGCCGGCGCTGAGTACCTGTGTCTGCGCCTCGGCTTCCAGGCTGAACAGTTCGAGCAACGAGGCGTCGCGCATCTGATCGGGGGTCATGACAGGCTCCGGGACACGGCGGACAACAACTGCTCTTCATCCAGCCAACGCAGGCTGCGGCCTTTGTACTGCAACACGCCACGGGTGTACTTGCCCGCCGATTGCGAAGCACCCGCCAGGATGCGTTCGTCAATCGCATGAATGCCGTCCACCTCATCCACCGGCACCAATACCGGTCCGCCCTGGGCGGCGATAATCAGCATGCGCGGCATGATCCGCCCACCGGAAGGCGCAGCCGAACCAGGCTCCAGCCCCAACAACTCGACTAGCGACAGGCAGGCCATCAGGGCGCCGCGCACATTCGCAACGCCGAGCAAGGCACGCGAACGCTGGTGCGGCAGCGAATGGATCGGCTGCAACGGCGCCACTTCCACCAGGCTGCGAGTACTCAAGCCCAACCATTCTTCACCCAGGCGGAACATCAACACCGAGCGCGTGACGATGTCACTGTCGAGCGGCGCAAGAGCCAGCTCTCGATCGTCCTGGCGCAGGGCATAACGGTCGAGCAAACGAGTGGCCGCCGCCGAGTACACCGAACAGTTGCGGCAATGGATATGTTCGGCCAGCAATGGGCAGGACTTGTCGCCGTGAACCCCGATACGATTCCAGCAGTCATCGATGGCCTGGGCATCGTCATGAGTCACGTTATAGGAAGCCGAACCACTCATCGTTTGCGCTCACTCTCAACCTGGCGCCCACTGCGGGCCGCACGTTCCTGCAATCGACGGGCACCGGCCACGTCTCCCTGGGATGCCAGCAGCGCCGCCAGATGCACCAGGGCCTCGGCGTGTTGCGGTTCAAGATACAGCGCCTTGCGATAAAAACCCTGGGCCTCAAGCGCGTTGCCGGCCATGTCGCTGAGCAGGCCCAGCCAATAGAACACCTGCGCGCTGGGCGCATGGCTGCGCAAATATTCTTCGCAAGCCGCACGGGCCTCAGCGCTTTTGCCGCCGTTGGCCAGGGCGGCGATATTGGCCTGCAAGGTCACGGCGTCGCTGCTCCTGGGTGGGGCGATCGGCGTAACATTGGCTGCAAACGGTCGAGGCTGAAGCGGCGGCGCAGCGACTCGTGGTGGCGGCTGGCGAATCGGCAACGGACTTGGCAACAGCGTTGGCAGCGGTTGCGGCTCGGGCGCGCCCTGGCGGCTGAAAGCGAACGATTGGGGGATGCCGATCGAGCGCATGCCCAGCCGCCCCAGCAAACTGCCCTCGGCGGGCCCGATGAACAGGACGCCGTCCTGATGGGTCAGGCGCTTGAGCACCTCGAATACCTGTTGCTGGGTCGGTTGGTCGAAATAGATCAGCAGGTTGCGACAGAACACAAAATCATACGGCGCCTCATTCACCAGCAAGGCCGGATCCAAGAGGTTGCCGACTTGCAGGCGCACCTGTTCACGTATGCGCTCATCGAGGTAATAGCCGTCTTCCTCGGCACTGAAATACCGTTCGCGAAAACCAAGGTCCGCGCCACGGAAGGAGTTCCTGCCGTAACGCGCTTGCCGGGCTTTATCAACGGATAGCGGGCTGACGTCCATTGCATCGACTTTGAACTGATGCGGCCCGAGGCCCGCGTCGAACAGGGCCATGGCGATCGAATACGGCTCTTCGCCAGTGGAGCATGGCAGGCTGAGGATGCGCAGGGCGCGCAGGTGCTTGATCGCGGCGAGGCGCTGGGAGGCCAGTCGCCCCAGCGTCGCGAACGATTCGGGATAACGGAAGAACCAGGTCTCCGGGACGATCACCGCTTCGATCAACGCCTGCTGCTCCTGGGCAGAATGCTGCAGGCTTTGCCAATAGTCATCAGTGGTCCGGCCGGGCACGGCAAGGACGCGCTGGCGCACGGCCCGCTCGATAATCGCGGTGCCGACGGACGTCACGTCCAGGCCGATGCGCTCCTTGAGGAAATCGAAAAAACGCTGGTCGCCGTTCATTGCCGATCCTCGATACCATCAAGGTCCAGCGGCGGCGTGGGGAACAGCACCGCACGCACCGACTCGTCGAGCAAATCGTTGACTCGTACCCACTGCAGCATTCCGTGGGCGTCCTCGCGTACCGGGCCGAGGTAAGGCGCCTGGGGATTATCCAGGCCATAAGGCTTGAAGTCGGCCGGATCACAACGCAGGGTGTCGGTGGCCTGTTCCAGGATCAAACCCAGCACGTGCGCTGCGTGCTGCGCCTGGGGCCGGTAATTGACCAGCACCAGCCGGGTACTGGTGCGCGCCTCGGCGGCCTGACCAAAGGTCAAGGCGCACAGGTCGAGCACCGGCACCACCCGGCCACGCCAGGCGAATACCCCCGCCACCCAGGACGGCGTCCGGGCAATCGGCTTGAGCGGCAGGCGCGGTAGCACCTCCACCACATCGATGGCTTGCAGGGCGTAGCGCTCGTTACCGATGCAAAACACCAGGAACAACGCCTGCCGGGCCGCCGGCCCGGTACCGCGTCGGGCATCGAAATCGCTCATCAGACTTTGAAACGCGAGACGCCGCTGCGCAGGCCCACGGCCACCTGGCTGAGCTCGTCGATGGCGGAACTGGCCTGGCGCAGGGACTCCACGGTCTGGCTGCTGGCATCGCCCAGTTGCACCAGGGCGTGATTGATCTGCTCGGCACCGGTGGCCTGGGCCTGCATGCCTTCGTTGACCATCAATACCCGCGGCGCCAGCGCCTGGACCTGATGGATGATCTGCGACAATTGCTCGCCGATCTGCTGTACCTCGGCCATGCCACGGCGCACTTCTTCGGAAAATTTGTCCATGCCCATCACACCAGCCGAGACCGCGGACTGGATCTCGCGAACCATCTGCTCGATGTCGTAGGTGGCGACAGCGGTCTGATCGGCCAGACGCCGCACCTCTGTGGCGACCACGGCGAAACCGCGTCCGTACTCACCGGCTTTCTCGGCCTCAATGGCGGCGTTGAGCGACAACAGGTTGGTCTGGTCGGCAACCTTGACGATGGTCACCACCACTTGGTTGATGTTGCCGGCCTTCTCGTTGAGGATCGCCAGCTTGGCGTTCACCAGGTCGGCGGCGCCCATCACCGAATGCATGGTTTCTTCCATGCGCGCCAGGCCTTGCTGACCTGAGCCGGCGGCGACCGAGGCCTGGTCGGCGGCGCTGGAAACCTCGGTCATGGTGCGCACCAGGTCGCGAGAGGTGGCGGCGATTTCACGGGACGTCGCGCCGATCTCGGTGGTGGTGGCTGCGGTTTCGGTGGCCGTGGCCTGTTGCTGCCGTGAGGTCGCGGCGATCTCGGTCACCGAGGTGGTGACCTGCACCGAGGAACGCTGGGCCTGGGACACCAGCGACGTCAGCTCGGCCATCATGTCGTTGAAGCCGGTCTCTACAGCGCCGAACTCGTCTTTGCGCGCCAGGTTCAGGCGTCCGCTCAAATCGCCGCTGCGCATGACATCGAGTATCTCGACGATGCGGCTCATCGGCGCCATGATCGCGCGCATCAGCAACAAGCCGCAAAGAACAGCCACCAGCACCGCGACGACAAAGGACAGGCCCATGGCGACCTCGGCGGCTGTCACCGCAAGGCCGATGGTCAGGGCGGCCTGCTCAGCCAACTCACGATTGCGCTCGATGATCTGGTTCAAGTGCCCACGGCCTTCGAGCCATGCCGGCGTCAGTTCTTTTTCCACCGTCAGCCGGGCGCCTTCGTAGTCCTTGCGCTGGTACAGATCCAGTACCTTCGCCAGGGCTTTGTTGAAGTCCTGGTGATTGACTTCGAATTCATCGAATGACGCCTGGTCGGCCGGGTCCTGGATCAGCTTCTGGTATTGCTGCATTTCATCGCGCAGATGCTGCTCGTAACGCTGGTAGAGCGCCTTGTCTTCGTCGGTGATTTCCCGCTGATCGGACAGACCCACGAGCTGCTGGGTCTTGACGTAACTGTCGACCCAGCCCCCACGGATCATGGAACTGTAATACACCCCTGGAACGGCGTCGGTACGTACTTCCTGTTCACTGGCCTCGATCTTCAACAACCGCGAGTAAGTGACCACCACCATCAGCAACATGATGGCAATGATCACCGCAAAACTCGCCAGAATGCGTTGGCGCAACGTCCAGTTCTTCACAGGAAAACCTCGGGTACTTTGAATTGCCGGGAGTATAGCCGAGGGTGGTGGTGCGTCTGTATGGCGGTGTTCGGGAGATTTTCGCTCACCGTTTCGCTATCGGTGGCGAGGGCTGGATACAAAACCTGTGGGAGCGAGCCTGCTCGCGAAAGCGGTGTGTCAGTCAACGGGGTTTTGACTGGCTGGACGCTATTCGCGAGCAGCCTCGCTCCCACAGGGGTAACGGTCAGGCAGCCGCCTGACGCACCTGCTTTTCCAGTTCCGCCTTAAGCCCAGGTTCCAGCTTGAGTTGTCGCGCCAGTTCGTCGAGGTAGGATTTCTCCATGAAGTTCTCCTCATCCACCAGCATCACGCTGGCGATGTACATTTCGGCGGCGATTTCCGGTGTGCTGGCCGCCCGGGCGACGTCGCCGGGATCCAGCGGTTTGTTGAGCTCGGCGTGCAGCCAGTGTTGCAGTTCCTGGTCGTTGTCGAGCTTGGTGAATTCGCCTTCGATCAGTTGACGCTCGCGTTCGTCCACATGGCCGTCGGCCTTGGCCGCCGCGACCAGGGCCTTGAGGATCGCCTGGCTGTGCTGTTCGACCTGCGCCGGTGGGACGCGGTCGAGGGTCTGCGGTTCGGTTTTCGGCGCATTGCCCTGCTGGGCCTGCCAGTTGCCGTAAGCCTTGTAGGCAATCACGCCCAATGCAGCCAGGCCGCCATACGTCAGGGCCTTGCCGCCAAAGTTACGGGCTTTCTTGTTACCCAGCAGCAACCCCATGGCGCTGGCCGCCAACGCCCCGCCCCCTGCGCCGGAGAGCATTCCACCAAGGTTGCCGGAGCCGCCGAGCAAACCACCCAGACCGCCGGACGACTTGCCCTGGGAGCCGCCGGCCTTGTTCTGCAACATTTCCTGACCGGACTTGAGTAACTGATCGAGCAATCCACGGGTGTTCATTTGCTGCCTCCACGCATTCGGGTTAACCGGATCATAAGGCCCCCAGCGTAGATCGAAAGTGCCCCACCGCCCTCGGCCAGATTGCTTCGAGATGTTGCCTGCGGACTTGCCGGTGATTTGAAGGCAGCCGCAGCCATTCGATAAAAACGATATACACTCCGAAACATCGATAAATACGTCTCCCTGGGTATCCAACAATGATGACCCTGCGCCAGATCCGTCATTTCATCGCGGTAGCCGAAACCGGTTCGATTTCCGCCGCCGCGCAAACCGCGTTCATTTCCCAATCCACCCTGACCCTGGCCATCCAGCAACTGGAAGAGGAAATCGGCGTCAGTCTGTTCAACCGTCACGCCAAGGGCATGACGCTGACCCACCAGGGGCATCAGTTCCTGCGTCAGGCACACCTGATACTCGCCACCGTCGACAACGCCAAGCGCAGCCTGCAACAAAGCACCGATCAGGTTGCCGGACAGGTCACCATCGGCGTGACCAGCCTGGTCGCCGGGTACTATCTGGCGGACCTCTTGACCCGTTTCCAGCGCGCCTACCCCAATGTGGCGATCCGCGTGATGGAAGACGAACGCCCTTATATCGAACATCTGCTGGTCAGCGGCGAGATCGATGTCGGCGTGCTGATCCTGTCCAACCTGGAAGACCGCCACGCCCTGCAAACCGAAGTGCTGACCCACTCGCCCCATCGTTTGTGGCTACCGGCCCAGCACCCGTTGCTCGAACACGACAGCATCAATCTCGCCGATGTGGCGCGCGAGCCGTTGATCCAACTGAACGTCGACGAGATGGATCGCAACGCGCAACGCCTGTGGCGCGGTGCCGGCCTGCAACCGCAGATCACCCTGCGTACCGCCTCGACCGAGGCGGTACGCAGCCTGGTGGCGGCAGGGCTGGGAGTTTCGATCCAACCGGACATGACCTACCGCCCATGGTCGCTGGAAGGGGACATCATCGAGGCACGGCCCATCGCCGACCTCAACCAGACGCTGGATGTCGGGCTCGCCTGGCGCCGGGGCACGGCACGCCCGGCCTCGGTCGACCCGTTCCTGGCTGTTGCCCGCGAACAGCCCCACGGACGCAAGCCATCTATTTAATCGAATGCTGCCTTGAGTATTTCGAATTTGTCGGCCTGGCGACTGGGCACTAGTCTTGCTCATCACCACAATCCAATTGGTGGGAGTCATTGTGGGAGCGAGCTTGCTCGCGATAGCGGTCTTTCAGTCAATTTAATGCTGCCTGTCATACCGCTATCGCGAGCAAGCTCGCTCCCACAGGGCCTGTGTTTACCGTTATAAAAAAGAGAAGGCGAATATGGCCGGCACGCAAACTCCGTTATGTACCGCGTTGTTGATCAACGGCGAAAGCGTACCCGGCGAGGGCGTTGTCGAGCCGATCCTCAACCCGGCCACCGGTGAAGTGCTCGCGCACGTCGCCGAGGCCAGTACCGAACAGGTCGAAGCCGCGATCCTCGCGGCTCATCAGGCTTTTGACGGCTGGTCGCGCACCACGCCGCAACAACGCTCGAACCTGCTGTTGGAGATCGCCGGCGCTGTCGAAAAAAACGCCGATTACCTGGCCCGTCTCGAATCCCTGAACTGTGGCAAGCCGCTGCACCTGGCGCGTCAGGACGACCTGAGCGCCACGGTGGATGTGTTCCGTTTTTTTGCCGGCGCCGTACGCTGCCAGACCGGCCAGCTCAGCGGCGAATACTTGCCGGGCTACACCAGCATGGTGCGTCGCGACCCGATTGGCGTGGTGGCGTCCATTGCGCCCTGGAACTACCCGATCATGATGGCGGCCTGGAAAATCGCCCCGGCCCTGGCCGCCGGCAATACCCTGGTGTTCAAGCCTTCGGAACACACGCCGCTGTCGATCCTGGCCCTGGCGCCGATCCTGGCCGAAATCCTGCCGCGCGGCGTCATCAACGTCATCTGCGGTGGCGGCGAAGGCGTCGGCAGTCATCTGGTCAGTCACCCCAAGGTGCGCATGGTCTCGTTGACGGGCGATATCGTCACCGGCCAGAAAATCCTCCAGGCCGCGGCAAAAACCCTCAAGCGCACGCACCTGGAACTGGGCGGCAAGGCCCCGGTGATTGTCTGTGACGACGCCGAGCTGCAGGCGGTGGTCGAGGGTGTACGCACCTATGGTTACTACAACGCTGGCCAGGATTGCACCGCTGCGTGCCGGATCTACGCCCAGGCCGGGATTCACGACCGGCTGGTGGCTGAACTCGGCGCGGCGGTCAGCAGCCTGCGCTTTGCCGGCAAGCGCGACGCCGACAACGAAATCGGCCCGCTGATCAGCACCCGCCAGCGCGACCGCGTCGCCAGTTTCGTCGAGCGTGCCCTCGGCCAGCCGCATATCGAGCGCATCACCGGCGCGGCGGTGCATTCCGGCGCCGGTTTCTATTACCAGCCCACGCTGTTGGCAGGCTGCAAGCAAAGCGACGAGATCGTCCAGCGCGAAGTATTCGGCCCAGTGGTCACCGTGACCCGTTTCGACGAACTCAGCCAGGCGGTGGACTGGGCCAACGATTCGGAATACGGCCTGGCCTCCTCGGTCTGGACCCAGAACCTCGACAAGGCGATGCAGGTGGCGGCGCGCCTGCAATACGGCTGCACCTGGATCAACAGCCAT
>Ga0307405_10001319_pt1 | contig 10381 bp, 8 predicted proteins | sample 322Cmetagenome_2_FD_203311 | JGI IMG/M metagenome (GOLD analysis project Ga0307405, IMG submission 203311) | Maize rhizosphere microbial communities from greenhouse at UC Davis, California, United States - 322HYB-C-1 | ecosystem: Host-associated > Plants > Roots > Rhizosphere > Soil | place... | reverse complement strand
GAAGGCTCAGCTTCTCCTTGATCTTGGGGGCGCTGAGGCCCTTCATTCCCTTCTCCAGGATGAAGCCTTTGATCGCGCCGCCATGCGTCTCCGATTTCGCCCAGACGATGAACACGTCGGCGATCGGCGAATTGGTGATCCACGTTTTCGAACCGCTGAGGCGGTAGCCGTCGGCCGTCTTGACCGCGCGGGTGCGCATCCCGCCCGGGTCGGAGCCCGCATCCGGCTCGGTCAGGCCGAAGCAGCCGACCAGTTCGCCCTTGGCCAGTCCCGGCAGATATTTGCGCCGCTGCTCGTCGGTTCCGTATGCGTGGATCGGGTGCATCACCAGCGAGCTTTGCACCGACATGGCCGAACGATAGCCGCTGTCGACCCGTTCGACTTCGCGAGCGATGAGGCCATAGCTGACATAGCCGAGACCGGCGCCGCCAAACTCTTCGGGGATTGTCGCGCCGATGAGGCCCAGCGATCCCATTTCGCGCAGAATTTCGCGGTCGAAATTCTCGTTGAGATAGGCCTCGGTGACCCGCGGCTGCAGCTTTTCCTGGGCATAGGAGTGCGCCGTGTCGCGGACCATCCGCTCTTCGTCGGTCAGCTGATGATCAAGGTCGAACGGATCGGCCCAGTCGAACGGCAGGATTTGGGGCTCGCCCACGTCAGTCTCCGGGTGTGGAAAATCGATGGGCGCCCTTTAGCGGCGCTATTGCCCCTGCGCCACCCCGCCGCTGCCGCCTCCGCCGAAGCTCTGTTTCAGGGTCAGGCCGAAGTTGAGATGACGATTCCTCTCGCGGAATTCGTTGATCGTGAAATCGATGTCGGCACGGTTGTCGAAGAACAGAAGCCGGTTGCGATTGCCGGACGTGTCCAGCGCATTGTCGACGTCGAGGGTGATCGTCATGCCCGGCCGCGGCCGATATTCGACGAATGCGGTGGCATAGGGTCCGCCGTTGAAATTGCTATCGAATTCATCTGTCCGGAAAAAGGTGAAGCGGTCGCGATCCGACAAAACGAAGCCGTAGGAGACGGCGCCGATGTCGTGCCGGACATCGACGCTCCATTCCCAATCGGGAAAGAAGTTGGAGAAGTTGCGCTTCTCGCCGCTGATCGGATCCTCGACCCGGGTGCGCTGGAGCTGACCGTTGAACTTGACCCGAACACCCTTGAGCCCAATCTTCGCCAACGGTGCGTCGAGGGTAAGCCGGGCGAAATAGCGCTTACCGGTGCCAAGATTGCCCGGCGCATCGAAGAATTCGCCGTCCGCTTCGATCAAAACGCGATCCTGCAGATCATTCACCAGGTCGTAACCCAGGTCGAGCTTGGCGAGCCCGTCCCCGAGGATGGGGTGTTCAAGCGTGCCGCGAAGCTCCCAGGTCTGCTGGGGAATGAGGTTCGGGTTGCCGGCATTGACCCGGTCGGTCGAAAGCTCGGCCGAACTGATGAAGTCGTAAAAGTCGAGCTGGGCGACCGTGCGGCGCGCTGAAATCTGTCCATGCCAGCCTTTCCCGCCCTTCCAATCGAGGGTCAGGCTGGGCTTCCAGAAACGCAAGGTCCGGTCGTCCTCGGTGTCGCCGCGAACGCTGATCTGCGAATATTCGTAGTTGAGGCCGGCATCCAGGCGAATGGCCTTTGAAAGCTGGCGGCCGACTCGGACATAGGCTTCCCCGCGCTTCTCCTTGACGGTCGCTTCGTCGACCGGGAGGTTGATGCGGACCGGTGCTCCTCCGGCAAGGAACTCGAACAATTGGACCTGGTGGTCGAGCGTGTTCAGCGCTCCCTCGACTCCGGTTTCCACCGAGAAACCGGCAAGGTTGGACCGGGTCCAATTGAGCCTCAGGATGGTTTCGTTGCGCTGAGCATCCTGGAGCTGCTCGAAGCCGCCCAGAACCTGGCCGCCGCCTTCCGTGCGGAACCGGTAGCGCTCGAGCCAGTCCCGCTGGCGGCGGGTCGCGAGCCCGACCAGCTTGACCGCGCCTCCCGCAAGAGGCCGGGTAACGTCGCCGCCGATCTCGTAAACCGGATTTTTGAAGTCCTGGAGCAGGTCGTCATCGCGTTCGGGAAACCCCGTCGGCGTCACATGATTGCGCTGGGTCAGAAAGAATTTGCCGGGCGACCAGCGGCCGTTCAGCCGGATTGCCTTGTTGTCGGCCCGCTCCAGGGCCCAACTGCCCGAGACGTAAGGATTGAAGTCGCGATAGCTGTTGTGCTTGCGCCGTAACTCGATGAGATCGCCGGTTTCCGGGTCGGTAAGAGTGTCGGTGCCTTCTTCCAGATTGAGGACATTGCTGGTGCCGGCCGACAGGTTGATGGTCGATGCGCCGCGCCGGATCAGGGTAGACGCCGAAATGTCGGGAACGATCCGGCCGGTATAGAGGCGGCGAATGGATGCGGTCACATTGCCGTCGATCCCGCCTTCCGCCGACATGATCACGTTGAGGACCTGGCTCTTGGTCGAATATTCGGCGCCGTAAAGATCGCCGGGCCCGACCTCGACGCGAGCTACTCGGCTTGCGGGAATTCGGGCGAGGGTCGTTTCCAGCGTCTCCGACTTCGAGCTTGGCCGGGCGCCGTTGATCACGACATTTCCCGCAGCGCCAGCGAACCCTCGCGTATCGAGATTGCCCAAATCGAGCGCGAACCCGGGCACCTGACGCGCGATGTCGAGGGCATTGCGGGGCGCATAGGGCGCGAAGAATGCAATATCGTAGGATGTTGTCCGGACCGACTGGGTGGAGCCGGCGGGCGCCGCGTCGGCCTGCTGGGCCAATGCCGCCGAAGCATTTGCCGACGCCAAAGCTGCCAGGCTCAATCCGATTTGAAAATGACGCATGAAACTCCCCTCAGTCCGAGCCGCAGCTATGCCGCTGAGACCCCGGGGAGGAGCCGCGTTCGATCAATCGACGAACGATTCTGCCAATGAAGTGGCGGAGAGGGTGGGATTAGCTGCGCTGATCCCACCACTGCGGCTGGCCATCTTTTCACATGGCGGAGAGGGTGGGATTCGAACCCACGGTGAGCTTGCACCCACGGCGGTTTTCAAGACCGCTGCCTTAAACCACTCGGCCACCTCTCCAATTTGCCCAGACCGCCTAAGCGACGGCGATGGGCTGTGCAAGGCGCGGGATGAATGCAATGGGCGGCGGGCCGCGTGGCGGCTAGCCTAGGAGACTGGGCTCGAAGGGAGACGAAATGCGTTTGTGGGTAGCGTTGCCGATTGTGATCCTGACTGGAAGCTCGGCAGGCGCGCAAGTGGACCCTCTGGCTCCCCTTCCAACGCAAGCCGCTGCCGCGGTTCCTTCCTATCAGCCTGCCCAGCCAGTCAACGCTACGCTGAGCGGGTTCGCTGCCTACAAGCAACGGCTCATCGCCCTGGCCCAAGCGGCGGGCGTCCGGCAGGCGACGATCCAGGCGACGGTGCCCTTCCTGTCGCTGAACAGCCGGGTCATCCGGCTCGATCGCGCCCAGCCGGGGGGAGTGAATAATCCCAACGCCATCCCACCCTTTGCACCCTATCGGCGGCGGCACGTGACCGCCTCTCTTATCAATCGTGGCCAGGCGCGTTTCAGGACGCATTGGACCCGCCTGTCGGCCATCGAAAGACGATTTGGAGTCGAGCCGCAGATCCTGATGGCGATCTACGGCCACGAGACCAGCTATGGCTCCGTCACCGGAGGGTTCGACTTGGTCGAGGCGCTGGCGACGCTGGCCTATGAGGGTCGCCGCAGGGAGTTCTTCGAGGAGGAGTTCGTGGCCGCGCTGAAGCTGCTTGATCGCGGCACGCCGCGAAGCCGGCTCAGGGGCAGCTGGGCGGGCGCTACCGGCTACCCGCAATTCATGCCGAGCGTCGTGCTTAGGCTGGCGACCGACGGCGATGGGGACGGCCATGCCAACATCTGGTCGAGCGAGGTCGACGGCCTTGCCTCGATCGCGGCCTATTTGCGCGATGCCGGGTGGAAGCCCGACGTCCATTGGGGAATTCCGGTCAGCGTCCCGTCAACGCTCAATCGCGCCGCGATCGTCAGCCGTCTGAAGGCGCCGCGTTGCGCACCCGTTTATGCCCGGCATAGTCAGTGGAAGACGATGCGCGAGTGGCGTGCGCTGGGCGTTCGTCCTTACCGCAAAACCTTGCCGGAAGCGGAGATGGCGACCTTGATCGAACCCGACGGGCGCAATGCGACGGCCTATCTTCTAAGCACCAACTACCGGGCGATCCTCGATTACAACTGTTCCAACTTCTATGCGCTTTCGGTTGGTCTTTTGGCCGATGCCATCGCTGGCGGTTGAGCCGGTGCCGCGCTAGACAAGCGAATCCGTCCCTCCAGTCACCCGGAGCCCCAGAATCAAGATGATCCGCGCCACGCTTTCCCTGTCCGCCATCTCCCTGCTCCTCGCATCGGCCGCGCCCGCCAAGGCGCCCCCGTTCGATACGCCCGCTCCAGTGGCCTACCTTATCGACCTGACGTCCGGCGCAGTGCTTCTTTCCAAAGACGCCGACCGCCGAATGCCGCCCGCGTCGATGGCAAAGATGATGACGACCAACGTCGCTTTCGAGCTGATCGATCGAGGCGATCTGGCGCTTAACAAGATGTGCACGGTGCGGCCCGAGACCTGGCAAAAGTGGCATGGGCCTCAAGCCGGATCGACCATGTTCCTCTCACCGAACGAGCAGGTCAGCGTCGAAAACCTCCTCCACGGGATCGTGACCCTGTCGGGCAACGACGCCTCGGTCGTACTGGCCGAGTGCATCGCCGGGACCGAGGAGGCGTTCGCCAATGTCATGAACGAGAATGCCAAGCGGTTGGGCCTGACCAACAGCAACTTCGGCAATTCGAACGGTTGGCCGGACGAGGGCAGGACCTACGTCACCGCGCGCGACCTGGCAACGCTGGCTCGCGCCGAGATCGAGAACCATCCGCAGCTCTACAAGAAGTTCTACAGCCAGGCGAGCTTCACCTGGGGCAAGACGCTGGGATCGGGCGCCGACATCACTCAGGCCAACCGCAATCCTCTGCTTGGCAAGGTCCCGGGCGCCGATGGGCTTAAAACCGGGCATACCGATGAGGCGGGCTATGGCTTTACCGGGTCGGCCGAGCAGAACGGCCGCCGGTTGGTAATGGTTGTCGCAGGCCTCACCAGCTTCAACCAGCGCATCGAGGAATCGGTCCGGCTGATGCAGTGGGGTTTCAACGCCTGGCAGACCAAGCCCTTGTACAAGGCTGGCGCCGCCGTCGGCAGCGCCCAGGTCCAGCTCGGCAGCGACAGCGAGGTGACATTGGTTGCGCCGCGCGACTTGGCTGTGACGATTCCCGCCGGAGTGCTTTCCAAGGTGCAATCAACCAAGATCCGCTACAAGGGGCCGGTCAAGGCGCCGATCGCCAAGGGTCAGCATATCGCCGACCTGGTCGTCACAACTTCTGATGCCGGGGAGCAGGTGATGCCCTTGGTGGCAGCCGAAGCCGTCAGCGAGGCCGGTTTCTTCGGACGGGCCTGGATAGGCCTCAAGCAGTTGTTCGGGATGGCTTGAGCAGACGATGGTCCGGGGACGCTTCATCAGCCTTGAGGGAGGAGAGGGGACCGGCAAGTCCACCCAGTTGGCTGCGCTTGCCCAGGCGCTCGAAGGACGAGGACTCAAGGTGCTGGTCACTCGCGAACCGGGTGGTAGCCCAGGAGCCGAAGCGGTCCGTCAACTGCTCTTGGAGGGCGAGGAGACCCGCTGGAATCCGCGCGCCGAGGCATTGCTTTTTGCGGCCGCCCGGTCGGATCATATCGAAAAGACCATCAAACCGGCGCTGGAACGTGGCGAATGGGTCTTGTCGGATCGATTTCTCGACAGTTCGCTTGCCTATCAGGGGGAAGCCGGCAGCCTTGGGATCGATGCAATCCGTGACCTCCACCGGTTCGGCAGCCAGGATTTTCTGCCCGACCGGACTTTAGTCCTGATCCTCGATGAGTCCGAAGGGACGATGCGCGCGCGGGTTCGGGACGGGAGCCCGGGCGATCGAATCGGATCGAGGCCGCCCAGCTATCATGCCGCGGTCGACGCCGGGTTTCGAATCCTGGCTCAGCGAGAGCCGGACCGGGTCAAGCTGATCGATGCCAGCGGCTCGGAGGCGACCGTTACGGCCCGCCTTCTCTATGCGCTTGGCGACCTCCTTCCGTGATCGTCGGGCAGGACAAGGCGGTCGAGCAGTTCGCCAGCGCCTGGGAGGCGCGGCGCCTTCACCATGCTTGGCTGCTCGTCGGCCCCAAGGGCGTGGGCAAGGCGAGCTTCGCACGCGAAGCCACGATGCGGGTGCTGGCCGAAGCGGCTGGACCGCCGATCCAATTGCGCGGGCTCGACACCCCGCCCGACCATCCGATCGCGAAACTGCTGGCAGCGGGGAGCCATCCCGATTTTCGCTGGGTGGAACGACTGGAACGGCCGACGGGCGGCCTTGCCCGGAACATCAGCGTCGACCAGATCCGGTCGCTTCAGAACCTGCTGTCGGTCACGCCCTCGATGAGCCCGTGGCGCGCAATCGTCATCGATTCCGCCGACGATCTCGAGGCTTCGGCGGCCAATGCGCTGCTCAAAATGCTGGAGGAGCCGCCGGCCAACACAATCTTCTTCCTGGTCAGCCATGCGCCGGGCCGGTTGCTTGCGACTATTCGCTCCCGATGCCGGAGGCTCGACTTCGCGCGGTTGGACGACGAAGTCATGACGTCGTTGCTAAGTCGCTCACTTTCCGGAGAAAACGCCTCCTCTATTACCCGCCTGGTCGATTTCGCCCAGGGCTCGATCGGCCGCGCAATCGACATTGCCGCGCTTGATCTTGCACCGCTTGAAGGCGAGGCGCAGGCGATTGTTCGAGAAGGCGATGCGGACAATATGCGGCGCTCGAAGCTGGCGAGCGCGCTGGGCGGCAAGGCAGCCGCCGATCGCTATGCGGCCTTTCTGCAGCTGGTGCCCGGCCTGTTAGCGCGCGAGGCGGTTGGGCTTGAAGGAGAAGCGAGAGGGCGGGCGCTGGACGCCTATGAACGGGCCCGCCAGACCGTTGCAATTGCTCCTCGCCTGTCGCTCGACCCGGCGGCCACGGTTTTCGAGCTCGGCGGCATCCTGGCCTCGGTCGCCTTGAAGCGTTAGGTCGGGGCCGCTAGGGGCGGGAGCATATGGCCGAGCCCTTCTACATTACGACCGCAATCAGCTATCCCAACGGCCGGCCTCACATCGGGCACGCCTATGAGGCGATTGCCGCCGATGCCATGGCGCGTTTTCGCCGGGCCCAGGGTCGCGACGTGCGCTTTGTGACCGGCACCGACGAGCATGGGCTCAAGATGATCCAGACGGCTCGCGGAGAAGGCCGCGATACGTTGGAGTTTGCGGACGAAATGTCCGGCTATTTCCGCGAGATGTGTAGTAATTTGAACATCTCATATGATGCGTTCGTTCGCACCTCCGAGCCTCGCCATTACGAAGCCAGCACGGCGATCTGGAAAGCGATGGAGGCGGCCGGTGATCTTTATCTCGACCGTTACGAGGGCTGGTATTCGGTCCGCGACGAAGCCTTTTATGACGAGAGCGAACTGAGCGGTGGGGAGTGCGGCGAAAAATTATCGCCCCAGGGGACGCCGGTCGAATGGACTGCGGAGGAAACATGGTTCTTCCGGCTGTCCAAATATCAGGACCGGTTGCTCCAGCTTTATCGGGATCAGCCCGACTTTGTCCGCCCCGAAAGCCGCCGCAACGAGGTGGTTCGTTTCGTCGAGGGCGGGCTCAAGGATCTCAGCGTATCGCGGACCAGTTTCGACTGGGGTGTGCCGGTTCCCGGATCGCCGGGGCATGTCATGTACGTCTGGGTCGACGCCCTGACGACCTACATGACCGGGGTAGGTTATCCCGAAACCAAGGGCGAGTTCGAACGCTACTGGCCCGCCGACGTGCATCTGATCGGAAAGGATATCGTCCGGTTCCATGCCGTTTATTGGCCCGCGTTCCTGATGTCGGCGGGCCTGCCCTTGCCCAAACAGGTGTTCGGCCACGGCTTCATCCTCGCCCGGGGCGGAGAGAAGATGTCCAAGTCGCTCGGCAATGTCGTGGATCCGATGGACATGGCGAACCGCTACGGCGTCGATGCGCTTCGGTACTTCCTGCTCCGGGAGGTCAGCTTCGGCCAGGACGGAAGCTATAGCCATGAGGCGATCGTCAACCGCGTGAACAGCGAGCTCGCGAACAGCTTCGGGAACCTCGCCCAGCGAAGCCTGTCCATGATTTTCAAGAATTTGGGTGGCGTTCTTCCGGATGCGGGCGAAGCGCAGGAAGATCGCGCGTTGCTTGATCATGTCGCACGCGGTTGCAGCGAACTGGCGACGGAATTCGATCGCTTTGCATTTTCCGTCGGCCTCGAAGCCTGGATAGGCGCGGTATTCGCGTGCAACGCCTATATCGACGCGGCGGCACCCTGGGCTCTGAAAAAAAGCGACCCGGAGCGAATGGCGGCCGTGTTGGGAACGCTTGTCGTCGCCGTTCGCGAGCTGGCCGATGCGGTCGCGCCCATCATTCCGGCATCGGCCGAGAGGCTGATTGCCCTGATCGATGGCGGAAAAGACGGCAAGCCAATCGGCCAGCCAACCCCTATCTTCCCCCGGCTCGAACTGGAGGAAGAGGCGGCGGCATGAGCCTAATCGATAGCCATTGCCACCTCAACTATGCCGGCCTCGCCGAGCGGCAGGAGGAGGTGCTGGACGCAGCCCGGGCGCGCGGGGTTATCGGTTTTCTCAACATCTCTACCCGCCAGGCGGAGTGGGGGGATGTGGTTGGCGCGGCGGAGCGTCATTCCGATGTCTGGGCAAGCATCGGGGTTCATCCGCACGAAGCCGATGCCCATCCCGATCTTGGCGCGGCGGCACTGGTCGACGCCGCAACCCACCCACGCGTCATCGCGATCGGCGAGTGCGGGCTCGATTATTATTACGACAAATCCGACCGGGCGGCGCAGCGCGAACGATTCGGCGCCCATATCGAGGCGGCACGAGAAACCGGACTGCCCCTAGTAGTCCACACGCGCGATGCGGAACAGGATACCGCCGATATCCTGACTAGGGAGGTGGGCAAGGGTGGTGTGGCCGGCGTCCTTCACTGCTTTACCGGAAGTGCCAAGCTGGCGCGAACCGCACTCGACCTCGGTTTCTACATTTCGATCTCGGGCATTGTGACCTTCAAAAATGCCAAGGATTTGCAGGACGTCGCAAAGACCATCCCGAAAGACCGGCTGCTGGTGGAAACGGACTCGCCGTTCCTGGCTCCGGTGCCGCACCGCGGACAGACGTGCGAGCCGGCCTTTGTCGCCGACACGGCCGCCTTCCTCTCCGACCTCCGTGACGAGTCACTCGATGAGCTTGCCGCAGCAACTACCTCCAACTTCTTTCGATTGTTCGGAAAAGCCGCGGCGTGAAAGTCCGAATCCTGGGCTGCGGAACATCTTCCGGCGTGCCACGGATCGGGAATGATTGGGGCGATTGCGACCCCGCAGACCCTAGAAATCGGCGCACGCGCTCAGCCATTCTGATCGAAAGCGGGGGCGAGCAATTGCTGGTCGACTGCGGGCCGGACCTCCGGGAGCAATTGCTCACGGCCGATGTGGCGGCGGTCGACCATGTCATCGTCACCCACGATCACGCCGATCATTGCCATGGCATCGATGACCTTAGGCAAATAGCACACCGGCTTCAGCGGCCCGTATCGCTTCACGCGCGGCCCGAAACGCTGCGGCGCCTCATCAAGCGGTTCGGATATGCCTTTGAAGGAACGCCGCTTTATCCTCCGGTTCTCGATCCGATTCCAATCGAGGAATCGATGCAATTGGCAGGGGCGGTTCTCGCTTTCGTCGATCAGCCGCATGGTGGAATTACATCGCTGGGAATGCGGATCGACGAAGCTGGCCGATCGGCCGCTTATGCCATTGATTTTCATGATCTTACTGCCGACATGGCAAGGCTGTATGGCAAGGTTGACCTGTGGATTTGCGACTGCCTTCGCCAATCGCCTCACCCTACGCATGCGCACCTTGACGCGGTGCTTGGCTGGGCGCGTGAGTTGAACGTTGGACAGCTGCTACTGACCCATCTCGACAAAAGCATGGATTATGCGACGCTGACGGCTCAACTGCCGAGCTGGGCGGCACCGGCCCATGACGGCCAGGAGGTCATCTTGTGACGAACGACTGGATGCTGGGCAGCCTCTACCTGCTAATGGCGATGATGCTGGTGCTCGGCTCGCTGATTACGCGGAGGGAGCGTTTCGCGAAGCTGGCGACGATGGCCTTGGCCTGGGTGGCTATTTTTGGCGCGGGCTTCGTGTTGTTCACTTTTCGCGACGACCTGGGCTACGTCGCCCAGCGCCTCAAGG
>Ga0307405_10001314_pt1 | contig 10396 bp, 8 predicted proteins | sample 322Cmetagenome_2_FD_203311 | JGI IMG/M metagenome (GOLD analysis project Ga0307405, IMG submission 203311) | Maize rhizosphere microbial communities from greenhouse at UC Davis, California, United States - 322HYB-C-1 | ecosystem: Host-associated > Plants > Roots > Rhizosphere > Soil | place... | reverse complement strand
TGGCCGCAGCCGGCTTCCTGGTGGATACCGCGACCGTGAGCGTTCCCCTGTCGCTGCCGGCGCAGCTCTACGTGGAGCGCGACGCCGTGGTCGCCGCCCGCTCGGCGGGCACCGTGGACGAGCTGCTCGCCGACCTCGGCGCCCACGTGCGGGCCGGGCAGTCGCTGGCGCGCGTGGAGAGCGCGGCGCAGGAGATCGCCGTCGCGCGCGCCGAGCTCGCCTTCGAGAACGCCGAGCGCCTGGCGTGGCGCGCGCGGCAGATGGTGAAGGCCGGCGGCGTCACCGCCGCCGACTCGGAGCAGGTGGAGTTCCAGTATCGGCAGGCCGCGCTCGCGCGGCGCGAGGCGCGGCGCGACCTGGAGCTGACGCAGGTGGTCGCGCCCTTCGCGGGCGTCGTCACCGCCCGCTACGTGCGCCCGCGCGCGCTGGTCGCCGCCGGCGACTCGCTCTTCCGCATCACCGAGCCGGCACCCCTGCTCGCCCGCGTGCGGGTGCCGGAGACGTGGGCGGACGCGGTCCGCGTCGGCGACGCGGCGACGGTCGTGAGCGTGCGCGGCGGGACCGTGCCCGCGCAGGTGCTGCGCACCGCACCGGCGATCGACGCCGGGAGCGGGACGCGCGAGGTGGTGCTCCGCCTGGCGTCGGGCGCGCGGCTGCTCCCGGGCGCCAGCGTCGTCGTGCGCCTGGGCGCCGAGCGCCGGAGCGCCGTCGTGGTGCCGCGCGAGGGAGTGGCCGACGACGGCTATGCCCTCGTGCTCGAGGGCGGGCGCACCACGGTGCGGCCCGTGACGCTCGGCGCGGACGCCGGCGACGGGCGCGTGGAGGTGGTGAGCGGGCTCGTGCCGGGCGAGCGCGTCGTGCGCCCGGAGCGGGACCAGGCGCCCGTGAGCGCGCTGCCGTGAGCGCGCTGCCGTGAGCGCGCTGCCGTGAGCGCACGCCCGTGAGCCCGGGGAGCGCACGCCGGTGAGCGAGCCGCGCCCCCGCCTCTGCGCAGGCGTCACCCTGATCGAGCAGGTCTACCGCGGCGAGCGGAGCTACGTCGTGAAGGACCCGACGACCAGGAAGTACTTCCGCTTCCGGCCGGCGGAGGCGGCCGTCGTGCAGCGCCTCGACGGCACGCGGACGCCGGCGGAGATCGCGGGGGCACTCGCCGCCGACGGCCTGCGCGTGTCCGCCGCGGCGGTCGCCGGCTTCGCGAAGAAGCTGGCGAGCCTGGGGATCGTCGAGCGCACGCTGGCCGAGCGGACGACGCTGCAGATCGAGCGCGTGCGCGCCGAGCGCACGCGCCGGCGGCGCACGTCGCTCTTCCGCGGCGAGCTGCTGCGCATGCGCTGGTCGATGGGCGACCCCGACCGGCTGCTGGACCGGACGATGCCGGCGCTGCGCTGGTGCTTCACGCGCGGGTTCGTGATCGCGTCCGTGGCGCTGTTCGCCGCGTACTTCGCGATCCTCGCGCTCACCTGGGACGACTACAGTCGCGCGCTCGTCGAGCTCTACTCGCCGGCGTCGATCACCATCCGCGCGATCGCTCTCTTCTTCTTCCTCGACCTCGTCGTCACCGTGATCCACGAGTTCGGGCACGCGTACGCGTGCAAGCGATTCGGCGGCGAGGTGCACGAGATGGGCTTCATGTTCCTGTACTTCCAGCCGGCGTTCTACTGCAACGTGAACGACGCCTGGAGCTTTCCCGACCTGCGCGCGCGCCTCTGGGTGACGGCGGCCGGCGGGTGGATCCAGTTCGTGTTCGCGGCCCTCGCCGCCTTCGTGTGGTGGGCGGTGGTTCCGGGGAGCCTGCTCTCGGACCTGGCGGTGATCACCATGCTCGTGGGGGGCATCGCGAACGTGCTCTCGAACGCCAACCCGCTGCTCCCGCTCGACGGATACTTCGCCCTGATCGACTACCTGGAGGTGCCGAACCTCCGCCACCGCGCCTTCGCGCACATCAAGTGGTGGCTCATGCGCCACCTGCTACGCCTCGACCTCCCCGAGCCGCCGGCCACCGAGCGCGAGCGCCGCATCTTCCTCACCTACGGCTCGCTCTCCACGCTCTACATCACCGTCATCCTCCTCGTCCTCGCGTCGCTCGCCTTCGGCTGGGCGCGGCAGGCGCTCGGGGCGGTGGGCGGGGCGATCGTCCTCGCCGGCGTGTTCGCGCTCCTGCGCCGCCCGCTGCGCGAGTGGTTGCGGGCGAGCGCGCTCGCCCTGCGCGCGCGCCGCGCCGGCCGCCCCACCCGTCCCGCCCTCCGCCGCGCGGGGATCGCCGCGCTCGCCGCGCTCCTCCTGGCGGCGGTGCTCCCGGCGCCGCTCACCACCGGCGGCACGTTCACGGCGGCGCCGGTGCTCACGCACGTTCTCACGGCGCCGGACAGCGGGGTCGTGGCGCAGGTGACCGTGCGCGAGGGCACGCGCGTGGAGGCCGGCGCCCCGCTCGTGCGCCTGCTGGACCTCGACGCCGAGCGTGAGCGGGTGGCGTGGGAGCGCGCCGCGGACTCGCTCGGCGCGCGCCGGGCGCAGGCGCTGGCGCGCGGGACGGCGGCGGCGGCGGAGCGGCTGGGCGCCGAGCAGGCGGCCGCCGGCGCGCAGCTCGCCGCGCTGCGCGGCCGGCTGGATGCGCTCACGGTGCGCGCCCGGGCCCGCGGCGAGGTGACGACCCCGCGCCCCGAGGAGCTGCTCGGCCGCCGCCTCGAGGGCGGCGACACGATCCTCACGCTCAGCGACGTGGACTCGGTCGAGCTGCGCATCGCGCTCGACGGGGCCGGCGCCGCGCTCGCCCGCCCCGGCCAGCCCGTGAACCTCGTCTCGCACGCCGACGTCGCCCACCCGGTGCGCGCCACGGTGGCGAGCATCGCCCCCGCCGGTGGACGCGCGGGCGGCGTGGAGGCGCGCGTCCGGCTCGCCACGGGCGGTGCCTGGCGCCCCGGCGTGCAGGGCGAGGCGAGCATCGAGTTCGCCCGCTCGAGCGCCCTGCACGCCGTGTGGTGGGCGGTGCGGCGGCGGATCCGCTCGGACGTGCTGCTCGCCCTCGACTGAGCCGGATTCACTTGCGGCGGTGGGGCGTCAGGCGCCCGCGCGGCCACGCCACTCTTGCCTTCTTTCACGTGGCGCCTCAGCTTGCCTGGCGTATGCCGCCGCTGAACATCCCTCAGCTCGCCGTGGGCGACCGCGTGCAGCACGACCTGCTGGTCTACGACCGCGCGGAGAAGACGACCAGCGCCGGAGACCCGTTCGTCGTCCTCACGCTCGGCAACGCGTCCGGGAAGATCGACACGGCGCCGGTCTGGCATAACCAGATGGAGTGGGCCGAGGGGGCGCGCAGCGGGTGCGTCGTGCAGGCCATCGGCCAGGTGTCGCTCTACGGGAAGAACGGCACCGCGAAGCGGCAGCTCCAGCTCACCGCCCCCGTGCGCGCGCTCCCGCAAGGGCAGGTGGAGCTCGAGGACTTCCTCCCGCGCGTCGCCGGCGACCTCACCCGGCTCTGGGACTGGATCGACAAGACGCGCGGCACGATCGAGAGCGCCACGCTCCGTCGCGTGCTCGACCTGTTCTTCGGCGACGACGACTTCCGCGTCCGCTTCGAGCGGACGCCGGGCTCCACGGGCGGCCACCACGCGAAGATCGGCGGGCTCCTGCTGCACGTCTTCGAGGTCACCAACATCGCGCGGCAGACGGCCAAGACGATGAAGGCGAACACCGACCTGGTCACCGCCGGCGCGCTGCTGCACGACATCGGGAAGGTGGAGTCGTACACCACGGGGCCGGGCGGCTTCACCTTCACGCCGTGCGGGCTTCTCGTGGGCCACGTCGTGCTCGGCGCGCTCATGCTCGAGCGGCGCATCGCCGCGCTCGGCCGGCCGGTGTGCACCGAGGGACAGCTCCTCGACCTGCAGCACATGATCCTCTCCCACCACGGCGCGCTCGAGTTCGGGAGCCCGGTCACGCCCATGACGGCCGAGGCCGAGATCGTCCACTGGGCCGACGAGGCCTCGGCGAAGGCCAACGACATGCTCGAGTCGCTCGAGGACGCCGACGCCTTTCCCGAGGGGGGCGAGCTGTCGAAGAAGGTGTGGCGCGTGGGCCGCCGCGTCTGGCGCCGGCCGCACGACTGGGAGTGAAGAGGCGAGGACGAGGCTGAGGCACGGGGCACGAGGTGAGAGGGACGAGGGGGGAAGAGGGAAGGGGCACCCCTGACACTCCCCCTGACCACGTCGTGGCGGCTGACCGGCACTGACACCGGCACCGTCACCGACACTGGTTCGGGCGGGTGTGCCGTGCGGCGGCCGGGGCGGGAGGAGCCGGCCCCTCTGCCTCCGTGCGCCCTCGTCGGCGCACGGCCCGAGCACCCGAAGCAGTGCCGGTGTGAGTGCCGGTGCCGGTGTCAGTGGCGACGGCGTGCTCGGTGCGAGGAACGGCTACCGCCTTCGGGCGAAACTCTACGTCCCAGCGCTCTCACCAGGCTGGTGCGTAAGAGGAGGGTGACCGGCCGCCTCGCCGCTTCCCCACCTCCACCGCCCTCCTCCACGCGGCGCACGCGGCGCACGCGCGTACACCCCCCGGCGGCTACGGCGAGGCCCGCGCGGCGCGGCCGGCGTGCCCCGCGGCTCCACTACACGATGCGCGTGGATTCCGCGCGCCGCGCCGGCGTCACCCCCGCGTCAGCGCTCGGAATCCCACGGCCAGAGCCGCTTGTTGGAGTAGGGCGTGCCGAACACGGCGCGGAGCACCGGCTCGGGACGCTCCGAGCGCACCACCGCGTCGATCTCGGGCGCCAGCGGCAGCTCCCGGGTGAACTGGGTGTAGCGCTGGTAGCCGCGGCACAGGCACCAGGGACCCTTCCGCGTGAAGTTGCCGAGCCAGTAGTCCGGCAGCGCGTAGGTGAACAGGTGGAAGAGACGGAGACTGCTCGCCCAGGGCAGCGACGGGTGCGCCCCGCGCGGGATCGAGCCGTGCTTCCCCCACTGCACGTCGATCGTCACCTGCTGCTTCGGCCAGGAGGCGTGGAGGACGCGGCCATGCCAGTAGGTCCAGACGTCCACGGGGACGTGGGTGGAGTCGTAGCCCACCCAGATCACTTCCTCGTCGGTCGGGATGGTGCGGGGGAGCCAGGCGCCGTGCGCGTCGTCCTGCCAGAGGAGGTGGTAGGCGATAACCGGCTTCGTGGGGTGAAGCACGGCGACGACGCGTTCGAGCGGGAACGTTTCATCCCGCTGGAGGTACAAGACGGGCGCCAGCGTACGCGCCAGCATCGCGCCGCTGTCGGTAGACGGCAGCATGTGGGCATGCGCGGCCACCCGTGGAATGCGCGCGACGGGACCGCATGCGGCTGCAGCGAGCAGGGCGAGGGCAAAAATCGGGATCCTAAAGCGCAACCTGCTCCCCCACTATGGTTTAGGCAGTTAGAAGGTTATTTTTCCCGTGCCCGTCCCGGTGAGCCGCCGTTCGCCGCCGGGTTGCACACCCTTGGAGGACCCATGCGTAAGCCCCGTCCGAACGCGTACAACCCGGCGCAGGCCCTGCACCTGATCGCCAACGATCGCAACGGTTCGCCGCTGAGCTGCCCCTCCTGCTCCGGCCAGATCGAGCGCGACCCGAGCATGGCCCCGCCCCCGCCGCGTTCGCACGTCACGCTGAAATGCACCAGCTGCGGCCGCGTCGCCCGCTACATCGCCGGCGCCGCCTGACCTGAGGGACCGCTGGTGCGCGAGCCGCCACCTGGCCGTTCGCCACCGCCCGCGCTGAGCAGTCCCTCCTACCCGATCCGGCCGCTCAGGTTGCCTGTCGCGAGCCCCTCGCGGTGGCGCCGGGGTCGGGCGTGCACAAAACTTGCCCTTGTGAGCCTCACTTCCCCGTACGCCCGTTGGAGCTGGCACGGTGTACGACCCCAGATCACGTTTCGGAGGGTGGGCGGCGCGGCGGCCCGATGAACGGATCGGCACCACAGTATGCCCCGTTAGGGGACGAGGACGAGTTTCATGGCACGCATCACCGGCACAGTGAAGTGGTTCAACGACGCGAAGGGCTTCGGGTTCATCTCGCGCGAGGGAGGCCCCGACGTGTTCGTTCACTTCAGCGCGATCTCGGGCAGCGGCTTCAAGTCGCTCGCCGAGGGCGATCGGGTCGAGTTCGAGATCGTTCAGGGGCAGAAGGGTCCGCAGGCGGCCGACGTCACGAAGGCCTGAGCGGCTTCCGCTTCGCACGACTGCGCGGGCCCCGGCACGACGCCGGGGCCCGCGCCTTTTCCGCCCCGGCGCCGGGCGGCGCGGCGGGGGGGCGGCGTGGGGCATTTCTCTTGCGCGCCTGGCGTGCTCCAGCGCCCACCACCGCTTTCCAGCCGAGCGCACGATGACTCTCGCGGCTTCCCGCCGAGCTCTCGCCACTCGATCGACGCGCTCGACGCCCTCGGTCGCAGCGGCGCTGCACGACTGCACCGCCGGGTCGCGCCGCAACGGCGGCTCGGCGAAGCGCGCGACGCGCGCGAAGGCGGCGGACCGGCCGAAGGCCGGGCCGGAGAAGCCGCGGTCCCGCCGCAGCGGCGGCGAGCCCCCCTCCCTGCTCCGCCAGCTCTCGCGCATCGAGCAGGACGGGGGCGACGGGATCCTCGTCTTCGCCGAAGGAGAGACGCTCGCCGTCACGAGCCTGGGGAAGGAGTTCTTCCCGGGCGACGGCTACACCAAGGGCGACCTGATGCGCTACTACACGCGCGTCGCGCCGCTCCTGCTCCCGGCGATCGACGGACGTCCGCTGGCGCTGAAGCGCTACCCCAACGGGATCGCCGGGGCGTCGTTCTTCCAGCACGACCCCGGCGAGAGCGCCCCCGAGGTGGTGCGCACCGAGCAGGTGCCGACCGAGGAGGGAATGGAGCTGCGCCTCGTGGGCGGCGAGCTGCCAACGCTGCTGTACACCGTACAGCTCGGCACCGTGGCGGTGAACGCCTGGCACTCGCGCGTGGGCTCGCTCGACGTGCCCGACTACGCCGTGCTCGACCTGGACCCGGGATCCGACGTCCCGTTCGGCCGCGTGATGGAGGTGGCCTCGCTGGTGGCAGCGGAGCTCGAGCGGATGCGGCTGCGCGCGGTGGCCAAGACGTCCGGCGCGACGGGCCTCCACATTCTCATCCCGCTCGCCCGGCGCAGCGACTACGACGTGGCCGCCACGCTCGCCGAGGAGGTGGCCACGCGCGTCGTCGCCGCCCGGCCGGACGTCGCGACCGTGGAGCGGGCGATCGGTGCCCGCGCGCCCGGCACCGTCTACGTGGACCACATGCAGAACGCGCGCGGGAAGACGCTGGCGACGGTCTGCTCGGCGCGCGCCCACTCCGGGGCCACCGTGTCCACGCCCATCCCGTGGGCGCAGGTCGCCCGGGGCAGGCGCGTGGACCCGCGCGCCTTCACCATCGCCACCGTGCCGCGGCGGCTGACGCGGCTGCGCGGCCTCTGGGAGCAGATCCAGGTGGAGGGGAACAGCGGAGCCGCCCTTCGCGCCGCGACCCGCGCCGCCGTACGTCGCCCCTGAGCGGCAGCCGCGGCGCCGCGTCACGGATTCGACGCAGCTACGACCCAAACTCTTGACGCCGCCGGATTAGTCGCAATTAATAGCAGGGCTCGCGCGCGGCATTATGTTCGCCGGAGCCCCGGCGTGACCCAGCCATCGGTGGGTCGTCAAGTAGGTGAGGGAGGACCGGGGCGCTGCGGCCCAGTCCGCCCGCCGGAAGTCACGGCTCGAGTGAGCGTACGCCGCCGTACGCTGCCCGCCACATCTCGCGTGTCGAGGCCGATGCGTACTCCCGCGTTGCTCTACACCCGTGCTCTACCAGGCGGAGGGTTCGTGGTCATCGAGGCCACGGAGCTTCCCAGCGCCGTCCCAGGCGCCGAGGGCACGGACTCGACGTACCGCGCCTCGCTCTGCGTCGAGCGCCGCACCGACCCCGCCCGACGCTCCGGGCACACCCCGCCCGTCGTGGCCGAAGCGCGCGGCGAGAGCACCGAAGCGCTGCTCGAGTCGCTCTACCCGATCGCCTCCGACAACGTCGCGGTCGCGCAGCGCATCCTCCTCTGGCAGGCGGCGAACCGGCCGGCGAGCTGAGCGCGCGGCGCCCTCGTCGTCACCCGCCGCCGCCGACCCGCGCACCACCCGCCTAGAACCTGAGCCCGCGCTGCCCGTCGCGCCGCTTGCGGGGCGCGTAGCGGAAGAGCTGCGCCGGCCGGCCGCGCCCCTCGCTCCGCCACTCGTCCATCGGCTGCACCAGCCGCGCCGCATGCAGCGCGCGGCGGAAGCTCGCCTTGTGGAGGCGCCGCTCGAGGAGGAGCTCGTAGGTCTCCTGCAGCGCGCTCAGCGTGAACGCCGCCGGGAGGAGCTGGAAGGCCACCGGCGCGAGGTCGGCGCGCGCGCGCACCGCGCTCAGGGCGGCGTTCGCCATCGCCTGCTGCCGCTCGGGCAGCGCCGCCAGCTTGCCGGCCGGCACCCAGTCGCCGTCGGCCCCCGCGGCCCGCTCGGCCGTCACGAGCGCCGCGAAGGCGATGGAGAGCGCGGCCCCCGAGGGGTGCCGCATCCCGTCGCCGAAGGCGCCCACCTGGTCGATGGCCGCGGGCGCGGTGCCGAGCGCGTCGCGGGCCACGCGCTCGGCGGCGGCGGCCAGGTGGTCGCGAGCGCGCGGGACGCCCCACGGCAGGGTGCGGCGGTCGCGGGCACCGCGCTGCAGGAAGACCGCGAGCGTGCGGCCGAGCGGGGCGATGGCGACGACGTCCACCGTGTAGGGCGCGGAAGCTCTGGGCATCTGCCGAGATAGTGCCCGATGGCGACCAATGTCAAGGGCGCCCCCGCGCCGGCTGCCGCACGGACTACCGCGCCACGGACCGCGCCTCGCGCCTGACGCCGGCGCCGAGCGGCGCGTGAGGCGGGATGGTGATCGGCAGCCGGCCGCTGATCGGCGCGGCGCCCACGAGGGCGCGCGCCGCCGCCGTCTGCGACACCGGCCAGGTGCCCCACGCCACCACGTACGCCGGCGTGGACGGCACCTGCCGCAGGAAGTACGGCGTCCCGAACGACACCACCACCGGGCGGGCGCCGCGCTCCACGAGCTGGCGCACGAAGTCGGCGAAGGGGCGCGGCGCGCTCGAGGTCGTCGCCTCGGAGGGGCTCACCGAGTCGTAGTAGCCCACCACCACCGCGTCGGCCGAGTCGGCGGCGAGCAGCAGCCGCTGGTAGTCCACGCCGCCCTGCTCCACGTCCACCCACTCCGCGCGGAGCCCGGGGAAGGTGCGCCGCAGCTCGGCGTTGAACGTCACGCCGGCGGAGAGGTCCGCGCGGCGCGCGTAGGTGACCGAGAGGACGCGCGCCGCGGCGGGCAGGCGGCCGAGGGGCACGAGCCCGAGCGAGTCCTTCACGAGCGTGATCGAGCGCTCGGCCGTCTCGCGGGCGGCGTTCACGGCGAGCGAGTCGCCCAGGGCGAGGCGCACGCCCTCCACGTCCACCGCGCGGCGCTGGTGCAGCCCGAGCCGCGCCTTCGCCTCGAGCAGCCGGCGCACGGACGCGTCGAGCCGCGCCTCCGTGTAGCGCCCCTCGCGCACGCCGGCGACGATCGCGTCGATCGTCCCCTCGACGTCGGCGGGCATGAGGAGGACGTCCACGCCCGCCTCGACGACGCGCTTCGTCGCCTCCACCGCGCCCACCTGGGCGAGCACGCCGCGCATGTCGAGGGCGTCGGAGATGACGAGCCCGTCGAAGCCGAGCGAGTCGCGCAGGAGGCCCGTCATCACGCCGCGCGAGAGCGTCGCCGGCACGCCGCTCGGGTCGAGCGCCCGCACGTCGCCGTGGAAGCTCATGACGGCGCCGACGCCGGCGCCGATGGCGGCGCGAAAGGGCAGGAGCTCCACCGAGTCGATGCGGGCCCGCGACGCGTCCACGCGGGCGAGCTCGAGGTGCGAGTTGGTGCGCGTGTCGCCGTGCCCCGGGAAGTGCTTGGCGGTCGCCATCATCCCGTGCGCCTGCGCGCCGCGGACGAAGGCCGCGCCCAGCCGCGCCACCGCGCGCGGGTCCTCGCCGAAGGAGCGGACGTTGATGACCGGGTTGTCGGGGTTGTTGTTGACGTCGAGCACGGGCGCGAAGGCCACGTGGATCCCCATCGCGCGCCCCTCGACGGCGGTGGCGCGCCCCATGGCGTAGGCGAGCGCCGTGTCGCCGGTGGCCCCGACGGCCATCTGCGGCGGGAACATCGTGGCGCCGCCGAGGTCGATGCCGTTGGGCGTCGCGTAGCCGCCGCGCGCCCGGTAGGCGGCCCCCGTCTCGAGGTCCGCGCCCACGAGCAGCGGGAGCGGCGCGGCGCGCTGGAGCGCGTTGAGCTTCGCGGCGATCTCGGTGGGCGAGCCGATCGAGATGATCACCCCGCCCACGTGCTGCCGGC
>Ga0307405_10001313_pt1 | contig 10403 bp, 6 predicted proteins | sample 322Cmetagenome_2_FD_203311 | JGI IMG/M metagenome (GOLD analysis project Ga0307405, IMG submission 203311) | Maize rhizosphere microbial communities from greenhouse at UC Davis, California, United States - 322HYB-C-1 | ecosystem: Host-associated > Plants > Roots > Rhizosphere > Soil | place... | reverse complement strand
TGCCCGCCGGCTGCCGCTCCCCGGCTGCGTGGAGCCGACCGGGATCGCCTACGACGCTTTGAGCAGCACCGTGATCTCAGCCTGTCACAATGGCGTTGCCAAGCTGATCGACGCCGGTTCGGGCGCGGACAAGGGGACTGTGCAGGTCGGGCGGAATGCAGACGGCGCCATCTTCGATCCGGGTACGCGCCTGGCTTACATACCCGCCAAGGAAGGCACCCTGACGCTCTTCCGGCTCGCCGAAACCGGCGTGGCGGGCGAACCGGCCAGCGTCCCGACCCGCTATGGTGCGCGCACCGCGGCGCTCGATCCGGCGACCGGCCGCGTGTACCTCTCGACGGCGGACTTCACAGGAGGCGCCGCGGACGAAGACATCGCCACCCCCGGCACCTTCCGCATTCTGGAGCTCGGCACCAAATGAAGCACGCCCTCCCCCTTCTCCTGGCCGGCAGCCTGATTGCCGGCACGCCCGCCGCCGCCGAGACGATCCTGGTCTGTCCCGAGGGAACACAAGCGCAGGGTTGCGCTTTCACCGGGAACGACGCTGTCCAGGAGGCGGTCGACCGCGCCGCGGATGGTGACGTGATCCGGCTCGCGCCGGGCCGCTACGTCCCCTCCTCGTACCGTGATGTGCCCTTCGAGGACATTGTGGCGCGCGGCTACGTCGTCATACGTGAGAAGCGGCTCACGATCGAAGGGAGCAACGGTACGGTTTTCGACGGGAAGGAAGGCATTCCGGCAATCGCCTTCGTTCTCGACAATGCCGACGTCACCTTCCGCAACCTCGAAATCAGCGACTTCCGCTGGGGCGAGGAGGAAGACGACATCTACGACGGGCACGGCATCTTCGCGATCGACAGCCGCGTGCGAGCCTCGGACATCGTCATGCGCGGGATCGTCAAGATGGCGCTCACCGGACGCGGGCGGACGCTTATCGACGCATCCGCGCTCCGGCTCCTCGACGGCCATCTCGGGATCTGGCTCGAAGAAGCTGCGCACGCCCACGTGCGCGACAGCGTCATCGCCGGCGGGGATTCTGCGGGCATTGCGACCTACGACGACAGCACGCTCCATTTGTTCAATTCGGTTGTGGCGAACAATACCGACGACGGTGTGTACGCAGCGGACAGCTCTACGATCCTGGTCGCTCATTCGGTCATCGCCGGCAACGCGCCCTACGGGATCAATGCCGAGGCGAAAGGCCGCGTGACGGTGCGTGAGAGCGTCATGCACGCCAATGCCGCGCCTGCGAACGCCGAGCTCGCGCCGGGTCAGCTCGTGGTCGGCGAGGACGTGGTGCGGGCCGACCCGATGCTGGACGCGCAGTGGCTCCCCAAACCAGGATCGCCGCTGCTCGGCCGGGACGGATCGGGGCAACCGATCGGCCTCACGGGGGAACGGCCGTGATCCGCGCTTGCGCTTCGCTCGGTGTGCTGAGCCTGCTGCTGGCGGAGCCGGCCCATGCGGAGCAATATTGGACCAGCACGCGGATCGTCCAGATCGGCGCCGTGGCGGAGGATCTCGATTACCCGCACTACAGCGATGTGATCTACATCGGGGTCGCGGATCGCGAATGGCTTCCGGAAACCTGCCGCAAGATGCCGGGCCTGCTCGCGCGGGCCAGCGATACGGCGCTCCTTCTGCTGGCCAAGGCGGCGTTCGAACACGGCCGGCCCGTGGTCATCAAGGCGGACGACCAAGGCAAGATCGGCGAATATTGCCGGTTCTTCCAGATCACGGACGAGGCCGTGATCGCCGATCTCCGCAAGATCGCGCCCGTGACGACAGATTGAAACAAGGGGGATACGTGATGACCTTCAGGACGCCCGCACTGGCCTTGGGGCTTCTCGCTATCGCAATGACGGTTCCCGGGATTGCGCAGGATCAAGGCACGCCAGGCATTCAGGACGAACTGGTCATGACGCTCAACGAGGGGATCGATGGTCCCGATGCGCTCAAGTTCGACTGGCCCATGCTCTCCATCGGCACGGGGCAGTATGAAGCCGGCCCCACCGGCGTCACCGTCATCCGTTTCGGCCGCAAGGTGCACGGCGCGGTGGACGTGCGCGGGGGCGGCCCGGGGACCGTCAATGCGCCTTATCTGGACCTCGGCTATATCCAGCCCGAACTCGACGCGGTCGTTCTCGCCGGCGGTTCCTGGTACGGGCTCGAAGCTGTCACTGCCGTCAACACCGCGATGAAGGACGACGGATATCGCGGCGGTCACTGGAACAATGTCGGTCTCGCCGTCGGCTCCATCATCTACGACTTCGGCGGACGCCGGCTGAACGAGATCTATCCAGACAAGCGCCTGGCACAGGCCGCCTACCGCGCAGCCCGGCCGGGGATCTTTCCAATCGGCCCTTACGGCGCCGGCCGCTCGGCCATGACGGGCGGTCTGTTCGGGTGCAATGCCCGGTCCGGCCAAGGTGCCGCGTTCCGGCAGATCGGCGACGTCAAGATCGCCGTCTTCACCGTCGTCAACGCGCTAGGTGTCGTGACGGATCGCGAAGGCAAGGTTGTAGCATGTCACGCCGGCCCCGGCTGGCCGGAGGATCTGGCCGCGCACGAGCTGCTGAACGCTTCCCCAGCAAGCCTCGGGCCCGATTGGAACGGCGAGCGTGCCGCAGAGCCCGAGCGCAAGAACACCACCATCAGCCTGGTGGTCACCAACCGGTCGATGTCGAGCGCGGAACTCAAGCGTCTCGCCGTCCAGGTGCACACCTCGATGGCGCGCGGTATTCAGCCGTTCGCGACCGAGCTCGATGGCGACGTACTCTACGCAGTCTCGACAGGAGAAGTCGAAGCGGGTCCCGGCGATGGCCTCGTCACGGCCGAGATCGGCGCCGTCGCATCGGAGCTCATGTGGGATGCCATTCTGAGCAGCGTTCCCGAACAACCCTCCGCACCGTCCCCTCTGCAATCGGGGGGTGACGCGTCCGAGCTACAGGATTTCGTCGGCAGCTACCGTTTCAGCCCGCTCGCGTCGCTGGACGTGACGGCCGAAGGCGGCCGTCTCTTCGGGCAGGCGACCGGTGAGCGCGACGTCTTCGCCATACGCAAAGGCGAGCCGGTGGAACTCCTGCCATCGGGACCGAACCGGTTCGTGATACCGGGCCGCTATCCCTTCAGCATTCGCTTCGAAGGGGAAGAGGCGACCATCAATCCCGGGCGCTGGCAGCAGGTCGGCACGCGTCGCTGAGGATCGTCGAGCGGCTCAGATCACACGCTCCATGTAGTGTGCTGCGCCGCCGTAGCTTGCCAGCGAGCGCTGGACGTCTTCGTCTTGAACCACGGCGAAGCCCTGCGCCTGCCAGAACTCGGCGGACTTGCCCACTGCGACGAGGGACAGGATCGCTAATCCGCGCGATTTCGCGGTCGTGACGGCCGAGATCACTGCCTCGACGGCCAAGCCCTTCCCTCGCGTCCGCGGCATCAGCGCGAGATCGTGGATGTAATAGGTATCCGCGCGCTCGGAAAGCGTGCCTAACCGGGTGTCGAGCGCAGGCGGGGCCCTCCGGGACCAGGGGTGCGAAATTATGTAGCCCAGCGCCTCCTCGCCATCCACGAGCAAGCGGCATCCTTCCGGGAACAGCGCGAGCCGCTCCGCGAAGACGTGCTCCTCTTCCGGGTAATCCGGATGAACGCACGCCGCGATCCGGACCACCTCGGGCAGGTCGCCCGAACACATGGGTCGCCATCGCGTTTGCTGAAGTTCCTCGGTCACATCTTCCATCCGTCGATCCGGCAGGTTCTTTCTGGTTGCGCCTGCTCAATTCCGACCCTAGCTGACCTTGCGAGATTGCCCATGTGGTGCAGACCAGACACCACCCCATGCTATTTTAGCATCTGCAACGCTCCCACCCCTGTCATATCCTCGCAAAAATTCATGCAATGCGAGTGGGGGAGTTTATGAGAGGAAAATACGGGTTCATCTGCACGGCGTCGGTCCTCGCGCTCGCGCATGCAGCCCCCGCGTTCGCCCAGTCGGAAGACAACCCGGACGCGCTGAACGAGATCATCGTCACCGCGCAGAAACGCGAGCAGACCCTGATCGAGGTGCCGATGGCCATTTCTGTGGTCGGGGGCGAGGAGCTCAGCGACCGCGGGATCGAGGATGTCCAGGACCTGTCCTTCGCGGTCCCCGGCCTCACCATGCGCGAGGATGGCCCCGGCAGCTACACGATTTTCCTGCGCGGGCTGGCCAACCAGTCGGGATCGGGTGCACTCGTCACCCAGTATCTCGACGAAGCGCCGCTGTCCCTTAGCGGCTACGATCAGCTCAGCCCCATACCTCTCGATCTCGAGCGCGTGGAAGTCCTGAAGGGGCCGCAGGGCACTCTCTACGGGCAGGGCTCGGCCGGCGGCACCATCCGCTACATCACCAATGATCCCGATCCGACGCAGGTGGAAGGCCGCGCCGAGGGCAAGATCTACAGCGTTGCACACGGCGAGATGGGCGGCGGGGTAACGGGCGTGATCAATCTGCCGCTGATCCGCGACGAACTCGCGCTGCGGGTCGCCGGGAAATACGAATCAGGCGGCGGCTGGATCGATCAGCCGGAAGCCGGGATCAAAGACGGCAACGGCACCGAGCTCTTCAATCTCCGCGCCAAGCTCCGCTGGTCGCCGAGCGACGCGTTCGAAGCGACCGGCATGGTGCAGATCCACCGGGCGGACACGTTCCTGGGTCTCGGCTTCGAGGAGCCCGACCGGACCGTGGACGTCGGCCCCGACCGCAGCAAGGTGATGATTCCGAAGGAATTCGACTTCACGCTCTACAATCTCGAGCTGCGCTACGATCTGGGCTTCGCGGAGCTCGTCAGCGCGACCACTTATGTGGAGCACGATCATCAGTACCCGTTCACCTACATTCCCCGGCCGGGCAACTATTCCTACGGGATCGTGGAAGGGAATGACGACCGCTGGATCGATGCGGACCAGTTCAGCCAGGAACTGCGGCTCTCGTCCGGCGAGGGCCCCTTCCAGTGGACCCTCGGCGCCTTCTACACGAAAGGTGACCGGACTATGCGGGCCGATTACGAGTACGCCTATGCGGAGAACGGTGATCTCTATTCGGGCGGCGGTGTGCTCATCGACGACCTCTACTATCTCAACGCCTCGAGCTCCGAGACGATCTCGGTCTTCGCCGACGGCGGTTACGACATCACCGACCGCCTGACGATCGGCGCCGGCATCCGCTATTTCCGCGACGAACAGACGAGCCTCATCACTTATGTGCCCGATACCGGCACCACGCTCGAAGCGACGTTCGACTCGATCGATCCGCGGGTCTATCTGAGCTATCGCTATGCGGACCAGGCGAACTTCTATGCCAGCTTCGCCAAGGGGTTCCGCAGCGGCGGGTTCAACTCCGAACCGTTCGATCCCTATGATCCCGAAAAGATCTACACCTACGAAATCGGGACCAAGGGTGCGGCCCTCGATGGGCGACTCCAGTTCGAACTTGCGGCGTTCTACACCGAATACAAGGACATGATCCGCCGTCGTCTGACCGAAGTGAACGGCGCGTTCCTCGGTGAATCGAGCAATATCGGCAAAGTCGAGGTCAAGGGGCTGGAACTCGGACTGGCGACACGGCCGGTTGCCGGGCTCACCCTGTCGGCGACGGGTGCCTACATTGACAGCGAGATCGTCGCGACCGATGCGGCCGACCAGGTCAATATTCCAGGCGATCCGACCGATTATACGCCGGAGATGAGTTTCACGCTGGGGGCCAACTACGACTTCGACTGGGCGGCTTCGGTGCCCGGCTTCGTCCGCATCGACTACAACTACCGCGATGCCGTGACCTACATCGACCGGTCGAGCTTCATGCCCAGCGCCCTGCCCCAGCGGTCCGACAGCATCGGCCTGCTCAACGCCCGCTTCGGCGGGACGGTGCACGGGTTCGACGTGGAGCTGTTCGCCGAGAACATCACGAACGAGAACAAGGCGATCGATCCCTATCAGGGATGGGCCAATTCCAACCGCACCCGCCCGCGGGTAATCGGGATCGAGGTCGGCTACTCCTTCTAACTCCCTCCGACGAACTCGCAACGTGGGCCGGAACCTTGGGGTTCCGGCCCCTTTTTTTGTCTGCGGAGCCGGTCGACAGCATAATACCTGGAGGAGGTAGGAGGCTCGGCTCCCGATGCGTCCCGGGCCGCTACATAGTCGCATGCGCGTTTCGCCGGTCGTCGCCTGCCGCACGCCCACACACGGCGGGGCTACGCTTCTATGACCGGATTAGTCAGCCCGGCGCGCGGGGGTTCAGCTTCATCGCCTGCAGCAGCCGCGTCTTGAAGACGAAGAGCAACAATGCGCCGACGCCGACGACGGCCGCATGAATCAGCCAGAAGGCCGAGGGCGACACTGTCTCGTAGAACCTGCCGAGCCAGCCGCTGGCGATGCCGCCAGCGAAGATCGCGAGGTAGTAGGAGCCCACCATCATCGCGTTCACGGCAGGCGGCGCCGCCCGCGATGTGAGCGCGAGGGCGATCGGCCCGACATAGAGGAACGACCAGGCGCAGATGAAGTGGAAGACCACCGGCCATACGAGCGCCACGGTGCTTCCACGAGAAAGCAGCTCGCCGACCGACAGCCAGATCATCGCCGCAGCGAAGACGAGGCAGCCGATCGCGATCTTCGGCAGATCGCCCGGTTCCGCCGAACGCCGCGCCTGGACGCGCCAGAACCACAGCACCGCCGGCGCGAAGATCAGCACGGCCAGCGAGTCCAGCGACTGGAACCAGGTTACGGGCACCGTCAGCCCCAGAATTTCGCGATCGACCCGGGCGCGGATCCAGAGGGGATATGTGTTCCAGACCTGGCTCTGCGCCGTCCAGAACAACGCGGTGATCGCGAGCATCACCAGGATCGCGGCGATTATGCGCCAGTCGCCCGGTGCGAGCCGCGGCCTCTCGCTCGCGCTCGTCCCGATCCTTTCCGGGGGGAGCCATCGCGCGCCGCGCACGTAAATGACGATACCGACCAGCATACCGATACCGGCCGCGCCGAAACCGTAGTGCCAGCCGTAGAGTTCGCCCAGCGTGCCGCATACGAGCGGCGCCACGAACGCACCGATGTTGATCGCCAGGACGTAGAGCGAAAACGCGGTATCGCGCCGCGGGTCGTCCTTCGAATAGAGATCGCCCACCTGGGCCGCGAGGTTCCCCTTCAGCAGCCCCGCCCCGAGGATCAGTGCCGACAGCGCCGGGAGAAACAGGCTCTCGAACGCCATCAGGAAATGGCCGACGGCCATCAGGGCGCCGCCGAGCAGGACCGCGCGGCGCCGGCCTATCCAGCGGTCGCCCAGCAGGCCGCCGAGCACCGGCATGAAATAGATCAGCCCCACGTAAAGACCGAATACCTGCGTCGCGAGCGCCTGGATGCTGAGCGGTCCGAACACCGCCTCAACACCCGTCCTGAACCCCGCGAATCCGGCCACGCCGCCGATGTTCTCCGGCTGGAACAGGTAAGTCGCCATGTAGAGGACGAGAAGCGCCTGCATCCCGTAGAACGAGAAGCGCTCCCATGCCTCGGTAAAGACGATGAAGGCCAGCCCGCGCGGGTGCCCCAGAAACAGCTTATCCGCTGACGCTGCCTTCCCTCCACCCTCGTTCAAATGCGCGATCGTCTGCGTGGTTACGCCGTCTGCTGCCTGCACCCTTGATCTCCCGCCGGCCCGGTGAGCCCCATCGTCATTGATGCGCCCACGCCGGTTCCCAATCGATTCCGTTGAAGTCCCGCCCCGTTTCCCAGAAGAATGGCTCGCGCTCGCGCGGGTGGTTGCCGATCTCGTTCATCGTGACGGAATCGTAGAGCCGGCCGTTCGCGAGCGTGTATCGCACGCTGTTGGAATTGCGGATGTCCTCGAGCGGATTGCGGTCGAGCACCAGCAGGTCGGCCAGCTTGCCCGGCGCTATGGTGCCGATCTGACCGTCGAGCCCCAGAGTCCTGGCGCCGTTGATCGTGGCGGTGCGCAGAACCCGGTGGTTCGACATCCCCCCTTCGGCCAGCAGCCACATCTCCCAGTGAAGCGCGAGGCCGGTGACCTGACCGTGCGATCCGGCGTTGATCACCACGCCGGCGTCATCGAGCGCTTTCATCGATCGCGCAGCGGCGCGAAAGCCGATGTCGTAGAGCTCGTCCGCCGCGTGAATGGTGGTCATCCCGCGCACGTGGGGCGGCGCGCCGTAGGGGGCACCGAGCGGGCTGTAGCCGCTTGTCGTCAACTGGACGAAGCGGCGCGCCTTCGGGTCCTCCCAGGCGCGGGTATGCTGGTAGAGATAGTTCTCCCCCATCAGCTCCCCGAACAGCACGATCAGCGTCGGCGTATGTGCGACGTCCGACGCCGCCATGAGCTGGACGACATCCTCGTAGATGTTCTCCAGCGGCATGTTGTGCTGCAGGTCCGTATGACCGTCGAGGATCATCGTAATGTTGTTGTAGAAGTGGCTCTCGCCCTCGATGTCGACCATGATCCCGGCGTCGCGGCCGGCGGCGAGGATCTGCTGGCGCTGCCGGCGCATCGGCTGGCGATAGCTCTTGACGATAGTGCCGCCGAGCGCCTTCTTGCGCGCCATCAGCGCGTCCGCATCGGCCTGGCTCTCGATCGGGATGTAGACCTTGTCGACCTTGCCGGTCCGTCCATAGGCCACCATCCCGGAATCGATCGCGCGCGGACCGGTCATCATCCCCGCCATCGTCATCTCGCGCGTGGCGTAGGTCGCCAGCTCCGACGTGTAGGGATCGTAGTTGGTCGTCACTCCATAGGCGAGATCGGCATACTGGGTCGGTTGCTTCTGGGGCGTCAGGCCGGACGAGCTGTAGTAGCAATTGTCCACGTGGCCGTGCATGTCGACGAGGCCCGGCATCACGGTCTTGCCGCTGATGTCGATCACCTTGGCATCGGCCGGCACGTCGATCGCGGCGGCAGGCCCCACGGCCTGGATCCGGTTCCCGCGCACGACCACTGTGCCGCGCTCGATCACCTCGTCGCCGCGCATGGTGATGATGCGTCCATTGACGAATGCGAGGGCACCGCTCGGCACGTCCGTTTCAGCCGTCAGCTCGATCTCGGCGTGCACTACGGGTGAGGCGTCCGAGACTGCACTTCGATAGAGGGTCGGACCGAGCGCCCAGAGCACCGCGCTCGAATCCGGCGCCCAGACGAGTTCGTAACCGCCGAGGCGCCCGAGCGGCTTTGCGCCTTCGGGAGTGATCTCGACCGGTTCGGCGCCTGGTGCGAACGGCTTGAGGTAATACTGCTGCTCGTGGCGGAAGGCGATCCACTTGAGGTCGGGGCTGACCTTCAACTCGTTCACGTCGGCATGCAATGCACGCGCATGGACGCGATGATCGCTTCCATCGAGCCGCAGGCTTTCGACCTGCGAGACCAGATCGTGGCCGGCATAGCTTTCGGTGCTGAACCAGATCCGCGTTCCATCGGGAGAGAACGCCGCCTCGAGAGCAGATGGCCCGACGTAGTGAGCCGGCCCTCCCCCAACATCCGTCCAGTAGATGCCCGGACGCGCGCGGTGGCCGCCAAGGCAACGGTCGCCTTCGGCGATGATGTAGAGGACGCGCTTGCCGTCGGGCGAGAATGCCGGAGCCCGCAGGATTCCGGCGCTTTCCACGAGCGTACGCACCTCTCCGCCGCCGTCCCGCAGCTTGAGCGTGCCGCCCCGATCGTCCTTCCAGTCGACGAACGCGACCTGCGTGCCGTCCGGCGAGTAGGCCGGATCGAATTCCGGCAGATCGCCCGCCGTGAGGCGAGCGGGTGCACCGCCGGCGGGCTGGCTCCAGATCCTGCCGAGCGCATTGAAGCTCAGGCGATCGCCATCCGGCGCCCAGGCAAGCTGGCGAATGATCCGGGCGCGGAATTCTTCAGGCGCGAGGTCCTGTGCCACACGCGGGGGTGCGGTGAGGCGATGAGTGGCCGACGCCGTGAAGGGGATTTCGTTCGCCTCGCCCGTCTCGGTGTCGAGCCGAAGGATCTTGCCGCCCGCCCAGATCGCAATGTGCCGATTGTCGGGAAACCATTCGTACTGCGGATAATAGATGCCCTGCCCCAGGAAATCCGCCTGATCGTCGCGGTCGAGACCGGCGAACACCGGCCACTGCTCGCGCGTTTCCAGATCGTAGAGGAAGAGCACGGTGTCCGTCTTCACCCGCCTCAGGAAGGCGAGCTTGCGGCCGTCGGGCGAGATGACGGGCGTGGTGGCGCTGCCGAAGCCCTTCACCAGTTCCTCTACCGATCCCGTGCGAAGATCGCGCCGCTTGACCGCGTAGTTGATGTGGTTGGCATCGACATAGACGACCGAGGTCGTCGGGGCGGAGACCTTCTCGGTGTAGTAAAGCCAGCGTCCGTCTCGCCCGAACGTCGGTTCGTGGACGTT
>Ga0307405_10001308_pt1 | contig 10408 bp, 9 predicted proteins | sample 322Cmetagenome_2_FD_203311 | JGI IMG/M metagenome (GOLD analysis project Ga0307405, IMG submission 203311) | Maize rhizosphere microbial communities from greenhouse at UC Davis, California, United States - 322HYB-C-1 | ecosystem: Host-associated > Plants > Roots > Rhizosphere > Soil | place... | reverse complement strand
CTCGAGGACGGAGCAGGCGGCGAGGCTGGCAACGAGGGCCAGCAGTGCAAGTCGCGAAATATTCTTCAACGTCGTCTTCCTTGGTGGAATGGTTCGGTCAATCGATGGGCCCCAGCGCCCGGCCCTCTCTGAGCACTGTTCCTGCAAAAGGTTGCTTGACCTTGCTGCGAACAGGGGAAAGGGCGGACGGGAGCCGGTGTGATCGGTGGGAAGCCCGGTCAGTCCTTGAGCAGGCCGGTGGCGCGCAGGGCGCCCTCGACCGCCGGTCGGCTCGCTTCGCCGAGTTCCGTGAGCGGCAGCCGCAGGGCGCCGCCGCACAGACCCAGGCGGGCCATGGCCCACTTGAGCGGGATCGGGTTGGGTTCGACGAACAGGTTGCGGTGCAGCGGCATCAGTTCGAACTGGATCTGCATCGCACGCTTCACGTCGCCGGCCAGCGCGGCCACGCACAGTTCGTGCATCTTGCGCGGCGCCACGTTGGCTGTGACGCTGATGTTGCCCTGGCCGCCGCACAGCATGAGCGCAACCGCGGTCGGGTCGTCGCCGGAGTACACGGCAAAGCTCTTGGGCAGATCGCGGATGAGCCACTGGGCACGCTCGATGTTGCCGGTGGCTTCCTTGATGCCGATGATGCCGGGCACCTGCGCCAGGCGCAGCACGGTGTCGTGCGCCATATCGGCGACGGTGCGGCCGGGCACGTTGTACAGCACCACGGGCAGGTCGCCGACAGCTTCGGCGATGGCCTTGAAGTGCTGGTACTGGCCTTCTTGCGTGGGCTTGTTGTAGTAGGGAACGACCTGGAGTTGCGAGTCGGCGCCGACGCCCTTGGCGAACTTGGCGAGCTCGATGGCTTCCTTGGTCGAGTTCGCGCCGCAGCCGGCCATCACGGGCACGCGGCCCCGGGCTTGCTCGACGGAGACGCGGATGATTTCGCAGTGCTCTTCCACATCGACCGTCGGCGATTCGCCGGTGGTACCGACCACGCCAAGGCAGTCGGTGCCTTCGTCAATGTGCCAGTCGATGAGCCGCCGCAGGGCGGGGTAGTCGACACTGCCGTCGTCGTGCATCGGCGTGACGAGCGCGACGATGCTGCCTGTCAGTTGCTCCAAGGGAATCTCTTTGTCGGTGGACGAAAGCGGCCATTCTACTGACTCCGGCCGGGCCGGAGACAGTTGTGTCGGCCGGCTCAGCTGGCCTTCAGGAAGTGGCGCGGCGGGGCGCCCGCGGCCGCTTCGCCGGGCCGCACGGCGGCAATGCGCTGGACGAAGCGCGCCGGCTCCGCCAGGAAGCCGTCTTCATAGGCGACGACCTGCAGGCTGGCGCAGGCCCCGAGCAGTTCGCCCGGCTGCAGCAGGAAATCGGGCCGCGAGGGCTTGCCGACGGTCTCGTTGCCGGCCGCGAAGGTCTCGTACAGCAGCACGCCGCCCGGCGCCACGGCGGCCACGATGTCGGCCATGCGCGGGCGCCAGAGGTAATTAGTGACGACCACCGCGCCGAAGCGCTGGGCCGTGAAGGGCCACGGGCCCGATTCGATGTCGGCCGCCACCACCCGCCCGAACACGCCGGCCGCCTCGACGGCCTCGGGTGACCGGTCGACGCCGGTCACGAGATGCCCGCGCCTGGCGAACCACTGCATGTGCCGGCCGGACCCGCAGGCCACATCGAGCACCGTGGCGTTCGGGGCGAGCAGGTGCGACCAGCGCACGATCCATTCGGAGGGCGTTGTGCTCGAGTGCACGGGAATTGCTCCATCTTTCATAGCTGCCTGGGCCCGGCGTGCGGGCGGTTCGGGGCGACGTCGTTCAGAAACAGGACCACACCTGGTCGACCAGCGTGACCAGGAACGACGGATGCACATACAGCGCGAATACGCCACCCAGCGCCGCCAGCACGGCGGCGAACCAGGCGGCCTGGGCCAGGTAGTGGTTGCGCGTGCGGGGTGTCATGGCGGTGTTCCTCGAGGGAGGCGGTCAGCCCGCCACGGCGGCCGGCCGGACGCCGCGCGCAATGGCGCTTTCCTTGACCGGCAGGTTGATGAGCGCCGCGAACACGCCCAGCGCGATCGAGATGTACCAGACGATGTTGTAGCTGCCCGTCGTGTCGTACAGGAAGCCGCCGAGCCACACGCCCAGGAACGAACCCACCTGGTGGCTCAGGAACACGAAGCCGCTGAGCATCGACAGGTGTGCCACGCCGAAGATGCCCGCCACGATGGCGTTGGTGGCCGGCACGGTCGACAGCCACAGGAAGCCCATCGCCGCCGAGAAGACGTACACGCTGAGCGGCGAGATCGGCACCAGCAGGAAGAGCGCGATCGACACCGCCCGCGCCAAATAGATGGCCGCCAGGATCTTCGGCTTCGACAGCTTCTGCCCCAGCAGGCCGACCGTGTAGGTGCCGAACACGTTGAACAGGCCGATCAGCGCCAGCGCATAGCCCGCCACGTCGGCCGACAGGCTCTGGTCGCGCAGGTAAGTCGGCATGTGGATGCCGATGAAGGCCAGCTGGAAGCCGCACACGAAATAGCCCGCCATCAGCAGCCCGAAGCTCGGGTAGCGGAAAGCCTCGCCCACCGCCTGCAGCACCGACTGGTCGCGATGGCCGGCCAGCGCCGCTGTCTTGGGTTCGCGCAGGCCGAAGGCCAGCGGAACGATCACGAGCACCACCACCGCGAGCACCGCCAGCGCGGTCTGCCAGCCGAAGGCGCCGATCAGGCGGCCTTCGATGGGCGCCATGAGGAACTGCCCGAACGAACCGGCTGCCGCGGCCACGCCCATGGCCCAGGAGCGGCGCTCGGCCGGAATCTGCCGGCCGATCACGCCGTAGATCACCGCGTAGGTCGAGCCCGCCTGCGCCGCGCCGATCAGCACGCCCGCGCTCAGGGTGAACAGCAGCGGCGTCGGCGAATGCGCCATGCCGAACAGGCCCAGCGCGTAGAAGATCGCGCCGCCGATCAGCACGCGGAACGCGCCGAAGCGGTCGGCCAGCATGCCGGCGAACACGCCGAAGATGCCCCACGACAGGTTCTGCACCGCGAGCGCGAACGAGAAGGTCTGCCGGCTCCAGTCCTGCGCCTGCGTGATGGGCTGCAGCCACAGGCCGAAGCCGTGGCGGATGCCCATCGAGAGCGTCACGATCATGGCGCCGCAGAACAACACCTGCTTGATCGAAAGGGTGGGAGTGGGGGAGGCTTGCATCCCTTCGAATGTAGCGAAGTGCATGCTGCGGCAGGTGGCGTGGCGGCCAAAGCCATTGATGATTTGTGGGCGCGGTTTCGATGCGCATACCGCATCAAAGAAAGAAGGCAGGCGCGCGGCCTGCCTTCGGGTTGCTTTCTTTTCTGGTCAGCGCGCTGGCGCTGCCGCCGCGCCGCGCGCACCCGGGAAGCCGTGCTCGCAGGCTCGCCATGCCAGCGCCAGTCCCGGCACCAGCAATGCAAGAAGTGCCCAGGGCAGGCTGCCCGCGCCGCCGCCCTGGAGCAACAGGCCGCCCGCCAGCCCGCCGCCCGCGATGGCGAGGTTCCAGGTCGTTACCACCATCGACTGCGCCACGTCCGCTGCATCGCCGGCCGCCTGGGCCGAGGCCGCCTGGAACCACGTCCCTGCACCGCCGAAGGCCAGGCCCCAGACCGCGACCGCAAGGTACACGCCCGCGGCCGATCCGCCCGCCGCGGCGAGCATCAGCGCCGCAAGCGCGAAGGCCGCCGTGCCGGCCAGCACCAGCACCCGCAGCCAGCGGTCGATCAGCACGCCCGTGAGCCAGATGCCGCCCAGCGACGCCACGCCGAAGACCAGCAGCACCCGGCCGACCTGCGCGTTGAGCCCGGCATGCGCCAGGAAAGGCGCGATGTAGGTGTAGAGGATGTTGTGCGCCAGCACGAAGGCGAACATCACCCCCAGCACCGGCCGTACGCCCGGCAGCAGGAACACGCCGCGCACGCTTTGCTGGCGCCCGGGCTCCTGGCCCGGGAAGTCGGGCACCTGCCAGCGCACCCAGCCGAGCAGCAGCACCGACAGCGCCGACATGACCAGGAAGGCCGCCCGCCAGCCGACGCTTGCGCCCAGCAGCGTGCCTGCCGGAATGCCCAGCGACAGCGCCAGCGGCACGCCCAGCATCGCCACGGCGATGGCCCGGCCTTGCTGCGACGGCGCCACCATGCGCGCGGCGTGCCCGGCCAGGAGCGCCCACAACAGGCCCGCGAACACGCCGGCGAAGAAGCGCGCGACCAGCGTCAGCGTGTAGTCGTGCGACAGCGCCGTGACCGTGTTGACCACCGCGAAGCCGCCGATCGCGCCCATCAGCAGCGGCCGGCGCCGCCAGCCGCGCGTGAAGGCCACCAGCGGAATGGCCGCGACCAGCGAGCCGAGCGCGTACACGGTGACGAGCTGGCCGACCAGCGCGGGCGCAACGCCCAGGTCGGCGCCGATCTGCGGCAGCAGGCCGGCCGGCATCGCCTCGGTGAGGATGGTGATGAAGCCGCCGGCCGCCAGCGCCAGCAGGCCCGAGAGAGGCAGCGGTGAAGAAGAGGTCGTGTCACGCATAGACGGCGTCCCGCAGCTCGGTGACGAAGCGGCCCGACATGCCTTCGTAGAGCGTGTTCGTGAAGGCGACCACGCTGAGCCCGCGCGCCCGGTCCACGAACCAGGCGTGGCCGTAGGCGCCGCCCCAGCGCCAGGTGCCGGGCGATTCGGGCGTCTGCGTGGGCTGCGGGTCGTGCAGTACCGAGAAGCCCAGGCCGAAGCCCCAGCCCGGCGCATCCGCCGGCCCACGGTCGCCCGTGTGGTTGCGGCCCATCGCGTCGACGGTGGCGGCGTGCAGCAGCGGGGCGCCGCCGGTGCGCAGCGTTTCGAGCAGGCGCAGGAGGTCGCCCGCGCTGCCGACCATGCCCGCGCCGCCCGAGGGCCAGGCGCTGGCGTCAAAGGCGCGTGCCGGATCGAAACGGATGCCGATGGCGCCTTCGAACGGCGTGGCCACGACGGTGCCGTCCATGCGCTGCGGAGCTGTGGTGTCGGAGCCGTTCACGTAGGGCGTGGGGAGGCGCGGGTCGCCGGGCGCGGCGACAAAGCCCGTGTCGCGCATCTGCAGCGGCGCCGTCACCAGCGTGCGCACCGCCTCGGGCAGCGGCAGGCCGCTGGCCGCTTCGACCACCGCACCGATCACGTCGATGGCCAACGAATAGAGCCAGCCTGTGCCCGGCGGGTACAGCAGCGGCACGCCGGCCAGGCGCTGCAGGTTGCCGGCGAGCGTGAGGCCGTCGTCGCGGTCCAGGCCGTCCGACACGTCGGCGCGCGCGTACGGGCCGTCGTCTGAACTTTCGAGGAAGCGGTAGCCCAGCCCGGCCGTGTGGGTCAGCAGCTGGCGCAGCGTGATGACGGCTTCATCAGCGCTATCGGGAAGGCGAGGGCGAAAGTCCGGCAGCCAGCGCGTCACCGGGTCGTCCAGGCCCAGGCGGCCCTGGTCCACGAGCACCATCGCGGCGGTCGAAACGACGGGCTTGGACACCGAGGCCAGCCGGAACAGCGCGTCCTCGCGCATCGGCCGGCCGGCCTCGCGGTCGGCCAGCCCGGCGGCGCGGTGGTGGACGAGGCGTCCATCGTGGCTCACCAGCACCACGGCGCCGACCAGCCGCTCTTCGGCGAGCGCACGGTCGATGGCGGCGTCGATGCGCGACGGGTCCGGGCCCGGCCAGGCCGGGGCAAAAGTGGGGGAAATGTCGGGGAGAAAGGTCATGCGGCCAACGATAGGAAGAAGCCGACTTCGGATAAAGACGGCTACAGTTCCGATCAATGCGGACATAGAAGTCCGCAATGGAGATTCCCCATGGACAGCCTCAGCGGCTTTGCCGTCTTCGTTCAGGTCGCCGAGACCCGCAGCTTCGTGGCGGCCGGGCGCGCGCTCGGCGTGTCTGCGTCGGCCGTGGGCAAGCGCGTGGCGCGGCTCGAGGAGCGGCTGGCCGTGCGCCTGTTCCACCGCAGCACGCGCAGCATCACGCTCACCGCCGAGGGCGCGCTGTTCCTGGCGCGCAGCCGCCGCGTGCTGGCCGAGATCGAGGCCGCCGAGCAGGAGCTGTCGCAGGCCGCCGAGGCGCCACGCGGGCGTTTGCGCGTGAGCCTGCCGCTGGTCAGCTCGCTGGTGCTGCCGGTGCTGGCCGACTTCATGGCCGCCTACCCGGCGATCGAGCTCGACCTCGACTTCAGCGACCGCCTCGTCGACGTCATCGAGGAAGGCTTCGACGCCGTGGTGCGCACCGGCGAGCCGGCGGACTCACGGCTGTCGTCGCGCCAGCTCGGCGATTTCTCGCAGCTGCTCGTGGCCTCGCCGGCCTACCTGGCGCGCCACGGCACGCCCACGTCGCCGGACGACCTGGCCCGGCACGCCTGCCTGCACTACCGCTACCCGGCGACCGGCAAGGTGGAGGTCTGGCCGCTGGCGCCCGGGCCCGACGGCAGCGAGGTGCGTCCGCCGGTCTCGATGATCTGCAACAACATCGAAACCCGCCTGTGCTTCGCCCTGCGCGGGCGCGGCATCGCCTGCCTGCCCGACTTCAGCGTGCGCGCCGCGCTGGCCGAGGGCACGCTGCAGACCGTGCTGACCGATCACATGCTGCGGCCCCGTACCATCGCGTTCCGCGTGCTCTGGCCGTCGGGGCGCCATCCGTCGCCCAAGCTGCGGGCGTTCATCGACTTCCTGGGCGCGCGGATGTTCGGCCCGCCCGTGGAAATCAGCGCCTGATGTGCGAAAAGACCGAAGCCGGTGCCTGTATGGGTATCCAGTCATTTCAACCCAACTGACTACAATCCGCCCCCATGGCGACTTCCCCCAAGACATCTTCAGATTCCGCTTCCGGCTATTCGGAAGGCTCCATCCGCGTGCTCAAGGGCCTCGAGCCCGTGAAGCAGCGCCCGGGCATGTACACCCGGACCGACAACCCCCTGCACATCATTCAGGAAGTGCTCGACAACGCCGCCGACGAAGCGCTGGCGGGCTACGGCAAGAAGATCAAGGTCACCCTGCACACCGACGGCTCGGTCAGCATCGAAGACGACGGCCGCGGCATTCCCTTCGGCATGCATCCCGAAGAGAAGGCGCCCGTGGTCGAGCTGGTGTTCACCCGGCTGCACGCCGGCGGCAAGTTCGACAAGGGCTCGGGCGGCGCCTACAGCTTCTCGGGCGGCCTGCACGGCGTGGGCGTGTCGGTGACCAACGCGCTGTCGAAGCGCCTCGAAGTGACCTCGCACCGCGAAGGCTCGATCGCCAAGCTGGCCTTCAGCGCCGGCGACGTGATCGAGGCGCTCGAAATCCGCAAGCTCGAAGCGGGCGAGCGCAAGCAGGGCACCACCGTGCGCGCCTGGCCCGACGCCAAGTACTTCGAGACCGCCGCGCTGCCGATGGCCGAACTCACCCACCTGCTGCGCAGCAAGGCCGTGCTGATGCCCGGCGTGAGCGTCACGCTGACGGTCGAGAAGACCGGCGAAAGCCAGCAGTGGCTCTACAAGGGCGGCCTGAGCGACTACCTCATGCAGACGCTCAACGGCGACCCGGTGATTCCGCTGTTCGAAGGCCGCGGCCATGCCGACAAGAACGCCGACAACTTCGCCGAAGGCGAGGGCGCCGACTGGTGCGTGGCCTTCACCGAAGACGGCCAGCCGGTGCGCGAGAGCTACGTCAACCTGATTCCCACCAGCGCCGGCGGCACGCACGAAAGCGGCCTGCGCGATGGCCTGTTCACCGCGGTGAAGAGCTTCATCGAGCTGCACTCGCTGCTGCCCAAGGGCGTGAAGCTGCTGCCCGAAGACGTGTTTGCGCGCGCCTCGTACGTGCTCAGCGCCAAGGTGCTCGACCCGCAGTTCCAGGGCCAGATCAAGGAGCGCCTGAATTCGCGCGATGCCGTGCGCCTGGTGTCCAGCTTCGTGCGCCCCGCGCTCGAGCTGTGGCTCAACCAGCACGTCGACTACGGCAAGAAGCTGGCCGAACTGGCCATCAAGGCTGCGCAGACGCGCCAGCGCGCCGGCCAGAAGGTCGAGAAGCGCAAGGGCTCCGGCGTGGCCGTGCTGCCCGGCAAACTGACCGACTGCGAGAGCAAGGACATCAGCCACAACGAAGTGTTCCTGGTCGAGGGCGACTCCGCCGGCGGCAGCGCCAAGATGGGCCGCGACAAGGAAAGCCAGGCCATCCTGCCGCTGCGCGGCAAGGTGCTCAACACCTGGGAAGTCGAGCGCGACCGCCTGTTCGCCAACACCGAAATCCACGACATCTCGGTGGCCGTGGGCGTCGATCCGCACGGCCCCACCGATTCGCCCGACATGAGCGGCCTGCGCTACGGCAAGATCTGCATCCTGTCGGACGCCGACGTGGACGGCTCGCACATCCAGGTGCTGCTGCTCACGCTGTTCTTCCGGCACTTTCCCAAACTCATCGAAGCCGGCCACGTCTATGTGGCAAAGCCGCCATTGTTCCGGGTCGATGCGCCCGCGCGCGGCAAGAAGCCGGCCTCCAAGGTCTACGCGCTCGACGAGGGCGAACTGACCGCCACGCTCGACAAGCTGCGCAAGGATGGCGTGCGCGAAGGCGCATGGAGCATCAGCCGCTTCAAGGGTCTGGGCGAAATGAACGCGGAACAATTGTGGGAAACCACGCTCAATCCGGACACCCGCCGCCTGATGAAGGTCCAATTGGGCCGGTTCGACTTTTCGTCCACCCAGGGCGAAATCACCAAGCTGATGGGCAAGGGCGAAGCGGCGGCGCGGCGCGAGCTCATGGAATTGCGCGCGGACGACGTCGACATCGACGTCTGATCTTTTCTTTCTTTCCTTCTCTTCACACGCATGTCGGTTCTCAAGCGTTCGCTGTGGTTGGCCTTTCTGTTGTGCACGCAGCAGGGGCTCGCGCACGCCGCCGACATCTACGGCTACATCGACAGCAACGGTGTGGCGCACTTCGCGGCCGAGAAGGTTGACGAGCGCTACAAGATCTTCTTCCACGGCGGCCAGAGCTTCGACACCGCGAAGGGCCTGTCGCCGCTGGGCCGCGGCAGCATCAACCGCCGGCTCGACGGCAAGGTGTCGACGGCGTCGCAGAACCTGCTCGCCATGTTCGAGGCTTCGCCCGGCTACAAGACCGCCAAGTCGGCGCTGCGCGATGCGTCGAGCAAGCACGCCATCGACTACGAGCTGCTGCAGGCGCTGGTCGCCACCGAATCGGGCTTCGACGCCAGGGCCGTCTCGCCCAAGGGCGCGATGGGGCTCATGCAGCTCATGCCCGCCACCGCGCAGCGCTACGGCGTGGCGACGGACAAGCGCGGCACCATCGAGAAGAAGCTGTTCGACCCGCACATCAACATCGCCGCCGGCTCGCGCTACCTGCGCGACCTGATCGCCATGTTCCCGGGCCAGATCGAACTCGCCCTGGCCGCCTACAACGCGGGCGAGGGCGCGGTGCAGCGCGCGGGCAACAAGATCCCGAACTACAAGGAAACGCAGAACTACGTGCAGACCGTGCTGCAGCTGTACGCGTACCTGAAGCCCTCGGCCGTGACCGTGGGCGGCAACCTGCGCAGTGGCACGGGCAGCAGCGGTAGCGGCAAGACGCCGGGGCGCATCCGCATGGAGATGTCGGTGCCCAAGGGCGGCGCGATCGGCCGCGGCAACATGCCCTCCGAGTCGCCGCGCAACGTGCCGACGATGCCGGAGGTGCCCGAGCTGTCGGACGTGCCCACGGGCGCCGCCGAGCCGGCCGGCACCCCGGCTTCTCCGCTGTCCTGACCCCGAAGACCGCCATGCACCGTCGAAGCCTTGTCCTCGCGACCTCTGCCTGCGCCCCGCAACCGGCCACGCGCCTCGTTTTCAATCTGGGCTAGCGCGAACGCACGCGGCCCCCACCTGTTTTCTTTCTCTCTTCTTCATGGACGACTCTCAACCCCCGCTCGACCTTGCAGGCCCCACCGACGGCGACACCACCCTCACGCTGGCCGACTACGCGCAGACCGCCTACCTTGAATACGCCCTGAGCGTGGTCAAGGGCCGCGCGCTGCCCGATGTGTCCGACGGCCAGAAGCCGGTGCAGCGGCGCATCCTTTACTCGATGTCGCGCATGGGCCTGGGCTTCGGCGGCACCAACGGCACCGTGGGCGCCAAGCCCGTGAAGAGCGCGCGCGTCGTCGGTGACGTGCTCGGCCGCTTCCACCCGCACAGCGACCAGGCCGCCTACGACGCGCTGGTGCGCATGGCGCAAGACTTTTCGCAGCGCTATCCGCTGGTCGACGGCCAGGGCAACTTCGGCAGCCGCGACGGCGACGGCGCTGCGGCCATGCGCTACACCGAAGCGCGCCTGGCGCGCATCACCAGCCTGCTGCTCGACGAGATCGACGAAGGCACGGTCGACTTCATTCCCAACTACGACGGCAGCACCG
>Ga0307405_10001307_pt1 | contig 10411 bp, 8 predicted proteins | sample 322Cmetagenome_2_FD_203311 | JGI IMG/M metagenome (GOLD analysis project Ga0307405, IMG submission 203311) | Maize rhizosphere microbial communities from greenhouse at UC Davis, California, United States - 322HYB-C-1 | ecosystem: Host-associated > Plants > Roots > Rhizosphere > Soil | place... | reverse complement strand
GCCAGCGGTCCGCCGGCCGCTTCTCGAGGCAGCGCATGACGATCGCCGCCATCGCCGGCGGCACGCTCTCGCGGTGCACCGTCACCGGGTCGGGGGCGGTCGTCACGTGCGCCGCGAGCACCTGGTGCGGCGACAGCCCGGCGAAGGGCGGGCGCCCGCTGAGCAGCTCGTACGCCATCGCGCCCACCGAGTAGATGTCGGAGCGGTGGTCGATCGCCGGGTCGGCGGACGCCTGCTCGGGCGACATGTAGGCCGGGGTACCGAGCGCGACCCCCACCGACGTGATGCTCATCTGGCCGGTCGAGCTGGCGAGCGCCTTCGAGACGCCGAAGTCCGTCACGAGCGCGTGCTTGCCGGACACGAGGACGTTGTCCGGCTTGATGTCGCGGTGTACGACCCCCTGCGCGTGCGCGTAGCAGAGCGCGTCCACCACGTCGCGCACGAGTCGCACCGCCTCGGCGATCGGCAGCTCGTGCTGGCGGGCCAGCCGCACGCGCAGCGACTCGCCGGCGATGAACGGCATCACGTAGTACAGCAGCCCGTCCCTCGCGCCGGCGGTGAGGAGCGGCACGATGTGCGGGTGCTGCAGCTTCGCGGCGAGCTGGATCTCGCGCTTGAACCGCTCGACGCTCAGCCCGGCCGAGAGCTCCGGCGGGAGGACCTTGAGGACGACGGAGCGGTCGAGCTCCAGGTCCTGGACGAGGAAGACGCGCGACATCCCGCCCCCGCCGAGCTCGCGCCCGACCCGGTACCCCTCGCCGAGCGCGCGCTGCAGGCGTTCGGCGAGATCGGCGGGCCCCGTATCGAGCGGCATGACTCGACGCGAGCCTCAGCGACGAGTCGGCGGCGGCGTCGGCCCGGGCGTCGTCGGCACCGTGGACGCCGGCAGCCGACGGCCGCCGAGCAGAGCGATCGTGGCCGCTGCCGCCGCAGGCGCGTCGTACCTGGAGAGCAGTCGCATGATCTCGTGCGGAGGGCGGTGGCCGGGAGCTGGGTCCCCCGGCCGGGCCACATATAGTAGAGTGCGCGCCGCGGGCTGGCCATACCGCGACCGTCGCGGCGCGGTCGCGAGCGAGGGAAGCGGCGCAGAGACTGAGAACCGAGCGCCGCCGGTCACGTCATCTTGTCAGCGGGCTCCGACGGGACGCACCTTCGCCCCCCATCCCGCCCGACTTCAACGCTCGACCGACCGAGGCTTCGATGACGTCACCACTCGCCCGCGCCGCCGTTCGCGGCGCTCTCGCCGCCGCTGCCACTGCACTCCTCGGCGTCGCGCCGCCGCTCGCCGCGCAGGCGGGCACCGTGCCGGCGCCGGAACGGATCTGGGCGGCGCAGACGGGTCCGCGTGAGCTGACGCTCGCATGGGACTCGGCGCCGGGCGCCACCGGCTTCCGGCTCTACAAGGTAGGCGGGAGCGGGGCCGACACGGCGCGCGTCATCGGCAACGTGGTGGCGGCCGTGCGGCGATGGGTCGTGGTGGTGACGCCGGCGATGATCTCCGCCCCGCAGCAGTTCGCCATCGAAGCGCTCGACGCCGCGAAGCGGCCGTCGCCGCGCGCCGCGTTCAATGTCGTCACGCCGATCGCGGCGACCCCTGGCGGCGGGCCGCTGCCGGGGCCGGCTACGGTGACGGCAAGCGAGGGCGGGGGAGGGGTCACGGTGACGTGGGACGCGGTGCCTGGCGCGACGGCGTACGTCCTCGGCCGCGCGGTGCGCCCGGGCGGCTTCCGTCCGCTTTGCACGCTGTGCTCGACGAGCACGACCTACGTGGACCGCAACCCGACCCCGGGCGCGTTGCACGCTTACTCCGTCACCGCCGTCACGCCACGCGCGAACTCCCGCACGACGCGCTCGAACGAGATCACGCCGACGGGCGGCGGAATCGTCGCCGGAGGCGGCGGGACGGGTGGCAGCGGGGGCACCACCGGCGGGACGGACACGAGCGGTGGCACGGGTACCGGCGGAACGGGCTCGGGTGGCACCGGCGGCTCGGCGACGGACAGCACCGCCGGCACTGGCGGCACTGGCGGCACCACTGCCACCACGCCTCCCCCGCCGCCGACGGGCCTCGTCGTGAAGAAGGTCGGCCCGCGCGACGCCGAGCTGACGTGGCAGTCGAGCGCCGGCGCGACGAGCTACAAGGTGTCGCGCCAGCTGTGCAACAAGGCCGCGCAGCCCGCTGGCGAGGTCGCGGCGAGCGCCGGCCTGGCGTTCAGGGAGGAGATCCCGATGACGGCGATCGTCGGCTCATGCCCCACCGGCTGGACGTCCGTCTCGGTGCAGTACCACGTGCACGCCGTCAACGCGGCCGGTACGTCGGCCACCCCGGGCCACTCCCTCGGCCTCTACTTCGACGTCATCGTCCCCGAGGGCGGTGGGACGACCGCGGCCGGCGGCACCGCGCCGGCGCCGCCGATGCCGATCTCGGCGACCGCGTCGGGGCGCAACGCCACGCTCATGTGGCAGGTGAGCCCCGGCGTGACCAGCTACCAGATCTACCGCACCATGTGCGTCTCCACGCCACAGCTCGTCGCGACCGTCACACCGACTCCGGGCTACCCGAGCGCCACACACTCGGACGTGGTGCCGTGGGACAAGATCAATGCGACATGCCCGGTCGGTGCCACGACCTGGGACGTCACCTACGGGATCGCGGCGGTCGGTCCGGGTGGCACCTCGGCGCCCGCGAAGTTCCCCAGCGTGAGACTCGACTTCGGAGCCACGGTCTACGGAACTGCGCCGCCGCCGAACGTGATGAGTCCCACGGCGACCAAGCTCTCGGACGGCACGGTCCGTCTGATGTGGTACCCCACGGCGGATGTGAGGAGCGTCCGCATCGAGCGCGCGGTCGGCGCCAAGGGCGCCTACCAGCAGCTGATCACCGTGATGGAAGGGACCACCTCCTGGGTGGACAAGGAGCCGAAGATCGCGTACATGCAGCCGAGCTACCGCTTCGTCTCGTGGAATCCCAACGGATATTCCGCGGGCGTCGTGGTGAACGTGCCGTAGGCAGCCCTCCCTCTCGGCCGTGCGGTAGCCGAGAGCCGAGAGCCGCCCCTAGCCCATCGGCCCCACCGGGGGCACGTTCTCCGCCATGGAAACCACGGCCGCGGCCCCCGTCGTCCAGCTCACCGCGGTGGACTACCTCGTGATGGCCGTCTACTTCGCGGCCGTCCTCGGCGTCGGGTGGGCGCTGCGGCGCGTCACGCAGACGAGCACCGACTTCTTCCTCTCCGGCCGCTCGCTCCCGCCGTGGGTCACGGGCCTCGCCTTCATCTCGGCGAACCTCGGCGCGCAGGAGGTGATCGGGATGGGCGCCTCGGGGGCGAAGTATGGGATCGCGACGAGCCACTTCTACTGGATCGGCGCGATCCCGGCGATGGTCTTCGTCGGGCTGTTCATGATGCCGTTCTACTACGGCTCGCGCGCCCGCTCCGTCCCCGAATACCTCAAGCTCCGCTTCGACGAGAAGACGCGCACGCTGAACGCCGTGACGTTCGCCGGGATGACGATCTTCTCCTCCGGGATCTCGATGTACGCCATGGGGAAGCTCTTCAACCTCCTGCTCGGCTGGAGCTTCGACGTCAGCATCGCCGTCTCGGCCGTGATCGTGCTCTCCTACGTCCTGCTCGGAGGGCTGACGAGCGCGATCTACAACGAGGTGCTGCAGTTCTTCCTCATCGTCTTCGGCTTCGCGCCGCTCGTCTGGCTCGGCATGCGCGCCGCCGGCGGGTGGGACGGGCTGAGCGCCCGCCTATCGGAGGTGGCGACGGCGCGCGGGCTGCCGGAGGGGGCGTACACGCACGCCTGGCAGGGCATGGGGAGCTCGGCGACGAACCCGGTCGGCGTCGAGTGGTTCGGTCTCGTGATGGGGCTCGGCTTCGTCCTCTCGTTCGGCTACTGGTGCACGGACTTCCTCGTCGTCCAGCGCGCGATGGCCGCCGACTCGATGACCGCGGCGCGGCGTACGCCGCTCATCGCCGCCCTGCCGAAGATGCTCTTCCCGTTCCTCGTCATCCTCCCCGGCATGATCGCGCTCGCGATCGGCGGCGGCGTGGCGGGCGGAGAGGGGATCATCCCCGCCAAGCTCGCCGCCGGCGGCGCGCCGCTCGTGGACGCCGCCGGGCGGGTGGTCCTCGACTACGACCTCGCCACGCCGATGATGCTCGTGCACCTCTTTCCGGCGGGGATGCTCGGACTCGGGATCACCGCCCTGCTCGCGTCGTTCATGTCGGGGATGGCGGGCAACGTCACCGCGTTCAACACGGTGTGGACGTACGACATCTACCAGAGCCACATCCGGCGCGGGGAGACGGACGAGCACTACCTCCGCATGGGGCGCGTGGCGACCGTCGCGGGGATCCTGCTCTCGGTCGCCGCCGCCTACGTGGCGAGCGCGTTCAACAACATCATGGACCTGCTGCAGCTCGTCTTCGCCTTCGTGAACGCGCCGCTCTTCGCGACGTTCGCGCTCGGCATGTTCTGGCGGCGCTCGACCGGTCACGGCGCGTTCGCCGGCCTCGTCGCCGGCACGGCCGCCGCCGCGGTCCACCACGGGATGACGCTCGCCGTCGGCGCCAGCGTCGGCGTGAAGGGGGGCTACTTCGGCGTCGTGCACCGCTACCCGAGCGAGCTCGCGCAGACGTTCTGGACGGCGATCGTCGCCTGGGTGACCTGCTTCGTCGTCACGATCGTCGTCAGTCTCGCGACGCGCCCGCGCCCCGCCGACGAGTTGCGGGGCCTCGTCTACTCGCTCACGCCGCGCGCGGTGGACGACGTGCGCTCGTGGCGCCAGCGGCCGGCCGTGCTGGCGGCGGTCGTCCTGGTGATGACGCTCGCCCTCAACTTCCTCTTCCTCTAGGAGGGCGCATGAGCGGAGCGACGCGGGGGCTCGACCTGCGCCTGCCGATCGGTGGCCTGTTCGCCGTGCTCGGCGTGATCGTTGGCGGCTACGGCCTGGCGACGGCGGGGGACGCGGCGCTCTACGAGCGCTCCCTGACGATCAACGTCAACCTCTGGTGGGGCGCCGTCATGCTCGCCTTCGGCGCGCTCCTCCTCGTCCTCGCCCGCCGCGCACCCCGCGGCACCGTACGCCCGGCCGAGGAATCCCCCGAGGGACGGGCAACGGAGGCGAGGGAGAAGCGGAGCGGGTTGGAAAAATAGGTCGGCGCTCGGCGCTCGGCGCTCGGCTCCTGTCCTGGCCGAGCGCCGAGAGCCGAGCGCCGAGAGCGGCTATAGCTTCACCACCCGCCCCTCCGCCGCCGACCGCCGCGCCGCCTCGATGAGCGCCAGGCCGGCGACCGCGTCGTCGGGATGCACGGGGGGCGGGGCGCCGTGGCGGGCGGCGTCCACCACGCCGGCGTAGAAGCGCAGGTACGCGCCGGGCTCCGTGCGCACGGGGCGCGCCTCGCCGCCGGCGCCTAACGACCCCCAGCCCTCGGCGGGCTCCTCGCCCCAGCCGTCGCCGCCGGGCCGGGCGCCGGCGCGCAGCGCTCCCTCCTGCGGGTCGAGGCCGTGCTTCGTATAGGCGGCGTCGCTGCCGAGCAGCGAGAAGCGCGGCCCCTGCTGCGCGGCGACGGCGCTCATGTGCAGGTGCGAGCGCACGCCGGACACGTGCGTGAGGGCGACGAACGCGTCGTCGTCCACCTCCACGCCCGCTCGCCGCCGATCGAGCTCGGCGTACAGCTGCCGCACCGGGCCGAAGAGGAGCAGCGCCTGGTCGATCAGGTGGCTGCCGAGGTCGTAGAGTATCCCGCCCGCTTCCTCGGGCGCCCCGAGCTCGCGCCAGCCCGGTTTCGGCGTCGGTCGCCACCGCTCGAAGCGCGAGGTGAAGCGCAGCGGCCGGCCGAGTGCGCCGTCGCGCAGGAGCTTCCGGAGCGTGAGGAAGTCGCCGTCCCAGCGCCGGCTGTGGAAGGGGACGAGCAGCAGTCCGCTGGCGCGCGCCTCGGCCACGAGCCGTCGCCCCTCGTCGGCGGTCGGCGCGAGCGGCTTGTCCACGACGACGTGCAGCCCCGAGGCGAGCGCCGCCGTCGCCAGCGGCACGTGCGTGCGATTCGGCGACGCGACGACGACGAGGTCGAGCTCCGACGCACGCTCCCAGAGCCGCTCCGCGCGCTCGACGACGAGCACGCCCGGGTGCTCGCGCTCCGCCTGTCGCCGCCGCTCGGCGTTCGCGGTGACGACGGCGGCGAGGAGGAGGCCGGGCGTCGCCGCGACGAGCGGCGCGTGGAAGACGGATCCGGCGAGGCCGTAGCCGACGAGCGCGACGCGGAGGGGGGCAACCCCGGGTTCCCCGAGAGCCATCGTCACGGCGTCGCCTCCGGCCGCCTAGCCAGAGTCTCGCGTCGGGAGCGTCGTGGCCGCGGCGCCTCCATGGCCGCACCGCCGTCGGCGCCCGTCGCGAGGACGCGGCGCAGCGCGTGGAGCACACAGACGAAGCCCCCGGTCTCGCGCACCTCGCCCGGTCGCAGGCCCGTGTAGCGGGCGAGCATGTTCCGGAGCGATGCCGCCGACGAGAAGTTGAGCTGCAGTGCGATGTGCTCGAGCGGCCGCCCGGCGTCTTCCATTATCCGCGCGGCATGGAGCAGCCGACACCAGCCGATGACGGCCTGCGGGGACGGGAGCCCCGACCGCACGAGGCGGGCGCAGAGCGTCTTGCGGTGCATGCCTAACGCGCGCGCGACCTCGGCGACCGTGGGCCCCTGCCGGGCGTGCGTGAGGCAGTATTCGACGACGACGCGCGCCGGCGCGGGGACGACGGCGGTCAGTTCGGCCATTGCGCGGCGCGCCGTCGCATCGTCCTGAGCCGCGGCCAGGGCGCCACGGAGTGCGACGCCGACGTCATCCACGCCGCGCACGATCATCCCGCTGACGCCGGCGTTCGCGACGTCGAGCAGGTCGCGTCCGTCGGTGCGGTCGAGCGAGACGTAGGCGAGCACCGGCAGGAGAGGGAAGCCGTCGCGCAGCCGTCGCACGGTCGGCGCCGTCGCCGCGCCCTCGGCGTCGCGCAGCTCCGCGACGATGACGCTCGCGCCGCCCTGCACCGCGGCGAGCAGCTCGCGGCACGTCGTGACCGGACGCACGGACGCGACGCCGCGCAGCCCGTCGCGCAGACGAGCGAGCCCTTCCCGGCTGAGTACCAGCGCCGCGACTTCGCCCACGTCCTACCGCCTCCAGTCCGTGCTCGCCGTCGGCGCTTCGCAGCCGCGAAGCGCCGCGACGACGACCGGCTTCAGTGCCACGCCCCATGGCGTATCGTCGCGCGCCATGGCGAATCGGTGACCCGTTTCGGCGCGACCTACGGTGGCCCCGTCCCCCACCGGAGCGCCGCATGTCGCGTCAACTCACCCGCCTCAGTCTCCTCCCCGCCACCCTCCTCCTCGCCGCGCTCGCCGCCTGCGCCGGCGACCTCCCCACCGCTCCGCGCCTTCCCGACCCACGGCGCAGCCAGGCCGACTCGGTTCGGCAGAAGGTACCCGCACCCACCGACAGCACGTCGCAGGTCGCGGGCAACTACGAGAACCCGGTCGTCTAGTGCAGGCTCCGTCGTGCGCGCTATCCCTCGCCACCGGAGTCACGCGGTGGCGGGGAGTGCGACGCGCCCGTGAGCGGTGCGCGCGACTCTCCGAGCGCGGCGAGCGCCCCCACTACGCGCCGCGCACCGGGCCCGAGCGCAGTGGAGGGCGCCGGGCTGGCGGCCTCGCTCGCCGGGTCGGCGGTCGCGTGGCGCTCGTACTCGTGCACGAGCTCGGCGAAGCCGTACGCGCGTGCGATCTCGAGCCCGCGACGGCGCGCCGACTCTTCACGCTCGTGCTCGCCCGCGGCGCGCCAGGCGTCGGAGAGCGTCAGCAGCCGCTGCGCGCTCTCGTAGGGCGTCATTCCACCTTCGAGCGCCCGCTCGACCGCCGCGGCGCAGCGCAGGAGGACGGAACGGTCGCCCACGCGCGCCGCGGCGACCGCTGCCCCCGCCTGCGCGCCGATGCGGAACGCGACCCGGTCGGTACGCTCGGCGGCCTCGAGAAATCCTTGCAGCGCCGCCGCGTCGTGTCCCGTGTCGAGGCAGAGCGTGGCGAGGTTGAGCAGCACCTCCGCCTCCTTGGCGGGCACGCCCGCGACGTGCGCCAGCGCCGACCAGCCGTGCGAGAGCGCCGTGTCGAAGTCGCGCGCCACCGCGGCGGCGACGAGAAGGCTCTGGTGCGCGAGGCCCGTGAGCTCCGCCAATCCCTCCCGCTCGGCGAGGGCGAGGGCGCGCCGGAAGCGGCGCCTCGCCTCCGGGTAGTTCCCGCGCATGCGCGCGAGCACGCCGAGCCCGAGGTCCGCCCGCACACGCAGATCTGGAGCTCGCGCCCGCGTGCCAAGCGCCGAGGCGCGCCGATAGAGGTCGGCGGCCACGTCGCTCCCGCCGAGCATGCGCTCGACGCGCGCCCACTGCGCGATCGCTCGCCCGAGCACCAGGGGGCGGGTGCCGTCGTCGAGGATTCGCGTGAGTGAGCCGAGCGCGGAGGCAGCGAGGAGCAGCGCGCCGGCGCTCTCCATCCGGGCGGCGGCGTCCATGACCGCGGCCGCCTGCTCGTCGCCGACGGTCGCCGCCTTCGCCACCGACGCGGCGAGTCGCCGCAGCGCCGAGCTCTCGTCCGCCGGGACCTCCTCGTCCACTGCTCCCGATAGCGCGCGTCGGCCGAGGACGTGGGCGAGGAGGATCCAGCCGTCGTCCTCGTCGCCGAACGGCGCCGTGCGCCCCTGCCGCGCCAGGTCGCGCCGGTACGCCTCGACGGGAGAGAGCTGTGCGCTCACGGCCTGCTCCCTCGCGCCGCCGCCGGAGCGGCCGGAGCGCGGGCGATGACGATCGTCCTCTTCGCGACCTCCGGCGACGTCCTCCAGGCGTACCGCCGCTGCCTGCCGCTCGACGTGCCCGTCATGGCGACATCGAGTTGGCCGATGACCCGGGCCGCCGCGGCTGCCGCCGAGTGCGTAGTGGTCGTGGCGCTCGACCGGAGCGGCGCCGAGCACTTCGACGTGCGGCGGGCGCTGGCCGCGCTGCGCGCCGAGCACCCGAGTCTGGCGATCGTCTGCGCGGCCGAGGGCGCGGCACTGCGGCGCGCCCTCGCCGGCGACGGCACCGCGTCGGAGCTGGTGCGCGCCGCGGACGGGCCGCTCGCGCTGCGGGCGGGGGTGGAGAGCGCGCGGACGCTCGCCCTGCTCGCCCGCTCGGCGTCGCGCGTGCGGGAGGCGCGAGCGTTAGGCGGCGCGCTCAGCGCGGCACTGGTGCACCTGCTGACGCGCGACCCCCCGCCGCCGACCGTCAACGCGCTGTCCGAGGCTACGGGCGTCCACCGCCGGACCCTGTGGTACCAGTGGGTCCGGCGCGCGCGGGGCGCCGGCGTGCGGCTCGAGGACGTGGTGAGCTGGGTCATTCTCCTCCGCGCCTGCGTGCGGCGGGCGCGCGGCACGCCGTGGACGGCCGCGGCGCGCGAGCTTGGCGTGGACCGGAAGACGCTGGCCCGCCTGGCGGCTCGGTACGGGGTCGCGCCGCTCCCCGACCTGGCGGGGGGGCAGGGGGACGTCCACGGGCAGTTCAGGCGGGCGTTCGCCGAGAAGGTACTGGGGGTGGTCTGGCGGGGGTAGAGGGCCGTCAGGGGTCGGAAATGCTTGGGAGACGAATGGATGTCACAAAATGGGCGGTGAGCGCCCAGGGAAAGTCGACCCTCACGTCACTCGCCGGGCATCTACGCCGTGACACCACGCATTTCGAGTTACCGCGCCGCGTGCCATGCGGGCGGCCAACTCCCACGATTCGCACCCGGATTATGACGTCGAGGCTGCCGCGCCATCGCCCGCTTCACGAGTCACGTCGCGGGGCAGGTGCCCGCGAGGTACGGCTGCTGGTCCCGCTCTTCGCGCTGGCCCTCCTCGCGGTGCCGCGTGCTGCGTCCGCCCAGGCCGGACGGATCGAAGGGTTGTTCAAGAACGTCTCCGATGTGGGTTCTACTACCAGGACGGCGGGATGTGGAGGCGCAGCGGAATCGCGCCGCGCGACGGTGCGGGTGGGTCCGGCCTCGGGATCGAGTTCTCCTTTGGCATCGGGGCTCGGAGTCGGGAACGTTCGAGCGTCGGAAGGACCCGAATAGATGCGGCGAGCACCAGCCGGCACCAGAGCAGGCCAGTTGCATCGACCTGGATACCACGCTCACGCAGGTCGAGGTCCACAGGCGAAGTTGCGACGCTACGGCCGGAGCTGCCAGCTCCGTGGGTGACCCCGACACCTGCCGCACGACGCTCGACACGACCTGGCGCTACGAAGCCAAGCGCACGCCCTACGAGGTCATCGATACGACCTGGCTCTATGAGCTCGCCGTGGGATACTCGCAGCAGGGTGGTTTCCGGCTACGTGGCGACCGCGCGCCGGGCGGGG
>Ga0307405_10001306_pt1 | contig 10413 bp, 4 predicted proteins | sample 322Cmetagenome_2_FD_203311 | JGI IMG/M metagenome (GOLD analysis project Ga0307405, IMG submission 203311) | Maize rhizosphere microbial communities from greenhouse at UC Davis, California, United States - 322HYB-C-1 | ecosystem: Host-associated > Plants > Roots > Rhizosphere > Soil | place... | reverse complement strand
AGCTGGCAGTCGACTACAACGGCGGCGCCATGACGATCTCGTTCAACGCGCAGTACGTCCTGGATTTCCTCAACGTCGTCGAGACCGACATCGTGTCGCTGTCGCTCAAGGACGAAGTGAGCCAGGCCGTGATGAAGCCGGTTGGCGCCGATGGCTACGACTACACGTACGTCATCATGCCGATGCGGATCTGAGCCAAGGAACAGCGTGGAATATCCGGAACAGCAGAACGCCGAATCACAGACCGAAGTTCAGACGCCCGATACCCCCTCCCCCGCGGGCCCGAACGGCAACGGCAGCGCCGACGACTACGGTGCGGACAAGATCAAGGTCCTCGAAGGCCTCGAGGCGGTCCGCAAACGTCCCGCCATGTACATCGGATCGACCGGTGTGGCGGGGCTGCACCATCTCGTCTACGAGATCGTCGACAACTCGATCGACGAGGCGCTCGCCGGCTACTGCGACCAGGTCAACGTCACGATTCACATCGACAACTCGATCACTGTTGTCGACAACGGACGCGGCATTCCGGTAGACCTGCACACCAGCGGGAAGTCGGCGGCGGAAGTGGCGCTCACCGTATTGCACGCCGGCGGCAAATTCGACAACGACAGCTACAAGGTGTCAGGCGGCCTGCACGGTGTCGGCGTGTCGGTGGTCAACGCGCTCTCGGAACGGCTCGACCTCGAGATCTGGCGCAACGGCAACGTCTACCAGCAAAGCTACGAGCGCGGGAATCCACTCGCCGATCTCGTGATCACCGGGACGACGCAGAAGCGCGGCACCAAGATCACGTTCAGGGCAGATCCGCAGATCTTCGAGACGACCGAGTACAGCTTCGACACGCTGGCGCAGCGCCTGCGCGAGCTCGCGTTCCTCAACGGCGGGATTGTCATCACCATCGATGACGAGCGCGACGGCAAGAGCCACAAGTTTCAGTACGACGGCGGCATCAGCTCGTTCGTGCAGCACCTGAACAAGAACAAGGTGGTTGCCAACGACAAGCCCGTGTACATGCGCGGCGAGAAGGACCGCATCGACGCGGAGATCGCGCTGCAGTGGAACGACGGCTACACCGAGCTTGTGTTCTCCTTCGCAAACAACATCAACACGCATGAAGGCGGCACGCACCTGTCCGGGTTCCGCTCCGCGCTGACGCGCACGATCAACTCGTACGCGGCGAAGAGCAATCTGGCGAAGGACCTGAAGGACGCGAACATCAGCGGTGACGACATCCGCGAGGGTCTCACCGCCGTCATCAGCGTCAAGATCCCGCAGCCGCAGTTCGAAGGACAGACGAAGACCAAGCTCGGAAACACCGAGGTCAAGGGCATCGTCGAGACGATCGTCAACGACAAGCTGGGACAGTTTCTCGAGGAGAATCCCGCGGTCGCCAAGCGGATCATCGGCAAGGCCGTCGACGCGGCGCGCGCGCGAGAGGCAGCGCGCAAGGCGCGCGATCTCGTCCGCCGCAAGGGCGCGCTCGACGGCAGCAGCCTGCCCGGCAAGCTGGCCGACTGCCAGGAGCGCGATCCCGCGCAGAGCGAGCTCTACATCGTCGAGGGTGAGTCCGCCGGCGGATCGGCGAAGCAGGGGCGCGACCGCCGCTTCCAGGCGATCCTGCCGATCAAGGGAAAGATCCTGAACGTCGAGAAGGCGCGCTTCGACAAGATGCTGTCGAGCGACGAAATCAAGACGATGATCGCCGCGCTCGGGTGCGGCATCGGCAGCGACGACTTCAATCTCGAGAAACTGCGCTACCACCGCGTCATCATCATGACCGACGCGGACGTGGACGGCTCGCACATCCGCACGCTGCTCCTCACGTTCTTCTACCGGCAGATGCCGAAGCTGATCGACGGAGGCCACATCTTCATCGCGCAGCCGCCGCTCTTCCGCGCGAAGCGGGGGCGCACCGAGACCTACATCAAGGACGAGCGCGAGCTGGAGAACTTTCTCGTGCGCCGCGCCGTGGAATCGCGCGTGGCCAGCCTCGCGGACGGCACCGACATGTTCGGCGAGACGCTCGAGCGCAACCTGCAGCGGATGATCTCGTACCGCAAACTGCTGCAGCAGGTGACCCGCCGCGGCAATCCGCCAGAAATCGTGACCGCGCTCCTGCAGATGGACGCGCGCGACAAGTCGTTCTTCGAACAGCGCGAGAAGCTCGACGCACTCGCCGCGCGGATGACTACGCCGGTCCGCACCGTGAGTGTCGAGCGCGACGACGAGCACAATGCGTTCTCGCTGGCGATTGAGGATCGCACCCACGGGTACCCGCGCAACTTCGACATCGGCGTGGACTTCATCGCCTCCGGCGAGTACCGCACCCTGGCCGCCGCCTACGCGGCGATCCAGGAAATCAAGTTTCCGGTCGTGATCAAGGCCATGGACTCGGCGGGCGAGGACGAAGTGCCGCCCGATACCGGCAAGGCGACGGCCGACGAGAGCGCCATCGGTGGCGCCCCGCTCGACGAAGCGAGCAAGCTCGCGGCGGAGCCGAAGGATCGCGTTGCCGAAGCCGTCGGCGTGAAGGCGACGCCCAAGAAGGAGCCCGACGTCACGCTCGACAACGTCGACGCCTTCGTCGAGTACTTCATCGTCGCCGGCAAAAAGGGCATCGCGATCAATCGCTACAAGGGCCTTGGCGAGATGAACCCCGAGACGCTGTGGAACACGACGATGGATCCGGACGTGAGGACGCTGCTCCAGGTGCGCGCCGAGGATCACACCGAGGCGGACTCGATGTTCACCACGCTCATGGGCGATCAGGTCGAACCCCGCCGCAAGTTCATCGAAGACAACGCGCTCGACGTCAGGAACCTCGACGTCTAATCCAACCTCGTAGGGGCCGGCTTCAGCCGGCCCATCAGCAATGAATCAACCGACAGCACCCAACAGAATCCCGGTCAACATCGAAGACGAGATGAAGCGCTCGTACATGGATTACGCGATGAGCGTAATCATCGGGCGAGCGCTGCCTGACGTCCGCGACGGGTTGAAGCCCGCACATCGCCGCGTGCTCTATGCAATGCGCGCGATGGGCCTGGCGTCGAATCGGGCGTACCGGAAGTGCGCGGCAGTCGTCGGCGAAGTGATCGGCAAGTACCACCCGCACGGCGACGCGGCCGCCTACGACACCCTCGTTCGTCTGGCGCAGGACTTCAACATGCGCTACACCCTGGTCGACGGCCAGGGTAACTTCGGATCGGTCGATGGCGACCCGCCGGCGGCGATGCGGTATACCGAGTGCCGCCCCGAGTCGCTCGCCGAGGCGTTGATGGCGGATCTGCCGATGGAGACCGTCGACTGGGTCCCCAACTACGACGAGACGACCGAAGAGCCGACCGTCCTGCCGGCGCCGTTCCCGAACCTGCTGGTGAACGGGTCGTCGGGCATCGCCGTCGGCATGGCGACGAACGTCCCGCCGCATAACCTGAGTGAAGTCATCGACGGCGTCATCTGGACGATCGCATCGTCGCAATCGGATACGCCGCCCACGATTGCCGAGAAGCAGCGGAAGCTGCTCGAATTGATTCCCGGCCCCGACTTCCCCACCGGCGGCTACATCCTCGGACGGCAGGGCATTCAGCAGGCCTACCTGACCGGGCGCGGCGCGGTCGTGATGCGCGCGAAAGCGGAAATCGAGATCAGCAAGAAGGGCGATCGCCAGTCAATCGTGATCGAGGCGATTCCTTACCAGGTCAACAAGGCAAAGCTGATCGAGCGCATCGCGGAACTGGTGCGTGAAAAGACCATCGAGGGCATCTCCGACATTCGCGACGAGTCGGATCGCGACGGCATGCGCATCGCCATCGATCTCAAACGGGGCGAGGTCGGCGAGGTGATCCTCAATAACCTGTACAAGCACACGCAGCTGCAAACCAGCTTCGGCGTGATCATGCTCGCCATCGTCGGCGGCCGCCCGAAGGTGCTGACGCTCGTCGAACTGATCGAGAACTTCGTCGAGTTCCGCCGCGAAGTGGTGCGGCGACGGACCGAGTTCGAGTTGCGCAAGGCCGAGGCGCGAGCGCACATCCTCGAGGGGCTGAAGATCGCGCTCGATCACATCGACGCGGTCATCGCACTCATCCGCGCGGCGAAGAACCCCGCCGATGCGCGCGACGGCCTGATGACGCAGTTCGGATTGAGCCAGATCCAGTCGCAGGCGATTCTCGACATGCAGCTTCAGCGGCTCACCGGCCTCGAGCGGCAGAAGATTCTCGACGAGCTCGCCGAGATCCTGAAGTTGATCGAGCGGCTGCGCGCGATTCTTTCGAGCGACAAGCTGCTGATGGAGATCGTCGTCTCGGAGCTGCGCGCGATTCGGGAGAAATACGGCGACGCGCGGCGCACCGAGATCCTCGCCGACGAAGGCGAGTTCCGCATCGAGGACCTGATTGCCGAGGAAGACATGGCAATCACGGTGAGCAACACCGGCTACATCAAGCGCACCGCGATCACGAACTACCGGATGCAGCGCCGCGGCGGCAAGGGGCGCATCGGGATGCGCACGCGGGAGGAGGATTTCGTCAGCCACCTGTTCGTGGCCTCCACGCACGCCTACATCATGATCTTCTCGGACCGCGGCCGCGCCTACTGGCTGAAGGTGCACGAGATCCCCGATGTCGGCCCGGACGGCCGCGGCAAGGCGATCGCCAACCTGGTCTCGATGGAAGAGGGCGAGCGCATCGCCGCCATGATCGCGGTCAAGGAGTTCGAAGCCGACCGCTTCGTGGTCATGGGCACGCGGCACGGTGTCATCAAGAAGACGGAGTTGTCGGCCTTCAGCAACCCGCGCGCGGGCGGGATCATCGCGATGGGCGTGGAGGAAGGCGACGCCGTGATGGCCGTTCAGGTGTCGGACGGCAACGGCGAGATCTTCATCGGCACCCGCGATGGAATGTCGATCCGGTTCGCGGAAACCGAGGTCAGAGCCATGGGCCGCACCGCCTATGGCGTCCGTGGCATCTCGCTGCGCGAGGGCGACACGGTGATGGCCATGGAGGTGCTCAAGCCGGGCGGCACCATCCTGTCGGTTACGGAGCAGGGCTACGGCAAGCGGACCGAGCTCGACGAATATCGTGTGCAAAGTCGCGGCGGCGTCGGGATCATCAATATCCAGACTTCCGAGCGCAACGGCCAGGTCGTCGGCATCGCGCAGGTGACCGACGAGGATGAGCTGATGCTCATCACACAGCAGGGAAAGACGCTGCGAATGGCCGCGAAGGACATCCGCACCATCGGCCGGTCGACGCAGGGCGTACGGCTGATCGATATCGAAGGCGACGACCGCGCCGTGTCGATTGCGCGCCTTGCCGAGAAGGACGAAGAGGAGTAATCTCACGCCGGCCCAGCGGTCCGGGCCGCAAGGGATGTATCTTCAGGGAGGTCGTATGTCACGGACGAAGTTCCGCGTCTTCATCCTGCTCGCGCCGGTGATTGCCGGGCTGGCGCTGCTCGACATCGCCTGCGGCGGCGGCTCGTCGGGAGAGAAGCAGGTGCTCACGAACTTCTTCCGCGCCTCGCGCGTGCGCGACAACGCGACGCTGGCCAACCTCTCCGCCGTGTCCTTCGATCCGCGCACCGACGGTTCGGTGCAGTCGTTCGACGTGACCAGCGTCGGCGAGGAGCAGCGGCGGGCGCTGCAGATCAAGCAACTCACGGACGAAGAGGAAAAGGCGAGGCAGGACGACGCGGCGTTCGCCAAGAAGAAGAAGGAATACCAGGACGCCAACATCGAGGCGATCGAGCGGGTGGTGAAGGCCGAGCGTTCCGGCGGCACGGTCCGCGGCAAGGACGCGGAGGTGCAGGCCGCCTGGACCAAGTGGCGCGACGAGCAGTCGCAGTATCAGAAGCGGCTGTCGGAAGCCCGCGCCAAGCTGGCGAACGAGCGCGCGCTCGCGGTGAACAGCCTCACCGCGCCCGGACGCGCGGACGTGGACGTGTCCGGCATGGACGTCGAGCTGCTCACGAAGCAGGTGACGGTGAACGCCCAGGTGCGCGAGCCGAATGGCACCACCGTGCCGAAGACCATCGTGTTCACGATGCAGCGCGCGGTGGGCAAGGCCGCGGATGGCAAGACGACCGAGGGGCGCTGGATTATCACCGGCATCCGCCCGCAGGGCGCCGCCGCTCCGTCAACAAACTAAGTCGTTGTTCGTTCGTCGTTCTTCGTTGGTCGTGAGCGCGGCTCGCGGCTCTGTGCCTCCGACCAACGAAGAACGAGTAACGGCTCTTACGCCACTTCCAACTTCGCGTACTTCGCGCGCAGCGTCTTCTGTCCCACCGTGTTGAACCGGACGACGAGCTTCGTGTCGTCATCCAGCGGTTCGACGCTCAGCACCGTTCCCAGACCAAACTGCGGGTGACGTACGCGCAGGCCCGGCTTGAGGCCTGACGGGACCGACTGGTCTTCGTCCTCATAGGCGTAGGTGGTCTGCTCTTCCTTCACTCGTCCGCGATAACTGCCGCCGCCGCGGCCGTAGCCACCTGCCCCTGACGAACGGAAATGCGAGAAGTTGGCCTGGTATGGCGAGACGAACGTGGAAGGGACCTCCTCGATCAGCTCGTGCGGGATCTCCTCGATGAAGCGTGACGGTTCGGTGGACTGGTATTCGCCGAAGGTCCGCCGGCGCGCCGCGGAGGTCAGCACGAGGCGACGTTCCGCGCGCGTGATGCCGACGTAGCACAGTCGGCGTTCCTCCTCGAGCTCCGCTTCGTCTTCGGCCGACCGCGAATGCGGGAAGAGTCCCTCCTCGAGGCCCCCGATCATGACCACCGGAAACTCGAGCCCTTTGGCGCTGTGCATCGTCATCATGAGGACGCGCGCGTCGCGGGAGCCGGCTTCTTCGTCGACATCCGAGAGCAGCGAGAGCTGATCGACGAAGCCGCCGAGTGATGGCTCTGGATTGCGCGTCTCGTACTCACGCGCGGCCGACACGAGCTCGGCGAGGTTCTCGATGCGGCTCTCCGCTTCTTCGCTGTGCTCTTCCCGGAGATCCTGGAGGTATCCCGACTGGTCGAGCGCCTTGCCGAGCGCGATCGACACCGATTCCTGACGCGCCATCTCGGTCAACCCGACCAGCAGATCGCGGAACGCGGCGAGCGACGCGACCGCGCGGGCCGCGAGCAGCCGACGGTCGACGGCGTGCACCAGCCGCGCCCACAGCGAGTTGTTCGAAGCCACCGGCTGCAGACCGGCGAGCAGTGGCGGCACGTCGGCGTCGGTTGGAAGGTCCACCGCCTCCAGGGACTCCATTACGCCCTTGCCGATGCCGCGCGCCGGCACGTTGATCACACGCCTCAGCGCCACGTTGTCGTGCGGGTTGAGCACGAGCTTGAGGTAGGCGAGCGCGTCCTTGATCTCCTTGCGCTCGTAAAAGCGGACGCCGCCAATGATCCGGTAGGCGATTCCCGAACGGCGCAGTGCGTCTTCAATGGTGCGCGACTGCGCGTTGGTGCGATAGAGCACGGCGACGGTGTTCTCCACATCGTCGTGCAGCGCGATCCGCGATGTGCGCGCGATGTACTCGGCCTCGTCGAGATCGTCGCCGGCGCGGTAGTACAGGATCTTCGCGCCGCCCGTGCGGTCGGTGTAGAGGCGCTTCTCCTTGCGGTTGCGGTTCTGCGAAATGACCGCGGATGCCGCGTCGAGGATGATCTGCGTCGACCGGTAGTTCCGTTCGAGCCGCACGACTTTGGCCTCGGGGAAGTCGTGCTCGAAATCCATGATGTTGCGCAGGTCCGCGCCGCGCCACTTGTAGATGGACTGGTCGGGATCGCCGACGACGCACAGGTTGCGGCGCTTGGCGGCGAGCCGCTGAATCAGCAGGTACTGCGGCCGGTTCGTGTCCTGGTACTCGTCGACCATCAGATACAGGAACTTCGCGCTGTATTTCTCCCGCACGCTCTCCGACGTTTCGAAGAGCTCTACCGTCTTGAGCAGCAGGTCGTCGAAGTCGAGCGCGTTGGCGTCCTTGAGCGTCCGCGTGTAGATCGCGTACAGCTTGCCGATCTGCTGCTCGCGCGGGTTCCAGTTGTTGGCGGTGAACGTCTCCGGCCCTTCCATCCGATTCTTCGCGTGGCTGATCCGAGAAAGCGCCATTCGCGGCGCGAGGGCGCTGTCCTCCACGCCAACCTCGCGCAGCGCCTGCTTCATCACCGACAACTGGTCCGCGGAGTCGTAGATGACGAAGTCACGCGAGAGCCCGATGTGCGGCGCCTCGCGGCGCAGCAGGCGCGCGCAGAGGGCATGAAAGGTGGAGATCCACATCTGCCGGCAGTCCACACCCAACAGCGTCTCGACGCGCGTGCGCATCTCCTCCGCCGCCTTGTTGGTGAAGGTGACCGCCAGAATCCGATCGGGCGCGACGTGGGCGTTGGCGACAAGATGCGCGATGCGGTGCGCGATGACGCGGGTCTTCCCCGAGCCCGCGCCGGCGAGAATCAGCAGCGGTCCGTCGGTGTGAAGGACCGCCTCCTGTTGTTCAGGGTTGAGGCTGGACAGAAAATCCACAGAACTCGTGAATTGGCGATTCAGTGATTCGGCGGTTGGCAATTGCCGATCCTCTAGTGTCCCGTCGTCACGTCAGCGAGTCAACCCTCAGCGATCCTTGAATTGGCGATTACGCGACTGGCGATTCAGTGATTGTAATTCGCCGCATTCCGGAACTTGCCTGTGTAGGCCGATCGATGCCGCGCAGGAACTTCAACCTTTGCATCGCCGTCGACAAAGACACGCCACATTTGGCGCGGATCGGCTCGTTCTTCACCTGGAGCATGACGCCACAAGAACTCCGCAAGCGCACCAAGACGTTTGCCATTGAGAGACGAAAGCGGCTATTGGCTCGAGTTGGTCGTGGAAGCCGGGATCGTCGGGGTGCGGAGCGTTGAACGGCTGGCGGAAGAAGCCGAGGAGTTGACGCGAATCTTCGCCGCGTCTCGAGAGACCGCGAAAGCAAACGCGAAAACGCGCGGCGCGAAGCGCCTGATTACGTAATCACTGAATCGCCAATCGCCAATTCCCTATTCCACTGTTACCGACTTTGCGAGGTTTCTCGGCTGGTCGACATCACAGCCGCGGCGGACGGCGATGTGGTAGGCGAGCAGCTGCAGGGGGATGGTCATCACAATCGGCGTCAGGAGCGCTGTGGTCTCCGGCATCGGCAGCATCATGTCCTTGTCGGTGTCGAGCACCGCTGCCATGCGCGGATCCCCTTCGGTGGTGATCGCGATCACCGCGCCGCCGCGCGCCTTCGCTTCCTGCACGTTACCGATCATCTTCTCGAAGACGTGGTCGTTCGGCGCAATCGCCACCACCGGCATGCGTTCGTCGATGAGCGCGATCGGGCCGTGCTTCATCTCGCCGGCGGGATAGCCCTCGGCGTGGATGTACGAGATCTCCTTCAGCTTGAGGGCGCCTTCGAGGGCGATCGGGTAGTTGATGCCGCGGCCGAGGAACAGGAAGTCGGTGCGGTTGTAGAACCGCTCGGCGACGCGCTCCATCGCTGCCGATGCCTTCACCGCCTGCTCGACGAGCGTCGGCAGCTGCAGCAGTTCGTCGATGTGCCGGCGGATGGAGGCGCGATCGAGCGTGCCGCGCACCTGCGCCATGTAGAGCGCGAGTAGTTGCAGGGCCACGAGTTGCGAGGTGAACGCCTTCGTCGACGCGACGCCAATCTCGGGACCGGCGTGCGTGTAGACGGTGCCGTCCGCTTCGCGCGTCGCCATGCTGCCGACGACGTTACAGATGGCGATGCTGCTCGCGCCCTTGCGCTTCGCCTCGCGCAGCGCTGCCAGCGTGTCGGCCGTTTCGCCCGACTGCGTGATCACGATCGCGAGCGAATTCTTGCTGATGATCGGATTGCGGTAGCGGTACTCGGAGCCGTAATCCACTTCGACCGGCACCTGCGCGAGCGCCTCGATCAGGTACTTGCCGACGAGCCCCGCGTGCCACGAGGTGCCGCACGCGACAATCGTGACCTTCTCGAGCGACAGGAACGTCTCGGTAGAAATATGGAGATCCTCGAGGAAGATCTGGCCGCGCTCGAGCGACACACGTCCGAGGATCGTGTCGCGCGCCGCCGTCGGCTGCTCGTAGATTTCCTTGAGCATGAAGTGCTTGTGGCCGCCCTTCTCCGCGGCGATGGGATCCCACAGCACCCGCTGCGACGTCTTCGAGACGGTGCGCCCTTGGTAATCGGTGAACTCGACGCCCGACCGCGTGATGACCGCCATCTCCTCGTCGGCGAGGAAGACCACGTCGCGCGTGTGGCTCAGGATGGCCGGGATATCGGAGGCGACGAAGAATTCCTTGTCGCCAAGGCCCACGACAATCGGCGGGCCGTTGCGCGCGGCGACGATCTTCTCCGGGTCGTCGGCAGAGACGAGGACGATCGCGAACATGCCGCG
>Ga0307405_10001305_pt1 | contig 10413 bp, 10 predicted proteins | sample 322Cmetagenome_2_FD_203311 | JGI IMG/M metagenome (GOLD analysis project Ga0307405, IMG submission 203311) | Maize rhizosphere microbial communities from greenhouse at UC Davis, California, United States - 322HYB-C-1 | ecosystem: Host-associated > Plants > Roots > Rhizosphere > Soil | place... | reverse complement strand
CGCGTTGCCCAGTGGCAGCTTGGTCAGCGGGTCGTAGAAGAACACCTGCATGCCCAGGCTTTCAGCCAGAACCGACAGCTGAGTACCGATCGAGCCGTAGCCGATGATGCCCAGCTTCTTGCCACGGATTTCGAACGAGTTGGCCGCGCTCTTGATCCAGCCGCCACGGTGGCAGGAAGCGTTTTTCTCCGGGATGCCGCGCAGCAGCAGGATGGCTTCGGCCAGTACCAGCTCGGCCACCGAACGGGTATTGGAATACGGGGCGTTGAACACCGCGATACCACGCTCGCGCGCCGCGTTGAGGTCAACCTGGTTGGTGCCGATGCAGAAACAGCCGACTGCGACCAGTTTCTTCGCGCAATCGAACAGCTCTTCGGTCAACTGAGTACGCGAGCGGATGCCGATGAAATGGGCGTCGGCGATCTTTTCCTTCAGCTCGGCTTCCGGCAGCGACTTGGTGTGATACTCGATGCTGGTATAGCCGGCGGCCTTGAGGACGTCGACCGCGGATTGGTGGACGCCTTCGAGAAGAAGGAACTTGATCTTGCTCTTGTCGAGGGAAGTCTTGCTCATCTGCGTAAACCTGTGTCCCGGAGAAAAATGGCAGGGAATCGGACAGCCTGGGCCGGCCCGACCGGCGTGACAGCCGTCGCCGCAGAACAGCCTTTGGGCACTACGCTGCGGGGTCGGTATGCTAGCATATGCCCCCCGCAAACACCCATTCCTGCGACGTGAAGCGTTCTCAGGATGACCATGAATTGTTCGAGAGTTCTGTCGATGACCAATCCTGCCGTGATAGATGAGCTGAAGACCCTGGTTGAGCCTGGCAAGGTCCTGACCGATGCCGACTCCCTGAATGCTTATGGCAAGGATTGGACCAAGCATTACGCGCCCGCGCCGACCGCCATCGTTTTCCCCAAGACCACCGAGCAAGTCCAGGCCATCGTGCGCTGGGCCAATGCGCACAAGGTTGCGCTGGTGCCATCGGGCGGGCGTACCGGGCTTTCCGCAGCTGCCGTGGCGGCAAACGGCGAAGTCGTGGTGTCATTCGACTACATGAACCAGATTCTCGACGTGAACCTGACCGACCGCACCGCCGTGTGCCAGCCGGGCGTGGTCACCGAGCAATTGCAGAACAAGGCAGAAGAGCACGGCTTGTATTACCCGGTGGACTTCGCTTCGGCCGGTTCCAGCCAGATTGGCGGCAATATCGGCACCAATGCCGGCGGGATCAAGGTCATTCGCTACGGCATGACCCGCAACTGGGTCGCGGGCATGAAAGTCGTCACCGGCAAGGGCGACGTGCTGGAACTGAACAAGGACCTGATCAAGAACGCCACGGGCTACGATTTGCGGCAATTGTTCATCGGCGCCGAGGGCACCCTCGGTTTCGTGGTCGAAGCCACCATGCGCCTGGACCGTGCCCCGAAAAATCTTACCGCGATGGTACTCGGCACGCCGGACTTCGACTCGATCATGCCGGTACTGCACGCCTTCCAGGGCAAGCTCGACTTGACCGCCTTCGAATTTTTCTCTGACAAAGCCTTGGCCAAGGTCCTCGGTCGCGGCGATGTGCCGGCACCGTTCGAAACCGACTGCCCGTTCTATGCCCTGCTGGAATTCGAAGCCACCACAGAAGAGGTCGCCAACCATGCGTTGGAAACCTTTGAACACTGCGTCGAACAAGGCTGGGTGCTGGACGGCGTGATGAGCCAGAGCGAAACCCAGTTGCAAAACCTGTGGAAGCTGCGTGAGTACATCTCCGAGACCATTTCCCACTGGACGCCGTACAAGAACGACATTTCGGTAACCGTGTCGAAAGTGCCAGGCTTCTTGCAGGAAATTGATGCAATCGTCGGCGAACATTACCCAGATTTCGAGATCGTCTGGTTTGGCCACATCGGCGACGGCAACCTGCACCTGAACATCCTCAAGCCGGAAAACCTGAGCAAGGACGAGTTCTTCGCCAAATGCGCGACAGTGAACAAATGGGTCTTTGAAACCGTCGAGAAGTACAACGGTTCGATTTCCGCCGAACACGGCGTGGGCATGACCAAGCGTGACTACCTGACGTACAGTCGTTCTGCGGTTGAAATCGAATACATGAAAGCCGTGAAAGCGGTGTTCGACCCTAACGGCATCATGAACCCGGGCAAGATTTTCGCGGTTTGACCCATAAAAACACCTGATGAAATCTAGAGGCAGGAGTCGGTAATGAGCTATCAGCACCAGTATGTCGACGGTACGCGTATTCATTTCCCGGTGGGCAAAGTGGTGTGCATCGGCCGCAACTACGCCGAGCACGCCAAGGAACTGGATAACCCGGTGCCTACAGAGCCGCTGCTGTTCATCAAGCCGGGCAGCTGCGTGGTGCCGCTGGAAGGCGGCTTCAGCATTCCTGCCGACCGCGGTTCGGTGCACTACGAGGCGGAGATTGCCGTGCTGATCGGCAAGCCTTTGTCCACCAAACCCAGCGTTGAAGAAGTGCTGGACGCCATTTCCGGTTTCGCCCCGGCCCTGGACCTGACCCTGCGGGACAAACAGGCCGAGCTCAAGGCCAAGGGCTTGCCGTGGGAAGTCGCCAAGTCCTTCGACGGTGCGGCAGTGATCGCACCATTTGTCTCCAAAGATACGTTTGCCGACCTGGGCGACATCCCTGTGCGCTTGACCATCAATGGCGAAGTCCGCCAGGACGGCAATAGCAGCCTGATGCTCAACCCCATTGTGCCGATGATCCAGTACATGGCCGGCTGCTTCTCGCTTCAGGCCGGCGACGTCATTCTCACCGGCACCCCGGCGGGCGTCGGGCCGCTGAACGTTGGCGATGAGCTGGTGCTGGAATTGCCTGGGGCGAGCCGCTTCGAAAGCAGCGTTCGCTAACAGCTACGCCTGCTATCCAAGGAGAGCAAGCCTGCTCGCTCCCCTTGGATAGCAGAGCACCAGCCCATTAACCATTTTTTCACATGCCATCTGGATAATCCTCGGGATTGCGGCATCTGAGCCTGCCGATCCCTCGCGGAATTTCTGGAATATCTTCCTGATGGCTAACACCCAAATCCTGCCCGTACCCTCGAGCGCTCGCCCCGCGCGCTTCAAATTGCCTCGGTATGCCTGGCTGTTGCTGGCGGCAATTGCTGCCTACAGCTCGGCGTCGGCCATGCATTGGGATGACCGCGCCCGGCTTTGGGTATCGGAACGCTTCCAGAGCCAGGGCCTGCGCCAGGGCAGCATTTGGCTCCCTGAATACCGCGCTGTCATTGATGCCAAGGAACTTCCCGGAATGGAGGAGGATGAAGCCTCCGACCTGACCTATAACCCCCAGACCAAGACTTTATTCACCGTGATGGGGAAAAATCCGTTCCTGGTGGAGCTGACCCTGGAGGGCGATGTACTGCGCCAAATCCCTTTGGTGGGCTGGAGCAACCCGGAAGGTGTGAGCTACATGGAGAAGGGGATGCTGGCCATCACCGATGAGCGAAAGCACACGCTATCGATCGTTCAAGTGGATGCCAACACCCGGGAATTGAACTTCACCGCCTTCCCTAGATACAACCTGGGCTCGTCGAAAAACCAGAACAAAGGATTCGAAGGCATCGCATGGGATCCTCGCAACCGACAATTGGTGCTGGGCGAAGAGCGTCCACCCGCATTGTTCACCTGGAAAAGCGACGGAAGCCAATTGCTCAAGGGAGACAAACAGATCCGTGCCAGCGATGAACTTGACCTGCGCAACCTGTCGGCCCTGGCCGTCGATCCCCGCACGGGTCATACCGTATTGTTGTCCGCCGATTCTCATTTGCTGCTGGAACTTGATCAACAAGGTGAACAGGTGAGTTTCATGACCTTGCTCGGCGGCTTCAACGGACTGAAAGACACGATCCCTCGCGCAGAAGGCGCCGCCCTCGACGAGGCCGGCAATCTTTACATGGTGAGCGAACCTAACCTGTTCTATCGCTTCGAGAAATCACGATAGCGAAAACGCTGTCAGGTAATTCACCAATCATTGTAGGACATGGCAGTCGGCCATTAAGCTTCAGTTCAGGCAGTCGTGATATTTCAACCACCTGTTCTAATCCGAGCCCATCCACATGCGTCGACTTGCCCGCCCTAAACCGTTGTTCCTGCTGCTGATAGTCGTGCTGATTACGCTAATCGCGACAGGCCAGTACCTGCGCCTGTTCGAACGCGCCTGGTTTAACCTGAACACCCTCTGGCAGCCCATCAATGACCAGGCAATCTCACTGGATCAATATCAGGTCACGCTTGAAGCACAGGTAATAGAAGGCCTGGACGAAGACGTTTCGGCGTTGACCTACGACCCGATTCGCAAAAGCCTGTTCACCGTCACCAACAAGAATGCCGAGCTGATTGAACTGTCACTGGATGGCAGAATACTGCGACGCATCGCCTTGGTCGGATTTGGCGACCCGGAAGCGGTGGAGTTCATCAGCGAGAACATCTACGTCATCACCGACGAGCGCCAGCAGCGGCTGATCAAGATCCATCTGGACGAAGACACCCGGTTCCTTGATGCGGCCGAGGCTGAGCAAATGACACTCGGCGTCCATATGCGAAGCAACAAGGGTTTCGAAGGGCTGGCCTACGACTCCATTGGCAAGCGCCTGTTCGTGGCCAAGGAACGCGATCCGATGCTGATCTATGAAGTCCACGGCTTTCCCCACCATAATCCGGATAAGTCCTACGCGGTCCATGTGATCAATAACCCCAAGCGCGATGCCGGGCTGTTTGTCCGCGATCTTTCCAGCTTGCAATACGACGAGCGCAGCGGTCATTTGCTGGCGCTGTCCGATGAGTCCAGGTTGATTATCGAGCTGGATATCGACGGTCGGCCGTTGAGCACGCTGTCGCTGAACAAGGGGCGCCATGGCCTGAAGAACACCATACCGCAGGCGGAAGGCGTGGCCATGGATGACGACGGCAACCTGTACGTGGTGAGCGAGCCGAATCTGTTCTACGTATTCAAGAAGCCGCAGCCTTGAACCTGGCACAGACCTGAATGTGGAAGCGGGCTTGCTCGCTCCCACAGGGTCCGCTGCAGAACCGCTGGGCTTATTCGGCCCGCAGGGTCTTCACCCCTTCAGCAGTCCCCAGCAACAGCACATCCGCCGGACGAGCCGCGAACAAGCCATTGGTGACCACGCCGACGATGGCGTTGATCTGGCTTTCCAGTTCCACCGGGTTGGTGATCTGCAGGTTATGCACATCCAGGATGATATTGCCGTTATCGGTCAGCACACCTTCGCGATACACCGGGTCGCCGCCCAGCTTTACCAATTGGCGGGCAACGTGGCTGCGGGCCATAGGGATGACTTCCACTGGCAGCGGGAACGCGCCGAGCACCGGCACCAACTTGCTGGCATCGGCGATGCAGATGAAGGTCTTGGCGACGGCCGCGACGATTTTCTCGCGGGTCAATGCCGCGCCGCCGCCCTTGATCAGGTTCAAGTGCGCGTCGCTTTCGTCGGCGCCATCAATGTAAAACTCCAGGTCGCTCACGGTGTTGAGTTCGTACACCGGGATGCCGTGGCCCTTCAGGCGTGCGGCGGTTGCTTCGGAACTGGCGACCGCGCCATCGAACGCGCCTTTGTGCTGCGCCAACGCGTCGATGAAGCAATTGGCGGTAGAGCCGGTGCCGACCCCAACGATGCTCTTGTCATCCAGCTTCGGGAGGATGAGGTCGACAGCGGCCTGGGCCACGGCCTGTTTGAGTTGATCCTGGGTCATGCGGGCTCCGAAAACGGGCGAGGAGTAAAGAGGGGCGCGAGTATAACCCAACAAAACCTCGGGATTCGTGTGGTCGCCCGGCCAAAAGCCGGGTTAGACTCCCTGGCCCTGCCCAACCCGCTCAGTGATGCTTTCCGATGCTTGAACAGTACGTCAAAAAGATCCTCACCTCGCGCGTTTATGACGTTGCCGTAGAAACCCCGCTGCAGACCGCCCGCCAGCTCTCCGAGCGACTGGGCAACGAGGTCTGGCTCAAGCGTGAAGACTTGCAGCCGGTGTTCTCGTTCAAGATTCGCGGGGCCTACAACAAGCTGACCCAACTCAGCGACGAAGAGCGCGCCCGTGGCGTGGTCACGGCCTCGGCGGGCAACCATGCCCAGGGCCTGGCGCTCGCCGCCAAGGTGCTGGGGGTCAAGGCCACCATCGTCATGCCCAAGACCACCCCGGAGATCAAGGTCGAAGGCGTGCGCTCCCGTGGCGGCAAAGTGGTGTTGCACGGCGATTCGTTCCCCGAAGCCCTGGCTTATTCACTGAAGCTGGTCGACGAAAAAGGCTACGTCTACATCCATCCTTATGACGATCCTCACACCATCGCCGGGCAGGGCACCGTGGCGATGGAGATCCTGCGCCAGCATCCGGGGCGCCTGGATGCGATATTCGTCCCGGTGGGCGGTGGCGGACTGATCGCCGGGATCGCGGCCTACGTGAAATACCTGCGCCCGGAAATCAAGATCATCGGTGTCGAGCCGGATGATTCCAATTGCCTGCAAGCGGCCATGGCTGCCGGTGAACGCGTGGTCCTGCCGACCGTCGGGCTGTTCGCCGATGGCGTTGCCGTGGCGCAGATCGGCCAGCACACCTTCGATATCTGCAAGCACTACGTGGACGAAGTGATTACCGTCAGCACCGACGAGATCTGCGCAGCTATCAAGGATATCTACGACGATACCCGCTCGATCACTGAACCTGCCGGCGCGCTGGGTGTTGCTGGCATCAAGAAGTATGTCGAGACGCGCAGCATCAGCGGCCAGACGCTGGTCGCCATCGATTCCGGCGCCAACGTGAACTTCGACCGCTTGCGCCATGTGGCTGAGCGCGCCGAGCTGGGTGAGGGCCGCGAAGCGATCATCGCCGTGACCATCCCCGAGAAGCCGGGTAGCTTCAAGGCTTTCTGCGAAGCCATTGGCAAACGCCAGATCACCGAATTCAACTACCGCTACAACACCGGCAGCGAAGCGCACATTTTCGTCGGCGTGCAGACGCATCCGGAAAACGACCCGCGCAGCAAGCTGATTGCCAGCCTGACCGAGCAGGGCTTCCCGGTTCTGGACCTGACCGACAATGAACTGGCCAAGCTGCACATTCGCCACATGGTCGGCGGCCACGCGGCTCACGTCATCGACGAGGTGGTGCTGCGTTTCGAGTTCCCCGAACGTCCGGGGGCGCTGTTCAACTTCCTCAATAAGCTGGGCGGACGCTGGAATATCTCGATGTTCCATTACCGCAACCATGGCGCGGCAGATGGCCGTGTGGTCGCCGGCTTGCAGGTGCCCCACGATGAACGCCACCTGGTACCGGCCGCCCTGGAAGAAATCGGATATCCGTACTGGGATGAAAGCGATAACCCGGCCTATCAGCTGTTTCTCGGCTGAAAGGCTACGCTGAAGGACGTCGGTCCAAGGAAACCCCATGGAAACTCTGCTGACCCTGAAAATCATCCATGTCGCCGCCACGGTCTTGCTCCTGGCTTGCGCTGCAAGCCTTGCCGCCGTGGCCTGGCGCAAACGCAGCGAGGCACCGAGCTGCACGCTGCGGCGTCCTTGGCCGCTGGCATGGGCCACGATGCTGGTGTGCATGCTGAGCATGCCGTTCACCGGCTGGTGGCTGGTTCATCTGGTGGGCTGGCCGCTGGGGCAAGCCTGGCTGCTGGCCTCCAGTGTGATCTATACCGTGGCAACACTCTGCGTCCTATGGCTGCTGGCACGGCTCAATCGTCTGCGCATGGGTAACGGTGGCGGCGGTAGATTTACCCTGGCTTTGGCGATCATCGGCGGTGTCGGCTTCCTCTCCATCGCCGCATTGATGGGTGCCAAGCCGATTTAAGCGACAAGGAGCGTCATGAAAATCCTACTGGTGGGAGGCAGCGGTTTTATCGGACGCCACCTGCTGCGAGCGCTGCATGGCGATGGCCACTCGATCATCGCCACCCGCCGTGACCTCGGGCCGCCCAGCTGGCCTGGGGTTGAATGGCGGCCGCTGGATCTTGGGGTATTGGCGGTCGACCCAACACATTTTGTCTTCCCTCCGGACGTCGACCTGGTGATCAACGCGGCAGGCCTCCTCAGCGTGGACGCCCAGGCGCTGAGCCTGGTCCAGGATCGTGGCACGCGAGCGCTGTTCGACCAGGCTGCGCGCCACGGCGTTCGCATCCTGCAGATATCCGCACTGGGCGCGAGCGCTCAATCCGACGTACCGTTCCTGGCGAGCAAAGGCCTGGCTGATGAATATCTGTCCAACCTCGACAGCCATTCGGTTGTGCTGCGGCCCTCATTGGTGGTGGGACCAGGTGGCGCGAGCAGCGGCTGGATGGAAGGCCTATCGCCTTGGCCAGTGATTCCCTTGTTGGATCTGACGGCGCGCATCCAACCCGTGCACATCGATGATCTGGTGGGCGCGGCGCTCGCCCTGCTGCGGCAATGGCCAACCGAATCAGTGGTGGTGCCATTGGTGGGGCCCGAGCCCATGACGCTCGCCCGGCTCATCGATCACTTGCGAGCCGCGCAAGGTTGGGCGCCTGCACGCTATATCAAGGCGCCTGCGCTCTTGACCGAAATGGGCAGCCGATTGGGGGACTGTTTCGGCTGGCGGGCGCTGAACCGGCAAAGCGTAGCGCTGGCACAACGGGACAACCTTGCCGACCCCGAGGTACTCGCATCGATCTGCGGGTATCGCGCCGCCCCTGTCCAGACCCGCTTGCTCGGATGGCCCACCGTCGCCCAGAGCAGCCTTCGGGCGGTCCGCCCGTTGATGCTCGCGGTGCTGGCGTTCATCTGGCTGGGAACCGCCGTGGTGTGTCTCGGCCCCGGCTACGACTGGGGCTTGCGCATCATGGCCGAAGCCGGCGTCCATGGCGCCTGGGCGAAGCTTGCGGTCGTCAGCGGCGCGCTGCTTGATGGCGCGCTGGGCGTGGGCATGTTGCTCCAGCGTTGGCGACGCCAGGCATTGCGGCTTCAGCTGGGGTTGATGCTCGGCTATACGCTATGCATCAGCTTTACCCTGCCCCATTATTGGTTCGACCCTTATGCGGCTGTCGCCAAGAACCTGGTGTTGATAGTCGCGACTTTATGGCTGCTTTGGACCGAACCCCGTCGATGAGCATTTACCTGCTGTTGAAAACCCTGCACATCCTGTCTTCGACCATCCTGTTCGGCCTGGGCGCGGGGTCTGCCTACTACGCGCTTCGAGCCTGGCGCAGCGGCAAGCTTGAAGTCATTGCGGTCACCTTCAAACATCTGGTCTTCGCCGATTGGGCGTTCACCGCCACCACCGCTGTATTCCAGCCACTGAGCGGCCTGGCGCTGATGCACATCGCCGGCTGGCCGTTGCAACAGAACTGGTTGATGTGGAGTATCGGGCTTTATTGCCTGGCGGGCGCCTGTTGGCTGCCGGTGGTCTGGTTACAGATCCGTGTACACAAAATGGCCGAGCAAGCCTTGCGGGACGGTACGCCCATCCCGATCAAGGCCGCCACCTACATGCGCTGGTGGTTTGCGCTGGGCTGGCCGGCGTTCCTGGCGTTCATGGCGATTTTCTACCTGATGGTCGCCAAGCCCGCGTAAGCGGCCCACCGGTATTTGCCCGGCGGGCCTGCGCGAAGGCTCAGTCGCGCAGACTGATGACTGGCCAGCCGCGCCTCTCGGCCTCGGCCCGAAGATTCGGGTCCGGATCCACCGCCACCGGATGCGTCACCACTTCCAACAGCGCCAGGTCATTCATCGAGTCGCTGTAGAAATAGCTGCCTTCGAGCGAATGCCCGGTCTCTTCCAGCCAACGGTTCAGCCGGGTCACCTTGCCCTCGCGAAAACAGGGGATATCGGTGCTGCGTCCGCTGTAGCGCCCATCGATCATCTCGCATTCGGTGGCGATCAGGGTTTCAACCCCCAGGCGTTCGGCAATCGGGGCGGTGACGAAGCGGTTGGTGGCCGTGATGATCACGAGCTTGTCGCCGGCATCACGGTGTTTCTTCAATAGCTCGATCGCTTGGGGCAAGACGATGGGTTCGATGCAGTCGCGCATGTAATCGAGGTGCCATTGAGCCAGGACTTCCATCTCGGTACGGCCCAGGATTTCCAGGCAAAAGTTCAGGTACGCGGCGTTGTCGAGCTTGCCGGCCAGGTAGTCCTGGTAGAACTCATCGTTGCGCGCCTTGTAACTCACAGCATCGAGGAAGCCGCGCTCACACAGGTAATCGCCCCAGGCGTGGTCGCTGTCGCCACCCAGCAGCGTATTGTCCAAGTCGAATAAAGCCAGCCGCATTGCAGTTACTCGCTGAAAATTCTGAAGAAAGGCGCCCAGAATACGTACTTTTCACAAGAGTGCACATAAGCTCGGCAGGCTCGTTGCTGCTTTCACAACCTTTGTGGAACAATGCGGCGACATGCGTTTGCG
>Ga0307405_10001304_pt1 | contig 10414 bp, 9 predicted proteins | sample 322Cmetagenome_2_FD_203311 | JGI IMG/M metagenome (GOLD analysis project Ga0307405, IMG submission 203311) | Maize rhizosphere microbial communities from greenhouse at UC Davis, California, United States - 322HYB-C-1 | ecosystem: Host-associated > Plants > Roots > Rhizosphere > Soil | place... | reverse complement strand
GTCTTTGCCAGGATCGTGCGATCCAATCCTGAAGCATGCCTTCTGCTGGCAGGATCAGGACCGTTGGAAAGTGAGATTGCTAAGAAGGTCGAATCGCTTGGACTGGCGGGACATGTACGGATCCTTGGGTTTCGTTCCGACGTTTCGCGTTGGATCAAGACCGCACAATTTTGCATATTATCATCGGAGCGCGAAGGACTTCCTCGGGTGGTGGTGCAATATGCACTGGGCGGAAAGCCCATTATCGCCACTGACCTTCCTGGTATCGAGTTCATCGTCCAGAATAATGTTACAGGATTCAGGGTCAGTGCGATCGAGGAAATGGAAGCCCCGATCCATCATCTGCTCAATGATAGCGCCATCTCGACAAAGTTGGAAACCGGGGTCAGCGATGTCGATCTCAGCCCCTGGAGCATTTCCTACATGAATGAGAAGCTGGAGGAGCTGTACGTCAACCTGTGGTCACGCAAGATTGGGACCGGTCGGGCAGATTTCCGCAATCCGGCTGCTGTTCTGGAATGAAATTATTCCAGGCGGAAGCCGAGAGCGGATCGTACGGGCAACCTGCCCACATTTCAGGTTCTCGCGAGCGCATTGATGATTTCGAAAGCTGCGCTTCCAACGATTCGGTAACTATGGCGGCCGGTTTCGATACTCTCACCCGCGATCCCCATGCTCTCCAGAGCTGAGCGGAGCTGACAGACATAGACACGGATGACCCCTACGCCGGCAGACTGGACGCCTGCAGCCTTGGCAAGGCTGGCGTGGGAAATAAACTGTCCGGGATAGCGCAGCAGGCTGGTGAGCACCCCGGCGGCGACCCAGCCTTCGATATGGAAATGATCCATCAGGCGCTGCCGGAGACGATCATCCAGATCGTTCGGATCGACCCCCCCGAACAGGACAGCCAGGGCATTCTCAACATCCGCCCTGTCTTCGTCCAGCGACGATGGGGAACGGCTCGATAAATCGCTTTCGCGCTTCGTCCGGCTAAGCACGGTCCAGTCCGTTTCCTTTTGCGCGATTTCGTCGATCAGTTTTCGCGCCACGGAAATCGAATCTGCGATGGCTCTAAACGACTCTTCAAGTCGACCCAGATCCCGATCAGATTCCCAATTACGACTCAGCGCTTCCCCGAAGCCTCCGGATACCTTCATTTTACCTACCTCCGTCGCTGAATATCATCCCCATTGTTCGCTCCAAGCCAATCGTCCCACAGTTCATTGAGCACGAATTCCCGTATGGACAGGCTGAGATCTTCCCGCTCCAGCGCCAACGCAAGGTTCGCTTCAATATAACCAGCCTTAGAACCGCAGTCGAAGCGACGACCATCGAATGTCACGCCATGGAAGGGCTGCTTCCCGATCAATTCAGCCATAGCATCGGTTAATTGTATCTCACCACCTGCGCCCCTATTCTGCTTAGCAAGGACATCCATGACTTCAGGCTGAAGAATATATCGACCCGGCAATATGAGATTGGACGGTGCCGTGTTCGCTTCAGGTTTCTCGACCAGACCCTTTATCTCCGTGAGGACACCATTCCGTTGCCCCGGATCTATGACCCCATAGCTGACAGTCTGTTCCATGGGTATTTCGAGGGCGCAGACCAGATTACCTCCGACATGGTGATAGGCCTCTACCATCTGGCTCATGCAGCCCTGCCCAGGCGCACCCTTCATGAATTCATCGGGCAACAGAACGGCAAATGGTTCATCCCCGACGACATTGCGGGCACACCATATCGCATGACCTAGACCTGAAGGCTCCTGCTGGCGTATGAAGATAGCCTTGCCCGGTTCGAGAAGCGTTCCATCAAGCGCGGAAAGGTCTTTGCCGCGTTCCCGTTGCATTGTTTCGCATTCGAACGCGACATCGAAATAATCCTCGATCGCACCTTTCCCTCGGCCGGTCACAAAGATCATGGTTTCGATGCCCGCTTCCCTGGCTTCATCGACTGCATATTGGATCAAGGGCCGGTCTACGATTGGAAGCAATTCCTTGGGAACGGACTTGGTTGCGGGCAGGAAGCGAGTGCCGAGACCAGCGACTGGGAATACGGCTTTGCGAATCGGCTTGTTCGACATGGATACCTTTTGTCCGGCTATGACGGAGCACCCGCAAGCCTCCGTCAGCGTTGGTGGATCGCCCGCACGGCACGACGTCCGGACAGGCGCTGATCAAAGTCAGTGTCAGAAGGCGTTCCGGTGAACCATCACGCCCATCGTCCTGAACAATATGGCCAGGTCCATCCACAAGGACCATTTGTTCAGATATTCAAGGTCAGAGAGCAGGCGATCGGTCAGATCCTGTTCCCGGTGCGTCGCGCCCCGATGCCCGCGGACCTGGGCAAGACCCGTAATGCCGGGCTTGCAGGCATGACGGTGCCAGTAACGCTGATCGACTTCCCAGAAAAGCCTATCCCTTGCTCTGGAGTAAAGCGCATGCGGCCGCGGTCCGACGACGCTCATATCTCCCAGGAGCACGTTGAAGAGTTGGGGCAGTTCATCGATACTCGTCCGGCGCAGGAGGCGACCGACGGCCGTGATGCGATCGTCGTCCCGGGAAGCTGAGCGCGCGCCGTCAAGATCGGCCTGCTGCACCCGCATACTCCGGAATTTGTAAATGTCGAATATGCGGTTCTGGCGGCCGAGACGTGGTTGCCGGAACAGCACTGGTCCCGAACTCGACAGCTTCACCACCATGGCGACAAGCAGCAGCAGGGGCAGCAGTGCGATGATGGCCGCGACGCTGAAAGCGATATCGAATGCCCGCTTGATGGCACGGTCAGTCAGATCGAAAGGGCCCCGTGCCACCACCAGCGTCGGCAGATCCTCATATTCCCCGACGGCAACCACCGGCGCGCCTGCAAATTCAGCGGCGATCACTTCCGCATGAACGTTCATTCCCCGCAGCATGTGCGCCCAGTCGCTTCGCCGTTCCGGCACGCAGCGGACAACGACGCGATCCGCCTTGCCGATGTAGCGCGCCAGCGCGTGATATTCATGAGGCGACAGTGCGTCCCTGTCCGCAAAGGGAAAGGTGCGGCCGAAGAGATATGGCTGATCGATCTCGTTGATATAGACGACGCTGTATAACTCGCCCTTGAGGAGCCTTGCTGCGTATCGCGTGACGCACGACCGGCTGACCACCAGAAATATGATGGAAAACCCCAAGCTCAGGCCAAATTGCATGCGGGAAAAATGCTCACTCGCTCCGACGGCGAACAGCACGGTCAACAAAAGCCCCGCCGCTGCGAGGATGGAAAGGGCCGCGCGCCTGACCGACGGTAGGGGGCGGAGCAAAGCATCGCCAGCAAACGCCTTGAAAGCGAAGCCGGTCAAGCCGTAAAGCGAAATCAACGCCAATGCTGGCATAAGCCCGGAGAGATGAATTCCCAGACTGCTCTGCGACCTGGCCGTAGCCAAGGCGCAGGCCAAAACCAAAACCAGCAAATCCGTCCCAAGCAGGACGAGGATCAGCTGGGCTCTCAGATACGCCTTCGCGAGACTACCACTGTCCATCGCAGGGATTTCTGTCGGGCTGATTGTTGCGTGAACATTCATCTGACTTCCCCACCAAGCGATGCGCCATTCCATGCTGCAAGCGCGAACTGAATGATTTGCGTGCTCCAGCTTATGACCATGTTGCAACAGCGAAGCAAGGGAAGTTTCCTGATATCTTCCGATTACATTATCTTTCCCATCTAATCCGATTGATTCCTATATGAATTGCGCCATACGGATATTCGAATAAATGATTCACGCGGATTGTCCGCAGAAAGTATGCGGATTCAGCATCAATTTCTCTCGATTCCTTAAACCTCGTTGACCGGAGTAAACATCCGTTGCATTCATCTACCACCCATTAAGGCAACCAGCTATCGGAAGCCCGCATATGCAGCACAGCTCAACCGCGGCCACGCGCAAGATCTATTCGCTCCAGGCATTAAGAGCCTATGCCGCAATAAGCGTCATGCTCGGCCACGGGATATTGGAATTCCACACTACTAGAGGCATGGCCATGCCTTTCAATGAATTCCCCCTGATCGCGGGCGTTGATATTTTTTTCGTGCTCAGCGGGTTCGTGATGTTCCACACAGCCGGGGAAATGTTCGGGCGGCCTGGGGCGGTGCTGGAATTCTGGCGCAAACGATTCATCCGCCTGGTTCCGCTCTACTGGTTCTTTACAAGTCTGATGGTTGGAGTTCTTCTATTTCTTGGCAATCATGTGAGATCGACTGAATTTGATGTCTGGAACGTCATCTCTTCCTATCTCTTCATACCCAGCGAGCGGCCGGGTGGAAGGGTTGCACCGGTTCTATCGCTCGGCTGGACACTGAACTACGAAATGTTCTTCTATTTCACATTCGGCCTGTTCCTCCTGCTCGGCAAGAGAAACGGATTGATGTTCCTGATCTTCTCATTCCTTTCCTTGATAGCCCTCACCCGCCTAGATGACTTCGGTTTCGTACCCCTCCGCTTTTGGGGGAATTCCATAATATTGGAGTTCATCTTCGGGGTCTCACTTGGTGTCTTCAGGAATCGCGGCCACTTTCAGAAAAGCATACCCTTCTGCCTTGCCATCTTCCTGCTGGGTCTGATCGTGCTGTTGATGGGATGCGATCTGGATGTGCCGCGGTTCGTCAAAGGTGGCCTGCCGGCCACGATGTTGGTCTATGCCGCCCTGGCGCTTCCCTCATCTGCCGACCGAAAAATACCCGCTTGGGTCATCCTCCTGGGAGACAGCTCCTACGCCCTGTACCTTTGCCACAGATTCGTCCTGCGGGCGGTGACCATGCTCTTTGCGAGGGTAGCAATCCCTGCGGGACATCAACTCTTCCTCTATGTGCTCGCGACTGTGGCAGGATCGGTCATTCTGTCGATCGTGGTTCACAAACTCATCGAAGGTCCGCTTCTAAAACTCCTGTCTAACGGGAAAAGACGCGCCGACCCGGAAGATGCGATCATATTGGGCGATGCCCCCGCAAACGCCTGAACCGCGACGAATGGCCGATTATGCAGATCATGATATTCGGGATGAAGCATAGACCCATGTTGATTAGCCGCATCCTGGGACGGCAGCGCAAGACGGAAATGCGATCATCGTCGGTGGCCGCCGGCAAGCGCATATATGCAGTCGGGGATATTCATGGTCGCTTCGATCTACTCGATGAAATGCTGGGAAGGATCGCCAATGATAGCTATGCCTTTTCCGGTGAATGCGAAGTCATCTTTTTGGGCGATTATATCAACAGGGGGCCCGCATCGGCCCAGGTTCTGGACCGTCTCTCCTCCCTCGCCAGTCCCTCATTCCGCTATCGCTTCCTGATGGGCAATCATGAGGAAATCTTCCTGCGCGTCCTAAATCGGGAGAGTGACATGCTCAAACTTTTCATTCAGATGGGAGGACGGTCGACGATTTTGAGTTACGGCGTCGATGCCGCCGCATATCGCACAGCGAGTTACTACGATCTTGGAAAGATGATTATCGACCATGTGCCGCACGAGCATATCGAATTTTTGGGTCGCCTGGAAAATCGGGTAATCGCGGGCGATTATCTGTTCGTTCATGCCGGAATCGATGTCCACAAGGACATAGATGCACAGGATCCGCGCGTCATGCGATGGATTCGCAGAGAATTCACGCATTCGGAACGGCAATGTGCAAAGACCGTGGTTTACGGCCACACGGTTTACAAGGATGTCGACGAACGCGGTTGCCGGATCGGCATCGACACGGGCGCCTACACTTCCGGAAAGCTGACCGCTATCGTACTGGAGGGCAATCGGAGATGGCTTCTGCAGACCGGTGACGGATGAACATTTCGCCAAATTTCCGGAACATCTCATCATCACCCTCATCCGGATCGTTGCAGTGACCTGATGCATTGGTATAGCATTCGAGAAGCATTCGATTTCAATACATGATGATTCACGCGATGATGCCGGCCCGGGATCGGCTTCGTCAGGAGAAGCGATATGGATGCGCAAATTCATGATTGATTCGAACATCCTCCCAGCGTCCCTGCTTATCATGGCCGCGGTCACCAACCTGACGGAAATCGAGTTGGCTTTCGGCGCCCGGGCGCGGCGTCACGCATTCGAACGACTTCGTAACGTCATTCATGACCTTTTCGATGAAGAGGAAATTCACGAGGTTGAAGATGCCGGACTGATCGAGGTAATCGTCCGACCGCGCGCCGAACAAGGGCTACGGCGTCCCGGTCTCAAGATCGGGCAGCTATGCACTCTCATCTGTGCCAATCCCATTACTTCTGAAGTGGGAGCCTTTTTCGCGATTCCAGGCATTGGAACTGCCGTGCTGGCATCGCGCGACGCGAATATCGAAAGGGCCAGGAAACGCGCCTATGAACAGGCCCGGTTCAGACCGAACTCCTGTCATCTGCCTGAAGTGTCCCAATATCAGGATGATATGGCAAAAGCGGTGCATCTCATGGATCAGGTCGCGCGCGGGGGGGCAACGCTGGTGTGGCAGCCGACCGTCGGCCCCCTGGCTGGCGCGCCTGTGCTCTATTATGAAGGTCTGTTAAGGATCGGAGATGGTGCCGGAAATTTGCGCAGTGCCGAGCCAGAACTTCTGGCGCTGGAACGGATGGACCTGGCTCCGGAGCTCGATCGCCGGCTCATGACGGCGGTGCTGGATGAGCTTGAAGCGAACCCGAAGCTTCGTCTGGGCATCAATATCTCCTCCAAAAGCGCGTCTCTGTATCGCTACGGAGCGTGTACGCTGTGGCAGGAATTACGAGAAAGACTGGATGGGAAGCCCGACCTTGCCCGTCATCTGGTGATAGAAATCACGGAGACGGCCGACTTCGTCTCGCTGGAGGAGGCCAGGGAATTCATAGCCGTGATCCAGGAACTTGGCTGCCTTGTCGCGGTGGACGATTTCGGCGCCGGTTGGCGGTCAATCATCCAACTTTCCGCACTGGCAGCGGATATCGTCAAGATCGATGGTCGTTTCGTCCGGGATGCGTCGAAGAGCGATGAGGGATATGAGACATTCCTGCATCTTGTACGCTTGGGGACTTCGCTTGCCTCGGCCGTGATCGTCGAGGGTGTAGAAACAGCCCATCAGGCAAGTCTTGCGCGGCATGCGGGCGCGGACTGGTTGCAGGGCTATCAATTCGCGCGCCCATCGGCTGGCCCCATGCTGCCCGTGGTACATGATCCCCAGATCATGGCGTTGAGCTTCGTGGACCGTCACAGCGCCGCGCAAGCCCACGCTTAGCGCCTCGATCAACCTTTCATCCCGAAATTAAGCATCGTCCGATGCGAGCCCTAGCGTCCCGCCTGAGGGAGTTCTCCCGTTGAACAGGTACTGTCGGCACGAAGGCTTCTCATCAGCGGCCTACTGGAATTCAGCGCCCACCAAAGGCCTTTCAGTTCCAACAGCAACCAACGATCAGGCGGGTAATGACGCGCTTAGAGCCGCGATTTCTTAACTAGAGGACCGATTGAAGTCACTGAACTGCGTCTCCGATCGCTTGAAAATCGCACTGACGCTTCGGAGGCGCCTCCGCCAGTGCCTACCGCATTTCGAACGGAGCCGCATATCGCCCCCCCCCCTGTATGGGACTTCAGTTACTGGCACGGCGGCGGCGTGACGACGCCTTGGCTGCGCTCCCCGCAGCACCCTCTTCAACCGAAGTCTCGGCCTTAACGACAGCCCTCTTATCTGTTGACTTGGGGCGCAGTCCCAGACCAATCTTATGCGCCATTTCACGGCGCTGATTAGTATAGCTCGGCGCCGCCATCGGGTAATCGGGCGGCAGCCCCCATTTGGCGCGATAATCCTCTGGGCTCATTTGATACCGCGCCCGCAGATATCGCTTGAGGGTCTTCAGTTTTTTTCCATCTTCCAGACACACAATATATTCCGGCTTGATAGATGAGCGGATTGGCACGGCTGGTTCACGCTTGATCGGCGGTTCTCCAGCAGATTCGTCATGAGTGGCAAGACTGGAAAGGGCGGAGTGCACACTTTTGATCATATCGCAAAGATCGATGATTCCGACAGGGTTATTGGAAACATTAGCAGACACAATATTGGCGGTTAGAGAAACAAGTGAATCTTTTTCTTCATCTGTATTTATCATACTTTACTTTTCCCCTCTAGATTTCAGCGAATACCCATGATACTCATCCTATCACCACCCGTTTAATTTTACAATAATTATATTAATAGATAGTTAACCAATTCATATTGAAATTGAAAAATCATAGATTTCCGAAATTTACGTGGATATGGATCGTTCATCAGGCAAACCTTTGCTGCCTTTGATTCATCCTATGGTGTAGCGAATGCTTGTTAAGAGATAACAAATCGGCAAGGGAAAACCGCTCCCCACGAACGCGGATAGCCCTGATTGGCAGGGAAAATCCATAGACGGAATCAAAGCCATACTCACCTTTCCCATTTTAGCGCAGATCTCGACCAGCCCGGATCACAGCCGTGCGAGTTGAAGCAGTTGGATCTGGCTGGAAGATGCGAAGCTTGCCGATGCAGGCCCACGGACCGTTGATTGCGCGCTCGCCTGCCTTTTGAAGCTTGGCCTTGAGGCGGGAGGAGGCCTTTTCGATTGCGCAGTGCCGGGGTGACCCTGTCCCGGAAAATGCCTCCAGCGGGAATAAGAGGGATCTGGCAAAATCGGAGCTGATTTGAGCTGGAGATTTTGCATGAAGAAGTCGAAGTTCACGGGCGAGCAGATCGCGTTTGTGTTGCGCCAGGCAGAGGTTGGTACGCCGGTCGCCGAGGGTGTCGGAAGATGCCTGAACACGCACTGGTTCTTGTCTTTGGCCGACGCCAGGAGCAAGATCGAGGCGTGGCGGACGGACTTCAACGAGACCCGACCTCACACATCCCTGGGGTTTATGACGCCTGCCGAATTTGCTTCATCGGCCGGGGTTAACCCCGGCCGATGAAACGCCGGATCTCTCGTTCTCGCCAGCGGTAGAAATGGGACAGGGTCACCGGTTTTGAAAGATGAATAGAGTTTGGGGCCACTCTCCACACAAGCAAAATTGAGGCTACGCCCGCCACCCCTGCCCCGGACAACCACTGCAGACGAAAGTTTCTCCCGGAAACCGATTTAAATGTCAAAAATTCCACTTCCGGGATTCATCGATAGTATATAACAAAAATAGTTAAATTAACATGATAACTAAAGATTATCTACAATACCAATAATTTTAGTATTCTTAACTTATTTAACAGAATATGTTAGTATATTCTACACAATTTCTTTTCATATTGCACAATTTATTGAATTTTATTTGATAAATCATTATAATCATAAGCGACTCAGCCGCGCGCCCCACGCGATACCCCTTGGCTGAGTTCCTGAAGCTACTCGGGTCGCAAGAGAGCATCAGGGTCCCGGCGCCTGCCGCTTTCAGCGGCACGACATGCAGGGCGCCGGGATACCCTAATGAAGATTCTTCTCCAATGCACGGTACAGAGCCCTGGATCATCCTGGATTTGCTGTCGTAGGTTCCGAGATCCACAGCGCTTCAAGGCGCCCTTGCCTTCCTCGTCATACCAACTTGCGCGGTGTCTGACTCATGGGGGATTCCCAAGGCGGTGAAAATCTGAATTTATCGAGCCCTGGCTTTGGAATGCCACACCATGGGTTCAGCGATCGGCTTGCGGGAAGATTTTGATGGGGCAGCGCTGCGATGATTGTCGCGGACGACGAAGATCGCGAACCAGGCACGGCGGCTTCTTGCATTGGCCGAGATATACGATGGCGGCACTCCGAGCGCAGCGGCCCGGATCGGCTGCGTCGGGCTCCAGATCGTTCGGGATTGGGTGCTCCGGTTTAACGCGCGTGGTCTCGAAGGCTTGCTGGATGGTAAGGCGCCCGGCCCGCGTTCGCGCCTGAGCGATGTCCAGCGTCAGGCGCTGGTCGATGTTGTCGAAAGCGGGCCGATTGCGGCGATCCATGGGGTAGTACGCTTGCGACTGGCCGATCTGGCCCAGTGGCTTCATGACGAATTTGTGGTCTCGCTCGATGAAACCACCATCCGTCGCGAGTTGAAGAAGCTCGGTTACGCCAAGCTCACCGCGCGGCCCCGCCATCATGCCCGGCGCGAACATGCCATGGAGGCTTTCAAAAAAGGGGCTTCGCTGCCGAGGTGGCAAAGGTCAGGGCCACCCTCCCGAAGGGTACGCCCATAGAGACCTGGTTTCAGGACGAATCCCGCGTCGGTCAGAAAAACACAATCACGCGGCGCTGGGGGAAGCATGCCCCCCCATTCGGCTCTAACAGGCTGTTGAAGAAGTCACTCGCGTTCGGCGACGAAGCCTGAGCTATCGCTGTTGTGGATGAAAAGGTCGCCGACGATCCGGCCAGCGGTGCCAAGCATAGCCCAGCCTCGGCCGGAAGCTTGGTC
>Ga0307405_10001303_pt1 | contig 10421 bp, 14 predicted proteins | sample 322Cmetagenome_2_FD_203311 | JGI IMG/M metagenome (GOLD analysis project Ga0307405, IMG submission 203311) | Maize rhizosphere microbial communities from greenhouse at UC Davis, California, United States - 322HYB-C-1 | ecosystem: Host-associated > Plants > Roots > Rhizosphere > Soil | place... | reverse complement strand
AGATGATCCTCGGGCAGGGTCAGGTCGCCCAGGTCCACCGTCGCCTCGGTCTCGAAGTAGCGCGCCCCATTCTCCACGGTGATGCCGTGGAGCTCGCCGACGACCTCCGTGATCATCGACTTCCACTCCGGGTCGTCGAGCTGCGGGTCGCCCACCTTGTTCGCCCGCTGCTTGCACAGCCGGACGAGCGCACCGAGGGGGACCAGCAGCGCCATCGGTCAGCCGCCGAGCTCGACCGAGGTCGCGGCGAACGAGATGGTTGCGTCGAGGAAGTCCCCCTCATCGAGGTCGGTGGCGCTGCCCGACCTGTCATAGACGATGAACGACAGCGTGAATGTCGTCGCCGCCGAGTACGGGCCTCGCTCGACGCTGAAGCCCGCCACGTTGCCGGGCGTCTCGGTCGCGAGCGCGGTGGACCACCCCATGAACTGCCCCGGGTTCTCGCCGAAGGTCAGGAGGTAGGCACCGGTGCCGGTGCGCGTGGCCGTGACGCCCTGTCCGACGACGACTGAAGGATCCGCCGTGTCGCCGAACTCGATCTGCAGCTTGTAGTCGCGGGTCTCGGGCGCCGAACTCTTGGGTGGGAAGAACTGCACGGGGCCTCCTCAGCGGATCCAGAAGCCGCAGCGCAGCTGGTAGGAGGAGGCCGCCGACTGCGAGGCCGCCCAGTCGTGGAGCAGAAACTGGTCGTTCTCGCCGAGGATGACCGGCGGGCACGGGATGGTGACTTTCGCGCTCGTCGTGCCGTCGAGCGAGGCCCCGGCGAGCCGCCACGCCATGCCCTTCCGACCGAAGACGAACCGGTAGGAGTCGTTGACGACCTTGATCACCGTGCGAACCTGGAAGTCGCCGAGCGGCCGCACCGCCGAGCTCGCCGCCGTGGTCGTCAGCGCGCCGAACTTCATCGAGACCTCGGCGGTATCGCTCGAGGCCAGGTTCGGGTTGATGGGCGTGATGGTCGACCCGCCGGAGCTGTAGCGGGTCGTCCCCTTGTCCGCCGTCATCGAGAATCCGGTCGTGGTGCCGTTGGTGCCGGCGGCGGTGACGACCAGGTCCACGAAGTCGAGGTACAGGCGCTTGCTCGTGCTGATGTTCATCAGGTGCAGCAGCGTCTTGGTGGCGTCGAACGCGGTCGTGGCCGCGATCCCGGCGATGCCGGTGCCCAGGGTGGGGTTGGTCGCCAGGAAGTACGTGCCCTCGTCGGCGAGGCTGTACGGGTCCAGGTCCTCGACCAGAAGCTCGCCGTAGCGGGTGCCACGGATCGGCCCGTAGACGCCCTCGTTGATGGGGGCGGGCCGCCCGCGGTTGGCGAGCTGGCGGGGAAGAACGTGCTCGTCGGACATGTCGATTCGCTCTCTCGGGGCGAGGCCCCGTCGTGGGAATTCTCGGTGGTGGGTGGCGGGGCGCCGGCCCCGCGCGGGTGGCAGGCTTGGGCGCTACGCGCGGACCGACGCCACGCCGTGCGACGCGGTGTCGTACTGGATGTAGTTGTGCAGCGAGCGAGCGCGCATCTCGATGCCGTCCGTCGAGGTCGAGCGCATGGACGGCCGACCGTCGTCGCGGATCCAGTGCACGAGCTCGTCGATGTGCTTCAGCACGTGGGCGCTCGGGCGCCAGCACCGCGTGCGGTCGACCGGGATGTCCGGGTCCGAGCGCAGCTTGATGGCGCCGCCGGCGGTGGTGATCGTGATCGACTCGAACCCGATGTCGGCCATGCCGCCGGGGTTCGTGTACTCGACCTTCGCGCCGAGGCGCTTCACGATCGCCTGGAACACCGTCGGGTACACCGCGCCGCGCGAGACCTTCTTGCCGATCAGCGAGCACTCCACGGCGAGGTCACCGAGCACGTCGTCCGGGTAGAGCGACGTGTTGTCGATGCGGCTCCCCGCGAGGGCCTCCACGTCGACGGAGCGGTCCACCGACCGGAACGAATCCCCCGAGGTGGGCGCGGAGAGCGGCGTGCACTTCTCCATCCCCTCCATGCAGTTCCCCGGATCGCCCTTGCGGAACAGGTAGTCGTTGTCGGAGAAGGAGACGATCGTCGACGCGTCGTCGAGGGTGATCTTCTTGTTCTTTCGATCGAGCCCGACGACCTTCGCCGAACCGCTCCTGGCCGGCGAGCCGGTCGCGTTCGAGCTGGCGATCAGCGTCATGCCGCGGCGGAAGTTGTCGACGTCCCGCTGGCTCGTCAGCGTGACGACGTTGCCGGCGATCGACGCCCGCCGACCGCGGAGCCCCACGCCATCGCGAAAGAGGTCGAACGCGATGTTCGCGCCGAGCTCGTCCAGCATGCCGTCCGAGTGCCGGGTGACGAAGTCGTAGAACGATCCCTTGTTGCCGCGCGCGCGCAGCATCGACGGGCCGTCGAGCGTGAGCACGCCGTACTTGAGCTTGGGCTCGGCGGCGAACTGCACGCCCTTGAGCGTCTCGGCGCCGCTCTGCGCGTCGGCGAACCCCGACGAGATGCCCTGCGGGTTGCCCGTGGTGATCGGGTAGCGGAAGTCGGAGCCGTCGAAGCTCCCCTCCTTCTCGATCTCGTAGAACGTCGGATGCTCGCGCATCGCGACCTCGGTGGAGGCGCGATCGGAGTACCGCCGCTTCATGATGTAAGCGACGGTGACGATGGAAGATGCGTCGGCCACAGTATCCCTCCGGCGCCACCCCACAGCAGTGGATGGCGGTGACTCAGCAGGTTGTTGCCGTTGGTCTCGTCGGCGGGATGCGGATTGGACTTGTTCTGTATCGGACGCGCCGTCGGGCGCGCGCAGGACTCAGCTCACGTTGCCGTCGGCAACGTCGCGGAGGAAGTCCCCGCGCGAGTAGCTCGTCGCCGACGAGGACGTGTCCTTGTCGGGCTTCGAGGCTGTGGCCTTGGTCTCGCGGCCGTTGCTGGTAGTGGCGGCGGCCTTGCCGGTCTTGCTGGCCGCTGAAACGTCGACGCCGAACTTCCTCAACTCGGCGCGACGACGGGATTCATGTGCCTTGAGAACGGATGCCGGCTTCGGCAGACGACCGATCTTCTTCGCGAGCTCGAAGGCGACCTGCTCGAGCGCGGCCCGCGCCTCCTTGGGCGACGTCGCGAGGTACGTCTTCGTGAGCGGGGTCTCGTCGCCGCCTTTGCGGGCGACGCGGGCGACGCGGGCGAGGTAGGCGTCGACCTCGCGGTCTGCGGCGGCGGTAGCGGTGGTCTCCTCGATCCGCTTCTCGAGCTCGGCGTGCTTCTTCTGCAGCGCCGCAAGCGCGTCCTTCGCCTCGCGCTCACTGGACGCGCGCTGCGCGGCCTCGCGGAACTCCGGCTTGTCGGCGGCGCCCTTGGAGTGAGCGTAGAAGTCACGCCCGATCCGCTCGTAGTGCTCCGGGTCCACGCCGAGCTCGCGCGCGATGTCCACCATCGCGTAGGCGGCGCGGCCTCGGAGCTGCTCGAAGCGTTCGGCAGCCGCTACCTTGGGCTGCCACTCCTTCAGGAGGGCATCGCGCTCGCGCGAGAACTCCGCGCGGCGCTGTTCGTCCTCGCGCTTGATCCGGGCGCGCGAACGCTGCTCCTCGCGACGCACGCGCTCGAGCCGCCTGTCCTCGTCGGCATCCTCGCCACGCGCCGGCCGTTCTTCCTCTTCGTCGTCGGCCTCCTCGTCCTCCCCCTCCCCCTCGTTATCCTCGTCGACCAGGTCCTCGTCCTCGAGATCCAGGTCGTCCTCATCGTCCTCCGAGTCGAGATCCTCGTCATTGGCGTCGCCATCGTCGCCATCGTCGCCGTCGTCGTCCTCGACGACCCGCCTTGCGGGCTTCTGCGGGGGCTTCTTGCCCTCGCCGTCGGGAGCGCTCGGGTCGTGGCTCGCCAGGAACTCCGCCTTCATCTCCTCGTGGAGCTGCTCGCGGGTCTTGAGCCCCTGCCCGCCGGCGGCGGCCGGGGTGCGGGGGGGCTCCTCTTCCGTGTCGAGATCGGCACCCATGCTCATTCACCTCTACACGAGAACATCAGTTCTGCGGAGTGCAGATCTCGCCGCCCGGGATCTCACCCGGCCATCAAGTCCATCGCTTGAGGAGAAAGCGCCGCGGCCGGCTGGCCGCTGGGCGGCGGCAAAGCGCCTGGCGCCGCCGCGCCGCCGTCGGAGATGTTGCCATTGGACGCCGAGGTTCCTTCGAGCATGAACGCGGCCTGGTCCACGTATTGCCGAATGGCCTCCAGAATGGGCTCCGGAGCGCCCCCGGTGCGGGCGTTGTGGTACTCGGCCGTGCCGCGCCAGACCGCCATCGAGAGGTTGTCGAACGGCTCGGGCATCACCACCTCGCCGTCGAGCATCATCTCGAGCTGCTCCTCGATCGACTCCATCGCTGCGGTGTAGAGCGACATCGCGCGCTCGAGGTCTGGATGGCCGATCAGCCGCCGGAACTCGTCGGTGCTGATCACCCCGGCCTGCGCCCATTCGATCAGCGTCTGCTCGCGGCCAGCCGGCGTGCGGTTGAGGGTTGAGGAGGCGGCGATCTGGACCCGCGTCTCGCCCATGTCGACCTTCGACCACTCGATCCTCGGACGCCACCGCGACCGCCGGTAGATCACAGGTGCCTCCGCCCCGAGATCCTTGCAGGCGTCGAGTTCGAGCCACGTCACGTCGAGCACCAACTGCTCGAAGTCGGCCTCCTGAGGCGCGAAGCGCTGCGTCGTCTGGTCGCGGTATTCGCGGAGCGCTCGCCCGCTGTCGAGCCCCGCGGGCTTGTGGCTCTGCGCCGCCAAGCGGGACACGCCGGACTCCTCGAACGCCGCGTCCTTGAGGTCGAGGCGCGAGCGGTACGTCTCCGGGTGCACCGCGGGCGGGGTCGGGGTCTGCGGGTAGTCGCCCTTGATGGGGACGATGTTGCCGATCTTTGTCGTCTTGACCGCGAGGTTCCCGTCCGCCGGGCGGACGTACGTCGTGAGGGTCGCGTTCTGATCAAGCGCGCGGTCGATCTGCCAGTTGCGCTTGTTCAGCGCGCGCTGGATCCCGGCGATCCGCTCGGCGAGGCTGATGCCGTAGAAGCTGCCTTCGCGCGAGAGCCAGCAGATGACCCCGAGCGGGAAGTACGGCTTGTGGTAGTCCTCGTCGAGCAGATCGAGGCTCTCGATGGAGATGACCCGCCGTCCCGGGACGTACCGCGCGCCGCGCTTGGTGCGCGTGCCCTTCGGGGGCTTCTTGCCGATGGGTAGCCGGATCGAGTCGATGACCACCAGCTTGTCGGCCGTGCCGGAACGATAGGTCCCGCGCCGCATCATCGATCGGCACGCGGCCTCGATCTCGGCGGCGTGCTCGGGGTACTCGGCCTTGAGCTGCTCCTTGTCGTAGGAGCGCTGCACGTGGTGGATCTCGCGCGGCAGCCCGTCGGATCGCGTGTCTTCGTCGTCGACGAAGATGTCCTCGATGGGCACGTACTCGGTGCGGACCTCGCCCCACCGGTCCGCCGTCACCTTGACGACGCCGTTGCCCTTCTTCGCGGACGCCTTGAAGGCGAGGCGGCACTTCCGGCGGCGACCTGTGAGCTTGCCGAGCCCCTCGGCGTAGTACTCGAGGGCGCGCGCGCGGCGCTGCACGGACCAGTGGGCTCCGTCGGTCATGAACCGTGCACGCACGTCGTTCGTCGACACGGCCGCGTCGACCGTATCGATGTTCGAGGCGACGACGTTCTCCTGGACGTTCGCGAGCGACGCGTCCGTGTCGTTGCCCATCGGCGAGTACGGGTCGTAGAGGGCCTCGAGTTTCACGAAGCGCTCGAACACGAGACCCTGCGCCGTTTCGATCTCGCGCACCCGCTGCCACTGCTTGTCGTGGACCTTACCGGCCGCCTGCTTGTGCCAGTACTCGCTCATCGCCGCTTCTTCTTCGGCCGATCACCGAACAACGCCGATCGCCCGCCGGGCACGCCCGTCTTGCGGCCGAACGTGGCCGGGTCGTCGAGCACGCCCTTCTCCTCCTCGTCCTGGCCGTCCTGACCGCTGTCGTCGGCCGGCTGGTCGGCCGGAGCGAGCTGCGCGCTGATGCCATCGACTGCGATCGCGAGGACGCCAGCAGCGCGGAGTCCGGGCGCTCGATCTGCGATGAGATCGAGCAGCGCGGCTGTTTCGTCCCTGGTGGCCACGTCAACCCCAGTTATCGTGGAACTCCGCTCCGGCCATCAATCCGGAGCTTTCATCCTGATCCATCGTGAAGCCGATCCCTGGCTCGAGTCCTTGAGGGTCGGCGTAGGGACCGCGGGCGGCCGCGTCGTCCTGCACCACCACCCCGCTCTCGTACAGGGTGGCGACGAGCTTTCGCGCGTAGACGAGCGTGTCCGTGGAGTGGTTCGCCTGCGCCTTGTTCTCCTTGAGCCGGCCGTGCGCATCCTCCGCCCACTGCAGTGCCGTGAGCTGCTTCTCGAGCGGCGAGCCCTTCAGGATCTTGATCTGCCCGTCGACGAACCCGCCATTGGTGAGCTCGATCGCCCCCATCTTCGAGAGGGGATTGCGATCCGCCTTCTCGTAGCGCAGGCCGTAGACGTTACCGAGCTCGTCGAGCGTGGCCTGGTCTGAGTCCATGACCCCGCCGTCCGGCCAGCCGATGATCCCGTAGACGCCACCGGGCTTGTCGGTCTTGAGAGCGGGGCCGAGCATCAGTTCGGCCCACTGCTTCGCGTACGTGCGCGTGCGCTCCCAGGGCATCACGTGCCACAGCCGCCGCTCGGCGTCTTGAGGCGAGAACGCGAAAACATTCCAGGCGCATGGATCCGAACTGCCCTTGTCGCCGGCGACCACGTACCGCCAGTCCTTCAGCTCCGGGTGCCACTCCTTGAGCTTCGCGGTCGCGGTCTGCAACGCCTGCAGTCCCTCGAGCGGGTGCTCGCCGAATGGGTCCCACTGATTCCACAGCGTGCCGTCCTCGAGCCGTGGGCGGTAGCGAAACACCATGTCGGTGTCGTCGGAGGCCCACTGCCCCAGGTACTCGCGGAGCCAGATCGGGTTCTGGTCGCTCCATCGCTTGCGCTTCTTGACCCGCAGCGCCTCGGCCCAGAGGTTGACGAGCGCGCGGTACTTCGTCGGAGCCTCGGGCAGGCTGGCGACGTCCTTGAGCGTCCAGGCGTGCGAGCTCCAGCTGTCCCAGTCGGCGTACTCCGGCCGGTCGCGATCGCCGTACGGGCGGTGTAGCGGGACCGCGATCGTGTTGCCGTCGTCGTCGAAGTCCTCGGCCGACGAGCCCGGCCGCGTGAAGTCGTAGAACGGGCCCGACAGGATGTGGCCGGGCGTGCCGGCTAGCGTGAGCACGCCGTTCCGCTCGCCGAGGCGGGGGCCGATCGCGCGGTCGATCAGCTCCTCCAACAGCGCGGCCGGGTAGAGCGACGCCTCGTCGCAGTCCACCCAGTCGAACGGTCGACCGCGGAGCTTGTTGACCTCGCTCTTGTCGTCCAGGCCGACGAGCCGGTAGACGCAGCCCGTTCGCTTGCACGTCACCCGGAGCTTCGTCTCGTTGAACGTGAACTCGTCGGAGAGCCCGTAGAACTCGATGGAGTCCTTGAGCGGTCCCCACATCAGCTCCTCGGCCATGTCGCGCGTCGGTGCGATGTAGACGCCGCGGCCGCGACGGATCGACGTCAGCTTTTGGAGCGCGCGGGCGCGCATCGTCGTCGTCTTGCCGCCGCCGCGGCCGACGAGAAGCGTGATGAACCGTGCCGGATCGTCTACTGCGAGGAGCTGGAACGGGTGGCAGTCTCCGCGCACCCTCGCGCTGACCATCTCGGCCCACTGCTCGTCGATCGAGACGACACGCCGCTCGGCCTTCTTCTTCGCCCACGGCTTGGCTGGGGCCGTGGACTTGCGGCGCCCGGCCATCTACGTCCTGCGCCGTGCGGCGCGATGAGGCTGGTCGCTCCAGTCCAGCCGCCGGTCCCAGCCGATCAGATCGCAGCCCAACTCCCACAGGTCGTCGGGCAGGCATCCGCGCTGCCGCGCAGCGCGCAGGCTGCTCGGCAGCCGCTGCTCGATATTCGCCGCGCGGCTGTCGAACCCGACGCGCGCTACCAGCTCGTCGTCCGGCAAATCGACGGGCGCAGCCATGATCACGCCACGGACAGCCGTCACCATGCCGTGGAGGTCGGTGATCTCTCCGGTCGTAGCGACCACGGCTCGCACAATCGTGACGAGCGCGGACTCGACGCTCCCATCGTCGGTCCACGGGTGACCCGACAGCACGATGTCGAGCGCAACCAGGACCATCGCGTCGAGCTCGGCTGCTGTCACCCCTCTCCCCAGCTTGCCTTCGGTGGTCGGCCCTGCTCGCCGGTCTCGTCCTCCAGGGGCGCCGGCGGCACAAAGATCCGGCCCTCGTAGATCGTCCGCTCGTTGGTCGCGCGATCGAGCACCGTCATGAGGTGACCCTCAACCCCGAGGATCAGCAGCGGCGGCATCTCGTGCTCGTGCTGCGCCACCGGCCCGCCCTCGTGGTCGGATCCCTCGCAGCGGAACACGCCGGCGCGGCGCTCGAGCGCGCAGATGCGGTTGCCGGGGTGGTGCGGGCAGGGGGCGCGGTTGGCGACCGCCACGGCCTCGTCTGGGACGTTGTCCCAGACGAGCATCACGGATGCTCGGAAGTATCTCGGCGCCGGCATCGATTACTCCACAACCGGGATGCCGACGGCCCAGCTCTCGGGGATCAGCATCCAGATCGGCTGCCCGCCCTCTGGCGTGAAGACCACCGCGTATTGCCGCAGCCACGGCACGAGCGCGATCTCCGCGTGCCCCCCATTCTCGGGCTGCTTTCCGGCGGCGAGCATGTGCATGCGCGTCGCGTGGTTCGTGTGCCGCCCGGGCACCGGGAGCTCGACGCCGTTGTTCTCCTTGAACCGAAGCTCTCGGATCTGAATCGGGACGGGCTTGCCGCCGTCGAGCCACGCGGGCTTCTTCGGCGAAGGGTCGGCGTTGGTCTTCTCGCTCATGTGGTTCTCCTTGTCAGTGACTCGTTGCGCGCGACGCTCGGATCCCAGCGCCCCGCCGGGATCTTCGTCGCGAGGTCGTGGCACCAGAAGGTCCGGAACCCGTACCGGAACGGGCGCTCCGGGTCGACGCCCAGCGCGCGGAACAGCCCGCGCGCGTAGCCGGCGCGGCGGAACGGCCCCTTCACGTACACGTAGTGGACGACCGGCTGGGGGCCCGTGGTGTCGCCGGCGATGAACCCGTAGACGAGACTGGGCTCGCGAGCCTCGCAGGCCACGATCGTGCGGACGCCGGGGCGCTCGAGCAGCCGTCCGATCACCGGCCACATGATCGGGAAGAAGTCTCGGCTCGGGATCGCGCCGGCGTCGCGCGAGTCGCGGATGCCGTGGAGCCAGTTCGAGATCACGAAGGCGTTGTCGTCGGACGTCGCCGGGCGATGGACGACCCTCATGTGGCCTCGATGGTCGCGTGCCCGCTCGCGGCCACGGTGAGACGTCCGTCGACAGCGATCCATGCGCTCGGTCGACCGTCGTCCTCGTCGGGCGCGATCTTGGGCTGGTAGACGGTGCGCGCGGGAGCCACGATCTCGACGCTCCGCACGGACATCTCCCAGCCGCCGCCGTCGTCGGGCGCGACGCACCACGTGAGCGGCGCCGCGCCATGGCGGTTGAAGTACACCCGGAACCTTCCGACGGCGGTCACGACTTCAGCAGCTCCATCACTTCGCGCTGCCGTTGCCGCTCACGGACCCGCTTCCGGTCTTCGCGGAAGTCGTCGAGGTCCTGCCCTTCGCCCAGGTTGCGGGTGTCGAGCCACGTCTCGCGCTCGGGCTTCTGCCAACCGCCGCGGACGACCTCCCACGGCTTGACCTTGCCGAGCGGTGCCGAGATGGCCCACTCGGCGAGTTCCCCGCACGCAGGGCACGCGGCGTGACCGGGGGCATCGCCGGTGGACGGGTCACGCTCGACGTCGAGACCGACGCGGCCGTGTGCGGGGCAAATGTACTCGGCGGCGACCAGAGTGGTCGGCGCGCCGCGCACCTTGATGGTGAACGCCATCCTACTGGACCTGTTCCTTTCGTTCGGCCGTCGGCAGCATCACGCGAGCCCGCTCCCTCTGGCTTCCTGCCCCTCCGCTTCGCGCAGAATCCGCGCGCGCTCGGACGCGTCGAGCTGGCGCAGCCACGCCAGCACCAGCGCCGGCGTGAGCTGCTGCAGGCGCTTCCGCTCGGCCTCGTCGAGCTTGCGGACCTCGCCCATCACCTGCGCGGCCTGCTTCGTGAGCCAGGCCAGGTGGGACGCGTCCTTCTGGTTGTACTTCGCGCCCTGGAGCTTCTTCGCGATCGCGAGGATGCGGCCGTGGAGAGCGCGCGCCCCCTCAAGCAGGGACGCGCGCAGCTGATCGAGCAGCTCCTCGGCCTCGATCGAGGCGTCAGAAGCCTGCTCGGCCCCCTTTTTAGGCGTTTTGGGCATGAAATCTCGCGCGCGCT
>Ga0307405_10001302_pt1 | contig 10424 bp, 9 predicted proteins | sample 322Cmetagenome_2_FD_203311 | JGI IMG/M metagenome (GOLD analysis project Ga0307405, IMG submission 203311) | Maize rhizosphere microbial communities from greenhouse at UC Davis, California, United States - 322HYB-C-1 | ecosystem: Host-associated > Plants > Roots > Rhizosphere > Soil | place... | reverse complement strand
TGCTTGAAGTGATCCATGTCCAACATGACCGCGCACAACCCTTGCCGCTTGGCCTTGCATTCGTCGTAGAGTTGCTGGGCATGCTCGAAAAAAGCCCGCCGACTCTTCAGGCCGGTCAATTCATCGGTTTGTGCGGCACGGGTTGAAATGCGGTTGGCCTGTTCCATTTCTCGGGTAAGACGAAAGGCGATTTCCAGTGCCTGGGACATTTTGTGCGTGGCGCGGGCCGCAAATGCCGTGAACACCAGGATTGAAAGTGCCATGCCGACTTGAATCGGGGATGGTTGAAACAGCAGCCAGGCGGTGCACGGCAACAGCACCACGCCAATGGAGACCAGGGTCATATCGCGATAGGCCGAATAGCAGGAGACCGCGCTGACAGTCATCCCCACTGTAAAAAGCATGACCAACGCCTGGGACAAGAGATCATCCGCCGGCATGACCACAAACGCGCCGACGCCCCAGATGCCGGCGGATAATATGAGCGAAAACCAGTACTTGCGCTCCCAACGCTGCGGCGTGCGCTGACTTTCGTCACTGCGAAAATAGACAACGAACATCGCGATACGCAACAGCGTCGATGTGCTCAAGATGCCCAGCCACCAAAGAATGACGCTGTGCTCAAACCGATCCCAACACAGCCAACTCAGCATGATGGCAGCCAAGTAACTGCCAAAAACCGCGGAAACGGATTGTCGAAACAGTTGCTGCAGGCGGTCAGTTCGTACTTGCTCGTCTATGCAAAAATCTTGGCCGTTCCGAGATCTTGGGCCATCCATTTGATCCACCTGATCGTGACGCAACGAAAACGACGATTGTGGCACCCTGCCACCAACGCAAACAACTGAATTACAGCCAAGGCCCCGATTGAACCGAAACCCCGTGGCGAGGGAGCTTGCTCCCGCTGGGCTGTGAAGCAGCCCAACCATTCCTACAGACAAACTGCATCATCTTCTTTACAAGAATCAGGCCGGAATCAATCCTGCCTCCCGGTAGCTCAAGATCAGATCATCGAACAGACCGACATCCGCCCGAGTTCTCGCGATTAACTGAGCACCCGCCACAGCGGTGTAAATGGCCAGGGCTCTACGTTCACATTCCGCTGCGCTGCCCATTCCGGCATCCGCCAACACCTGGGTGAGCCACGTCACGTTAACGTCCGCAAATGCCCGGATCTCCCGCAGGACTTCATCGGGAAGGTCCTCGTATTCGGCAGCCATGAAGCTGGACAGACAAAGCTTGTTGCCGTCCTCAAGCGACTTTCGAAAAAGGGACGGGTACAGCTGCACGCACACTTTTGGCTCGACATTGGCGGCGCGTATCTCCTCTAGCGCCCGCTGCACGTCCTGCCAGTAGCGTTGCGCGACCGCAGCAGCCAACCCCGCCTTGCTCGGAAAGTGGTAGTAAATGCTGGCGTTCTTGATGCCTACCTGGTCGGCGATGCTACGAAAATTGATTCCGCTGTAACCGTGCAGTTGGGCAGCGGATTTCGCCGCCGCCAAGATGGCTTCTCGAGCATTTTCGTTCACGTTACCGCCTCGTTTACCTAATCGATGAACTCATTTGAATGCGATTCTACGCCCGGATTGTCTTGCCTGCCAATTGTCAGGTAGGGAGTTGACAGGGCCAAAATATCAGCTCAGTCTTTTACCTACCAACTGACAGGCAGGTGATCCGATCATGTCTTCTTCACAACAACGCGCTGACGTTTCCACGGTTCCTGGAATGAAAATCTACGATTGGTTCAACGGCCCCTACCCCGCCCGCGTGCGCATTGCGCTGGCGGAGAAAGGCTTGTTGCCAAAAATCGAATTCATTGCAGTGAATCTCTGGATCGGTGAGCACAAGAAACCGGAATTCCTCGCCATCAATTATTCCGGCACATTGCCCGTGCTGGAGCTGAACGATGGGACGCTGATCGCCGAATGCACGGCGATTACCCAATACCTGGACAGCCTGGTCGGCGAACCGACGCTGACGGGCGAAACGCCCGTGGAAAAAGGCCTCATCCACATGATGACCAAGCGTGCCGAGATCGAATTTCTCGACGCCGTCAGCACATACTTCCACCACGCGACGCCGGGCCTCGGCCCAGAGGTCGAGCTGTACCAGAATGCCGAGTGGGGCGGCCGGATGCGCGACAAGGCGATCAGGGGCATGCGCTATTTCGACAACTTGCTCAAAGACCAGCCCTTTGTGGCGGGCGACAGGTTTTCGATGGCCGACATTGCGGTACTGGGCGGCATGATCTTCGCCTCGCTGGTGCAGCTCCCCGTGCCTGATGAATGTGCCGCACTGCGCGCGTGGCACGCCAGGATGCAGGAGCGCCCAAGCGTCCAGGCATGGCGCGCGATGGTCGAGCGTGGCGCTGCGTAGCTCGGATCACAAAGAAAAAACCCGACGCTTAAAGTCGGGTTTTTTCTTGGAGTACGGCGGCAAGTCCGACGTGCTTATCGATTATTCGACCTGCGACAGTTTGGCGTCGTCGCAACCGGCAGCACGGCACTCGCGCTCGACAGCCTTGAGAATGACGATACGCGCCTCGGTCTTCTCGTTGGCACAGTCCAGGTAGAGCAGGCCATCGTTGGAACAGGCGCTGTCACGGATCTTGATCCATTGGATCTGAGCGGCTTTTACCTTCTTCTTTTGCTCAGGGTTCAGCGCACTCATCGTCTTCTTATATTGATCATTGATGTCCTGATCCGACTGAACCATTTTCAGCGACGCGCAATAGGTTCTGTCATAGGCGTTTCTAGGGTTATCGCAACTCATCGCAGATGCCGATGCTGATGCCATTGCCAGCAACGCCCCAACCAACAAAGACTTGATCACTGATTTCTCTCCCTGAATGCCCTCTATTGATTAGAGGTCGCGGCGGGAATTTATCATGAGGGTTGTAGAACAATGAAGCAGATCCCCGACCGACCGCGGCGGGACTGCCAGAATATTTGTGCTCGGGCACAACCGCTTGTGCACCTCGCCCTGGGTTTTATCTTTTTCCTGCCAATGCCCATCAGTGGCCGGGTTTAGTAGCCTCCCAAAAAGCAAACCCGACATGTTGTGTCGGGTTTGTTTTATTTCATCCGTCGGGCGGTCCTTTCCGATACAGGTGATCACCGAGCCAAGAAGCAGGAAGCATCGCTATCGTTGACTGCCCTGCGCCTGGGGATCTTTCAAGGTATTGCTGCCCTGGTGAACACGTATCGCAAGCTGCTCCAAACCGCTGAGGTCGGTTGGCGGTCTTCCAGCGACCTTGGCCGCCTCGTCCCAGCGGCGCAAACGCAGGCTGTCGGCAAACAGCGGGTCGGCTTCGAAAGCCTTGGCTTCAGGGGTCGTCATCGGTCCGCCCTGCCAGTGAAGGGTTTGCCGGCTGGCCGCACTCAACCCTGCCAGATAGGCCGGTTCGCGCCAGCTCAGGTAACGCTTGGCGTCTACATGCCGCGCCACCAACCCCGCCAGGCGCTGGGAGAACCCCAAGCCCAGCAGCCAGTTTGCGCCCACTCGCTCGTGGCCGCGACGGCCAAGGCCGGCCATTGAATTTTGCGCCGTCAGCGGCGCACAGAAGTGCCCGACATCGTGGCAGAAAGCGGCCAGCACCAGTTCCTCATCCGCCCCTTCGTCACGTGCCAGCTCGGCGGCCTGGACCATGTGTTCGAGCTGGCTGACCGCCTCGCCGATGTAGTCCGCCTGCGCCTGCTGGCGGCACAGGGCAAACAGCTCGGCCACCGCTTGTTCCGCACTCATGGGATGCAGGCTTGCGGCGTTGGCCCGCGGCCATTCTCCTTCGCCGAGCAAAGCCGCCAGGCTGCGCTCACCCAGGCCCAGGCCGACGCTCATGCCCAGGCCGGTGTGCATCAGCACGGCGCTGACCCCTGCTCCGGCTTGCACCACGCTGAACGGGCCGGGCCCGCGCGAGCCGTATACGCCCTGCCAACGTTCCAGCACTTGCAGCTTGCCGCCCAGGGTGTGCTCGGCCAGCGCCAACATGAGGTCGTCCACGCCTTCGGCATTGAACGGCGAAGCGTCGCTGCCGTAGTCGTGGGAATCGCCGATGATCAACTCGCCATGGGGCGTCGGGCTGACCAGCAGGTGGATGCCGTGGGTTTCCAGTTCCGGCTGCTCGCGGCGGATCTGCGCGCGGATGGCCTCGGCTTCCGGCAGATCGGCGAAGGCGCCGTAATGCACGCAACTGAGTCCGGTGAGCACCGCATGTTGCAGGTCCAGCGGCTGTTGCAGGCGGGCGCGCAGCATCTGCAAGCGACACACCGAAGGCTGGAGCGCGGCCAGCGGCTCGGCCAGCAGCGTCTGATAATCGTGTCCGGAGCAGACCACGATGTGCTTGGCGCTGAAACGCCCGGCACTGGTCAGGGCGCTGCCTGGCTCGACGTCTCGCACCAAGGTGGAAAAGTGGAACTGCACACCCAGCGAGCGCAGGTAATCGACGATCTGCGGCAGCGCCTCACGGGAATACAACTGCTGGTCATCAAGACCGTGCAGGGCGGCGCGGTGATGGGCGAAACGCCCGCCGTACAGCCCATCCAGCGCGGCACCGCGCAGCAACTCGACACGGTAGCCATGCTCGCGGGCGCGGCCGGCGCAGAAGGCTTCGAGCAAAGCTTCCTCGGCTTCGCTGCGGGCGAACAGCAGTGAGCCTTGTTGTTTGAGCTGCAGGCCAGCGGCCTGGCCCAGTTCGGCCCACAGGCCTCGCGACTGGCGGGCCAGGTCGAGCATCACGCCCGGCGCCTGGCCGGTGACCAGGGCCTGGCCGAAGTTGCGGATGGAGGCGCCGAGCGGCGTGTGGCTGCGCTCGAACACGCGCACCTTGAGACCACGCTTGGCGCCAGCCCAGGCGTGGGCGAGGCCGAGCATGCCGGCGCCGACGATCAACAGATCGCAGTCGTGCTGACTCATGGGGAAACTCCTGGAAAGAAGAAGGCGGCCGCCAACGTAGTCGGCCAGGTCATTTGGCGACTGGCTCGGACTTGCCGTCGTAACGCTTGCGCCATTCGGCGAGGATCTTGTCGCGATTCTCCGAGGCCCAGGCGAAGTCGTTCTTGATCAGGCGCTGCTCGTAGTCGGCGGGCAGTTCCTGGAAGCGCTCGGCGATGCCCGGCTGGGCCAGCACGGCGAAGTTGGCCTTATAGAGGTCCATGGCCTCGCGGCTGGCGGAGAAGTCGGCGAGCTTCTTCGCTGCGTCCAGCTGCTCGGTGCCCTTGACGATGCCGGTGGCCTCGATCTCCCAGCCCAGGCCTTCCTTCGGCAGCACGATGTCCAGCGGCGCACCCTTGCGCTTGAGCTGCACAGCCGGGTACTCGAAGGAAATGCCGATGGGAAACTCGCCGGCGGCGGCCAGCTTGCACGGCTTGGAGCCGGAATGGGTGTACTGGCCGATGTTCTGGTGCAGCTTGTCCATGTAGGCCCAGCCCTGTGGTTCGCCGAAGGTCTGCAACCAGGCGCTGACGTCGAGGTAGCCGGTGCCGGACGACGCCGGGTTGGGCATGACGATCTTGCCCTTGTACACCGGGTTGGTCAGGTCTTCCCATTTGGTCGGCTTGGGCAGGCCCTGCTTCTCGGCCTCGATGGTGTTGAAGCAGATGGTCGCGGCCCATACGTCCATGCCGACCCAGGCCGGCGGGTTGGCGGCATCGCGGTAATTGGCGCCGATCTTGTCCAGGTTGGCCGGGGCGTAGGCTTCGAGCATGCCTTGCTGCTTGAGCACGGCCAGGCTGGAGCCGGCAAGGCCCCAGACCACGTCGGCCTGCGGGCGATCCTTCTCGGCCAGCAGCTTGGCGGTGACAATGCCGGTGGAGTCGCGCACCCACTTGATCTCGATATCCGGGTGCTGCTTCTCGAAGGCGGCCTTGTAGGCGGCCAGTTGTTCCACTTCGAGGGCGGTGTACACGGTCAGCTCGGTGTTGGCCTGGGCCTGCATGGCGCAAGCGGCGAGCAGGCCGGCGGCCAGAGCGGTACGTTTGAACATGGGAAGCTCCTGGGTTGGCATTGCGTGGCGTTGGTTGTTCGAATTCAGCAGGCCTGCGGGCTCTCGCCCCGGGCCAGGCGCGCATTGATCGCGTCGATCACCGGCGGCAGTTCGGCGAGGGTGTCGATCAGGTAATGCGGCCGGCTCGGCGCGAACAGCGCGTCGATGCGCGTGCGCTCGGCTTCGCGCTGTGTGGGCGTCAGGGCCTGGTACTGCGCCCAGTCAAGGCCCAGGAAGTTGCCGGAGAAGCGCAACGCCACGGTCCACATGCCGGCGCTGCGGCCTTCGAGAATGCCCGGCTCGGTGTCGTCGACCTTGACGCAGGCGGCGACATCGTCGAGGCCCAGGGCGATGACATTGGCCAGCGCCTGGGCCGGGCTCGGCCGACCTTTCGGCACCTCGTCGGTGGCCACCACATGATCCGGGCTATAGCCATTGGCGGCGGCCAGTTCGACCACTTTGTCCATCACCTGTCTGGGATAGCCGGAGCAACTGCCGAGCTTGAGCCCGCGTTCGCGCAGGGCGGCGATGCACGCCAGCGCACCGGGAATCAACGCCGAGTGCTCGCCGACCTTGGCGATCTGCAAGGGCATGAAGCGCTCATAAATCGCCGTCACATCTTCATCGCTCGGCAGGCGGCCGAAGCGACGCTGGTAGCGCTCGGCAATCGCCGGCAGGTTGCAGAGGGTGCGAATGTGGTCCCACTTGCCCATGCCCATCGGCCCGCGTGCCTCGTCCAGGCTGATTTCGATGTCGAAACTGGCGAAGGCCTCGACGAAGATGCGGGTCGGCGCGAAGGAGCCGAAATCGACCACGGTGCCGGCCCAGTCGAGAATGGCGGCGTGCAGGCGGTCGGGGTGTTGGTAGTGCATGGCAGTCTCCAGGGTAATCAATGGCCGGCGGTCGCGCGCCAGGCTTGGGCCCGACGCAGCAAGCCGCGCGAGGCTCCCGCCAGCAGCAGCGACACCGCAGCCGAGGTGAGCAGAATCAAGGTGGACATGGCAGCGGCGCCGCCGACATTGCCGGCGTCGTCCATGTTCAGCACGGCGATGGCGGCGAGCAGGCTGTCCGGGCTGTAGAGGAAGATCACCGCCGACACCGTGGTCATCGCCGAGACGAACAGGTAACGCAGGATGTCGAGCAACGCCGGCAGGCAGATCGGTAGGGTGACGCGCAGAAAATGGCGCAGCAGCGGCACCTTCAGCGACAGCGCGGCGGCCTCGAACTCGCCATCGAGCTGGCGCAGCGCGGCGCTGGCGGTCAACTGCGCGGTGGTCAGGAAGTGTGCGATGGTGCACGCCACCAGCAGGGTCAGGCTGCCATACAAGCCATGCAGCGGGTTGCCCGGCAGGTTGAAGAAAAAGACGTAGCCAAGGCCCAACACCAACCCCGGCACCGCCATTGGTACGAAGCTGAGCAGGCGCAGGGCCTGGGTCAACGGGCTCTGCCGGGTCTTCTCCAGCAAGTAGGCGCCAGTGAAGGTCAGCAGGCTGCCGAACACGGCCGTGCAACCGGCCAGCAACAGGCTGTTGCGGTACACCTGCCAGCCGCCGGGCAGTTCGGAGAAGGCGTAGTGGTGCAGCGACAGCGACAGGTCGTAAGGCCAGAACTTGACCAGCGACGAGTACACCGCCATGCCAAACACGCCGAGCAGCGCCGCGCAGATCAGCAGCACCACGGCGAGGAAGGCCAGGTCGCGACAGCGCGACGGCTGCGGGTGATAAACCTGGGCACGACCGCTCATGGCCTCGCGCTGACGGCGGCGCAGCCACAAGTCGACGGTGAAGCTCAACAGCGCCGGCAACAGCAGGACCATGCCGATCAGCGCGCCGCGGCCGAACTGCTGTTGCCCGACCACCGCTTTGTAGGCCTCCAGCGCCAACACCTGATAATCGCCGCCGACCACCACCGGCACGCCGAAATCGGTGATGCACAGGGTGAACACCAGGCAGAAGGCCGCGAACACGCCCTGTCGGCTGCCCGGCCAAGTGATGCTGCGAAAGGCTCGCCACGGTGAAGCGCCCATGCTTGAGGCGGCGTCGAACAAGCGCGCATCGGCCAGGGCCAGGGCCGAAAGCAGCACCATCAGCGCATGGGGAAAGGTGTAGATGGCCTCGCCGATGACGATGCCCCAGAACCCATAGATATTGTCCGTGAGCAGATGCCGAAGCACGCCCTGGTTGCCGAACAGGTAGATCAGCGCGATGCCCGGCAGTATCGACGGCGCCAGCAGCGGCAGCAGGGAAATGCCGCGCCACAGGCCTTTGGCCGGCACGCAAGTGCGCTGCAACGCATAGGCAAAGGCGTAGGCCAGCGGCACGACGATAGCGGCCACGGTCAGCGAGACCGTCAGGCTGTTGCCCAGCAGCCAGCGGAAGTTGGCGCTGCCGAACAGCTCGACCGCCGCCGTCAGCCCACCGCCCTGCCCCGGCTCGCTGGCAAAGCCGCGCCACAGCATGGCCAGCAACGGCAACAACACGGTGAGAATCAGCAGCACCAGCAGCAACCATTGGCCACCGTGGATGAATAGACGGTCGGCCAGGTCGGCCGGCATGCGCCGCGCGCCGGCCCGGGGCTTGCTCAGCAACACCTGTTCCATCAGACGAACACCTGCAAGCTGCGCGGCGGCAGCGCCACCCAAATGTCCGGGGCGCCCAGGCGCGGCATGGCTTCCGGCGCCAGCTCGGCAAGCAGGGTATGACCCGGCAGGGCGTCCAGCTCGAAACTCAGGCGGCAGCGATTGCCGAGGTAGGTGATCTCGCGCATCTGTGCGCTGAACAGGTTGTCTTCGTGCATCAACGGATTGATCACCACCGCTTCGGGGCGGCAGAACAGGCGACCGCGCTCAGCCGGCCGCACCCCGTGCAGACGCAGATTCAGCGCGCCGACCCGGGCGTGCTCGCCGTCGCGCTCGTAAGGCAGCCAGTTGCCTTGGCCAACAAACTCGGCGACGAAGGGCGTGGCCGGCGCGCGATAGATCTCCTGAGGCGTGGCGTACTGCTCGACCCGACCGTGGTTGATCACCGCGATGCGGTCGGCCATGAGCATGGCCTCGTCCTGGTTGTGGGTGACCATCACGGTGGTGATGCCCAGGCTCTTCTGCAACCGGCGCAGCTCGCCGCACAGATGTTCGCGCACGCGAGCGTCGAGGGCCGACATCGGTTCGTCCAACAGCAGCAACTTGGGCGCCGGCGCCAGGGCGCGGGCCAGGGCCACACGCTGTTGCTGACCGCCGGAGAGCTGGCCGGGATATTTCTGCTCGCTGCCCTTGAGGCCGACCAGTTCGAGCATCTCGGCGACCCGCGCGCGGACCGTCTCGCGGCTATTGCCGGCCAGGCCGTAACCGATGTTCTGCGCCACCGTGAGGTTGGGAAACAGCGCATAGGATTGGAACAGGATGCCGTAGTCGCGGGCCTGGGGTGGCAGCGTGGAAACATCCCGATCGCCAAAGAAGATGCCGCCGCCATCCTGGCGCTCCAGCCCGGCAATGCAGCGCAGCAAGGTGGTCTTGCCGCAGCCCGAGGGGCCGAGCAGGCACACCAGCTCGCCGGCAGAGACGTCCAGCGACACGCCATCCAGCGCCTGAAAGGCGCCGAAGGTCTTGTGGATGTCGCGCAGTTGCAAACTGACCGTAGCCATGGCGGAACCTCGTCGGTGGAATACGAGGCTCATCTTGGGCACGGGGTGCTAAGGCTTTATGGCAATTGGGCAAAAGCTGCCGATAGTGGTATCGGTGGATTTAGGTAGTGTTTCCACATCGAAGGTGGGCGCGAGGCATCTACGAGGTTGCGGATCTGCGTGGTGACCGTGGGCTGGCTGAGGCCGAGCTTCTTCGCCGCCTGGGTGATGCTGCCCAGGCGGGTGACCATGTGGAAGGATTTCAGCTCGGCGAAGGACATGATGGATACGGCTCTCGGTGCGGATCGCCCTAGAAGGAGCGTGAGAAAACATTACAGCTTGGACGTGACAGGACGTCAGTAAATCATGACAGGCAGATCGACTTGCAGCGTTTGTAACGCGATAAAACAACGTCAGGCGCCATCGCTAAAACCGGCCCTCTGGCTCCGAATTCCAAGGCAAAACGCAGCCTTGTTTATTCCGCCACAGCCATCCTTCCATCAAGCTACGAATCCTTGCGCCATTGCCTACAACTACGCCAGAATCCGCCCGCTTGTGCGCCTTGACCATGGGTTCTATTGTTTTCCTGCCACTGCCCATCGGTGGTCGGGTTTAGTAGCCCGTTGGTATTTAGTAAGGTGCAAGGCTCCTATCAGTCAGGTATTTCCATGCCTGTATTTGATGGCGGCTGTGCGCAGGGCGCCCTCGGGCGCGCCGGCTTGCTAAGTCCCCGGTCTACTAACCTGCGTACAGCTGCCACCCCTTGTTTAGTAGCTAGAGGGTTGCGGCTTCACCTACAGGACTTAGTACATGTTCAAACCTACAC
>Ga0307405_10001301_pt1 | contig 10426 bp, 5 predicted proteins | sample 322Cmetagenome_2_FD_203311 | JGI IMG/M metagenome (GOLD analysis project Ga0307405, IMG submission 203311) | Maize rhizosphere microbial communities from greenhouse at UC Davis, California, United States - 322HYB-C-1 | ecosystem: Host-associated > Plants > Roots > Rhizosphere > Soil | place... | reverse complement strand
CCGTGGCCGCGGGCGTGGAGGGCGGCGTGACGCGGGTGCGCGCGGTGCCGGCCTCGCGCCTGCGCGATTTTCTGGACACCCACGGCATCGCGTACATGCACAGCCGCGAACCGCAGCTCAGCCCCCAGCAGTCGCCCGGCGCGCGGGCCTCGACCCTGTCGGTCGGCGTGCTGTGCGGTTGAGCGTTCTTCTTTCGACTTTCCCTGGAACCTGCATGACCTCTTCTTCCGACACGACCCGCGGCTGGCGCCGCCTGCGACTGGCGCTCGGCTGGCTCGGCCTCGGGCTGGCGGCTGCCGCACCGCTGGCTGCCTCTGCGCAATCGCAGCCGCAGGTGCCGCAGCACTGGATCAGCTACGCCAACCTCGCAAGCAACCAGCTGCAGTCGTCGCTCAGCGACCCGGCCAGCGAGACCGTGGTGCGCCTGCACACGTGGATGCAGGACCGCCTGCTGAAAGAGGGCCAGCCCGTGCCGCCCGCGCCGGTGGTGGTGCGCGTGTGGGTCGCGGGCAGCGGCAAGGTCGAGCGCGTGGCCTTCGATTCGCTGGGCGATGCGCAGGCCGACACCGACCTGCGCGCGCTGCTCACCGCGCAGCCGCTGGCCGAGCCGCCGCCGCGCGACATGCGCCAGCCGATGGTGCTGCAACTCACGCTGAGCTTTGTCGCGCGCACCTGAGCGATCGCGTCGGCGCGGCCTGATCTGCGTGGCGCTGCTGGGCCTCGCGGCCGTCGCGCCGCTGCACGCCGCCATGCCGTGGCCGGTGCCGGGACTCGCGGCGCTGGTCAAGGCCTACGGGCCGGCCGTGGTCCACATCGGCGTGGAGCGGCCGTCGGTACCGGCGCGCCGCTACAGCGACCGCTGGCTGCTGCGCGCGCCGCCGGCCGAGGCCGATGACAGCAGCCTGGGCAGCGGCTTCCTCGTGAGCGCCGACGGGCTCATCTTGACCAACGCGCACGTGGTCGCCCACGGCACGCAGATCCGCGTGAAGCTGCCCGACCGGCGCGAGTTCCAGGCCCGGCTGATCGGCCTCGATGCGCTGGCCGACGTGGCGCTGCTGAAGATCGACGCGACCGGTCTGCCCACGGTGCGCATCGGCGATCCGGCGGACGTGGCGCCCGGCGACGGCGTGGCCGCCATCGGCTCGCCCTACGGCTTCGGCAACTCGGTGACGGCCGGCATCGTCAGCGCCAAGGGGCGGCTGCTGCCGGGGGCGGAGTCGATGCAGTTTTTGCAGACCGACGTGCCGATCAACCCCGGCAACTCGGGCGGGCCGCTGTTCAATCTGCGCGGCGAGGTGATCGGCATCAACTCGCGCATCTACAGCCGCAGCGGCGGCTACCAGGGACTGTCGTTCGCCATTCCCATCGACGCCGCCATGCGCATCAAGGACCAGCTGCTGGCCACCGGCACCGTCACGCGCGGGCGCATCGGCGTGGCCGTGCAGGAGGTGGGGCAGGCGCTGGCCGACACCTTCCGCCTGCCGCGCCCGGCCGGCGCGCTGGTGACCGACGTGGAGCCGCGCGGCGCGGCAGCGCGCGGCGGGCTGAAGACCGGCGACGTGATCCTGTCGGTGCAGGGCCGCGAGGTGGTGCAGGCGGCCGACGCGCTCGGCTTCATCGCCGAGCAGGTGCCGGGGCAGCGCGCGCGCCTCATGGTGTGGCGCGACCGCGCCGAGCACGTCGTCGAGGTGAAGGTGGAGGGCTACGACACGCCGCGCCTGCAGGGCGATGCGGCGGCTGCTTCGATGCCGTCGCGCCTGGGCTTCGCGGTGCGTCCGCTGGCGCCGGCCGAGCGGCAGTTCCTGCGCGTGGAGGGCGGGCTGCTGGTGCAGCGCGTGAATGGGGCGGCGTCGCGCGCGGGCGTGCAGCCGGGCGACGTGATCCTGGCGCTCAACGGCCAGCCGATTGACAGTGCGGAGGCACTGGCCCAGGCGCTCGAAGGGGCCGACGGTTCGGCGGCCTTGCTGGTGCAGCGCGCGGGGGCGCGGATCTTCGTGCCGATCTGCGCGCGGCCGGGGTCGCCGAAGTGCTGAGTGCAACCGTGCCGCGTCATCCGAACGTCATGGAGCGAACCTAGCATCCGCGTTGACATGCCCCCCGGGCCGTGGCTTTGGCCGGGCGTATCGAACTCATGCGGCATGCCCCTCTTTCTCTTCCTCTCGTCTCCCTGGCCCTCCTCGTGCTGGTCGCCTGCATGACCGCACCGTGGACGATCGCCCGCGCGCAGCCCGACGCGCCGCAGCGTCGGCCGCACGACGCGCGCATCGCCTTCGACATCGCGGCCCAACCGCTGGCCGCGGCGCTGGAGCAGTACGGCCGCGTGACCGGGCTGCCCGTGTTCTTCGATGCCGAACGCGTGGCCGGTCGCCATGCCGCGCCCGTGCACGGACTGTTCGATGCGCAGGCCGCGCTCGATGCGCTGCTCGCGGGCACGGGCCTCGTTGCCGACGACGCTGGTATGGGCGCCACGACCGCTTTCGTGCTCAAGCTCGCGCCTGCTGTGCCGAAGCCGACACAGCCGATCGACGCGGTGCGAACCGCACCTGCGACTGTTGATCGCGGCTACGACGGGTTGGTCCAGACCCGCATCTGGGAAGCCCTGTGCGCCCACCCGCGCGCGGCACCCGGCGGCTACCGCGCGGCGATGCGTTTCGTGATCGACGGCACCGGCCGCATCGCCCATGCCTTCCTGCTGCACACGAGCGGCGACCGTGCACGCGACGACGCGATTCTCGACGCGCTGCGTCAACTGCGCATCGACCGCGCGCCGCCGCCGGACATGGCGCAGCCGCTCACGATGCTCATCGTGCCGCGCTCGCAGACGCCCGGGCTCGAATGCCCGGTGCGGCACTGACGCATCGCGATGCCCGAGAACGCACTGCCCGCATTGCGCGACTTCCTGGTCGCGCGCTACGACGAGCTCAAGCAGCGGCTCGCGCGGCGGCTGGGCAACGCCGAGCGCGCGAGCGATGCGCTGCAGGACACCTGGCTGCGTCTGGAAAGCCGCGACGACATCGACGGCGTGCACGACCCTGCGGCCTACCTGCTGCGCGTGGCCGTCAACCTGGCCTACGACCAGCTCGCGAAGCAGGGGCGCCTCGCCACGTCCGATGCGATCGAGGCGCTGCTCGACGAAACGCCCGACCCTGCGCCGGGGCCCGCGCAGATCGCGCAAGACCGCGCGGAGCTCGCCGCGCTGCGCGCACTCATCGAGCGGCTGCCGCCACGGCGCCGGCAGGTGCTGGTGATGGTGCGCTGGCAGCACCTGCCGCAGCGCGAGGTGGCGGCGCGGCTCGGCATCTCGCTGCGCACGGTGGAGAAGGAACTCAAGGAGGCGCATGACCACATCGCCGCCCGCATGGGCCGTGCGCTCAGAGCAAAGGAGCCGCATGAAAAATAAGTTGCGGTTCACCGCCTCGAGAGCCGTCTCTTGGGTATGCCAAATCTTTCAACGCGCACGGGTTGACGCCCCGATGACCCCGCCCGATGCATACGCCCAGGCCTTGCGCGAAGCGCAGGCCTGGCTGCGCCGGCTGTCGTCCGGCGCGGCCACGCAGCACGACGTCGAAGGCTTTCGCCGCTGGCGCGACGGCGACCCGCTGCACCAGCCCGCGCTCGCGCAGGCCCGACGCCTGTGGCAGGCGCTTGACCCGGCCATCGGCGGCATGTCGGCCGAAATTCAACGACCTCCCGTGCTGACGGCGCGGCCTCTGGCTGCGCGCCGCGCCTTCCTCGGTGCCGCAGTGGGCGCGGCCGGTGCCGCAGGCGTGGCAGTGGTCTCTCCGCCGCTGGGCCTGTGGCCGTCGCTCGGCGAGTGGAACGCCGACTACCGCACGGCCACCGGCGAGCAGCGCGCGGTGCAGGTGGCCGAGGGCGTCGACCTGACGCTCAACACGCAGACGAGCGTGCAGCGCCGCAGCGTCGAGGGCCGCGTCGTCGGCATCGACCTGATCGCGGGCGAGGCGGCCGTCGATCTCGTCGCCGGGCCGCAGCCCTTCGGTGTCGTGGCGGGCGCGGCGCGCAGCGAGGCGCAGGCCGGTCGCTTCGAGGTGCGCTACCTCGCGGGCCGCGGCTGCGTGACCTGCCTCGAAGGGCGCGTGCGCGTCACGCACGCGAGCGGCACGCGCGAGCTGCAGGCCGGCGAACAGGTGCTGTACGACGCAGGCTCGCTCGGGCCGGTGGCGGGCGTGGCCACCCGCGAGGCTTCGGCTTGGCGCAGCGGCGTGCTGGTGTTCCGGCAGACGCCGCTGGCACACGTGATCGACGAGATCAACCGTTACCGGCCGGGCCGCGTGGTGCTGCTGGCGCAGCGCCTGGCCGGGCGCGAAGTCAGCGGACGTTTTGCCATCGCCTCGCTCGACACGGTGCTGGTGCAGATCCAGCGCTCGTACGACCTCGGTGCGCGCGCGCTGCCGGGCGGCGTGCTGCTGCTTAGCTGATGCATGTGACAGCCTGATTGGCCCTCGCGTGCGCTCAGGATTGCTTCAGAAAGTTAGCGGTTTTGTTTGCGTCCGTCGGTCTGTCCCGTAAGGGGCGCGGATTCCGTGCCTGTGCATTTCATTCTTTACGGGTCGTCAGATGAACACACACGAGGGACACCGCAGCCGCCGCCAGGGCGCTGCCGTGCATGCGAGGAGCTTCCGGATTTCGCCGCTGGCGCAGGCCATGGCGCTGGCGCTGGCCGCGGGTGCGGCCACCGCGCCGGCCCACGCGCAGCGCGCTTTCAGCCCGACCTGGTTCAACGCCAAGGGCGCGGCGCAGGCCAACGCCACGGCCACCGGGCTGATGCCCAACGGATCGCCGGCGGCGCAGCTCACGAGCCCGCTCGCGCAGCAGCAGCGCGCGAGTGAGCAGCTTCAGAAATCGATCGGTAACCTGAACCTCGCGGCGCGTGGCATCGCGGCGCAGCAGGCGGCACAGGAGGCCGCGCGGCGCGCCGCGCAGAACGATCCCTCGGTGCCTGACGGCCTGGCCGATGGCGGCCTGAAGGTGGACACGAACTCGCTGACGGCCGGCTGGTCGAATGCCCGCGCGCTCACCGGTGAGTCGCAACGGCAGGTCGACGGCCGCACGGTCGTCACGGTCGAGCAGACGGCCGACAAGGCCATCCTGAACTGGGAGACCTTCAACGTCGGGCGCAACACCACCGTGGCCTTCGCGCAGCAGAAAGACTGGGCGGTGCTGAACAAGGTGAACGACCCGCAGGCGCGGCCTTCGCAGATCCAGGGCCGCATCAAGGCCGACGGCACGGTGATGGTCGCCAACCGCAACGGCATCGTGTTCAGCGGCAGCAGCCAGGTCGACACGCGCAACCTCGTGGCCGCGGCGGCGCAGATCGACGACGCGCAGTTCCAGGCCCACGGCGTGTACGCCAACGGGAACACGCCCAACTTCAGGAACGCGCAAGGCCGCGTCGAGGTGCAGCCCGGCGCACGGCTTTCCACGCCCGCCCCGGGCTCGGCCACGCAGGGCGGCGGCTATGTGCTGCTGCTGGGTGCCGAGGTGGACAACGCCGGCGAGATCGCCACGCCCGGCGGGCAGGCGATGCTGGCGGCGGGCGACAGCTTCACCATCCGCAAGGGCGTGGGCACCGACGGCAACCTGGGCTCGACCACGCGCGGCAACGAAGTCGCGGTGACGCTGGCCACGAACAGCCCGGCGGGCACGGTGCGCAACACCGGGCTGATCCAGGCGCCCACCGGCGACGTCACGCTGGCGGGCCGCGAGGTGGTGCAGGGCGGCGTCGTCCTCTCCAGCACCTCGGTCAACACACGGGGCACGGTGCACCTGAACGCGGCGGGCGCGACGGGCCAGGTCACGCTCGGCGAAGGCAGCACCACCGCCATCGTGCTCGACACCAGCGGCGCGACGGCGCTCGACAGCCAGCGCACGGGGCTCATGGCGCCGGCCGTCCAGATGGGCGCCGGCAACATCATGCTGGCGGGCAACGACCGTCGCGACCTGTCGCGCGTCGACATCGCCAGCGGCGGCACGGTCGAGTTCCAGGCCGACTCGCTCACGCTGGCCACGGGCGGCCAGGTGGTGGTCGATGCCAGGCAGCGCAGCCTGGTGCGCGAGCGCGCGCGCATCGACGTGTCGGGCGCGGTGGGCGTGAAGATCGCGATGGAATCCAACAACATCAAGATCAACGTGCAGGGCAACGAGCAGCGCGATGCGCCGCTCAACCGCGACAGCAAGAACCTCAACAACAACGACCTGTGGATCGACCGGCGCTCGCTGGTCTTCGTGCCCGGCGGCACCGGCGGCTACCAGGGCGAGCGCTGGTACACGGGCGGCGGCCTGCTCGAGGTGGGCGGCTACCTCGGCACGCAGGCGCACGGCGTGGGCGAGTGGATGGCGCAGGGCGGCGTGGTGGGCTTCAGCGGCGGCGAGCTGGTCACGCAGCGCGGCGCCAGCATCAACATCTCGGGCGGCACGCTCGACGTGCTCACGGGCAAGCTCCACCAGAGCTGGCTCAAGGGCGCCGACGGTCGGCTGTACGAAGTGTCGAAGGCGCCGGGCGACCTGCGCTACACGGGCGTCTACAAGGGCTTCGAGGATGAACACGCGCGCTGGGGCAAGAACACCACCGGCTTCTTCTACAACCCGCTGATCGGCCCGCAGACGCGGCTCGAAAGCGGCTACACCGTGGGCCGCGATGCCGGCCTGCTCATCGTCGGCACGCAGGCCGCGGTGCTCGAAGGCGAGATCGTCGGCGAGACCTTCCAGGGCGCCCGGCAGACGCAGGCGCGGCAGGCCGGGCTCGACGGCTACCAGCAATCGACCGGCGCAGTCGCGCAGCGCGGGCAGTTCGTCGTGGGGCGCTACGACGCCTACTACGACAAGGCGACCGGTGCGATCCACCGGCGGCTCGATGCGGCGGGTATCAAGAACGTCGTGCTGGGAGACACGGCCGACGGCATTGCCGCGGGGCTCAACCTCGCGACGGCGTTGCCGGCCGAACGCCGCGACACGCTGGTGCTCGACGCGGCGCAGCTCAGCGGCTTTCGCCTGGGCGCGGTGCGCCTCGCGGCCACCGATAGCATTGCGGTCGACACGACACTGCAAGCGGGCGATGGCGGCCACCTCACGCTGTACAGCCCCGACGTGAAGGTCAATGCCAACCTCGTCGCGCGCGGCGGCAGCATCCAGTTGGGCAACGTGCTCGAACAGGTCAGCCTCAACTACCTGAAGGACACGAGCGCGCTCACCGCGCCCGCCGGCGGCACGACCTCGGTGGTGCTCGCGGGCGGCGCGACGCTCGACACCCGCGGCCTGTGGACCAACCTGCTGACGAACCCCGCCGATGCGGGCGGCGTGGCGTATCGCAACGGCGGCAGCGTGTCCGTGCGCAGCACCGGCGACGTGGTGCTGGGCACCGGCAGCGTCATCGACGTGTCGTCCGGCGCGGCGCTATTGGCCAAGGCCAAGCCGCAAGGCGGCAAGGGCGGCAGCGTCACGCTCGAGGCGGACGGCTTCAACGCCGGCAGCGGCCATGTCGCGCTCGACGGCGCGGTGCTGCGCGGCCACGGCGTGGACGGCGGCGGCGCGCTGACCGTGCAGACGATGCGCGTCGCCATCGGCGACCCCTCGGGCACGGCGCAGGCCGACACGCTGATGCTCGACGCGGGTTTCTTCGACAAGGGCTTCAGCCGCTATGCGCTCATCGGCAACCACGGCCTGGCCGTGGCCGATGGTGCGCAAGTCGACGTGACGATGCCGGTGTACCGCTTCGGCGCCAACGCGCAGGACGTCGCCACCGGCAGCCGCCCGGCCGACGCGCTCGAGGTGTGGACGCCGCCGCTCTACCAGGAAGACGCCGCCAAGGCGGTGCTCACGCAGCGCAAGGGCGCGAGCCTGTCGCTGCAGGCAGGCACGACGACCACGCGGGCCCAGGAACTGCCGACGGTGCAGGCCGTGGTGGGCAAGGGCGCAACGATCAATGTCGATCCGGGCCAGGCCATCGAGGTGCGCAGCGCCGGCCAGCTCACGGTGGACGGCACGCTGCGTGCGAACAGCGGGCGCATCGTGCTGGGCACGGTGGACCTTTCCTTCCTTGAGGCCGACAAGGCCACGGCGCAAGCCCATGCCCGCTCGATCTGGATCGGCGGGCGGGCAGTGCTCGATGCATCGGCGCACGCGGCCACCGCCACCGATGCCAACGGCAAGCGCTACGGCCTGATGCGCGACGGCGGCAGCATCGTGGTCGGCGGCGAGATCGATGCGGCGTCGAGCAAGACCACCGCGTCGCAGAACTTCATCGTCGTGCGGCCCGGTGCGCTGCTCGATGCCTCGGGCACGCACGCGGTGCTCGACGTGCCCGGCCTGGGCGCCACCGACGTCGCCAGCAACGGCGGCAGCATCTCGCTCGCGTCGTACAACGGGCTGCATCTCGACGGCACCTTGCGCGCCGTAGCGGGCGGCGAGCGCGCGGCCGGCGGCACGCTGGCCGTGGTGCTCGACACGCCGGGCATCCGCCTGCACCTGAACCCGCTGGAGCAGGCGGAAGATCGGGTGCGCCGGCATCGCGTGCTGGTGCTGGGCGTGGAACAAGGCGCACCGCTCGCGCCCGACACCCTGCAGGCCGGCGTCGACGACGGCGCCCTCGCATACGGCCAGGGTCGGATCGGCACCGACACGGTCCGCCGCGGCGGCTTCGACAACCTCTCGCTGTTCTCCGGCTCCACGCTGGCGTTCGAGGACGGCGTCGATCTGCGCATGCGGCAGAGCCTGCAGATCTACGCCGGCGGCCTCGCGCTCGGCACGAACGCGCCCGACGACGCGCACGTGGCGCTGTCGGCCGCGCAGGTGCGGCTGGCCGGCGCAATGCCGTCGTTCACGCGCGAAGTCCAGACCTCGCCTCTCGCCATCGGCGGCGTGGTGCGCGTGCCGTCCGACGCCCGCCTCGACGTGGCGGGCGACCTGATCGACCTCCGCGACGGCATGGGCTTCGGCGTCAATGGCAAGGTCCCGGTGCGCGACAGTACGAGCGAATCGCCCGTGGTCGACCTGGCCGCCTTCGGCCACGTCACGCTGGCCAGCACCGGCGACCTGCGCTTTCTGCAAGGCACGTCCGACGTCGGCATTTCCACCAGCCTCGTCGTGCCCGGCAGCCTGACCCTGGGCGCCGCGCAGATCTACCCGGCCACGGGCGTGATGGCGCTCGTGTCCGCGGGGGTGACGCCCGACGGCACCTACCGGCCCGACACGGTGCTGCGCATCGAGGGCACGGGCGCCATTCCGGACGTGCCGTACTCGGCCTTCGGCAACCTGTCGCTGCGCGCCGGCGTCATCGAACAAGGCGGCGTGGTGCGGGTGCCGCTCGGGCAGCTGACGCTCGGCGACGAGCGCACCACGCAGGTCAGGCTGCTGCCCGGCAGCCTCACGTCGGTGAGCGGCGCGGGGCTGAACATGCCCTATGGCGGCACGGTCGACGGCATCAACTACCTGTACGACGGCAAGCAGGTGAAGCTCACCGGCGTGGGCGCGGGCGATGTCTACAAGCGCAACCAGACGATCGGCCTCACGTTCAAGGGGGCCAGCGTGCTCGGCGAGGAAGGCGCCACGCTCGACCTGTCGGGCGGCGGCAACCTCACGGGCGCGGGCTTCGTGAGCGGACGCGGCGGCTCGACCGACGCGCGCTTCAGCCCGCTGATGCAGGTCGGCACGCACGGCGGCTTCACGCTGCCGGGGCTCGCGACCAACCCGGTGTATGCCATCGTGCCCGGCGCGCAGCCGGTGGTGGCGCCCACGGGTGCCGAGAAGGGCGCGGTCGATCCGCTCGTCGGCCAGCACATCACCATCGGCGCGGGTGTGCCGGGCCTGCCCGCGGGCACCTACACGCTGATGCCCTCGACCTACGCGCTGCAGAAGGGCGCCTTCCGCGTGGAGCTGAACGGTGCGGCGGGCCTGGGCGCGCCCACGGGCACGCTGGCGATGCGCAACGGCTCGTGGCTCACGGCCGCGCAGCTGGGCGTGGGCCGCACCGGCATCGGCGACACGCTGTTCCGCCAGGCCATCGTGACCTCGGGCGACGTGCTGCGCAGCACGTCGCAATACAACGAGATGGGCTATGCCGACTTCGTGCGCGCCGACGCGCTGCGCGTGGGCGTGCCGCGCGCCATGCTGCCGGCGGACGCGCGCAACCTGCACCTGAACCTGGCTCCCGGCGCCGGGGCCGATGCCTTCCGCTTCGGTGGCACGGCGCGTTTCCAGCCGGGCGAAGGCGGCCGGGGCGGATCGGTGGTGGCCGCGGGCTCCAATGCGATGCGGGGCCTGGAGGTCGTCGCGGCCGGTGCCGCGGCGACGCCGGGCTTCGAGGGCGTGACGTACGACGCCGGAACGCTCAGCGGCATGGGGGTGTCGCGCCTGGTCATCGGCGGGCTGCAAGGGGCCGACTACGGCCAGGGCGGCAACGTCATCAAGA
>Ga0307405_10001300_pt1 | contig 10432 bp, 7 predicted proteins | sample 322Cmetagenome_2_FD_203311 | JGI IMG/M metagenome (GOLD analysis project Ga0307405, IMG submission 203311) | Maize rhizosphere microbial communities from greenhouse at UC Davis, California, United States - 322HYB-C-1 | ecosystem: Host-associated > Plants > Roots > Rhizosphere > Soil | place... | reverse complement strand
TTCTCCTTCGGTCTTCATGATCAGCCAGCATGCACCGAGCAGCACATACGCCATCGGCAGCGCGAGCGCGATCGCGGCCGCGAACAGCGGGTAGTTCCAGCCGTCGCCGAAGCCGCTGACATAGCGACCCAGCATCCAGCCTTGCGCGACCGAGGCGATCGTCGATCCGGCGAAGAAGAGGCGATCCCAGGTCGGCTTGTGGGCGTCCTTGGCTTTCACGCGGAAGTCGAAGGCCACCCCGCGCAGGATCAGCCCGATCAGCATCAGCGTGACCGGCAGGTACAACTCGGTCAGCACCAGGCCATGCGCCTTCGGGAACGCCACCAGCAGAATGCCGACGCCCAGCACCAGCCAGGTTTCGTTGGCATCCCAGAACGGACCGATCGAGGCCACCATCACGTCCTTCTCGGCGTCGGTGGCCCGGTGCATCAGCATGCCCACGCCGAGGTCGTAGCCGTCGCTGATCACGTAGATGAGCATCGAGAGTCCCATCAGCGCCATGAACAGGACGGGCAGCAGCTCGTCGAAGCCAAGCAAGCTCATGGTGCGTTCCCGCTCGCCAGCACCACCGGCGAGGTGATGGCGCCGGCCGGCGTGGCGGCCTGCTCGGCCGCTTCCGTCTTCAGCACCTGTTCCGGCTTGTCGGCCATGTACTTGAGCACCGCGACGTAGGCAACGATGAGCGCCAGGTAGACCGTCAAGTACAGCGCGAGCGTCAGCGCGATCATCGGTGCCGCAACCCTCGAGGCCACGTCGGCGGTGCGGATCAGGCCGTGGACGATGAACGGCTGGCGCCCGATCTCGGTGACGTACCAACCGGCGACGGTCGCGATCCAGCCGGAGAACGTCATCGCGGACAGGCACCACAGCAGCCACTTCGGGAGGCGCTCCGGGCGCCAGCCGCCGCGCCGGTACAGCCACCAGCCGACCCAGCTCGTCGCGAGCATGAGCATCCCGACACCGACCATCACGCGGAAGGCCCAGAACACCGGCAGCACCGGCGGGTGCGCACCACGAAATTCGTTCAGGCCCTTGATCTCGCCATCGGCATGGTGGGTCAGGATCAAGCTGGCGAGCTTCGGGATCGGGATCTCGAAGTGATTGGTGCGCAGCTTCTCGTCGGGAATGGCGAACAGCAGCAGCGGTGCACCGCGCTGGGTATCCCACACGCCTTCCATCGCGGCGATCTTCTGCGGCTGGTGCTGCAGCGTGTTCAGCCCGTGCATGTCGCCGACGAAGATCTGCACCGGTATCGCAAGCGCCGCCATCGTGAGCCCTGCCCGCAGCACCTTCGGCGCAGACAGCCGCGCGGTGCCCTGGAGCACCTGCCACGCCGACAACCCCGCGAGCAGGAAGGCGCAGGTGAGCGCGGACGCGAGCAGCATGTGCGTCAAGCGGTACGGGAACGACGGATTGAAGATGACCGCCGCCCAGCTCTGCACCTCATACTGCCCATCGACGATCTCGTGCCCCGCGGGCGTCTGCATCCAGGAGTTCAACGCCAGGATCCAGAACGCCGATAGCGTCGTGCCGAAGGCGACGAAGAAGGTCGACAACAGGTGCGCCCGCTCGCTCACCTTGCCGTGACCGAACAGCATCACGCCGAGGAAGCCCGCCTCGAGGAAGAACGCTGTCAGCACCTCGTAGCCGAGCAGCGGCCCGGCAATGTTCCCGACCTTCTCCATGAAGCCCGGCCAGTTGGTGCCGAACTGGAAGCTCATCGTGATGCCGCTGACGACGCCGAGGGCAAAGCTGAGGGCGAACACCTTGGTCCAGAAGCGGTACGCATTCAGCCAGGCCTGCTGCGGTTCGCCGGCCGTGCGCAGGTAGCGCCAGCGAAAGAAGAGCAGCACCCAGCCGAGCGCGATGCTGATCGTCGGAAACAGGATGTGGAAGGTGATGTTGGCGGCGAACTGCATGCGCGCCAGAAGCAATGCGTCCATAGACAGCCTTCTGCCGCGGGGTGGCGCGCGAGCGCTTCAGGACTCCCGAGCCGGCCGACCGCCGGGTGCGGACCCGGCAGCCCGCAAGGCCTCCGACATGCCGAGCAGCACGCCGCTGGCGAGCAGGGCATAACCGTCGAGCATGGCCTGCGACGCCTTCAGCCCGAGCGCCCGGCCCTCGCGCAGCCCCTTCCGTGTGTCGTCCATCAGCTGCTCGAGCGTGGCACTGGCCAGCGTGCCGGTGTGCGTCGTCTTGCCCTGCATCGCTTTCAGGACGCCGGCCCATGGCCCTTCGAGCGACGGGGTCGCGCCGGTCGCGGCCTTGCGGACGGAGTCGAACAGGCTGTCCTCCATCTTCTCGATGTCGGCCAGCGCCTTCCTGAGCTGCGTCTCGCGCAGGCTCACGCCCTGGTCGACCATCTGCTGCAACACCTTGCGCTGGGCCTGGACCGCCTGCTCGAGCGCCGCGTCCATGCCGGCGAAGGCCTTGCCGAGCAGGGCCTCGACGTCGACCTTGGGCAGCGGGCTGTCCGCCATGCCGGAAGCCGCCGTCTTGGCCACCGTGTTCAACACCTGCCTGATGTTGGACAGCGTCAGCTCGCGGGTCCGCAGGCCCTTCACCGTCGCGTCGTGGACCGCCTTGCGCAGGGCCTCGCCCTGCTTCGCCGTGGCCTGCGAAAAGCGGGCGATCAGAGCGTCCTGATCGATGCCGTGCTTGATCATGGGAGTCTCCTCACTGCATGTGTTGACCGCCGTTGATCGCGATGTTGGCGCCCGTCACGAACGCCGCCTCTTCCGACGCGAGGTAGATGATCAGCCCGGCCACCTCTTCCGGCTTGCCGAGGCGGCCGACCGGGATGTGCGGAAGGATCTTGCTGTCCAGCACCTCCTTCGGAATCGCCGTCACCATCTTGGTCCCGATGTAGCCCGGCGAGATGGTGTTGACGGTGACGTTCTTCCTCGCCACCTCGAGCGCGAGCGCCTTGGTGAAGCCGTGCACGCCGGCCTTCGCGGCCGAATAGTTGGTCTGGCCGAAAGCCCCCTTGCTGCCGTTCACCGACGACACGTTGATCACGCGACCCCAGTTGCGCTCGACCATGCCGTCGACCACCTGCTTGCTCATGTTGAACAGGCTGTCGAGGTTGGTGCGCAGCACCGCGTCCCAGTTGACCTTGTCCATCTTCTTGAACGTCATGTCGCGGGTGATGCCGGCGTTGTTGACCAGCACGTCGATCGCGCCCAGCCTGGCTTGCACCTCGGCGACGGCCTTGCCGCACGAATCGAAGTCGGCGACGTCGCAGGCCACCGCCAGGATGTCGTAGCCGTTGCCCTTCATCTGCTGCAGCCACTCGGCGTGCGTCTTGTTGCCGGGCGAATAGGTCACTGCCAGCCGGTAGCCGGCGTCGACCATCTTGGTCGAGATCGTTTCGCCGAGGCCGCCCATGCCGCCAGTCACCAGCACCACACGTGGTCGTGTCATCTCGGTTCTCCCTTGGTTGATGAGGTAAAGCCTCAGGCGCGCTCGATCGCCAGCGCCACGCCCATGCCGCCGCCGATGCACAGCGAGGCCAGGCCCTTGCGCGCGCCGCGCCGGCGCATTTCGTGCAGCAGCGTGACCAGCACACGGCATCCCGACGCTCCGATCGGATGCCCGATCGCGATGGCGCCGCCGTTGACGTTGATCTTGCTGGTGTCCCAGCCCATTTCCTGGTTGACCGCACAGGCCTGCGCAGCGAATGCCTCGTTGATCTCCATCAGGTCCAGGTCTTGCGCATTCCAGCCGGCCTTCTTCAGGCACAGGCGCGAGGCCGGCACCGGGCCCATGCCCATGATCGTGGGGTCCAGACCGGCACTCGCGTAGCCCCGGATCACGGCCAGCGGCTGCAGCCCGAGTGCGGCGGCACGCTGCGCCGACATCACGAGCACCGCAGCGGCGCCGTCGTTCAGACCGGAGGCGTTGCCGGCCGTCACCGAGCCGTTCTTGTCGAAAGCCGGGCGCAAGCCGGCGAGCGCGTCGGCACTGGTCTTCCTGTTCACGAACTCGTCGGCCGAAAACACGATCGGGTCGCCCTTCTTCTGCGCGATCGGCAAGGGCAGGATCTCGTCGTCGAAGCGGCCGGCCTCCTGTGCGGCGGCGGCCTTCTGCTGGGATGCCAGCGCGAGCGCATCCTGGGCTTGGCGGCTGATGCCGTACTTCTTCGCGACGTTCTCGGCCGTCGTCCCCATGTGGTACTGGTTGTAGACGTCCCACAAGCCGTCGACGATCATCGAATCCGCAAGCTTCCACTCGCCCATGCGGTTGCCCTCGCGCGAATTCATCAGCACGTGGGGCGAGGCGCTCATGTTCTCCTGGCCGCCGGCGACGACGATCTCGGCGTCGCCGCAGCGGACGGCCTGCGCCGCGAGCATCACGGCCTTCAGCCCTGAGCCGCAGACCTTGTTGATCGTCAGGCCGGGCACCGATTGAGGCAGGCCGGCCTTGATGACCGTCTGGCGCGCCGGGTTCTGGCCCGAACCGGCGGCAAGCACCTGGCCCATGATGACTTCGGACACGGCGTCACCCGCCACGCCAGCCTTGGCGAGCAGACCCTTGACCACATGCGCGCCGAGGTCGGGCGCGGGGGTCCTGGCCAGCGTGCCGCCGAACTTGCCAACGGCCGTGCGTTGTGCGGCCACGATCACGATGTCGGTCATGCGTCTCTCCTTGAAGTAAGAACCTGGGAGTGCGGTTGGGGCTCACACCGCCTTCTCGAGAACATGGCGCCCGGGTGCGGGCCGGGGGGAGGCGTCGACGTGCTCATCGGGCGTCGGCGTCAATGCAGCTTCACGTGCGGCTCGGTCCGCCGCGTGATCAGGCGGGCGACGGTATCGAGCGCCATCTTCGGGAAGCCGTGCAGCGCGAGTTCGTGCATCTTGTAGAGCGACACGTACATCAGCCGCGCGAACGCGCCTTCGATCATCAGACTGCCGCCGATCAGTCCACCCATCATGTTGCCGACGGTGCTGTACTCGCCCAGCGATACCAGCGACCCGAAGTCGCGATAGCGATAAGGCTTCAGCGGCCGGCGGGCAAGACGTCGCTTGATCTGCACCGCCACATGCGACGCCTGCTGGTGCGCCGCTTGCGCACGCGGCGGTACCCAGCCGCCCTGGCCTCCATTCGCCTCCGGCCACGTGCACGCCGCGCAGTCGCCGATGACGAAGATGTCGTCGTCGCGCGTGGCCTGCAGAGTGGGCTTGACGACCAGCTGGTTGCTGCGGCTGGTCTCCAGGCCGGCGATGCCGTTCAGGAAGTCCGCGGCCTTGACGCCGGCCGCCCACACCACCAGCTCGGCGGACAGCAGGCGGCCGTCCGCCAGGCGCACGCCGTCGGGCAGCACCTCGGCGACCTTGGCGGAGGTGTGGACGACAACCCCGAGCTTGCGAAGCAGCTCCAGCGTGGCCTGCGACAAGCGCGGCGGCAGCGCCGGCAGCACCCGGTCCGCGGCTTCGATCAGGTGGACCTGGATGTCCTTCTCGGCGTCGACCCGGTCGAGCCCGAATGCCACCACCTCGCGGGTGGTGCGATGCAGCTCGGCGGCCAGTTCGACGCCCGTCGCACCCGCTCCGATGATCGCGACGTGCAGTTGCTCCGGACGCAAGGGCGTGGTCTGCGCGTGCGCGCGGATGCAGGCATTCACCATGCGCGCATGGAAACGCTGCGCGTCGGCCTTCGACTCGAGCTTGAGAGCGTGTTTCTCGACCCCCGGCGTGCCGAAGTCGTTGCTCAGGCTGCCGAGGGCGAGCACCAGCGTGTCGTAGCCGAACACGCGGTCGGGGGTCACTTCCCTGCCCTCGTCGTCGAGGTACGGCGCGACCCGGACCTCACGCCGCTGCCGGTCGAGCGCGGTCATCTCGCCGATGCGGAAGCGGAAATGGTGCCAATGCGCCTGCGCCAGGTAGTCCACCTCGTGCGCGCTCAGGTCCATGCTGCCGGAGGCGATCTCGTGCAGCTTGGGCTTCCAGACGTGGGTGCGGTTCTTGTCGATCAGCGTGATGTCGGCGCGGCCGCGCTTGCCCACGGTGTCACCCAGTCGGGTGGCCAGTTCCAGACCCCCCGCGCCGCCGCCGACGACGACGACGCGGTGGTTCGAGCCGCTGCTGTTCATGCCGAGGTTTCGTGCCGAGACGAGATTCAGCGGCTCGAGGCGACGGGCATGCGGGTCTCGACCGCGTCGAGCACCACCTCGGGCTCGTCGGCCTCGACCGGGGACTCGTTGTCGAGGTGGCGGCGCATCCGTTCGCTGTCGAGGTCGCCGGTCCATTTGGCAACCACCACGGTCGCCACGCCGTTGCCGATCAGGTTGGTCAGCGCACGGGCCTCGGACATGAAGCGGTCGATGCCGAGGATCAGCGCGAGCCCGGCCACCGGAACGCCGCCGACAGCCGACAGCGTCGCAGCGAGCACGATGAAGCCGCTGCCGGTGATGCCCGCGGCGCCCTTCGAGGTCAGCAGCAGGACGCCGAGCAGCGTGATCTGCTGGACGAGCGTCATCGGCGTGTTCGTCGCCTGCGCGATGAACACGGCCGCCATGGTCAGGTAGATCGACGTGCCGTCGAGGTTGAACGAATAGCCGGTCGGGATCACGAGGCCGACCGTCGACTTGCGCACCCCCAGGTTCTCGAGCTTGGCCATCATGCGCGGCAGCACCGACTCGCTCGACGACGTCCCGAGGACGATCAGCAGTTCTTCCTTGATGTACTTGATGAATTTCCAGATCGAGAAACCGTGGAACCTGGCGATCGATCCGAGGACGAGGAAGATGAAGAAGAAGCAGGTTGCGTAGAACGTGCCCATCAGCTTGGCGAGGGACACCAGCGAGCCGACGCCGTACTTGCCGATCGTGAAAGCCATCGCGCCGAACGCACCGATCGGGGCCACCTTCATGATGTAGCCGACGATCACGAACAGCACGTGCGAGCCTTTCTCGATCGCGTCGAACACCAGCGTGCCGCGGCCGCCGAACCGGTGCAGCGCGAAGCCGAACATCACCGAGAACAGCAACACCTGCAGGATCTCGCCCTTGGCGAACGCGTCGACCACGGTGCTCGGAATGATCGCCAGCAGGAAGTCGACGGTGCCCTGCATCTTGCCGGGTGCGGTGTACGCGGCGATGCTCTTCGTGTCGAGCGAGGCCGGATCGATGTTCATGCCGACGCCGGGCTGGAACACGTTGACGATCACCAGCCCGACCATCAGCGCGACCGTGCTGACCACCTCGAAGTACAGCAGTGCGTAGCCCCCTGTCTTGCCGACCCGCTTCATGTCCTCCATGCCGGCGATGCCGACGACGACGGTGCAGAAGATGATCGGCGCGATGATCATCTTGATCAGCTTGATGAAGCCGTCGCCGAGCGGCTTGAGCGCTTCGCCGGTCTGCGGATAGAAATGCCCGACGAGCACGCCGATCACGATGGCGGTGATGACCTGGAAGTAGAGCGACGCATAGAACGGCTTCGATACGGGTTGGTGGTCCACCTGATATCTCCTTGTGACAGAGGTTCCGATCTCAGACGCCAGCGGCGTGCGCCTGCTGATCGGCGTGATAGCTCGATCGAACCAGGGGTCCGCAAGCGGCGTGGGCGAAGCCCAGCGCCTGCGCCCGTGCGGCGAGCGCCGCGAACTGCTGCGGCTCCACGTAGCGCTGGACCGACAGGTTGCCGGGCCGGGGCTGCAGGTACTGCCCGACGGTCAGCATCTGCACGCCGTGGCGCCGCAGGTCGTGCAGCACCTCGAGGACCTCGGCATCGGTTTCGCCGAGGCCCAGCATCAGACCGGACTTGGTCGGCACCTTCGGGCAGCGCTCACGGAACGATGCCAGCAGGCGCAGCGAGTGCGCATAGTCGGCGCCCGGACGAGCCTGGCGGTACAGCCTTGGCACGGTCTCGAGGTTGTGGTTCATGACATCGGGCGGATCGGCCGCCAGGATGTCGAGCGCGACCTCGGCCCGGCCGCGGAAATCGGGGACGAGGACTTCGATGCGGGTCGCCGGCGACCGGGTGCGCACGGCTCGGATGCAGGCCGCGAAGTGCGCAGCGCCGCCGTCGCGCAGGTCATCCCGATCGACGCTCGTGATGACGACATGCCTCAGGCCGAGCCTCGCCACCGTTGCCGCCAGATGCTCCGGCTCGCGCGGGTCGGCGGGCTGCGGCCTGCCGTGTGCCACGTCGCAGAACGGGCAGCGGCGCGTGCACAGATCACCGAGGACCATGAAGGTGGCCGTGCCCTTGCCGAAGCACTCGCCGATGTTCGGGCACGACGCTTCTTCGCAGACCGTGTGCAGGCTCGCCTCGCGCAGCGCCTGCTTGACCATCCTGAAGTTCTCGTTGCGCGACACCCGCACGCGGATCCATTCCGGTTTGGGCAGAGCCGGCACGGCCTCCACCCTGATCGGGATGCGCGCCGTCTTCGCGTTGCCGCGCTGCGGGCCGGTGAGCGTCGCTTCGTTCATCGGCGCGTCAATCGATGGCGTGGGAAGCGACGCGCTCGGCGCCCGCATCGACGACGGCGAGCGCGGTCATGTTGACGATGCGCCGCACCGTCGCTGACGGCGCGAGGATGTGCACAGGCTTGGCCGCACCGAGCAGGATGCCGCCGACCGATATGCCGTTGCCTGCGGCGATGCGCAGCAGGTTGTACGAGATGTTTGCCGCATCGACGTTCGGCATCACCAGCACGTTGGCCTGCGTCGTCAGGTTCGAGTCCGGGAACTCGCGGTCGAGAATGGTCTTCGACAGCGCAGCGTCGCCGCGCATCTCGCCTTCGACCGCGAGCTGCGGATCGCGGGCCCGGATCAGCCCGAGCGCCGTGCGCATCTTCACTGCCGATGCGGCGTCCGAGCCGCCGAAGCTCGAGTGGGACAGCAGCGCGACGCTCGGCGTGACCCCGAAGCGTCGCACCTCCTCGGCGGCGAGCAACGCGATCTCCGCGACTTGCTCGGCGCTCGGATCGCGATTGACGTGGGTGTCGACGATGAAGAGCTGGCGTCCCGGGAGCATCAGCATCTGCATCGCGGCAAGCGTCATCGCGCCGGAGCGCAGACCGATCACGTCGCGCACATGGCGCAGGTGGTCGCCGTAGCTGCCGAAGGTTCCGCACAACATCGCATCGGCGCGACCCTGGCGAACCAGCATCGCCGCCAGCAGCGTCGCACGGCTGCGCATTTCGGCGCGCGCGACGGCGCGCGAAACGCCGTCGCGCCGCCGGAGCTCGAAGTAGTCGTCGGCGGCGTCGCCGTAGACCGCCGGGTCGAGCGGATCGACGATGGTGCAGTCCTTGCCGGCCGTCAGCCGCAGGCCGAACTCCGAGAGCCGCTGGGTGATGACGTCGGGACGGCCGATCAGGAGCGGACGCGCCAGGCCTTCGTCGACCGCAACCTGGGCGGCGCGCAGGACGCGCTCGTCTTCCCCTTCCGCATAGGCGACCCGCTTCGGCGCCAGCTTGGCCGCCGAGAACAGCGGCTGCATGCTGCTTCCCGACTGGTAGACGAACTGCGACAGGCGCTGGCGGTAGGCCGGCATGTCGGCGATCGGACGGGTCGCGACGCCGCTCTCCATCGCGGCCTGCGCCACCGCCGGAGCCACCACCTCGATCAGGCGCGGGTCGAACGGCTTGGGGATCAGGTAGTCGCGCCCGAAGCGCAAGCCGACCGCGCCGTAGGCCTGCGCGACCACCTCGGGAATCTCCTGGTGCGTCAGCTCGGCGATCGCGCGCACGGCGGCGAGCTTCATCGCCTCGTTGATCGTCGTCGCGCCGACATCGAGGGCGCCGCGGAAGATGAACGGAAAACAGAGGACGTTGTTGACCTGGTTCGGGTAGTCGGAGCGTCCGGTGCCGATGACGGCGTCGGGCCGCACCGCGAGTGCGTCCTCCGGCATGATCTCCGGCACCGGATTGGCCATCGCAAGGATGATCGGATCGCGCGCCATCGCCTTGACCATCTCCTTCGACAGCACGTTGCCTGCCGACAGGCCGAGGAAGATGTCGGCGCGCGGGATGATCTCGGCCAACGTGCGCGCGCTGGTGTCGCGCGCATAGCGCGACTTGTTCGGATCCATGCCTTCGGTGCGACCGAGGTAGACGACGCCCTTCGCATCGCTGACGGTGATGTTCTGCGGCTTCAGGCCGAGGCTCACCGCGAGGTCCAGGCAGGCCAGCGCTGCCGCGCCGGCGCCGGAGGCCACCAGCTTCACTTCGCCGATGTCCTTGCCCACATGCTTCAGCGCATTGAGGATCGCCGCGGCCGCGACGATCGCAGTGCCGTGCTGATCGTCATGGAAGACCGGGATCTTCATGCGCTCGCGCAGCCGGGTCTCGATGTAGAAGCACTCGGGCGCCTTGATGTCCTCGAGGTTGATGCCGCCGAACGTCGGCTCCATTCGCGCGATCGTCTCGATCAGCGCATCCGGATCGTTTTCGGCGAGTTCGATGTCGAACACGTCGATGCCGG
>Ga0307405_10001299_pt1 | contig 10438 bp, 9 predicted proteins | sample 322Cmetagenome_2_FD_203311 | JGI IMG/M metagenome (GOLD analysis project Ga0307405, IMG submission 203311) | Maize rhizosphere microbial communities from greenhouse at UC Davis, California, United States - 322HYB-C-1 | ecosystem: Host-associated > Plants > Roots > Rhizosphere > Soil | place... | reverse complement strand
CGCAGGTTGTCGGTCGCCTGAGGGCCGAACAGGTCGAGCGAATAGACGCCGGCGCTGCTCGGCACGCCGGGCGCCGACCAGTCGTTGCGGATCGTGAAGCGGTCGTTGTCGGCCTCGACGTCGGCGTAGGCGCAGCGCGTGACGCCGAGATACTCGCCGAGCATGCGCGCGGTGATCGACATGATGGCGGTCGCCTCGGTCACCGCGCGCGTCGCCTCGCTCAGGTGGTCGAGCAGGCGCAGGCGCTCCTCGCTCGCCTCGAGCTCCTCGCGCTGGAGCTTGCGGTCGGTGACGTCGATGCAGATGCCGATCCATTCGCGCAGCTCGTCGCCGTCGAGCACCGGCACCGCCTGCGCCTCGACGTCGCGAAAGCGCCCGTCGGCGCGGCGCAGCCGGTACTGCAGACCGACCAGGGCCCGCGTCGCCACGCCGGCCTGCCAGGCCGCGCGCACCGCCTCGCGATCGGCCGGATCGATCGCGTCGAGCCAGCCCCAGCCGGTCGCCTCGTCGCGGGTCTGGCCGGTGAACGCCTCCCACGACGGGTTGTCGCCGATCGCGCTGCCGTCGGGGGCGGTATGCCACATCACGACCGATGTCTGGGTCGCGAGCGTCCGCATGCGGACGTCGTTGTGGCGCAGGGCGTCGTCGGGCGCGGCCGGTGGGTTCGTCTTCACCGTTCGATTCTGCGACCGCGCGCGATCTCGCCTGTCGACGTGCCTTTCGCCCTGCTGCCCGTCGATTCGACGGTGCGAACCGCGCGCATCCGCTACTTCTTCGCCCTGGCGCGCGGCGGCGCGGCCACCGGCGTCGCCCCGCGCCGCGCAGCCTTGCGCGCAACCACGGGCGGCGCCGCCGCCGGGGACGCGGCACGCCGGGCCGGCGCCGGCTTCGGCTTCTCGGTGCGCAGGCTCGCGCGCAGCGCCGCCATCAGGTCGATCACCTGGCCGCCGGCCGGCGCGGCCGGCTCGGTCGCGACGATCTGCTGGCCGGCGATCTTGCGTTCGACGGCGGCGAGGATGCGCTCCTTCTCCTCGTCGACGAACAGGGTCGGGTCGTAGGTCGCTTCCGAGATCTGCTCGATCAGTTGCAGCGCCAGCTTCAGCTCCGGCTCCGCGACGTCGACGAGCGGGATGTCGAGGTCGCCCAGCGAGCGCACTTCGTCTGCATACAGCAGCTGCTGCAGCACCATGCCGCCCTCGGCCGGGCGGATCTGCACCATGTACTGCTTCGCGCGCCAGGCCCACTTCGCGAGCGCGCAGCGTTCGCTGCGGCGCATCGCGGCGAGCAGCAGCGAATAGGTCTTCTCGCCGCGTTTGTCGGGGGCGAGGAAGTAGGCCTTGTCGTAGTAGATCGGGTCGACCGCACGCTCGGGGATGAACGAGACGATGTCGATGGTCTGCCGCGACGCCTCCTGCAGCGCCTTCAGTTCGGCCGCCGAGAAAAGCACGAAGCGGCCCTTCTCGAACTCGTAGCCCTTGACGATGTCGTCGCGCTCGACGACGGCGCCGCGTTCCGGCGGGGCCGTGTCGATCTCGGCCGATTCGGCGTCGGCATCCGGACGTTCGACGGACACCGAGCGCAGCGGTGCAGCAGCCGAGGCCTTGGACGGCACCACGGCCTTCCCGCCAAACCGCGTCTCGGCGGCGCCGGCGGCCTCGCGGCGCACATCGGCGCCGGTGTGAGCGGCAACCGAAACGTCCGGCTCGCCGACCGCCGCGAGCAGGCCGTTGTCTTCTTCGTCGGCTATGTACTGCTGGCGCAGCCGCGTGCCGCCGCGACCCATCAGCTTGAAACGGATCGCCGTCGAGCTCTCGGTGGCCGAATAGAGCTTGACCGGGATCGAGACGAGGCCGAAGGTCAGCGACAGCGACGCGATGGCGCGCGCGGCCATGGACGAGACGCCGTCAGCTCTTCTTGCGACGCCCGTCCGGCTCGGTCGCGACACCCTTGAACTTGGTGCCGTCCTGCTTGACGTCCATGAACTTGCCCTTGCCGGGACCGGTGCCGTCGTCGTCGCGCTTCACGTAGTCGCCCGTAACGGGGTTCTTGACCTGGGTGCGGCCGGAGACGGCGCCCTTGCGGCTGTCATCGCCCGTGTTCTTCGCCATCGAATGCTCCAAAGGGTGGATGTGCCTTCGACCATACGACGCACTTTCGGCGGCCGGGATCGGACGGCGCCCGCCGGCCCGGTAGGAGATCGACTGATCGGGTTTGCCCCCGATCGGCTTCAGCGGCGCGCCTGCCGCAGCGCCTGTTCCAGGTCGGCGATCAGGTCGCCGCAGTCCTCGATGCCCACCGAGAGCCGCAGCAGATCGGGTGGCGCCGGCGTCCCTGCCCCTTCGACGCTGGCCCGGTGCTCGACCAGGCTCTCGACGCCGCCGAGCGAGGTGGCGCGCTTCCACAGGCCGACCTTCGCGGCGGTCGCGACCGCCGCGGCCTCGCCGCCCTTGACGCGGATCGACAGCATGCCGCCGAAGCCGCCCTCCATCTGGCGCACGGCGACCGCATGGCCGCTCGCCTCGGGCAGGCCCGGATAGAGCACCGCCTCGACGTCGTCATGCCGCGCGAAGTGCTCGGCGATGCGCTGTGCCGACTGCGACGCCGCGCGTACCCGCAGGTACAGCGTGCGCAGGCCGCGCAGCAGCAGCCAGGCCTCGAACGAGCCGAGCGTCCCGCCGATCTGGGCGCGGATCGTCTTGATCCGCTTCCACGCGTCGTCGTCCGCACGCGTGACGAGCACGCCGCCGATCAGGTCGGAGTGGCCGTTCAGGTACTTGGTCGCCGCATGCATCACGAGGTCGGCGCCGTGCTCGATCGGCCGCGTCAGCACTGGCGAGGCGACGGTCGAGTCCACCGCGACGCGGGCACCGGCCTGATGCGCGAGTGCCGTCGTCGCGGCGATGTCGGTGATGGTCCAGAGCGGATTGGCGGGCGTCTCGATCCAGACCAGCTTCGTCTTGCCGTGGCGCAGCGCCGCCGCGACCGCGGCCGGGTCGGTCATGTCGATCAGCTCGACCTGCAGGCCCCAGTGGGTCGCGAAAGTCATCAGCCAGTTGCGCAGCGACCAGTACATCACCTTCGGCGCGAGCACGTGGTCGCCGGGCGCGAGCGCCTGGAACACCGCGGTCGCCGCGGCCATGCCGGATGCGAACAGCGCCGCCTGCGCGCCCTGCTCGAGCCGCGCGATCACCGCCTCGGCCTGGTCGAACGCCGGGTTGTCGGCGCGCGCATAGACGCGGCCGCTGCGGTACTGGTTGTCGGGGTCGCGCAGGTAGGTCGTCGAGACGTGCAGCGGCGGCGTGATTGCGCGCGTCGCGTCGTCGATCCAGCCGAGCGCTTGCGCGGCGATGCTCTCGGGTCGGCGTCCTTCAGGGGTGTCCATCGGCTCGGTCCTCGGGGTACCGACCGGCCGGTCGGCGCGGTGAAGGTATACCGCATCGTCACCGATCGCGTCACGCCGCATTCACGACGGATGTCGACGGCATCGACGCGAGAGTCGAGCCAGCGCCTGGAGCGCCTGGCCGGCAAGCCGGGCGCACGCGAGCGCTACTCGACCTGCTGCGCGGGGCCGGAGGCAGGCTGCGGCACGGCTACTTCGGGGTGCCCCGGTTCGCGAGGATCTGGATGTCGCTGCCCTTCGGGTCGGCCTTGCCGACCATCACCTGCGTGACCTGCTTGGTCTTGTCGTCGGACAGCATCAGCATGTGCGAGCCGTCGCCGCCGCTCTCGACGAACTGCTTGCCCTCGGCCTGCGCCTTCAGCTTGTCGCGGTAGAACGTCGCGACCTTGTCCGGCGCATCGTCGCTGTGCAGGGTCACCGTCATCGTGGTGCCCTCCGGCGTGCTGATCCGCGTCGACCCGCCTTCGCGCGGCTGCGTGCCGGGATAGAACGAGAGCCCGAGGTCGGTCTCGCTGACCTTCGCCCCGCCCATGTCGAGCTGCGTGGTCTTGCCGGACGCGTCGGTCGAGGTCATCTTGAACCCGCCGCCGCTCATGTCGACCTTCGCCTTCGTGCCGTCCTTCGAAAGCTGCGACTCGATGACCTTCTCGGTCGCCTTTTCGGAAGCCTTGCCGCATCCGAAAAGCAGAAGGACGCTGGCGACGACGACGGAAATGCGCAGAACCATGGCTCGCTCCGAAGTCCGAGAGGGCTCGATTGTGTTCCTGCGCGCGACGCAAGGCCAGCCGCCGACGCGCATTTGGCGGTCGTGCGCCCTCGGCGCGCGAAGCCGCGCTGCCGATGCGGCGGGCACGATCCGCCTATCCTCGGCCATGTCCAAGAGCCCCGAATCGCCGGCCCGCCGCGGTCGACTGCGGATCGCCGCCGCTGCCCTCGCTGCGTCGCTCTGCGGCGCGCTCGCGCAAGCGCAGCCGGCTACCGATGAAGCCGCCTGGGCCGCGCTGCAGGACGGCGCGATCGTGTTGTTCCGGCACGCCAACGCGCCCGGCGGCGGCGACCCGTCGGGCCTGAAGATCGGCGACTGCAGCACCCAGCGCAACCTCGACGACGCCGGCCGCGATCAGGCGCGACGGATCGGCGAACGCTTCCGCGAGCGGCGCGTCCCGGTCGGCGCCGTGTGGACCTCGCAGTGGTGCCGGACCCGCGACACCGCCGCGCTCGCCTTCCCCGGCCAGCCGCGAGACGAGCCAAAGTTCAATTCGTTCTTCGGCGATGCGGTGCGGCGCGAGACGCAGACCGCGCAGGCGAAGGCGCTGCTGAGTCGCTGGCGCGGTCCCGGCGTCCTCGTCGTGACGACGCACCAGGTCAACATCACCGCGCTGACCGGCGTCTACCCCGGCTCGGGCGAAGGTGTCGTGCTGCGTCCGAAGGGCGATGGCGTCGAGGTCGTCGGGCGATTGCCGCCCTGAGCTTGGGCCCGGCGACGGCCGTTCGTCGTCGCCGCCTGGCGAAAGCGCCGGTCAGACCCGCCAGCGTGTCGGAAACTTCTGCGCAAGCCAGCGCGCCAGGCCCGCATTGACGAGCTCGGGACGCTCCTGCGCCATCCAGTGGCCGGTCGGCAGGGTCAGCTCGGTCAGGTCGTCGCAGTACCGGCGCATCGGCCCGGCCAGCGGCGAATCGACGGTCTCGCAGATCAGGTCGTAGAGGCCGTGGAAGAACAGCGCGGGCCGCGCGATGCGCCCACCGTTCGGCGCGCGCTCGGCAAAGGCGATGTTCGCCGCGGCGTTCATGTACCACGCGTCCGGCCCGAAGAAGCCGTTCGCGCCCAGCGCGCCGGCATAGCGGTCGAGATCCTCCTCGGTCAGGATCGCGTCGTCGCGCGGCACGTCGGGCGCGCGTCCGGCCGGGCCGAACCAGCCGCCGTTGCGGCGCACGCTCGCGGTCGGCGCCGGCCTGCCACGCGACTTCGGGCTGCCGCGGCGAAACAGCGCCTTCACGGTGGCGCGCGGGTCGGCCTCGAACGCCGCGCTCGCCGCCTCGAAGTGCTCCTCGTAGTAGAGGTGGTAGTCCCACTGGCCGACCGGGAACTGCTCGATCGGATAGACCTTGCGATCGACGAGCGGCACCAGCGACTGCACCGCGAAGCCGTTCGGCACGTACGGCACGCACAGGTTGGCGACACCGTCGACCCGCGCGGCGTGGTGCTGGACGACGCTCCAGACCACCGGCGCGCCCCAGTCGTGGCCGACCCAGACGGCCGACTCGCGGCCGAGCGCATCGAGCAGCTCGATCATGTCGCCGACGATCGCCTCCATCGTGTAGTCCTCGTAGCGCTTCGGCACGCTCGAACGCCCGTAGCCGCGCATGTCCGGCGCGACCGCGCGAAAGCCCAGGTCCGCGAAGCAGCGCAGCTGATGGCGCCAACTGTGCGACAGCTCCGGCCAGCCGTGCACGAACACGATCAGCGGCGCGTCCTCGGCACCGCACGACAGGTAGGCGCTCGTGTGGCGGTCGCTCTTCGCGACGTGTTCGGTGACGGGAAAGATCATCGTGTCGTGCTCCTCCGGTGCGGCGATGGACGTTGCAGCTTACCTGCCCCGCCTCGACATCCGAAGCCATCGGGCCAAGCGGCGGGAGTCTCCGCGGTCGCTACATCGGGTCCCAGGTGAAGACGTCGCTCGAGCGGTCGAGCGAATAGAAGTGCGCGCGCAGCATCGGCAGCGCGCTCTCGACCACGCTCTCGGGCGTCCAGCCTTCGCTTCGGTGCGCGCTGCGCACGGGCCGCGGCTGGCTGAACAGGAAGATCTCGTTGTTGCGCACGCCGAAGATCTGCCCGGTCACGTCGCGCGCGCCGTCGGCGCAGAGCGCGACGACGAACGGCGCGACTTTCTCCGGCTCGAGCTTCTTCAGGCCCTCGACGCGCCGCTTCTGCTCGGCTGTCTCGGCCGGGATCGAATCGATCATCCGCGTCCACGCGAACGGCGCGACCGCGTTCGAGCGCACGCCGAACTTCTGCATGTCGAGCGCGATCGACTTCGACAAGGCCGCGATGCCGAGCTTCGCGGCGCTGTAGTTGGCCTGGCCGAAGTTGCCGATCAGTCCCGAGGTCGACGTCATGTGCACGTAGCAGCCGCTGCCCTGCCCCTTGAAGTGCGGCGCGGCGGCCCGGCTGACGTTGAAGCTGCCCTTCAGGTGCACCGCGACGACCGCGTCGAATTCGGCCTCGCTCATCCGGTGGAACATGACGTCGCGCAGGATGCCGGCGTTGTTGACGACGATGTCGATGCGGCCGTAGGTGTCGACCGCGGCGGCGACCATCCGGTGCGCCGCGTTCCAGTCGGCGACCGAGCCGCCGTCGACGATCGCCTGGCCGCCGGCCGCCTCGATCGCGCGCACGACCTCGAGCGCCGGCTGCTCGGTGCCGAGCGTGCCGTCGAGCGCGGCCCCCAGATCGTTGACGACGACCTTCGCGCCGGCCCGGGCGAGGCCGAGCGCGATCGCCCGGCCGAGCCCACGGCCGCCGCCGGTGACAAGCGCGACCTTGCCGTCCAGCAGTCTCTGCATCGCAACGCTCCTCCTCGAATCGAGTCTCAGGACGCCTGCGCGCGCCGCTGCGCATAGCCCGCGAACCAGTCGAACGCGGCCGGGTTCGCGCAGGCATCGGGGTTGACGATGTCGGCCAGCGCGCGGCCGAGCAGCAGCTTCTTGACCGGCAGCTCCTGCTTCTTGCCTGTGAGGGTGCGCGGAATCTCGGCGACCTGCACGATCTCGTCGGGCAGGAAGCGCGGCGAGACGCCGTCGCGGATGCGCTGGCGCAGCTCGGCCCGCAGCGCGTCGTCGAGCGTCGCGCCGGCACGCAGCACGACGAACAGCGGCATGAAGCTCGGCCGGCCGAGCGCCTCGATGTCGATCACGAGGCTGTCGAGGACGGCCGGCACCGCCTCGACGACGCGGTACAGCTCGGCGGTGCCGAGCCGGTGGCCGTGCCGGTTCAGGGTCGCGTCGCTGCGCCCGTAGACGATCGCGCCGCCGCTCGGCGTGATGCGCAGCCAGTCGCCGTGGCGCCAGACGCCGGGGTAGACGTCGAAGTAGCTGTCGCGATAGCGCTGGCCGTCGGCGTCGCCCCAGAAGTACAGCGGCATCGACGGCATCGGCTGCACGCAGACCAGCTCGCCGACTTCGTCGATCAGGCTTTCGCCGGCCTCGTTCCAGGCCTGCACGTCGGCGCCGAGGCAGCGCGCCTGCATCTCGCCGGGGACGGTCGGCAGCTCGGGCGTGCCGGCGAGGAACGCGCTCGCGATGTCGGTGCCGCCGGAGATCACCGCCCACCAGACGTGCTCGCCGACCTGCGCGGTGCCCCAGGCGTAGGCCTCCGGCACGAGCGGCGAGCCGGTCGAGCCGAGCGCGCGCAAGCGCGCGACGTTCGCATGGCGGCGCGGCTCGACCCCGGCCTTGAGGCACGACGCGTAGTAAGCGGCGCCGGCGCCGAAGAACGTCGCACCGACCGCATCGGCATAGCGCCACAAGGTGTCGGGCTCGGGGAACGACGGATGGCCGTCGTACAGGCAGACCGTCGTGCCGAGCAGCAACGCCGACAGATGCAGGTTCCACATCACCCAGCCCGAGCTGGTGTACCAGTGGAAGCGTTCGCCGCTGGTCGCGCTCGGCCGCAGGTCGAGGTGGAACGCGTGCAGCTTGAGCATCTCGAGCACGACGCCGCCATGGCCGTGCACGATTGCCTTTGGCAGCCCGGTGGTGCCGCTGCTGTAGACGATCCAGAGCGGATGCTCGAACGGCACCGGTTGTGGCGCGGTGCGGTCGGCGTGCCCGAGCGCTTCGTCCCAGACCTTCACACGGCCGCTCCACGCACCGGGATCGACATCGAACGGCGCACCAGCCGCGCCGGCTTCCTCGAGATACGGCACGAGGACGAGCGCCTGCACGCTCGGCAGCTCGGCGAGCAGCGCGGCCACGGCTTCCCGCCGATCGACGACCTTGCCGCCGTAGACCGTGCCGTCGGCCGCGATCAGCACCTTCGGCTCGATCTGCAGGAAGCGGTCGCGCACGGTCGCGACGCCCATGTCGGGCGCGCACAGGCTCCAGATCGCGCCGATCGAGGCGCAGGCCAGGAAGCCGACCGCCGCCTGCGGGATGTTCGGCAGGTAGGCGACGACGCGGTCGCCACGCTGCACGCCGAGGCGCTGCAGGGTCGCCGCCAGCGCGGCCGTCTGATCGGCCAGCGTCGCCCACGCGATCTCGACGCTGCGCCCTTCGCGCTGCAGGCGCTCGTTGCGGAAGACGATCGCGGGCGCGTTGACAGTGTCGCTCGCCGCGCCGTGGCGCAGCACCTGGTCGACGTAGTTGAGCTGCGCACCGTCGAACCAGCGTGCGCCGGGCATCGTCGCTTCGCCGAGCACCTGCCGATGCGGCGTCGGCGACGTCAGTTCGAAGCGGTCCCAGAGCGCCTGCCAGAAGTCGGCCAGGTGCTCGACCGACCAGCGCCGCAGCGCTTCGTAGTCGGCCAGCTCGAGGCCGCGGTGTTCGCGCAACCAGTCGCGCAGCGCGACGGTGTTCGCTGTCACTTCGAGGGTCCTTCCGATCGTGCGGGAAGGAGTTCAGTCTCGCCGCATCAGCGCAGCGCGGCGGTCCCGGGAAACCCTCAGCGCGCGCCCCTCGTCTGCGTACGATCGGGTTTCACAAGCCGCAGCGGAGGCGACGATGGACTTCTCGGTCAGCGACGACCATCGGGCGATCCGCGACGGCGTCAGCGCCGTCGTGCGGCGCTTCGACGACGCCTACTGGCTCGCGCGCGATGCCGACGGCGAGTTCCCGCGCGACTTCCATCGCGCGCTGGCCGACGCCGGCTGGCTCGGCATCACGATGCCGCAGGAGCATGGCGGCGCCGGGCTCGGCGTGACCGAGGCGGTGATCATGCTGCACGAGGTCGCGAGCCACGGCGGCGGCATGGCGGCGGCGTCCTCGGTCCACATCAACCTGTTCGGCCCGCACCCGATCGTCGTCTTCGGCACGCCGGAGCAGCGCCGGCGCTGGCTGCCGCGCCTGGTCGAAGGCAAGGACCAGTGCTGCTTCGGCTTCACCGAGCCGGACGCCGGCCTCGAGACGACCGCGATCAAGACCTACGCGCAAAAGGTGCCGGGCGGCTACCGCGTGCACGGCCAGAAGGTCTGGACCTCGACCGCGCAGGTCGCGAACAAGGTGATGCTGCTGACCCGCACGACGAAACTCGAGGATTGCGCCCGGCCGACCGACGGCATCACGATCTTCTACACCGACCTCGACCGCAGCCGGATCGACGTGCACCGGATCGCGAAGATGGGCCGTCACGCGGTCGACTCGAATGCGATGTTCATCGACGACCTGCTCGTGCCGGAAGCCGATCGCGTCGGCGACGAGGGCCAGGGCTTCGCGGCCATCCTGCACAGCCTGAATCCGGAGCGGCTGCTGGTCGCTGCCGAGGCGATCGCGATCGGTCAGGACGCGCTGCGCCGCGCGGCGGCCTATGCGCGCGAACGCGTCGTCTTCGGCCGGCCGATCGGCCAGAACCAGGCGATCCAGCATCCGCTCGCGGAACGCTGGATCGCGCTCGAGGCGGCCTGGGCGATGACGATGAAGGGCGCCTGGCTGTACGACCGCCGCGAGCCGTGCGGCGCCGAGGCGAACGCCGCCAAGTTCCTGGGTGCGCGCGCCGGCTACGACGCCTGCCTGCAGGCGGTGCTGACGCACGGCGGGTACGGCTACGCGAAGGAGTACCACGTCGAGCGGCTGCTGCGCGAGGTCACGATCACCCGGATCGCGCCGGTCACCGAGCAGATGATCCTGTCGTTCGTCGCCGAGAAGGTGCTGGGCCAGCCGAGGTCGTACTAGCGCCCTCGTGATCGGCGCATCGTCTGCGCCTGCGCGAGCGTGATGGCCGGCCGCGTCGCTATCGACGGACGAGCGACGACGCCGCGCCCTTCTGCCCTTGCGCGCCGGAGGTCGCCTCGATGCGGCACGGCGTCTCCGCCGGCGCCTGCCAAC
>Ga0307405_10001297_pt1 | contig 10442 bp, 4 predicted proteins | sample 322Cmetagenome_2_FD_203311 | JGI IMG/M metagenome (GOLD analysis project Ga0307405, IMG submission 203311) | Maize rhizosphere microbial communities from greenhouse at UC Davis, California, United States - 322HYB-C-1 | ecosystem: Host-associated > Plants > Roots > Rhizosphere > Soil | place... | reverse complement strand
TTGCTCGACGCGATGGTTCCTGCGCTGACGGCGACCGTCCGGACGGCAGCTGCTCCAACACGGCGGTTCGGTGCGATCTTCGTCCCGATGGGCGAGCGGCCAAGCCACTGGACTCCGGCCACCCGCGGCGTCGGCTTCGAGTTCAGCCCGATTCTGAAACCGATCGAATCCTTCCGCGACTCGATCACCGTCGTTTCGAACATCGACCGTCCGCCCGCAGGTACCCACGCCGTGAGCAGCGGTACCTGGCTGACCGGCAGCGCGCCGAAGCGCACGGAAGCGGAGGACTTCGTCGCCGGCACGTCGCTCGATCAAATCATCGCCGGCAAGATCGGCGGCGACGCGGTCTTCCCGTCGCTCGAGATTGCGACTGAAGACCTGACGGGTTACGTCGGCGCATGCGACGTCGGCTACAGCTGCGCCTACATGAACACGATTTCGTGGAAGACGCCGACGACGCCGATGCCGCTGGAGACGAATCCGCGGGTGGTGTTCGAACGGCTGTTCGGCCGTCCCGGCTCGCCGGAGGATCGACTTCGCCGCATGCGGCAGAACCGCAGCATCCTCGACTCGGTGCAAGGCGACGTGACGGGGCTGGAGCGCGGCCTCGGCACGCGCGACAAGGCTCGCCTGGACGAGTACCTCGCTCACGTGCGCGAGATCGAAGGACGGATTCAGCGCGCCGAGCGTCAGGCGCAGGCGCGGCCGGACGCGCCGACTGCGCCGATCGGCGTTCCCGAGACGTGGGAAGAGCACGCCACGGTGATGTTCGACCTGATGGCCCTGGCATGGGAAGCCGATCTCACGCGGGTCTTCTCGTTCATGCTCAATCGTGAAGCGAGCCAGCTCGTGTTCCCGAATCTGGGCTTCAACGAACCGTGGCATCACGTATCGCACCACGGCAACGAGCCGGACAAGCTGGCGCTGCTGGTCAAGCTGAATACCTGGCAGGTCGAGGTGTTCGGCCGGTTCCTCGACCGGCTGCGGAAAACCCCGGACGGCGACGGTACCCTGCTCGATCATTCGGCGGTGTTGTGGGGCAGCGGTATGAGCGACAGCAACTCGCACTCCGCGCTCGACGTCCCGTACCTGATGGTCGGCAAGGCAGCCGGGCTGTTCAGCGGCAACCGTCACCTCGTGGCGCCGCGCGGCACACCGCTCGCCAATCCGATGCTGGCGGTGGCGCAGAAGTTCGGCGCCGAGATCGATCGCTTCGGTGTCAGCACCGGCGCGTTCGACCTAAACGGATCATGACCACACATAATCGTGGGGCGCGCGTTGTCACGCGCGCCTGGCGGACCCGACAGGGTCCGCCCCACGGCATCGCAGCAGTCGTCGTGCTGCTGCTTGCTCTCTGCGTCAGCCCGAGCGCGCAAAGCCCGCGTCCGCTCATCGACGCTGTAAAGCGCGGCGATCACGCCGCCGTCAAGTCGCTGCTGCGCAGCAAGGCCATCGTCAATGAAGCCGAGCCCGACGGCACGACGGCGCTGCACCTTGCCGTGCAGGCAAATGACGTCGAGCTGGTGCGGCTGCTCATTGGCGCGCGCGCGGACGTCACGGCGTCCAACCGCTACGGATTACGTCCGATCACGCTCGCCGCCACCAACGGGAGCGAGGCGGTAATCTCGCTGCTGCTCCAGGCCGGCGCGGACCCCCACACCACGACCTCGGCGGGCGAGCCGGTCGTCATGACGGCCGCGCGTACTGGTCAGGTGGCCGCGCTGAAGCGACTGATCGCCGCCGGCGCCGACGTGAACGCGCGCGAGCGCTGGTTTGGCGAGACGGCGCTGATGTGGGCAGCGGCGGAGAACCACGCCGGCGCGGTCCGCGCGCTGGTCGAAGCCGGCGCCGCCATCGATGCACGCTCCCGGGTCGTCGACGCGCCGGTGCTGGAGTTTCCGCGCAGCGGCGGGCCGAACTCGCCGTTCCCGCGCGGCGGCTGGACGGCGCTGATGTTCGCCGCCCGCCAGGGAGCCATAGACGCGGCGCGCACGCTCGCCGAACTTGGCGCCAACCTGAATCTTGCCGCGCTGCCACAGACCGATGTACCGCTGAAGCCCGAAGAGATGCGCAGCGCCGACAACGGCGTCGGCACCACGGCACTCGTCTTCGCCATCATCAACGTCCACTACGACCTGGCGGCCGTGCTGATTGAAAAAGGCGCCGATCCGAACGTGCTCGATCTCGCTGGAATGGGTGCGCTGTACGCCGCGGCCGACATGAACAGCCTGCAGTGGGTGCAGGGCCGGCCCGCGCCGATCCTCACCGACACGCTCGACGGCGCCGACATCGTCCGCCTGCTGCTGCAGAAAGGCGCGGACCCCGACGCGCGCCTCAAAACGCGCCCGTTGAAACGGCACCACGACGCCGGCTCGACGATGAATTTCGGCGAGGGCACCACGCCGCTGATGCGGGCGTCGCGCACTGGTGACACCGCGGTGATCAAGGCGCTGCTCGACGGCGGCGCGAATCCGTTCCTGACGCTGCCCGACGGCACGAACGCGCTGCTGCTGGCGGCCGGTCAGGGCTATGGCGGCGTGCGCGGTGACGGCATCCGCATCGTCGTGCCCACCCCCGAGGACGCCGCCGGCGCCGTGCAGCTGCTCCTCGACCGCGGCGTCGACGTCGACAGCTTCAATACCGCGGGCAACACGGCGCTGCATGCGGCCGTCAACCGCGGCGACGCCGTCGTCGGGGTGCTCGCGTCGCGGAAGGCACGGCTGATCAAGAACAAGGCGGGTGTGACACCGCTCGACGTGGCGCAGGGCGGAGGAGGCGGCCGCGGCGGACGCGGCCGCGGAGGACCACCGCGCGAGCCGCGAGAATCGACGATGGCGATCTTCCAGCAGTACTACCCAGAAGCGTTCGCCGCTGCCAAGGCGAACTGACCGCAGTTCACGCTTCTGCGTTCTCGAACACCCGCACAGCGCACTCTGAACCGAACTCGAACACGAACGGAGAACCGAGCACCCCGGAAGCGTGAACCGTTACGGTAGCGCCCCTGCTGGCTTTGGCTGCTTCTCGAATTCCCGCTGCTGTTCGGTGAGGGCCGCGGCGCGAAGCCGGCGGAACTCGTCGAGATGCTCTTTCGCTTCGGCGGCGCGGCCGACGCGCGTCAGCGTCATGCCCAGCGCGTAGCGCGCCTGCGCGCTCTCCGGGTCCAGCGCGACGGCGGTGCGAAGCGCGCGTTCGGCGGCGTCAAATCGATCGGCGCCGAGATGGATCTGGCCGATGGCGACAAGCGTCTCGGCGTCCTCGACGCCAAGCAGCGTTGCCATCAGCAGTTCGATCAGTGCCTCGTCGCTGCGCCCGATCCGCTGGTGTGCAAGCCCGAGGGCCTTGTGCGCATGTCCCTCATTCGGCAGCAGCCGCGCGCGATGCGTCAGCGTTGTGACGACGAGGTCGTAGTCCTGATGGCGATGCGCCAGCTCCGCAATCCGCCAGTACAGCGCGGCTTTACCCGCGACAACCGTCAACCGAGCGGCTTCTTCGAGCGTGGCGATGGCCTCGAGTCCGCGGTTCAGTCGTTCGTAGACGCGCGCCAGCGCCGAGCGGGCGTCGCCGGATTTCGGCAGCAGCGTGACCGTTTCGCGAAGGACGCGTTCGGCCTCGGGCAGCTTGCCCGCTTCAGCGAGCGTGTCGCCGAGCGTGACGCGCGCCCGCTCATCTCCCGGGGCGAGTCGGACGGCGTTCTCGAGATGACGGATGCTGTCGGCAAGTCGAGCGGTGGCGCGGTACGCCACGGCGAGCACCCTGTGGGCCTCGGAGGAATTCGGCAGCGCCTTCACTGCCGCTTCGAGCTGTTCGATTGCCTGCGGTCCCTGCTTCGCCCGCAGCGCCGCAATCCCGGCTTGCACCTGCGCATTGCGGGCGGCCGCATCGACAACCAGCGGATCGGCGGCCACGGCGGCCCTGAAGCGCGCCACCGCATCGCGGAACCGTCCGCCTGCGAAGAGGGCGAAGCCGTCCTCGTACGCGGCAGGCGAGAAAACGGGCACCTTCGACAGGAGGTCGTTGATCAGCTCGAACTGGAGAAACGGCGTGCGCTGCGTCCTGCTGGCCGCGGAAGCCGTCACCAACGCCGCCGCCAGCGCTTGAAGATCATCCGGGGAGGACCCAGGCGGCGTGCGTGAGGCGGCGAGGTAGATTGCGACCGGATCGCGCGGGTCATTTCTGGCGGCGGCCGCAAATGTGGCCGCCGCATCGGGGCGATGTCCAGCCGCCTCCTGGAGAAGGCCCCTGAACGTCTGCAGAGAACCGCGCGCCGGTTCGGCGGCGATGGCCGCCGCCGCCGCGCGCTCGGCCTCCTCGAAGCGGACATGCTCGGCGTAAAACAGTGCGAGCTCGCCCGGCGTGATGCCGGCACGCGCTTTCAGGGCAGCTTCCGCTTTTGCCTGTGCCTGCTCCCACGCCTCGAGGCTCGACGCCATGCGCTCGAGCGCCATGGTGACGGCGGCGCCTTCGTCGCCGTAACTGCCTGCCAGCGCGCTGTGGAAAGCGATGAACGAGTCGACGAACGAGTCCTTCTGCGCCGCGGCCGGAACCGGCAGCAGCAGCGCCACAAAGACCCCGAGCGCCGCTCGTTTCGCGATCATTCGATTCGAGACTTTACACGTATTTTACAAATTTGTTCGCCCACGAGTATGCTCGGCGCTCTCGATGCCGCTCCCCGTCCGCGCGTCGTTGTCTCTCTGCTTCGCCGCGATCGTGATGGCTCTGCCGCAGGCCGCCCAGGGTCCGCGAATCCGCTTCACCGATGTCACCAACGCATCAGGGCTGGCGTCGTTCGTCAACGTTTCCGGAACAGCCACCAAGGACTTCATCACGGACGCGAACGGTAACGGCGTCGCCTTCTTCGATTACGACAACGACCGTGATCTCGACGTGTTGCTGGTCAGCGGCTCCACGCTTCAGGCGCTGCTCAAAGGCGGCCACCAGATGGCCGCGCTATACCGCAACGACGGCGCTCGATTCATCGACGTGACGAAGGCGAGCGGCCTGATCAGACGCGGCTGGGGCACCGGCGTGTGCATCGCCGATTACGACAACGACGGTTTCGAAGACGTGTACGTCACCGCGTTCGGAGCCAACGTGCTGTGGCGGAATGTCGACGGCCGCACGTTCACCGCGACACGCCAGGCCCAGGATCCGCGCTGGAGCACCGGCTGCGCGTTCGGCGACTACGATCGCGACGGCGACGTGGACCTCTACGTGGCGAACTACGTGCGATTCGTATCCGGCAAAGTCCCCATGCGCGGGCAGACCGAGTGCGGCCGGTTCATGAACATCGACTCGTTCTGCGGCCCCCGCCCGCTGCCGGGCGAGCCCGACACCCTGTATCGGAACGACGGCAAGGGGGTCTTCACGGACGTCACGCGGAGTGCCGGCATTGTCGATCCCGGACACTACGGCTTCGGCGTGGTGTTCAGCGATCTCGACGACGACGGGTGGCTGGATATTTTCGTGGCGAACGATTCGACGCCGAACCTGTTCTTCCAGAACCGGCGCGATGGAACCTTCAGCGAACGCGCCTTGCAGTCAGGACTTGCGGTGAGCGCCGACGGTCGCGAACAGGCGGGGATGGGCGTGGACGTCGGCGACTACGACGGCGACGGCCGGCTCGATCTGATAAAGACGAACTTCGCGCAGGACTACACCTCGCTGTACCGCAACGAGGGCAACGGCCTGTTCGTTGACGCCAGCTTCCGCTCCGGCCTGGCGGCGACGCTCGGCCCGTATCTCGGATGGGGCGTCGGCTTCATCGACGTGGACAACGACGCGCTGCTGGACGTCTTTATTGCCAACGGACATGTCTATCCCGATGTCGAGAAGACCGGCACGAGCTCGTACCGTCAGCGTAACCAGCTCTTTTGGAATGTCGGCCGCGGGCAGTACCGCCACGTCACCATGGAGGTTGCCGGGCCGCTGCTCGCCGAGCAGTCGAGCCGGGGCGCGGCATTTGGCGACTACGACAACGACGGCGATCTCGACATCCTGGTGTCGGTGATTGACGACCGGCCGATTCTGCTGCGCAACGATTCGACCGCGGGCCACTGGATCACGCTTCGGCTCGAGGGAAAAACCAGCAACCGGTCGGCAATCGGTGCCAGGGTGACGGTCCAGACCGGCTCGCGCCGCCAGGTGGCGGAAGTGCGCAGCGGCGGCAGCTATATCTCGCACAGCGACACCCGGGTCCATTTCGGGCTGGGAACGGCAACGTCGGTGGACCGGATAACCGTCCGCTGGCCAAACGGCACTCTGGAAACCCTGGGTTCGGCGGCCGCCGACCGGTTCTACGTGATCCGCGAAGGGGCGGGTGCGCAGCCGGATCGCTAGGATTTCGGGTTTACTGCTTAGATAGAACCATTTGGTGATAGAGTCCGGTGGCTTCCCACTGGGTGATCCCGGGTCGGGATACTGCTGTATTGACAAGTGCAGCACAGGCGCGTATACGGGATGACATTGACGCCCAGCGGGTCGGGGTGTCGATTCCAACAGCGGGACTGGAGGATGGTTTGATGCGTGGAGTCGTAAGAGTGTGTCTGGCGGTAGCTGCGGCGATCGCCCTGCTGCCGGCGGCCGCCTTCGCTCAGGAAGGCACCATAGCGGGAACGGTGAGAGACGCGTCGGGCGCCGTCATGCCCGGCGTGACGGTCGAAGTGACGAGCCCGGCACTGATCGAAAAGGTTCGGTCGGCTACCACCGATCAAAACGGGCAGTACCGAATTCCGGCGCTGCCCATTGGCACGTATACGGTGACTTTCACGCTGGAAGGCTTCAGCAAGCAGCAGCGTGCCGACGTCATCCTGACGTCCGGTTTCACGGCGCCGATCAATGCGACGATGGCCGTCGGGCAGCTGGCCGAGACGCTGGTCGTTACTGCCGAATCTCCAGCGGTGGACGTTCAGAACGCTCGTCAGGCAGTCGTTTTCGACGGCGAGCAGATCCGCGACCTGCCGACGAACCGCAACGTCAACAGCCTCCTCGCGCTGACGCCTGGCATCAACAGCGGATACCAGCCCGGCACGCTGTCCGGCGTATGCAGCGGCGGCGTCGGCGTGTTCTGCAACCCTGGCGTCACGTCGTTCAACCAGGGCGGCCAGGCGGGCGGCGATACCGGCAACCTGTCTCAGGGCCGCGTGATGGTTGACGGACAGGTCGTCAACAGCGGCGGCAACCTCCCTATCGTCGGCGCCTCAGGCGGCTACACGGCTGACTTGGCAAACGCGCAGGAAGTCAACATCCAGCTCTCCGGCGCGCTGGGCGAGTCGGAAACCGGAGGCGCGTCGATCAACATCATCCCGCGCACTGGCGGCAACCGCTATGCGGGGGACTTCAATCTTCTGTATACGCGCCGCGGCTGGTTTGGTCAGAACAACGAGAACTATGCGGCTCCCGAGGCCGGTGGCATCCAGCCCGAGTTCCAGGCCGTGCTCCGCGACCACGACATCTCCGGTGCGTTCGGCGGCCCCATCAAGCGGGATCGGCTGTGGTTCTACTCGGTCGCCCGCGATCAGCGTATCCGCAAGCTTCCGGTTGCCAACGACTTCTGGCCCAACCTCAACGAAGGCAAGTTCGGCTTCGTCTATCAGCCGGATCGCAGCAAGGACCGCGTCGAATACGAGAACATCTGGCGCAATGTGAACGCGCGCGTCACCTGGCAGGCGACGCAGCGCAACAAGTTCAACCTCTTCTGGGACGAGCAGGACTTCTGTCAGGACCCGTGCCTCGGCGTTGTCTCGGTGTTCACGTCACCGGAGTCCTGGTGGTCGGTGCAGTCGTATCCGAACCGCCTGGCGCAGGCCTCATGGACCAACCCGTGGACCAACAAGGTGCTGTTGGAAGCGGGCCTCAGCACGACGATTCAGAAATACCGGACCGACGAGCACCGTGAATATCCCAACAACAAGGAGATCCCGCGCGTCGTCGAGAACTGCTCGACCAACGCATCCGCCTCGCCGCTTACGGATGGTCCGGTGACACCGACAACCCTCGGGTGCACGGCCGGAGGTGACAGTACGGCCGGGCGGGTCAACGGGTTCGCCGGATTCGGCTTCTTCGCGCTGACGTCGGGCTCGCTGAACGACGGTGGCGCCGAAGTTCAGGATTCCGGCAACTATCGGATGCGCGGGTCGGCGTCCTATGTGACCGGCACGCACCACGCGAAGATCGGATACGACGGAGCCGTGTTCATCCGCGATCAGACGAACCAGGTCAACGACCTGCGGATGACGTACAACTACCGCGCCCCCGTTCTCCCTGGTGCAGGGGGCACAGTGGTTGCTCCTTGCCTGACCAGCGCAAACCCGCTGGCCTGCGGCAATACGAGCCTGCAATTTCCCAATGATCCGTTCAACCGTTCTCTGCGACCCGTCCCGGAGACCGTGGGGTTCTCGACCGGCCAGCGGACGCTCAACGACAACGTCAGCTACCACGCCTTCTATGCTCAGGATCAGTGGACGCTGAAGCGGCTGACCATGACCGGCTCGCTCCGCTACGACCATGCGGCGAGCAACTATGGTTCGACGTGCATCGGGCCGGATACCTTCGTTCCCGTCGGCTTCTGCACGCCGGAAAGCGATGGCGTCAGCTTCAACGACATCTCGCCACGGTGGGGCGTCGCGTACGATCTGTTCGGCACCGGCCGCACCTCGCTCAAGTGGAACATGGGCAAGGGGCTGAACGCCGCGACGATCAGCGGGATTTACGCGAACGCGAATCCTGCTCGCCGGACGGTGAATTCACTCACGCGCAACTGGACCGACACGAACGGCGATCGCATCGTCGGGTGTGACATCCGGAATGCGGCGGACACCAGGGACGGGTGCGGGACCTTCACCAGCAGCGCGGCCAATCAGGCGCGCTTTGGAACGGACCCATCGACCAACCCGGTGGGCGTGAACTCGTCACAATGCGGTGCGACCACCGAAGGCGGGGCGGTCATCATCCCGCAGTCGATCCTCGACTACTGTGCGAGGTACGGTGAGTCGCTCCTCGACGGCTGGGGCAAGCGGCGCTACGAGTGGCAGCTTGGCATCGGGATTCAGCACGAGATCCTGCCGCGGCTGTCCGGCGAGTTCACCTACAACCGGCGCAGCTACTACAACCTGACGCTGGACGACGAGATCGGCGTCGGTTGCGATCAGTTCGGAACCAGCGATTACGAGGCGTGCCGGCAGGGCTACCTGAACTTCCAGAGCGACGCGTCGTACCAGTTCTACCAGGTGCGGGCCCCGCTTGATCCCCGGCTGCCTGGCGGCGGTGGATACCTGATCAATGGCCTGTTGACCGGAGGCGTCGGCCCCAACGGGGTGGCGACAGCCGCTGGGGGACCCCAGGCGACGACCATCAACAAGGCGCTCGAATATGCCTACAACGGGTTCGACACGAACTTCGTGTGGCGTGGACCGCGCGGGCTGCGCGTCAACGGCGGCACGAGCACCTACCGGACGAACCGCGATGACTGCTCGACGATCAACGACGCACCGGCGATGCAGCGTACGAACCCGGGGCCGGGAGACTCGCCTCTGAAGGGGCGCGAGGGCGCACTCTACATGGACGGTTGCATCAACGAGTCGCCGTTCCTCACTCGCGTGAACGGTTCGGCAGCGTACGTTATTCCGTGGGTGGACGTGCTCGTCAGCACGGTGTTCCAGTCGTTCCCCGGCGTGGAGCGCACAGCAAACCTGACGTACAACAAGAGCGAGGTCATCTGGAATTCGGAGGCCGCGTTCCGGGCGAACCTGGCCTGCACAGGCGCTGCAGCAGCAACGGGCAACGGCTGCCTCGGCAACTCTCGCAACCAGAGCACCGCTATGGTGAACCTGCTGAACAACAACGAACTGTACGGCGAACGCATCACGCTGTTCGACCTGAAGTTCGCCAAGAACATCCGCTTTAACAACAAGCGGGCGACGATCGGTGTGGACGTGTACAACCTGTTCAACTCCGATGCGATCGACACCTACGACAACACCTACACGGTGGATAACCCGAATACGGCGGTGAACGAGAACAACTGGGGACAGGCTGACGGCCTCGTATCGCCGCGGTTCGTGCGCCTCCAGGTGCAGTTCAACTGGTAAGCGCGAAGACCGCTAGGATCGCGAAGGCCGCGAAGAAGGCTTAGCGAGTCGAAGATCAGGCGCCCGCGGGTTCACACGAGCCCGCGGGCGTTTGCTTTGTACGTAGCCCGGGTTCCGCGCAGCGAACAGGCCGCCGGCGCGGACCCGGCATCAGCGTGCGAAGGGGACCGCCGCGACGATGCCCTTGCCCTCGCGAACGGTGATGATCTGGTTCGCCGGAACGTCGGTGAGCTGCTCGACCAGGCCGCTCGGCCAGCGGACCTCGATCCGTTCGGCGCGGGTGCGATCGCCAAGTCCCACGTGCACGCGCAGATCGTTCTGTCCCTGGTAGCTGCCGCCTGAGGCGACGTCGCGGAC
>Ga0307405_10001292_pt1 | contig 10452 bp, 10 predicted proteins | sample 322Cmetagenome_2_FD_203311 | JGI IMG/M metagenome (GOLD analysis project Ga0307405, IMG submission 203311) | Maize rhizosphere microbial communities from greenhouse at UC Davis, California, United States - 322HYB-C-1 | ecosystem: Host-associated > Plants > Roots > Rhizosphere > Soil | place... | reverse complement strand
TCATGTCCTGCACCGATCGGTCGATGACGCAAGGCAGACCTTCCTGCGCATCGCCGACCGACCATGAACTCATCCATCAAGACTCTGGTTGCCGCCCTGTTCGTGACTGCAGGCGGCGCGGTCGTGGCCAATGACATGGCACCGGCCGGCGCCGGCACGGCCGGCGCGGAAAAGAAGGCAGCGCCCGCCAAGAAGGCGACCAACCGGAACGTCGGAAGCGCAACCGCCAAGCCGTTCCTCGCCGGCGAGCGCCCGCGCAACGCGTTCGACGTGCCGCTGCTGCGCGATGCGCGCTCGTTGCCGAGCCTCACCGCGCCGGCCCCGAACCAGCGCTGGAACTGGTCGGCCAACGAGGTCCCCGACACCTACGTCCGACCGCTCTGAGGCCGGACCATGGCGGCGCGCCGCGCCGCAGCCACCGCGCTATCGGCGCGCGCTCAGCAACGGCAGCTTGACCAGGAACTGCGCGCCGGGCTGGCTGCTCGTGCTGCTCGCCGTCACGCTGCCGCCGTGCGCCTTGACGAGCTCCTTGACCACCGCGAGCCCGATCCCCAGGCCGGCCTCGTCGGCGGAGGCCTGCGCATCGAGAGCGAACATGTCGAAGACGGTCGGCAGCTTGTCGGGTGACAGGGGCGGTCCTTCGTCGGTCACCGAGATGTGCGCCTCGGTGCCGACCGACGCGGTCGTCAGCCAGATGCGGCCGCCTTCGGGTGACCGCCGCGATGCGTTGTTCAGCAGGTTGCTGAAGACCTGAGCCAGCCGCATCGGGTCGCCGTGCACCATCGCCTTCGTGGTCGAGGGCTGCACGCGCAGGCGCTGGCGCCGCGTATCGATCGCATGTCGGCAGACGTCGACGGCCGCGCTGACGGCCGAGTCGACATCGAGGTCGTTGCAATCCAGCTTGAACTCGCCGCCGCCGATCAGCGAGCCGTCGAGCAGGTCGTCGATCAGCCGCGCGAGGTGCTTGGTCTGGCGCTTCAGCACCTCGTGGCTGCCGGACGAGTCGGAGTCGGCGGCGCGCCGCGGCAACGTCGCCGCGGTCATCCGCAGCACCGACAGCGGCGTGCGCATCGCGTGCGCTGCCATCGCGACGAAGTTGATCTGCTTGCGGTGCGCCTCTTCGGCGTGGGCCTGCAGCTTCTGCGCGATCTGCGCGGTATGCAGCAGCTCGCGGTTCGCGTCCGACAGCTCGCGCAGGCGGGCTTCGTGGCGGGCGAGCAGCGATTCGGCGCGCTTCGGAAGGTGCACCGCCGCATCCACTTCGGCGTTCGGCTGCGGCAGCGACGACGGCTTTTCGGCGAAGAATTCGTAGCCGCCCGCGCCGCGACCCTTGGCCCGGTACATCGCCTCGTCGGCGTGCTGGATGAGCGTCGCGCCATCGGCCCCGTCTTCCGGGTACAGCGCGATGCCGATGCTCGCGGAGAGGCGCAGGTCGTGGCCGCCGATCCGCGCCGGCAATGCGAGCGACGCGAGCATCTTCTCGGCGACCGGCACCGCGTCGTGCGCGCTGAAGATTTCCGCGAGCAGGACCACGAACTCGTCGCCGCTGTGCCGGCTCACCGTGTCCGAGTCGCGCACCGCGGCCTCCAGCCGGCGCGTCACGAGCTGCAGCACCTCGTCGCCGACCGCGTGCCCGTGGGTGTCGTTGATCTGCTTGAAGCGGTCGAGGTCGACGAACAGCACGCCGACCCGCGTCGCCCGGCGCTGGGCCAGGGCGATCGCGCTGTCCATGCGGTCCAGCATCAGCGCGCGATTCGGCGCACCGGTCAGCTCGTCGTGCTGGCTGTGGCGGGTGAGCTCGTCGAGGCTGCTGATGACCGTCTGCGCAACCGTGTCGGCATGGAAGGCCGCGGACACCAACCGCCCGTCCGCCTCCTTGATCTCGGTCGAGCGCAAGCCGCTGAATTCCTCGCGCGCTTCGGCGAGCTGGCGGCGCAGCCCGGCCAGCTCGATGCGCGCCGCGTTGACTTGCGCTTGCAGGAGGTCCAGCGTGCGCGCCGTCGTGCCGGCCTCGGTGCCGTGGTCTGGAGGTGCCGCCATGCGATCGTCCGGATGGTTTGCAGGTCGCCGCTAGGTTAGCCGACCCCGATGACCACGCGGCGCGGTGCGGACAAACCTGGCGCGACGCTCGCTCGATGCGGTGCAGGAGCGCTGGTTCCGCTGCCCGGATGCCGCCGCCGTGACGGCACCGTCCCGCTACTCGATCACGCGGTCCGCGCGCAGCAGCATGTTCGGTGCGAAGCGGAGGCCGAGCGCCTGCGCGGTGCGACGGTTCAGTGCCAGCTCGAAGCGCGTCGGCCGTTCGACCGCGAGCTCGCCGGCGTTGCCGCCTTTCAGGATCTTGTCGACCAGCACGGCGGCCCGGCGGTAGACGTTCAGGTTGTCGGCGCCGTAGGCCATCAGCCCGCCGGCCTCGACGTCGGCCGAGAAGGCGTACATCACCGGCATCCGGTGGCGCGCCGCCAGCTCGATGGTGCGGCTGCGCAGCGGCACGTAGACCGGATCGACCAGCCGCAGCACGGCCTGCGCACCGCTCCTTCCGATGCTCGCGAACGCCGTGTCGAGGTCGTCCGGATGCCGGACCGGGACGAAGGGCCCGAGCTCGACGCCGAGGCGCGGTGCGACCGTCTCGACGTCGCGCCGCTGCACCATCGCGACCGGGTCGTCGGGGTTGTACAGCACCGACACGCGCCGCGTGCCGGGCAGCGATTCCTTCAGGATCTCGAGCCGCTTGCCGGCGAGCTCGCCGGTCATGTTGGTCACGCCGGTGACGTTGCCGCCGGGCCGGGCGAGCGACTGCACCAGGCCGACGCCGACCGGGTCGCCGACCGCGACCATCACGATCGGCACACGCTGGGTGGCGCGCTTCGCCGCGAACGCGCCCGGCGTCTGTGTCGCGACCAGCACCTCGGGGTCGAGCGCGAGCAGCTCCGCGGCGAGAGCGGGCAGCCGCTCGAAGTCGCCTTCGGCATAGCGTGGCTCGATGCGCAGGTTGCGGCCCTCCACGTAGCCGAGCTCGGCGAGGCCGGCGCGCAACGCATCGAGGAACGGCGCGGCCGCGACCGCGGTCGTCGTCGACAGGTAGGCGACATGGCGGCGCACGTCGGTTTGCGCAACGACCGCCGGGCCCAGCGCGAGGGTCGACGCTGCGATCAGCAGGCCGCGGCGTCGACGCTGCATGCGCTGTGCCTGCCTCATCCTGATGCCGTGCGCAACACGAGACGCGCGCCGAACGCTTCGACCGCATCGCCGTGGGCCGGCAAGCCGAGCGAGCGCGCGGCCGCCAGTACCGCCGTGGGATCGACGACTGCGAGCGTGCAGCCGGTGATGCCTTCCTCGCGGTCCGTCGTCGCGACGAAATCGACCTGGCCGTCGTCGAGGGCCAACCGATGGCCGCCGTCGATGGCGAGCGGCGCGGCGAGTCCGAGCACCTCGGCCCAGCGCGCGGCCATCGCGCCCGGGTCGTGCGCCGCGATCGTCACGCCGACGATCCGCTGCAGGCCGGCGCGTCCGCCCTGCGGGCGCCAGCGCGGCCCGCCCCAGCGCCAGGCCGCGGCCGGCTGCGGCCGGTCGACCGAGACGATCGCGCCGCCGAGGTCCTTCGGATGCAGGTGCATCGCGCGAATGTCGGCGACATCGGCGGTCCACACGGTCCGCACGCCGAGCCGTTCGATGCGCGCGCGCTCGCGCTCGAAGTCGTCGGTCTGCAGCAGCAGCATGTAGCCGCCATCGCCGCGGCGATCGAGCGCGCGGCCGGCGGCGGTGCCGTGCTCGACGGGCGAGATCAGCTCGACGAACTGGTCGCCGAGCGCGTAGACCGCGTTGTCGATGCCGAACACGCCGACCTCCGGGTCGCGGAACGGTTGATCGAGGCCGAGCAGCGCCGTCAGCTGCGCGCGGCCGGCCTCGAGGTCGCGGACCGCGAAGACGATCTGGCGGATGCGCAGCATCTTCGTCGCGCCGTCAGCTTCCGCCGAACTGCGGCGCGCGCTTGGCCATGAACGCGGCGACGCCTTCGCGATGGTCCGCGGTGTTGCCGGTCCAGCACTGCGTGAACGCCTCGCGGTCGAGCACGGCCTGGTACGGCTCGATCGCCGCCGCCGCGACGTTCTGCTTCATGTAGCGGTAGGCGATGCGCGGACCGCGCGCGATGCGGCTGGCCATGTCCATCGTCGCAGTCACCAGCTCGGCGGCCGGCACGACGCGGTTCAGCAGGCCGAGCTGCTGGGCTTCCGTGGCACTGATCGCGTCGGAGAGCAGCAGCAGCTCGAGCGCCTTCGCCGAGCCGAGCGTGCGCACCAACGGCCAGGTGATGCCGAAGTCGCCGCTGAAGCCGACCTTCGCGAACGCGGTCGTCAGCTTCACGTGGTCGGCGGCGAGGCGCAGGTCGCACGCGAGCGCGATGCCGAGGCCGGCGCCCGCGCACGGCCCGTTGATCGCGGCGATCGTGATCTTCGGGATCGCGTGCAGCAGGCCGGAGAAGCGGTGGATCGCGCGCTGGCGGTCGACCCGCTGCTCCATCGTGAGCTCGGCGTAGGCCGACGCGTCGCCCATCGCGGTGACATCGCCGCCGGCGCAGAAGCCTCGGCCAGCGCCGGTCAGCACGATGCAGCCGACCGCCGCGTCGTCGGCGCAGCGCTCGAGTGCGGCGATCGCGCCTTCGACCAGCGCCTTCGAGAGCGCGTTCAGCCGCTCCGGGCGGTTCATCGTCAGCACCGCGACGCCGTCGCGCGTCTCCACGAGCAGGTCGTCGGATGGGTTCGCAGTCATCGTCGTCTCTCCCGTTTCAGATCGCTCGAGGCCCGTCCTTCGCCGCACCTCGACGCGGACGCTCGAGCGTACCCTGCGGCGCCATCGATGACATCTCGGAGACCCGATCGAAGGTCGCCGCTGATTCGCCGGTCAGGGGATGACCTTGTCGGCCGTCGCCAGCAGGCTCGCCGGGATCGTCACCCGCAACGCCTTCGCCGTCTTCAGGTTCACGAAGAACTCGAAGCCCTTGACCTGCTGCACCGGCAGATCGGCCGGTTGGGCGCCGTTGAGAACGCGAGCCGTGTAGAGGCCGGCGATGCGGTGCGACTCGAAGAAATTGCCGCCATAGCTCATCAGGCCACCGGCGATCGGGAAATCGCGCGTCTGCGTGATCGCGGGCATCCGGTGCTTCAAGGCGAGTGCGGCGAGCGGCTCGCTGTGCAACGCGAAGTAGGTGTCGGATGCGACGACGAGGCCGGCCGCGTTCAGGCTGCGCATCTTGTCGAACGCGCCGGCGAAGTCGGCCTCGGCGGCGGCCCGCACGATGTGCATCTGCACCTTCAATTCCTGCGCGGCCGCTTCCAGGCGGGTCAGCTGCATGTTCGTCGTCGGGCTGGTGGGGTTGACCAGCACCGCCACCGGACGAGCCGGCGGGATCACCTCGAGCAGGATCTGCAGCCGCTTCGGGCTCAGGTCGACGTTGAACGAAGCGACGCCGGTCAGGTTGCCGGCCGGGCGGCTGAGGCTTTGCACCAGGCCGAGCGCGATCGGGTCGGCGCCCATCTCGAAGACGGTGGGAATCGAGGTCGTCGCCGACTTGGCCGCGAGCGCCGCGGGTGCGCCGCCGGGGGCGACGATCACGTCGACGCGCCGTCGCACCAGATCGGCAGCGAGCGCGGGCAGGCGATCGTGCCGGCCATCGGCCCAGCGAAACTCGATCGCGACATTGCGGCCCAGGACGTAGCCCGCCTCGGCGAGGCCCTGCCGAAACGCGTCGAGGCGGCTCGCGAACGCGTCCGGCGATTCGGCGCCCAGGTAGCCGATCACGGGCAGCTCGGACTTCTGGGCACGAACCGGAAAAGCCGCCAGCCAGGCGACCGCCCCCAGTGCGAGCACGCAACCGCGCCTGTCGGTGCCGTCGGCCATTCGTCCCTTTCGCCAGCCTGCCAAGCGCGCACGTCGAAGCAATTCGAGCGGCGCGGTCCTCCAGCCGTGATTCTGACGGCGCATCCCGCTTGGCTCGCGCGCCGCAGCGAAGCAGAATCGCTTCGACCATGAGCGCTCCCCCGCTGGACGTCGTCGCTTTCGGCGCCACGAGCTTCGTCGGCCAGATCCTGTGCCGCTACCTGCTCGATCAGTTCGGCGTGCGCGGCGAACTGAAGTGGGCGATCGCCGGGCGCTCGCAGGCGAAGCTCGAGGCGCTGCGCGATGCACTCGGTCCCGAGGCCCGCACCTTGCCGCTCCTCGTCGCCGACGCCGAGGACGACGATTCGTTGCGCAAGCTCTGCGCGTCGACCCGCGTCGTCGTCTCGACGGTCGGTCCCTATGCATTGCACGGCGAGCCGATGGTCGAGGCCTGTGCCGAATCCGGCACCGACTACTGCGACCTGACCGGCGAGGTGCAGTGGATCCGTCGCATGGTGCAGCGCCACGAAGCGGCGGCCCGCCGGTCCGGCGCGCGCATCGTCCATTGCTGCGGCTTCGACTCGCTGCCGTCGGACCTCGGCGTGCACTTCCTGCAGCGCGAGGCGACCAGCCGGTTCGGCGCGCCGTGCGCGCGCGTCAAGATGCGCGTCAAGGCGATGCGCGGCGGGTTTTCCGGCGGCACCGTCGCCAGCCTGATGAACCTGGTCAAGGAAGCCGCGGCGGACCCCGCGCTGCGCAAGGAGCTCGCCGACCCGTATTCGCTGTGCCCGGCCGGCGCGGCGTCGACGGTGCGCCAGCCCGAGGTGCGCGGCGTCGAGTTCGATGCCGACTTCGGGGCCTGGGTCGCACCGTTCGTGATGAGCGCGATCAACACGCGCATCGTCCATCGCACCAACGCGCTGTCGAACCATGCATACGGCACCGGCTTCACCTACGAGGAGGCGATGCTGACCGGCCGCGGACTGAAGGGCCAGCTCGCCGGTGCCGCGACGGTCGCCGGGCTCGGCGGCTTCATGCTCGCCGGCGCCGTCGCGCCGTTGCGCGGCGCGCTCGAGCGCTTCGTGCTGCCGCAGCCCGGGCAGGGGCCGAGCCTGGCGGAGCAGCGCAACGGCTTCTTCGACCTGCGCTTCGTCGGCACCGCCGCGGACGGCCGCCAGATCCGCACCAAGGTCACCGGCGACCGCGATCCGGGCTACGGCTCGACCGGCAAGATGCTCGGACAGGCGGCCGCGTGCCTCGCGCTCGACATCGCGAAAGGCCGCCCGCCCGGCGGCTTCTGGACCCCGGCGACGATCTTCGGCGACCGCCTGATCGAGCGGCTGAGAAAGCACGCCGGGCTGACCTTCGAGCGGCTCTCCGATTCGAAGGGCGAGGTGTCGTGAAGGGCGTTTCGCAGGCGTAAGATTTCGACGAGGCAGGGTGGTTGTCCATCCCGTAGCCACACCAAGCCAATGCCCCGAGGCGAGGTTGTCGTGATCGATGCAGCGGTCCGATCGGCAGGCCATCAGTTGCGCGATCAGGCCGCGACGCTGGCCGGCGCCGTGGTGGCCTGCACCTTCGGCCGTCACCCGGCGATGCGGGCGCGCTACGGCCCCGCCGGGCGCACGCAGTCGCGCCAGGATGCGTTCGATCAGCTGGCGTGTCTTGCGGATGCGCTCGACGTGGACAGCCCGGCGCTGTTCAACGACCACATCGGCTGGCTCAAGGTGGTGCGGGCGGAGCGCGGTGCAGCGAGCGACGAGCTGGGCCACCACCTCGGCTGCATGGCCGAGGTGGTTCTCGATGAGCTGCCGCCGGCGGCTGCCAAACCGGCGGTGGCGATGATCGAAGGGGCACTGGCTTCGCTGCCGGCGATGCCCGTCACGGCCCCCAGCCCGCTCGATGCCGACGACCGGCTGACGAACCTGGCGCGCGAGTACGTGCACAGGCTGCTGGGCGGCTACCGCAGCGCCGGAGGCCGCCTGGCGTACGAGGCGGTCGAGCGCGGCGAGTCGGTCCGACAGCTGTACCTGAGGGTGCTGCAGCCGGCGCTGCGCGAGATCGGCCGCCTCTGGCAGATCAACAAGATCAACGTCGCACAGGAGCATTTCTGCAGCGCGGCGACGCAGGTCGTGATGGCGCAGCTGCTGACGCGCGCGCAGCCTGCCGAGCGCTGCGGGCACCGTGCGGTCGTCGCCTGCATCGACGGCGAGCTCCACGAGCTGGGGGCGCGGATGGTCGGCGACTTCTTCGACATGGCCGGGTGGGACACCTACTTCTGCGGCGCCAGCACGCCGAATGCGGCATGCGTCGAATCGGTGGTCGAACGTGCGGCCGAGGTGCTCGTCATTTCGGCGACCATGGGCTACCACCTCCATGTCGTCCAGGAGCTGATCCGGTCGGTGCGTGCCGATCCGCGCTGCGCCGGGCTTCGCATCCTGGTCGGCGGCTATCCGTTCACGATCGACCCGGCTCTGTGGGACAAGGTGGGCGCCGATGGCACGGCTGCCGACGCCGAGGCGGCAGTCGCGCTGGCCGCCACCTGGGTCGGCATTCGCAGCGCTGCGTGATGCGCCTGTAGTCCGTTTCCCACGTTGCGCCGGGGCGCGCAGCGATGGGATTTGGGTTCGGTGGCCCGCAAAATTGCTGCACTGCAACAACCACCTCCCGAAGGCCCGACACGATGTTCACCGACGCCGGACGTTCCGCTTCCCTCGAAGCCCGTCCCCCAGCAAGCGTGCTGCATTCGGCGCGCATGCTCGTGCGCCGACTGGAAGCGATCGCCGCCCTGCACCAGGGCCAGGACGACGTCGTCGCGGTCTGCGAGAAGTGGGCTCATCGCGTCTCGGAACTCGAGCGCCAGGCGATCGAAGCCGGCTTCGACGAGGCGCGACCCGACGAACGTCATTGACGCGACCATGACCACGAACCCTCCGAATCTTCGTTTCATCGACTCGATCCACGACCTCGCCGGTGCCGAAGAAGCCGGCGCCGCCGCCTTCCGCGCCGGCGTGCCGCGCGATCAGGCTCCGACCCTCTGCGCCTGCGCCGGCGCGGGCGTCGCGCGAACCGAATGCGACGAGCTGGCGAAGAGCTGGTGCCGGGGCTGGGACCGCACCCAGCTGCTGCAGGAAGTCAGCGAGCGGATGTTCCCGGCGAGCGCTGCGCTTCCCGCCGATTCCGCCTGGCATGCGGGCCTGAAGGCTGCAACGCAAGGCGCTGCGGCGCGTTAGCACGTTCACCGCCGCGGATGGCGCGGCTCTCCGACCCGGCTTGACGGCGCTCCTGCGTCGAAGCGCGTCGACAGCCGACCCGCAGCGACCTAGACTGGATGTGCGACGGCACATCGGATGTCCGCGCGGCCCTAGAGAGCCATCGACTTCAGGAGACGACATGAAGCATCTGATCGCAGCCTCGGCAGCGCGCCGCGTCCGTGGCATCGTCGCGCTGGCCGCAGCCGTCGCAGCGGCCGTGCCGGTGCAGGACGCCGGCGCCTACAGCACCCTCGACGGCAGCGCGCCGATCGTGATCGCGCACCGCGGTGCGTCGGGCTACCGTCCCGAGCACACGCTCGCCGGCTACCTGCTCGCGATCCAGCTCGGTGCCAACTACATCGAGCCGGACCTCGTGCTGACGAAGGACGGCCAGCTGATCGTGCGCCACGAGCCGATGCTCGACGGCACCACCGACGTCGCGAGCAAGTTCGATGCGTCGCGGCGCAGCACGAAGATGGTCGACGGCGTCGCGACGACGGCCTACTTCGCGAGCGACTTCACGCTCGCCGAGATCAAGACCCTGCGCGCCGTGCAGCCGGTCGCGAGCCGCGACCAGAGCTACAACGGCCAGTTCGAGATCCCGACGTTGAACGAGGTCATCGCGCTCGCGCAATCGCAGAGCGCGGCACTCGGCCGGACGATCGGCATCTATCCGGAGATCAAGCACTCGACCTTTCACGCGACGCTGTTCGGCACGCACGTGATCGAGGACAAGGCCGTCGCGACCTTGCATGCCGCCTACGGGAACACCGCGCAGGCGCCGGTCTTCATCCAATCGTTCGAGGTCGGCAATCTGCAGTACCTGAACGGGCTCACGCAGATCCGCCTGGTCCAGCTGATCGACGCCGACGACGTACGCGCCGACGGTTCGCTGTCGCTGATCAATCCGTACCGTCAGCCGTACGACCTGCTGCTCGGCGGCGATCCGCGCACCTTCGCCGACCTGTTGACGGCGGAGGGCCTGGCGTTCGTGAAGACCTATGCCGACGGCGTCGGACCGTGGAAGCCGTATCTGGTGCGCACCGTCGCCGACGGCATCGACCGCAATGGCGACGGCAGCATCGGGGTCACCGATCGCCGCATCGACGGCAGCACCGGCGTGATCGAGGCAGCGCATCGGGCCGGGCTGCTGGTCCATGGCTTCACGTTTCGCAACGACTCGGGCGGCTACGGCTTCGCCGATCCGGTCGCCGAGATGGCGTACTACATGCAACTCGGCATCGACGGCGTGTTCACCGACTTCACCGATGCCGGCGTGGCCGCCGTGGCCGCGATACCGGAGCCCGAAACCTACGCGCTA
>Ga0307405_10001291_pt1 | contig 10454 bp, 9 predicted proteins | sample 322Cmetagenome_2_FD_203311 | JGI IMG/M metagenome (GOLD analysis project Ga0307405, IMG submission 203311) | Maize rhizosphere microbial communities from greenhouse at UC Davis, California, United States - 322HYB-C-1 | ecosystem: Host-associated > Plants > Roots > Rhizosphere > Soil | place... | reverse complement strand
TGGCGCCCGAGGCGACGAACAGGGCGAGGACCACGCCGCGCAGCGACGGGGTGGCGCGGCTGGCGGGTCGGGATGGGGAGGTGGCGACGGCCACGGGCAGGACTCCTCGGCGATCGATGCAGACCCGAGGAGGCTTCCAGATGCCGGCCCGACCCGGCAAGCGACCGTCCACAGCCCCCGGCCCGGCGGACGGTCAGGAACCGTTCGGCCGCCCGTGCCGTCCCAACCACCAGACACCGACTCTGGAGGGTGGCATGCGGCTTCGGCGGGCGGCGGTTGGGATGGTCGGGGTGGCCCTGGTGGCCATGGCCGGGTGCTCCATGAACGGGAGCGGCGGCAGCGCGGCCGGGGGCGGGTCCGAGGCGGTGGCGCCGGCCGCCGACCAGGCCGCGACCGAGCAGGACCGGAACGCCGCGGCCGCGAAGTCCGGCGCCGCCGACGCGGCCGCTCCCGCCGGCCAGGGCGGCGCCGGTCAGGCGGCCGCCGAGGTCCGGCTGGTCGACCTGGGCAACCGGATCGTCCGCACGGCCAACGTCGACCTGGAGGTGGGCGAGGGCGAGCTGAACAAGGTCGTCAACCAGGCCACCGACGTCGTGGTCCGGGCCAAGGGCATCTACGTGGGGTCGTCCACCGCCGTGCCCGCCGGCGAGCCGGCCAGCGGCCAGGTCACCTTCCGGGTCCCGGTCGACGCCTTCGAGCCGGTCCTGCGCCAGCTCAAGGGGCTCGGCACCTACCGCGGGGAGGAGTCGAGCACCGACGACGTCACCACCCAGTACGTCGACCTGACCGGCCAGCTCACCGCCTGGCGGGCCCAGGAGCGGGTGTACCTCCGCCTGCTCGACCGGGCCAGGTCGGTGACCGACGTGATCGCCGTCCAGAACCAGCTCCAGCAGGTGCAGTCCAACATCGAGCGGCTCCAGGGGCAGATCAAGCACCTCGAGGACCAGTCCTCGTTCTCCACCATCGTGCTCCGGCTGACCGAGCCGGGGGCGGCCGGGCCGGTCGCGCCCAAGGGCCGGCTGGCCAGGGCCTGGGCGACGGCGGTGAACGGGCTCGGGGTGATGGCGGCGGCCGTGCTCGTGGCCGTGGTCTGGCTGATCCCGGTGGCCGCCCTGGGGGTGCTGGTGCTGCTGGGAGTGCGGGCGTTCCGGCGGCCGCGGACGGCGTGAGGTAAGCTGTCGACCGACTGGCTCGAGCCGCTCAAGCGTAACGATCAGCGTGCCGATGCTCCGGGCCGTCAGCCACCCGCCGATCTACCCCAGAGGACCGCCTCGCGTGTCGTCGCGCCGCAAGACCTCGCTGGTCCTCGCCCTCGGCGTGGCGGCGCTGGCGGGCACCTCGCTGGCGGCGATGGTGGCGACCAGCGAGCTGCTGGGTGGAGTCGTTCGGCCGCCCGGTGCCGGGCCGGCTCGACCCGCCGCTTCCCGACCCCGGCCGCCCCAAGGTCATCCAGGTCGAGCCGCCGGAACCAGGGCGGGTCGGCCGGCCCGGGAGCCGGTCTGGTGCCGCTGAGGGGGGCCCGCCGCCGCGACGGCGATCGCCCGCCGGAGCCGCGCCCGAGGCTGACCGGGGCGTGGTGGCCGTGGCCGTGCAGCGCCGCCCGGCCCGCCAGGAGCGGGTCGCGGTCCGCGAGCCCGCCCTCGACCGGCCCGCGATCCCCGCGACCCGGCCCGGTCCCGAGCCGTCCGAGCGGCCACGGCGGCCCCGGCACACCCGGCCCTGGAAGCGCTGGACCGGCCCCAGGCCGCACCACGACCCCCGGGTCCGGGTGCCCGTTGCCCCCGGGCCCCACCGGCCCCGCCCGGCGGATCCCGGCGACGACCCACGTGGTGGGTCGCCCTGCCCCGGCCACCCCCGCCGCCACGGCGACCACCACCGGTGGGACCACCGCCGCCACTGGCGCGACGGGGACGGCCACAGGTCAGACCGCGACGGGTCGCGGGGTGACGAGGATCGGCGTCGGCGTCACGAGCACCGCCACCGCCGGGACAAGGACTGGCGGGCTGATCGCGACCAGGACGGTCGCGACCGCCTGGCCCCTCAGCCGACCCACAGGCAGAACGGGTGGCCGGCGGGGTCGAGGTAGACCCGGACGTCGTCCTGGGGCTGGAACTCGGCCAGGACGGCGCCGGCGGCGGCCGCCTGGGAACCGGCCGACTCCAGGTCGTCGACCTCGATGTCGAGGTGCAGCTGCATCTGCTGCTCTCCGGCGGACGCCGGCCAGGTCGGCCGGGCGTGGATGGCCTCGCGCTGGAAGGACAGGCCCGGCCCGCCGCCGGGTGGCCGGAGGGTGACCCAGTCGGGCTCGTCCCGGCCGATCGGCCAGCCGAGCAGCCGGGAGTAGAACTGGGCCAGGGCCCGCGGGTCGGGGGCGTCGAGCACGGTCGCGGTGAGCTGGAACGCAGGTTGGTCGGCCACGTCGCCTCCAGGGTCCGGGGGACCGATCCTACCGGCCGCCCGTGACCTCAGTCGTGGACCACGTCGCCGCCCTGGATCCGCCACCCGCCCTGGTGCGACCCCTCGCGCCGGTTGCCGGCCAGAAGGTCACCGAAGTCGCGGCGGGACGGCCACGAAGATGCAGAACGGGTGCCCGGCCGGGTCGGCGTAGACCCGCAGCGGCTCATCGGGGTCCTCGGACTGGTCGTCGAGCAGGCGGGCGCCGAGGGCCAGGGCCCGCTCGTGCTGGACGTCGAGGTCGGCGGTGTCGGCCACGGTCAGGTCCAGGTGCAGCTGCTGAGGCACCGGCCCCTCCGGCCAGGTTGCCTCCGGGAGGGACGCCACCCGCTGGAAGGCCACCTGCATGCCGCCGTCGCCCCGTAGCACCAGCCAGTCCTATCCCTGCGGGTCGGGCTGCCCGGGCGCCGGCGGCTCGTCTCCCAGCCGGTACCGCAGCCCCAGCAGCCGCCGGTAGAACTCGGCCAGGGCCCGGATGTCGGTCCCGTCGAGCACGACCTGCCGGAGCGCCGGGACCGCCTGTTCGCCGCTCATGACCGCCTCCCGCTGCTCAGGAATCGGCGACTACCCCTTGAGCTGCATGATGGCGAGGGCGTTCCTGCCCGGGTCGACGATCCAGGCCATCCAGGCGAAGCCGAGGTCGGCGATGCCGTCCTCGGTCTTGAGGCCGGGCAGGTCGTAGTCCTCGACCTGGACCCCGCGGGACCGGAGCTCGGCGACCTCGCCGCGCAGGTCCGCAACCGTCCAGGACGCCTGGGTCTGTTCGTCGGCGGTGCCGACGGTGCTCCTGGTCACGTCCAGGTGGGTGCCGGCGCCGCACCTGAACACGATGGCGTCGTCGCTCTCGGTGAGGATCTCCAGCCCGAGCCGGTCGTGGTAGAACTCCCGCGTCGCGGCCAGGTCCTCGGCCAGCAGCACCGGGGTGATCGGATGGTCACCGAGCATGGCGTCTCCTTCCCGGAACACGCTGCAGGTCGGCCGCGGCCGCGCGACGACCTGGCGCCGATGGGTGGAGCGGGCGAAGGGAATCGAACCCTCACCGCGAGCTTGGGAAGCTCGAGTTCTGCCATTGAACTACGCCCGCAGGAGGGGCGATTCTAGCCGGGCGGCCTGAGCTGGGGCAACGAGGTCGTGGCAGAATGCCGGCCGAGCATCCTTTGTCTTGGGAGTGCACAGGTGATCCTGTCCGACCGTAGTCTGCGGGAGGCGATCGCGGCCGGGCGGCTGGTGGTCGACCCGCTGGACGACGACGCCATCCAGCCGTCGAGCATCGACGTGCGGCTGGACAACCGGTTCCGGGTGTTCTACACGGCGCGGCACCCGTACATCGACGTCAAGCAGCCGATGGAGGACCTGACCGAGCTGGTCGAGGTCAAGCCGGACAACGCCTTCATCCTGCATCCCGGGGAGTTCGTGCTCGGGTCCACCCTGGAGCAGGTGGGGATCCCTCCCGACCTGGCCGCGCGGTTGGAGGGCAAGGCGCTGGCGCTCGACACGCCAATTCCCACGCCGGGGGGCTGGCGGACGATGGGGGATCTTCGCCGTGGCGATCTGGTGTTCGACCAGGCCGGCGAGCCCTGTCGGGTCGTCGACACCAGCGAGGTACTGCTCGGGCGTCCATGTCGGGAGGTCTGCTTCTCGGATGGTCACCGGATCGTCGCAGATCTCCAGCATGAGTGGTTGACCTGTGACAAGAACGCGCGTGAGCACCATCGTCGACGCACTCGCATCGTCACGACCGCTCAGATCGAGGCCAAGCTCAGGGTCCGTGATGAGTGGAACTACCAGGTGCCGCTGGCCGGGCCCGTGCAATACCCCGAACGTGTGCTCCCCATCGACCCGTACGTGCTCGGGATCTGGCTCGGTGACGGGACCGCCACCAGCGCCATGATCACCTGCGCCGACCAGGAGATCCTAGAGGAGATTCGTAGGGCCGGATACGCCGTCAGCCCACGGCCACGGCGGTACCTGTACAGGATCGGAGGCGGGAGCGGGCGCCTACGGGACGGGCGAACCGGCAGGTACCTGGCAGATGCCGCACTCAACAGCACGCTCCGAGCCCTTGGGCTCCTGGGTCACAAGCACGTCCCGAGCGTCTATCTCACCGCCAGCGTCGCCCAGCGGACCGCGCTCCTGCAGGGCTTGATGGACAGTGACGGTTTCGCCGACACCTACGGGCGCTGTGAGTTCTCCAGCACCTCGGAGGCTCTGGCCGACGGGGTCATGGAATTGGCCACGAGCCTCGGCTTCAGGCCCGTGAAGACCAAGGATCGCGCCACCCTCTACGGGATCGACCATGGCCCTCGATACCGAGTCAGATACACGCCAGATCGGCCCGTGTTCCGTCTGTCGCGCAAGCTCGCCCGACTCCGGATCAGCATGCGACATCACCTTTTCAGGGCGATCGTGGACGTGCGAACGGTCGCTGACGTACCAGTCCGGTGCATCCAGGTCGACGCACCGACCGGTCTGTTCCTCGCCGGGCAAGGGTTCATCCCCACCCACAACTCGTCGCTCGGGCGGCTCGGGCTGATGACCCACTCCACGGCCGGGTTCCTCGACCCGGGGTTCACCGGACACGTGACCCTGGAGCTGTCGAACGTGGCCAACCTGCCGATCACGCTGTACCCCGGCATGCGGATCGGCCAGATCGCGGTGTTCCAGCTGACCACCGCGGCCGAGCGGCCCTACGGGTCGCGGGGTGTCGGGTCGAAGTATCAGGGACAGCGGGGGCCGACCCCGTCCCGGTACTGGGAGAACTTCCGCTCGCCCTGAGCCCAGCGCCCAGTGCCCTTCCCCACACGAGGACCCGCGATTGTCGAAGCTGCCAGCCATGTCTGTCGGAGCGCCGCCCACCGAGGCGGGCCCGGCCGAGACCGGGGCGCCGGCGGAGGAGCACCCCGAGACGGGTGGGCAGCGCCTGTGGCGGGCCGGCCGCCGGCTGGGACGGCGGCTCCGGCCGGGTCCCCAGCCGTTGTTCCTGCTGCTGTTCACGGCCCTGGGCGTGTGGATGTTCGCCCCGGCCTGGAAGTCGCCGACCACCATGACCCTGGAGGGCGGGAACGGGGACCCGGCGATCTTCATGTGGTTCCTGCGCTGGGCCCCCTACGCCATCGCCCACGGGCACGAGCTGCTGGTGACCCACCACCTCAACTACCCCGACGGCGTGAACCTGATGTGGAACACCTCCCTGCCGCTGCCCGGGCTGCTGCTGGGGCCGGTGACGGCCCGCTGGGGGCCGGTGTTCAGCTTCAACCTGCTGCTGGTGCTGTCGTACGGGCTCTCGGCCTGGTGCGCGTACCTGGCCATCCGCCGGTTCGTCCCCGGGCACCTGGCGGCGGCCGTCGGCGGGCTCGTCTACGGTTTCTCCCCGGCCATGCGGGTCCAGTCGCACCACCTGCACATGTCGCTGGCCTTCCTGGTCCCGCTCATGCTGCTGGCCGTGCACGAGATCCTCGTCCGCCAGCGGCGCTCGCCCTGGCTGGTCGGGGCCGCCCTCGGCCTGATGGCCGGTGGCCAGCTCCTGATCGGCGAGGAGCTGCTGGCCATGACCGCCCTGCTCGCCTTCGCCCTGCTCCTGCTGGTGGTGCTGACCAACCTGCGCCGGGTCCGCGAGCGCTGGCTGTACGCGGTCAAGGCGTTCGCGGTCGCCCTGACCCTGACCTCGGCCATCATCGTCTGGCCGCTGGCGGTGCAGTTCGCCGGCCCGCAGCGGATCCACGGGGACATCCAGGCCACCAACTACTCCAACGACCTCCAGAGCTTCATCCTGCCCGGCTGGCCCCAGGCCATGACCTGGGGCGGGGCCGGCCAGCTGGTCGAGGGGTTCGCCGGCGGCAACTCGGCCTACCTGGGGCTGCCGCTGCTGCTGGTGCTGGCCGCCTTCGGGGTGCGGTGGCGCTCGGAGGCGGTGGTCAGGATCGGGCTGGCCCTGATGGCGGTGGTGGCCGTGCTCTCCCTGGGACCGGTCCTGCTGGTCGGGGGGCGCGACACCGGGATCCCGCTGCCGTGGGCCTTCTTCGAGAACCTGCCCCTGCTGCCCAGCCTCATCCCGGCCCGCCTGGCGCAGCTCACGGCCCTGTTCGCCGGGCTCCTGCTGGCCGTGTTCCTGCAGGCGATGTGGCGCGAGGGCGGCTGGCGGCGGGGGGCGGCGGTGGTGGTGGCCGTGCTGGTGCTCATCCCGCTGTGGCCCTCGGGGACCATCCCGTCCGAGAAGGTCGAGACCCCGGCGTTCTTCACCGGCCCGGCCGTCCGGTCCCTGCCCCGCGACAGCGTCGTCCTGGTCCTGCCCTGGGCCTACCGGCGCACCTCCCTGGCCATGACCTGGCAGGCCGAGGCCGGGCTCTGGTACCGGATGCCGGGCGGCTACTTCATCGGCCCCCAGAAGGACAGCGACCAGCCGCGCTTCGACGCCATCCCGACCTCGGGGTCGATCACCTACGCCCGCATCTTCACCGGGGCCGAGCCGCCCAGGCTGACCGGGCCGATGCGCCGGGCCCTGGCCCGCGACCTGATCCGCTGGCGGGTCGGGAGCGTGGTCGTGGGCCCGATGCCCAACCAGGCGGCCATGCTGCGGTTCCTGACCGAGCTGTTCGACAGCCAGCCCCAGCAGGTCGAGGGCGTCTACCTGTGGCGCGACCCGGTGCCACAGCTCATCGACCCGGGGCGGCGTCCTCCGAACTGAACCCCTGCTCCAGCACCTGGGCCACGTCCAGGACCCTGACGCCCTCGCCCTGCCCCTCGGCCTGACGGGCCTTGACGGCGTCGTCCAGCATGACCATGCAGTAGGGGCAGGCCGTCCCCACCACCTCGGCCCCGGTGGCCAGGGCCTCGTCGGTGCGCTCGAGATTCACCCGCTTGCCGATCCGCTCCTCCATCCACATCCGCGACCCGCCGGCCCCGCAGCAGAAGCCGCGCTCGCGGCAGCGGTGCATCTCGACCGAGCGGACCCCGGGCACGGCGTCGAGCACGGCCCGGGGGGCGTCGTAGACGTCGTTGTGGCGGCCCAGGTAGCAGGGGTCGTGGTAGGTGACGGTGGTCTCGACCGGGCCCTCGGGGTGAAGGCGGCCCTCCTCGACCAGGCGCCGCAGCAGCTGGGTGTGGTGGACGACCTCGTAGTTGCCGCCCAGGTGCGGGTACTCGCGGGCCAGGGTGTTGAAGCAGTGGGGGCAGGAGGCGATCACCTTGCGGGCGCCCACGCCGTCCAGGGTCTCGATGTTCTGCTGGGCCTGGAGCTGGTACAGGTACTCGTTGCCGAGGCGGCGGGCCGGGTCGCCGGTGCAGGACTCGCGGGGGCCGAGCACGGCGAAGCGGACCCCGGCCCGGTGCAGCAGCCGGGCGATCGCCCGGGCCGTCCCCCGGGCCCGGTCCTCGAGGGCGGCCGCGCAGCCGACCCAGTAGAGGTACTCGACGTCGTCGGGGATCCGGTCCCCGACCACCTGGACCTCGAAGTCCAGCCCCTCGGTCCAGGCCAGGCGCTGGCCGGCGCCCAGTCCCCAGGGGTCGCCGGAGTTCTCGACGTTGCGCAGCATGGTGCCGGCCTCTCCTGGGAAGCGGGACTCCATCAGCACCTGGTAGCGGCGCAGCTCCAGGATCGTGTCGACGTGCTCGATGTCGACCGGGCACTGCTCGACGCAGGCCCCGCAGGTGGTGCAGGACCAGAGGTCGTCGTACCCGACCACGTCCTGGACGAGGTCCTTGTCGAGCACGGCCGGGTCGTGGGGCCCCGGGTGCTCGCGGGTGGCCTCGCCGAGCAGGAACGGGGCCTTCTCGAACAGATGGTCGCGCAGGTCGGTGACGACCAGCTTGGGCGACAGCGGCTTGCCGGTGTTCCAGGCCGGGCACTGGTCCTGGCAGCGGCCGCACTCGGTGCAGGTGGCCAGGTCCAGGAGCTGCTTGAAGTGGAGGTCCTCGACCTTGCCGGCGCCGAAGACGTCCTCCTCGGTCATCTCCTCGGGATCGATCCGGGGGGTGGCCAGCGGTCCGAGGGCCTTGGGGCGACGGGAGAAGGCGACGTTGAACGGGGCGCTGAAGATGTGCAGGTGCTTGGAGTACATGACCAGCACCAGGAATCCGAGCACGACCGCCAGGTGGGCGAGCAGGAACCCCTCGTCGAGGATCCGGAGGGCCGACGGCGAGAGCCCGTCCAGCAGCCGCCCCACGGCCGTGGAGGCGAAGGCCCAGCCGTCGTAGGGGAAGGTGCCCCGGGCCGCCCGCGCCCCCCGGTAGCTGAGCAGGGTGACGATCACCAGGGCGATCATGCCGAGGATGACCCAGGCCTGGCCGGTGTGGGAGCCGTAGAAGCGCGAGGCCCGGTCCCGGCGGGCGGGGGACTGGCGGACCCGGATGACGGCGAAGGCGGCCAGGCTGACCAGGACGGCGACGGCGGTGAAGTCCTGGAGGAAGCCGAGCACCGGGCTGTGGCCGACCAGCGGCAGGGCGAAGGTGTCGCTGAACAGCTCCCCGTAGGCCTCGGCGATGGTGGTCAGCAGGACCACGAAGCCCCAGAAGGTGAAGAAGTGGGCCAGCCCGGGGATCGGCCGCTTGAGCAGCTTGCGCTGGCCGAAGACCTCGACCAGCTCGGCCCGGAGGCGGGCCCAGCCGCCCCGGAAGCGGTCGGGGGCGGGCTGGCCGCTGGCGATCAGCCTGGTGATCCGCTCGGCCCGCTGGCCGGCAAGGGCGACCGCGAAGAAGGTCAGCACGGCCCCGATGGCGAGCTTCATCGCACGTCCTCCCGGCCTGGTGGCGTCCGCTGCACGGTGCCGAGTCTACCGCTCGGTAACATCGGCGGGCGGTTAGGCTGGACCGATGTCCGACCCTACCCCGACCCCGCCCTCGAGCCGGTCCCCAGCCCCGGGCCCGCCCCCGTCCGTCGGCCGGGTCGCCCTGCTGACCGGCGGCCTGCTGCTGGTGGTGGCCGGGGTGGCCGTGCTCGCCTGGGCCCTGGCCTCGGCGGCCGGCCTGGTCGGCGGGGACGCGGACGACCCCGCCATGGCCGACGCCCCGGCCACCACCGCCCCGGCCACCACCGCCCCGGCGGGCCGGTCGGCGACGGTCGCCTACCGGCTGGAGCCGGCCGGGGGCCGCCCGGCGACCGTGCGCCTGGAGGTGGCCGCCGACCCCGCCGCCAGGGCCCGGGGCCTGATGGACCGCACCGAGGTCCCCGAGGGGACCGGGATGGTCTTCCTCTACCCCCGGGACGTGGCCGAGGCCTACTGGATGAAGGACACCCTGGTCCCGCTGTCGATCGCCTTCGTGGCCGCCGACGGCCGGGTGGTCAGCGTTGCCGAGATGGCCCCCTGCACGGCCGACCCGTGCCCCAGCTACCCGCCCGCCGGCCGGTACCGCTACGCGGTCGAGCTGCCGGCCGGCGCCTTCGAGGCCGCCGGGGTCGGCGAGGGCGACAAGGTGGTCCCCGTGGACCCCGCAGCACTGCCCGAACCGGTATAACACCACAGGTCAGCGGCAAGATGAATTGCCGTTGATGAGAACCTTGACAATAGGCCACTCAAGTCCCTATCTTGTGCCGTGGACCTGTCCCAGAAGCACTTTTGAGGTGATGAGATGGCCAAGGCCGTAGGGATCGACCTGGGGACCACCAACTCCGTTGTCGCCACCCTCGAGGGCGGCGAGCCGACGGTGATCCCCAACGCCGAGGGGGCTCGCACGACCCCGTCGGTGGTCGCCCTCTCCAAGACCGGCGAGGTGCTGGTCGGCGAGGTGGCCAAGCGGCAGGCGGTGACCAACCCGGACCGCACCGTGCGCTCGGTCAAGCGGCACATGGGCGAGTCGTCCTGGCGCTTCCGGGCCGACGGCAAGGAGTTCTCCCCCCAGCAGATCAGCGCGTTCATCCTCCAGAAGCTGAAGCGCGACGCCGAGGCCTACCTGGGCGACCAGGTGACCCAGGCGGTCATCACCGTGCCCGCCTACTTCGACGACGCCCAGCGCCAGGCCACCAAGGAGGCCGGTGAGATCGCCGGGCTCGAGGTCCTGCGCATCAT
>Ga0307405_10001290_pt1 | contig 10459 bp, 9 predicted proteins | sample 322Cmetagenome_2_FD_203311 | JGI IMG/M metagenome (GOLD analysis project Ga0307405, IMG submission 203311) | Maize rhizosphere microbial communities from greenhouse at UC Davis, California, United States - 322HYB-C-1 | ecosystem: Host-associated > Plants > Roots > Rhizosphere > Soil | place... | reverse complement strand
GCAGATCGACGATAGTTAAACTTAGGCATTCACACTTTGATTGCTGGATGGTCAAGCGGATGTAATCTAATCCGCCAGCGTCAAGCCCGGTGCCGTATTCGCGGGCACCGGGCTTGCAGATCCTAACGGGAGACGAAGTTCGACATAGTCAGGTCGATCAGTTCGTCGCCGCGACCATTCATGACGGCACGGATAGCCCACAGCCCGAAGCCTTTCACTTGAGCCGCTTCGATCTTCGGCGGCATGGAAAGTTCTTGGGTGTTCGTCACCACATCCAGCAATGCTGGGCCGGGATGGGCGAGGATCTCGCGGATCGCGTCTTCTAGTTCGGTGGGATCCTCAACACGGATCGCATGTACGCCCGCAGCGCGAGCGACAGCAGCGAAATCTGGGTTCTGCAAGGTCGTCCCGGTCTCCAGAAACCCGGAAGCCTTCATCTCCATCGCCACAAAGCCCAAGGTCGAATTATTGAAAATCACCACCTTCACCGGCAGCTCCTCTTGAGCGAGCGTCAGGAAGTCGCCCATGAGCATCGCAAAGCCCCCGTCTCCAGACAGGCTGATAACCTGTCGATCTTTGTACGTCGCCTGAGCGCCAATGGCCTGCGGTAGCGCGTTTGCCATCGAGCCGTGAGCTAGCGACCCGATCATCCGTCGCTTCCCATTCATTTTGAGATAGCGAGCTGCCCAAACGGTCGGGGTTCCCACGTCAAAGGTGAAGACGGCATCATCCGAAGCGTTCTCGCTGATGAGCCGGGCTAGATACTGAGGGTGAATTTTTCCGCCCGCCTTACCGGTGGCGAGGTCGTCCAAACCCTCTCGAGCGTGTTTGTACGCTGCGATGCAGTTGGTGAGGTGATAGTCGTCCTCGCTCTGTTGCAGCCTGGGCAAGACCGCATCAATCGTTGAGCGCACGTCGCCGATCAAAGCGAGGTCAAGTGGAGCACGTTTGCCGAGATTTTCTGGTCGCACATCCACCTGAATTATCTTGGCTTCTTTCGGATAGAACTGCCTGTAGGGGAAATCTGTGCCGAGCATGAGTAAAGTGTCGCATTCGAACATTGCTTGATAGCCGGACGAGAAGCCGATAAGCCCAGTCATGCCCACATCAAAGGGATTTTCCCACTCAACAAACTCCTTGCCGCCGAGAGCGTGTACGATTGGAGCCTTAAGTTTGCTTGCAAGAGCAACCACCTGATCGTGAGACCCTTCGCAGCCCCGGCCGCACAGGATCGTGGTCTTGCTGCTTTCCGTTAGCAACGCCGCCAACTGATCAATCTGCTCGGGTACAGGCGTCACATCAGGTTGCGCTAGAGCAAGCGCGATCGGCTTGGAGATCTTCGCGACAAAATCATTTAGTGCGATGTCGCCAGGGATAACGACAACAGCGACGCCGCGCTTGCCAACAGCGGCTCGGATGGCAGTCTCGATGACGGCAGGAAGTTGCTCTGGATTGCTCACGAGCTCGCAGTAGTGACTGCATTCGCGGAACAGCTGATCGGGATGGGTCTCCTGAAAATAGCCGCGCCCGATCTCGGCTGATGGGATTTGAGCAGCGATCGCTAGGACCGGGACGCGGGATCGATGGCAGTCAAATAGTCCATTGATCAAATGCAGGTTGCCTGGCCCGCAGCTTCCCGCACAGACCGCCAAGCCGCCGGTAAGATGTGCCTCGGCACCTGCTGCGAAAGCAGCGGTCTCCTCATGCCTTGTATGAACCCACTCGATATCGCCGCGCTTGCGCAAGGATTCAGTGAACCCATTGAGGCTGTCCCCTACGACACCATATATCCGTCGGACGCCTGCGGAGTGCAAAACATTTGTTAGCACGTCGGCAACCTTGGTAGCCATGATCTGTCTCCTGTATTGTTAGAAGGTTCTAATTCACTGGGTTTGTAATCTCGGTCGACATGGGCCGATCTTGAATGGCGAAAACCTTGTTCCAGGTCGCTAAGTTGACCTGGTGCTCCATGTTCTTCTGCGTGTCAGGTGAGGGGATGTCTCCAACCTTCGCCAGCAACTGGTTCGAGTTGGCTCTGATCATCTGCAGGCGGCTGTTCACCGCATGCCAGATTGCCAAACCACAATCATAGAAATCCAAAAGATGCGCTCGATTAGGGCGCTTTGGGTCCCCCTTGCCATGTAGAGCGCATCTGCGGCCGCTGGGCGTGGCTGTAAGTGTCATGTCTCACCTGAACCGTTGTGGCGATCCTGGAAAATCTAACGATCCTTCAGAGACATGACACTAGACAACGGTATAGGTTTCTATGGCGATAGGTATGCGGTTGCACATACGGTGGCGAGTTGCGTCGACGGGGCCGCCGCCACGGCCAAGCATGCCGGCCATTAGGCAAGCGGTACTCGATCTCTTCGCACGACCTCCAGCGCGACGATGTCCTCACTGTGATATGCTCCATGCCGAGGCCGCAAATACTAAAGTGCCAAAGTAGTGCAAAGATCCGCGTTTGGACCTCCATGTTGGGTATGAGAAAATGTCGAATGAACCTTGTTGCTTTGCCCCGTTAGCGCCAATACTCAAGATTTGCACGGTGTCTGATCCGTGAGGCGGCATTGAGCGAGCGGCGCACGTCGGAGGCTCGCTTATCTCCGGCTCTTGCCGCCCGCTGGCGTTACATTATTGGCCTCCACTAGGCGTTGACAATTTCTCGGTCGCCTGAAGCGCGCGGCTGCCGCAGGGGCCATCAAAAAAGCCCTTTGGCCCTGAATATGGATTGGACGCTCACTCTCCCAAAGGATTCGAACATGGTCTGAACTTCCCGCCCAGCTAACGGACGAAGCGGTTGTAGCAGGTGGTCGGCGGACCGTAGCGCTCCGGGATTTCCGCCCAGGGCGAGCCTGTCCGGAGCCGCCAGAGGGTGCTTTCCCGTTTCTGATGGCGCCAGTTGTCGTTTGGTTCCAACATTGGCACCCGAGCCGTAGGGAGTGGGTTCCGGATGCCAGTTACGGATTTCTGTCGAGTTTCGAGCGTCGACTTTCGGCTATCCGGATTTCGGTGTGAATCTGTCCCTCACGATGCCGGCCCACGTTGAACGGCCGGAATCCGGGTTACTGCGTCCGTCTTTGCTGAGGTCACTCGGAACAGCAGTCCCGGTCGATGACGTCTGCGAAGGCGGACGACCGCATTTCTCTTGGGACATATGCTTCCCCCAGGCATCGGAAACCCGAGGGCCGGTAGGCACGTCGGGATGCTGGCGGCGGTAGCCAATCTTCACCACTTTGACTTTCTGATGGACTTCCGCCCAGCTTCCAGCTTGATCAGGCGGCGGCAATTCCTTCCGTCGGCTTGCCGACCACTCTTTCCGATGTGGGAAGGACGTCCTTGACGTTGGCCAAGCGCGTAATGCCGCGCCTGGGAATTTCTGTGGTGGACGCGCAGGCGTCCGGGGCCTCGAAAGCAAGGTTTCGAATGGCATACAATGAAAACGAGAACCCAGCGACTGGCCCGTCCGCAGAGCCGGTCGTTGTTGCGCTCTTATTCGCTGCTAGCGAACCAGCTTTCCGGTGGTGCCAGCCAAAACGTCTCGCCGGATTGTGAGTTCGCCTTGATCCGTCATAACGCCCATCGCGTGGAGGCCGTATGCTTCGCCATTAAATCGGAGGTTGAGTGTGGAGGCGTGGACCCCCAGGTACTCGCTCATCTCTTCTTCTGTGCCTCCCAATTCAAGCCAAGAGATCCCAGTCGCATTTTTGGACCCAAACTGCGGAGAGACACGCGACGGATGCTTCGTCATGTCAGTGACCAAAAAGAAGTTTGGGATGCCTGCACCCCAGCAAGGAATAGTCTCCGGAGTTCTTACAGCGATGCCTGTGGCACCATCGGGCCTTTGACGAAGACCGCTTTCGTATATATCCGAGCCTAAGCGCTTTGCCAGGCGCTCCAATTCCTCCCGTGTATCGACGCGAGCACACCAGCCAATGAAGACATCGCCGCTCTCGCACTTGTCCTTAAAGAAACGGGCGGAGGGGTTCCCCGACTCGTACTCAAAGACATCAACAACACTTTCTACTTCGATGTACGTGTCGTTTCCTGTCGGAAAGATTTTGTTGGCAAGCCCCAGCTTTGGGAACCAACCACCCTCGTAGCAACCTAGTCCGGTTTCCTCGCGAAGTCGCTGAGAACCTTCGAAGAAGTTCTTTACGCCAAGGCATACGTGGTCAACTTGGATCATTCATAACTCCATAGGATGATGACGTTCAGATGAGATTGATTCAGCAACCGCTAGAAGCCTGCACAGGCTTTGGCCTCCGCGATCACAGCTGCGTGGTCGAAGTTGTTGATTTTCTCAAAGAAAGAGGCGTCATCCGGAATCATCTTTGACGGATCAATCTCCTGCTGGATGAGAGCATTTTCCTTCAAGAACGACTGGAGTTTGCCGAGCCCTTCTGGGGAGGCCTTCGCGCGTAGTTTCCCGCCAGCTTTGTCAAAGGCAATCTTCGTCTCGTCGACATTGGATCGCTCGATCTCTGTATCTTGCTCAAGGGTCGTTGTGCGGTTCGCACCATAATTTTTTCTGTAGATCTTAGCTACGCATTCTGGGTTAGCCTCAGCGAACACCTGTGCCTTGGCGATCCCACGAGCGAGCGCTTCGACCAGTTCGGGGCGATCCTTGAGGACTTCGCTCGTAGCGACCAAACCGTAGTCAGGAAACTCCAGCCAGCGATCGTCGTAGAAGTAGGATGCGTCGTTCCCGAGGGCTTTAAAGTTCGCAATCTCGGACATGAAGGTCAGGCTTGCATCGACCCGACCTGACTTAAGAGCTTCGTAAGATTGGGCTCCCAGCCCGATGACAGCCTGTCTAACATCGCGCTGGGGATTGATGTCTTTCGCCGCGAGCATACTGTTTAAGTACATCGCGCCCCCCGAACCCGCCACGGCTAAGCCTACGGTCTTCCCCTTGAGGTCTTCAGGTCGCTTTATGCCCTTATCGGCCATTGTCAGAATGCGCCATGAGGTGTTGCGCATCGCGGCAACCATCCGAATGTCCGCCAGACCCTTAGTATCTGCGGCAAGCCATGGCGTGGAATTCATCATTCCGATATCACCACTTCCACCGATGACACTCTGAACTGCTGCCGATGATCCCTGCGAATACACGACTTGAACGTCGTACCCATCGTCCTTCCACCAACCGAGCGCCAGGGGGACGTAAAGTTCATAGACCGCGGTGATCATAAGCGGATTGCCGTGCACAATCTTTACGGTCTCTAGGGCGCTTGCGCTCTGCGGCGCCAAAGATGAACTTGCTACAAGTGCCAGGACCGCGCTCGCGTATTTGACGTACTTCTTCATTATCTGTTCCCTTGAGTGTTGTGGCTAACGTTTTGCGGCTTCCATCCAAAAGACGACCTTGCGTCCTATGGACTGCACGGTGGCGCTCGCAGCGGCAGCAATGAAAGTCAGGAGCGCTATCGCTGCGAACACACCTGCAGTATCAAGCGCGAACCCTGCCCGTATGATTGCTGCGCCGATTCCTTCTTGAGCTCCGACGAATTCCGCAACGATGGCGCCGATGACGCTCAATGTTACGGCAACGTTGAGCCCGCCGAAAATGAATGGCGCGGCATTGGGTAGTTTCAGGTAACGAAACCGATGCCATGCAGACGCACCATAAACGGTGAAGAGTTCGTGCTGCTCGGCGGGCGTGGCCCGTAAACCGATGACAGCGTTTACGAAGACCGGGAAGAATGTAATCAGAGAGACGATGACAACTTTGGATGTCATCCCGAACCCGAACCAGACAACAAAGAGGGGCGCGATGGCTACTTTAGGGATCGCTTGAAGTGCCACAATATATGGCGAAAGGATCCTTTCAGCCGTTCGAGATCCGGCAACCGGGATCGCCAACACGAAGCCAATCAACGAGCCAAAGAGATAGCCCAGAAAAACCTCTTGTAGGGTTATCCAGGTGTCGGCTAGCAGGTAGCCGTCCGTCATTCCTGACCAAAGTGCAAATGCGATAGCGCTCGGGCGTGGCAGAAGCGCGGGGCTTATATTGGTAAGAGGTATGAGAACCCATTCCCAAAGCGCCAAGAACGCGATCAAAACGAAGACTGAAACCGCAGTCACTCCATCTACGCGCGGAAGTGTTTTCGCCTTCGGAGAGGCAATCATCGTTGCACCAACGGCTTCACTCACTGGACCACCTCCTCAGTTTCGAAATGGCGCCTTACCGCAGACGCGTAGTCTCCGAATTCTCTTGAGTTGATCATCTCAAGGGTTCTTGGGCGGGGCAGGTCTATGTCGATGTCATCGATGACTCGGCCCGGGCGTGGCGCAAGAACGATAATGCGGTCTGCGAGAAATACGGCCTCCTGGATGCTGTGCGTCACGAATAAGACGGTCTTTTGGCTGCCCATCCAGAGCGCCTGCAGCTCGACTTGCAGCTTATCCTTCGTCATTGCGTCAAGGGCGGCGAACGGCTCGTCCATCAGAAGGACTTCGGGATCATGCACGAGAGCGCGTGTGATGCCGACACGCTGCTGCATTCCTCCGGACAACTCGCCGGGATACTTGTTTTCGAACCCCTTGAGACCAACCAGCGATAGGAACCGGTCGGCGCGTTCATCTACAGCCGCCCGTGTTGAACGACCAAGGTCGGCTGCAAGGGTCACATTCTGACGCACTGTCCGCCACGGAAGCAGAACCGGAGACTGGAACACCATGCCAATTCCCGGCGTAGGGGCGCTTATTTCTGTTCCGGCAATCGATACGTTCCCGGCGGTGCGACGTATCAGCCCACCAACGATCCGCAGCAGTGTGCTTTTCCCGCACCCACTCGGACCAACGAGAGCGACAAACTTTCCCTTATCGATTGATAAATTAACGTCAGAAAGCGCGACGATGTTTTCGCCTGAGCGAGTGACGTAACTCTTCGACATGTTTCGCAGTTTTATGAAGCTTTCTTCCTGTCTCAACGATCCACCTCATTTCTTCTTTGGCGTGGCGTAGCGGCGATAACGCAGCAAGCCAGCACCAAGAGATTATCAAACGATAAATAGGAAGGCAACGTGCAGCTCTGATTGTGGGGTGAGTTCGCGTCGATTGCGTGCATCGACAAGAGCCACCGGCGGCGGCTCTTTGTCAGCAGCGGGTGCAGCGATTCGTTCGCACTAAGTGGGCTCTAGGTTGGTTGCTGCAAACGAACGCCGGTATGCGCGGTTACGTACTGGTCATCAAACCTTGCCCTTGACACCGCGGCTTCGGCGCTACGGTCCATGCGAGACACCAGTATTGTAATCAGGAATGACAGCGGTACCGAAAATAGAGCCGGGTTGTCGTATGGAAAAGGTGCTGCACCTAAGCCGAGGGTCGACGTCCAAACCGCCGGGCCAAGAAAGACCAGGGAGAGCGCAGATATGAGACCTGTCAGCGATCCAATGACAGCGCCACGCGTAGTAAGTCCTCTCCATGAAACAGAGAGAAGAATAATCGGAAAGTTTGCGCTAGCGGCGATAGCGAATACCAAGCCTACCATGAAAGCGATATTCTGATTCTCAAAAAGAATACCCAGCACCATCGCAGCGACACTGATTGCGACGGCAGAAATTTTAGACGCACGCACTTCTTCGTCTTCTCTCAGGTTCCCGCGTCGTATTGTGCGTGCGTACAGGTCGTGTCCAGCAGCGGAAGCGCCCGCTAGCGTGAGCCCGGAGACTACAGCTAGAATGGTCGCGAAGGCCACCGCGGAGATGAAGCCCATCAGCACAGAGCCGCCTAATTTGTCAGACAGATGGATCGCAATCATGTTTGCGCCACCAATAATCTTCCCTGCCGAGTCGAGATACGCACCATCACCCGAGAGCAGGGCAATCGCACCGAACCCTAAAACAAACAGGAGCGAGTAGAACACTGTGATGAAGCAAGTGGCTACGAGTACAGAGACTCTAGCCTGCTTTGCGTCGGAGACCGTGAAAAAGCGCATCAAAATGTGTGGGAGGCCTCCGGTTCCAAATATCAACGCTATCCCTAGTGATAGTGCGGATATCGGATCTTTCACCAAGCCTCCCGGGGCCATGATTGCAATGCCTTTCGGATGGACCTGCACAGCGGTTCCAAAGAGCTTGCTCAGGCTGAAATCGAAGTGCCACATGATCAACGTCGACATAATGACAGTTCCAACGAGCAGCAGCAGAGCTTTGGTGATTTGGACCCAAGTGGTCGCCAGCATGCCGCCGAACGTCACGTACAACATCATTAGACCGCCGACCAGAACGACAGCTAGCCAATACGGCAGGCCGAAGAGCAATTCGATAAGCTTTCCGGCCCCCACCATCTGCGCTATCAGATAGAAGAGTACGATCACGAGCGTGTTCACGCCAGCAACTGTCCTGATCGGACGCTCTGAAAGCCGATAGGCGGCGAGGTCGGCGAACGTATATCTACCCAGATTTCTCAGGGGCTCCGCAATTAAAAACAAAATCATCGGAAAGCCGACGAGAAAGCCGATTGCATAAATCATACCGTCGTACCCGGAGCCGAATACGAGTGCAGTCACCCCCAGAAAGGTTGCCGCAGATGTGTAGTCCCCGGCGATTGCGAGCCCGTTCTGCACCCCTCCAAGGCCTCCGCCAGCAGCGTAGTAGTCGCTTGCCGTTCTCGTGCCACGGCGAGCAGCCCAAGCGGTCACGCAGAGAGTGACGCCCACAAATGCTACAAACATCCCGATTGCTAGCGGATTTAGCGCTTGTCTTTGCACCTGACCTGCCAAGGCATCTGCAAGCGCAGGCGAGCTGATCGCCAAGGCCATGAACGATGCGAACGTCAGCTTGATTTTCAATGGAAGTCCTCCAGCAGCTCGGTCGTGAGCGCATCAAGCCTTTTGCTAGCGTAAACAGCGTAGACGCCCGTCAGAAGGAGACCAGAGACCATCAGCCCAACGCCGCAGACAACACCCATACTAACTACAGAGCCGGAGGACACCGGAATGGCCAAGATCGCAGGGCGAAACGCGACAACGAAGATGAACGAAAAATAGAGGGTAGCCATTACTAGCGCAAGCACTCCTCCTAAGCAGTTCCTCTCGAAACTGAGTTGGCGAAAACGCGGGTGCGATCGGATGTCGCTGGGTCTGGCAGATTTGAGGCTTCCGTCCATTTTCGTTCCCTGGATGTGAGGCGCTGACAGCACGGCCTTGTGACTGAGCTGTCAGCAGGTCCGTTCTACTGAAGGATCAGGGGAGCATTCGCGCTTTCCTTGAACTCCACCGTTGTAAAAATTAGATCAGTATCACCTATGTTCTCCAAGTCATGTGTCATGAACTCTCCAGCACCGAATGTGTGATGTTGAGTGTCGCCGGGCTTGTATGACACCTCAGAGATACGGCCGTCCCCGTAGTGTGACCTGGCCCGGCCGCCCGTAACTGCTGTCCAAAAATAATCAAGGACGTGAGTATGAAAGCCAATGCGTTCCGACGGATGGAGAGTTAGTGACCAGACGCGAACGCGATCAGTCTCGGAAACCAACGTCTTGCCGACCCGGCCGCTACCGGCATTGCGCTCGAACTCTGCCTTGCGTTCATCCCCAAGGTTTTCGGGAGCGGGCGGCCAGTTTCTAATCTTGTGAGTTCCCATCAAAATATCCTCTTTGTCAGTTACGCCGCTATCCCGGTCGAAACAGCGGTTTCCATCATTATCGCTTCGGGCTGGCGGTGCCGCTCGGCCATTTCTCGCTCTTCATCGGTCAGGATCTGAGCTTGCATGTACGCCCCCAGATGACGAGCTCGTCGGATGACTGCCTCACCAAAGCGCAAGCGTCTCAACTCGAAATCCTCAAGCGCGGACTGGAGATCATTGTGGTTCTCTAAAGCCTCGACCAGAGCGAAAGCGTCTGCAGCAGCTTTTGTCACACCCATGCCCACGTGGGGCCTTGCAACGAAAGCCGCATCGCCGATCAAGGCGATACGCCCCTCAAGAACCATTCTCGGCGTCTCCAAATCCTGTATCGCTTGGATGAATGGTTGAGTGGTTCGAGCGACTACCTCAGCGAACTGTGGAGAAAGTGTATTCTGCGCTGCCTCTCTCATGCCGGTGATCACTTCCTGCCTAATGCGGTTAGGGGGAATAGAAAGAGCATGCGTAACGCCGTCCACGTCGGTCAGGAGCTCCTTTAGTTCACCATCCACGGCAGCAGGGCGATACCACACAAAATTGAACCTACGCTGACCTGGCTCGGTGGATTCGTCTACTCCAGCTACCGGGTAACCGAGCATCTGTTCTCCTGTCGGAAGTGAGAATGAGAAGTGGTCGCAGAGAGCTTCCCTTGTCTCTGGAGAAAGATCCTTTTCATCTACGAGCCCACGCCAGGCAATGTAGCCGACATAGCTAGGCATAACCTCGGGCAGAAACTGGGCGCGCACGGTGGAGAAGATACCGTCCGCGGCGATAAGAATGTCGCCTTTCGCCACAGCTCCGTCTTCCATGACTGCCTCAACGCCGCTTTC